>WNGJ01000027.1_pt1 | contig 164870 bp, 157 predicted proteins | sample 5400611 | NCBI WGS metagenome assembly WNGJ01 (sample SAMN13153375, study PRJNA577476) | soil metagenome | isolation source: 40 cm soil or saprolite under Garry oak tree replicate 1 | place: USA:California | collected 2016-06-15 | reverse complement strand
TCCAGCTCGTCGTGGGCGGCCCGGTCCAACCTCACGCGCAGCGGCGGTGCCATGATCGTCCCCCTTGCGATCAGGAGACTTGACCATGCACCTCAACAACCAGGCCACGCAACCACTCCCAGGAAGCATTTAGCTGCGGCTCAACTGCCTGGTCGTCGACCTGCTGGTGGGGCTTCACCGTGCGGCTGGCCGCCCGGCTTCGACTCCTACGGTGGTGGCGCCGCGGCATCGTGCGGCAGTCGAAGCCGTCCAGCGCCACATCGACGCCCACCTTGGCGACGACCTCGACTTGGCGGCGCTGGCCGCGCTCGCCCACACCAGCCCGTTCCACTTCAGCCGTCTGTTCCGCGCGGTTACCGGCCTTCCACCACACCGCTATCTGCGCCGCGCACGGCTGGAGCGCGCCGAGCAGCTCCTGACGGGCGGCGACGCCACCATCACCACGATCGCCAACCAGGTCGGGTTCTCCAGCGTCAGCCATTTCATCGCCGCGTTCAGGCGCCATACCGGCATCACCCCGGGCCAGTACCGCGCCGCGCTCCAAACGATGTAGAACGCGAAACGACGTAGAACGCGGTCGGAATGAGGCGACCGGACACCCTCAATGATTCAGTTCAGCGCTATGCCTGCCTCACCAGAGGCTGACACAGAGGGCGACCGTCGGGCCTCCCGGTTCTCGCGCATGGAGATTCCGCGCATGCACAGGTTCTCAGGACCGCGCAGGGTCCGCTGACGCCTCGCGATAGCGCCGTCAGCGATGACGCCTTCCGCCTGGTTGTACGGCGTCGACACCCCGAATCGCTGATTTCGCGGCTCAATAGCCACGCCTACGCGTACCCCTGTCAACGCTTCGCCGACGCCCTCACAAGCGCCAACGCATGACTTGGGGCCACCGTGGATCGCTACTCCTTCGATGCAGAGCTCTCGCATCTCCTGCTCCATGCCGGTTTATCCCGGCGCACACAACCCACGCCGCCTTTCAGCGTGAGCGTGACTGGCTGAGCCCTGACGAGAAATCGGAGGAAGCCCGCACTGCCCGAAACCGGCGCGGTCCTATGGCACAGGACCCGTGTGGAGTCTGGCGCAGGCCCTGGCAAGGCCCGGTCTGCTATCTCGAGGCGTACTAGACGTATGGCGGCGCCAGGCACGACCTGAACTGTCGTCAGGCCCTCGCGGGGGTGCCTATAATTCGGTGTTCTGGCCGAATCGGCACCACCCGCTGCTGGCGGCAACCTGGTCGTTAAGCCAGGAGCGAATCGTTGCCCGGTCGTCGCGCCGTTCGCCACGATCCCTAATGCCGAGCGTCGTAGGCCGACGAGCCCGTAGGCGGGGCCGTCTGATTCGATATATCTGCGGAATATCCACCAAAGGAGGGATAAGGCGATGGCTGAGGAGATCACGACACCTCGCGCCAGGGCACCCAGCCCATCCTCCGAGACCACCACGAAGGCGACAAGAGCGCTGCTGGCCGGGCGGCAACGCCGCCGGCCCCCTGTTCATCGTCGCGGTCCCGCTCCAGATGCTCACCCACGACGGGTTCGACCCCAGACGGCACCCGCTCAGCCTGCTCAGCCTCGGCGAGCTGGGATGGATCCAGATCACCAACTTCGTGGTCGCCGGCCTGCTGTTCGTCGCGTCCGCGGTCGGGATGCGGCGGGTACTGCATCCCGGCCGGGGTACGACCTGGGGACCGTTGCTGATCGGCGTTCTACGGAGCAGGTCTGATCATGGGCCGGGGTCTTTGTCGCTGACCCGGCCCTCGGCTTCCCATCTGGGACACCGCAGGGCGCCCCTGACCCGGCGTACCGACACAGCGGGATCGAGCAATGCGGAGATCGAGCCGGCGTCGTCGACGTGACCGGTGATGAAGTCCCCGCGACCTGGCAGCAGTCTCGCACTCGAAATGTGAGGAGACCAAGATGAGAAAGATCGTCGCAGGATTGTTCATGTCGCTGGACGGGGTCATCGAGTCGCCAGATAAGTGGCACTTCCCGTACTTCAACAACGAGATGGGGCAATTCCTTGGGTCGCAGATGGCCGCGGCGGACACCATGCTGCTGGGGCGGCAGACCTACCAGGAGTTCGCCGGCTACTGGCCGCACCAGACCAGCGACGTGGAGATGGCCGACTACATGAACGACACGCCCAAGCTGGTCGCCTCCACGACCCTGGACACGGTGGAGTGGCAGAAGTCCACCCTGATCAAGGGCAACGTCGCCGAGGAGCTCACCCAGCTGAAGCAGCAGCCCGGCAAGAACATCTCGATCACCGGCAGCACCACGCTGGTCCGGTCGCTGCTGCGGGACAGGCTGCTCGATGAGCTGCGGCTCCTGGTCCACCCGATCGTGGTGGGCAGCGGAAGGCGCCTGTTCGAGGACAACGGCGACCCGGTGCCGCTGAAGCTTGTGGACTCCACGGTCTTCAGCACAGGCGTCCTGGCGCTCACCTACGCGCCGGCAGGCAAGTAAGTCGCCGAACGGGCCATGACCAGTGGGGCAAAAAGCAGATCAATGCATTCCTCGCCAGGGCCCTCTGAGCCGAGCCGGCATCAGCACCCTGATGCTGGCGTACGTCTCGCGCCTGGCCGCTACCACCCGGCCAGGCGCGCTGCCGGGGTACGGGTTCTCCCCCCTCCCGCACCCCGGCCCCCCACCTGGAGCAACCGAGCCCGGCTAGGACGTAGCCGGGGCGAGACATAACGGAGGTGCTTGCCATGATCGGTGGTGTCAGCCAAGTCGTCATCGAGGTCGAGGACCAGGATCGCGCCAAGGCGTTCTGGACCGAGACCCTGGGCTTCGAGCTTGTCCAGGACGCCCCCTACGGGCAGGAGCGCTGGCTGGAGGTGCGCACGCCCGACAAGGCCGTGGTCGTGGTCCTGGATCTTCGCAAGGGGAAGCGACCAAGCGCCCCCGACCCGAGCCTGCCGACCTCCAACGTGTCCTTCTACGCCGAGGACCTGCAGCAGACCTACAAGGAGCTGCGTGCCCGCGGCGTGGAGTTCCCCTTGCCGCCTGTCGAGCAGCCCTTCGGCTGGTGGTCGTTGTTCGAGGACCCCGACGGCAACCGGTTCGCGCTGGTCCCCCGCGGCCAGTAGTACTACAGCCCGTTCGTTGGGGTGGTCGGCGGCAGCGTAGCTGGTAGTGGCAGCGTTTCGCCCGGCCTGGTAGCGGCGAGCCATGATGCCTCGGCAGCCCGATGCTCCGGGCTGGTGCATATCCTCCCTGCCGAGCGCTGCTCGAAGCATCAGAGGGCGGCCACTGGCTCCGGCTCAGAGCACCTTGGCGAGGAATGCGCGGGTCCGCTCTCTCTGCGGGTTGGCGAGCACGTCACGAGGATGGCCTTCCTCGACGACGACGCCGGCGTCCATGACCACCAGCGCATCACCGACCTCTCGCGCGAAGCCGATCTCGTGGGTGACCACGATCATCGTCATCCCATCCACCGCGAGCTGGCGCATGACGTCGAGCACCTCGCCGACCAGCTCCGGATCGAGTGCGGAGGTCGGCTCGTCCAGCAGCATGAGCTTGGGCTCCATAGCGAGGGCCCGGGCCGATGGCGACCCGTTGCTGCTGACCGCCGGACAGCCCCGCGGGGTGGCTGTCCGCCTTGTCGCCCAGACCGACGCGGTCGATCAGCTTGAGCGCACGTTCGCGAGCAGTGGCCTTGGATTCCTTCTTCACCCAGACCGGCGCGGCCATGACGTTCTCCAGTGCTGTCATATGAGGGAACAGGTTGAACCGCTGGAACACCATGCCGATGTCTCGACGCCGCGCGGCGACGTCCCGTTCGCCTAGCTCGTGCAGCTTGCCGCCCTTCTCGCGGTAGCCGACCAGGTCGCCGTCCACGTACAGGCGGCCGGCGTCGAGCTTCTCCAGATGGTTGATGCAGCACAGGAACGTGGACTTGCCGGACCCGGACGGGCCGACGATGCACATCACCTCACCGGCGCGGACCTCCAGGTCGATCCCCTTCAGCACGTGCAGCCGCCCGAAGCGCTTGTGCACACTCTCGGCCTTCACCAGTGGGCCGCCAGCCTCCATCTTGACCGGCTCGCTCAACACACACCTCCGGGGCTGTGCCGCTCGGGATCGACCCCGCGCGGCTTCAGCCGCGTCCACGCCGGCTCGGTGGCCAGGCCGCGGGCAAGGTGGTGCTCCAGGAATGCTGGCCGACGAGCAGCACGCTGGTCAGCGCCAGGTACCACAGGCACGCGGCGACATACATCGGGAACACCTGGAAGGTCCGCGACCCGACCGCCTCCAGTTGGTAGAACAGCTCCGTGGTGACGGGTACGAAAGCCACCAGTACGGTGTCCTTCAGCATCCCGATCGTTTCGTTGCCGGTGGGGGGATGATCACCCGCATCGCCTGCGGCAGCACGATCCGGCGCAGGGCCGTGCCGCGCGTCATGCCAAGCGCGTGCGCGGCCTCAGCCTGGCCCGGATCCACGGACTGGATCCCGGCCCGCACGATCTCGGCCATGTACGCCGCCTCGGACAAGGCCAACGCGAGCAGGCCGGCGGCGAACCCGGTCAGCACGTCGCGCGAGTCGACCCCGAGGATCCGGCCGCCCAGGCCGACGTTCAGCAGTGCGGCAAGCTGCTGGGGAATGGGAAGCCGAATTCCAGCCGCCGGTAGAGGATCCCGAGGTTGCCGAACAGCACCGCAAGCACCAGGCGCGGTACCGACCGGAAGAACCGGATGTACGTCCAGGACCCGCTGTGCAGGATCGGGTTGGGCGACAGCCGCATCACGGCGAGGACGACGCCGAGCGCGATGCCGAGCAGCATCGTCAGCACTGTGAGGAGCAGAGTGGTCCACACGCCTTCCAGCACGGGTGGCCGGAACATGCTGTCGATCATGAAGGACCACTGGAATGCGCGGTCGGTCATCGCGTCAGGGATTGATGACCGGGCCGGTAATCGCGCCCGCGTCAACGCCCCACTTGTGCAGGATCTTCGGTACGTGCCGTCGGCCATGAGCGCCTTGACGGCGTCCTGGATGGCCTCAGCAAGCTCCTGCTGGTCCTACCGCAACACAAAGCAGTACGGCGCCGCGTCGTAGATCTCGCGCGAACGCGCTGGAACTCGAGTTGGTGTTGGCGCTGCTCGCGCAGGCTGCCAGCAGCAGGGTTGCGGCAAGCGCACCGACCCCAGCCGTCAGGTATCGGCGTCGCTCGATGAACCACGTCAGCATGGAAGTCCTCCTAGCCGTGAAGGGCGAGTGTCCACAGGTGCCACCGCCTCGGTTAGCCGCCGCCGAGCAGGTCGTCCACGGCCGCGGCGAAGACCTCGGTGTGGCGGTCGACGTCGCGCTGGGTGGTCGCCGGCGACATCAGGGTCATGTTGTGGAACGGCGTGGTGAGCACGTCACGGTTCAGGAGGTAGCAGTGCATGTAGGTGTCGAGTTGGCTGTCGTGGGCGGCCGCTGACTCGCTGCCATTGCGCGGCATCGTCGGGCAGAAGCGGTACTCAGCGCGGGCGCCGAGCTGGACGACGTGCCAGGGCACTTGGCGGGTGTCCAGCACCTCCTGGACACCGCCGACGAGGCGCTCGGCGTGCGCGATCATCCGCGCGAACGCCTCCTCCGTCAGCACGCGCTCCAGCGTCGCCCTGGCGGCCGCCATGGACAGCGCGTTCCCGGCCAGCGTGCCGCCCACCGCTCCGGTGTCTCCCAGATCGATGCCGGCGGCCAGGATCCTTTCGGCGATCTCCCGCCGCATACCGTACGCGCCGATCGGGATGCCGCCCGCGATCGCCTTGCCGATGGTGAGGAAGTCGGGATCGAGGCCATGCGCGCCGACATAGCCGCCAGGGCCGGTGCACTGGGTCTGGGTCTCGTCGATGATGAGCAGCGTGCCGGTGCGGTGCGTGAGGTCGCGGAGCGCGGCGTGGTAGCCGGGCTCGGGCAGGACGATGCCGATGTTGGTCAGCGCCGGCTCGGTCAGCACGCACGCAACGTCACCGGGTTCCAGCGCACGCTCCAACGCCTCGACGTCGTTGAACTCGATCACCTTGGTCGTGGTCGTGGGGTCCACGGCTGGACCCAGGTTTCCGGGTCTGGAGCGCGGCCGGCCGCGCTCGTCCAGTGCGATCACCGCCTCATCGACGGTGCCGTGGTAGCAGCGGTTGAAGACGAGCACCTTCGGCCTGCCCGTGAGCTGCCTTGCCAGCCGCAGCACCCAGCGGTTGGCATCGGTGGCGGTGAGGGAGAACTGCCAGACTTCCAGGCCGAAACGGCGTCTCAGCTCGCGCCCGACCCAGGCGGCGTCGGCTGTGGGCAGCATGGCCGTGCCGCCGCGCCGGTACCGGTCCTTGACGGCGTCGGCGACCGGCTCTGGGGCGTGGCCGGCCATCGCGCCGGTGTCCCCCATGCAGAGGTCCACGTAGATGTGCCCGTCGACGTCGGTGAGAGAGCTGCCCCGCGCCTGCTCGAAAAACAGCGGGAAACCACCTGCCCACATCGACATCCAGCTCATCGGGACACCGCCGAGCAGCGTCGTGCCGGCCTCGGCGAACAGCGCCCGGGAGCAGGGGTTGCGCTCCGCGAAAGTGGCCTGTTCGCGGCGGATCAGCGCGGCGAGACGGGTGCGGTCGATGACGGCGGTGGTCGAGCTCATGCGGGCAGGCTCCTGCGTCGGCTGGTGGCGTGGTGGATGACGGCGGCGAAGGCGCGGCCGAGGGCGAAGGCGTGCCGCTGCTGGTGGGTGGCGCGCTGGGAGGTCTCGCGTGCCAGCCGTGCCGGGTCGATGCCGGTGGTGCGGAGCTGGTCTGGGTACGAGGCGATCCAGCGCTGGATGATGTCCGCGGTGGCTTCGAGGTGGAACTGCAGGCCCCAGGCTCGATCCCCGAAACGGAATGCCTGTGGCGCCGCCGGTGTGGTGGCCAGCAGCACGCTCCCTGGCGGCGGTGCGAACCCGTAGGCATGCCACGCGAAGGCGTGCAGCCGGGCCGGCAAGCGGCGGTACAGCGGGTCGTCGCTGGCCGCGTGGTGGGCCTGGACGCCGACCCAGCCGATCTCGGGCGAGGAGAGCGGTCCGACCTCGCCGCCGAGGACCTGCGCGAGCAGCTGGGCGCCCAGGCAACTGCCCAGCACCGGCACGCCCCTGTCCAGCGCCTCGCTGAGTAGCCGCCGCTCCTGCTCGAGCCACGGGAACCTGGAGTCCTGGTCGGGGTTGGCGGACGCGCCGAGCACCACGAGCCCATCGTGGCCGGTGAGCGAGGCGGGTGGACGCTGCTGCCACGCCCTCCACACGACCAGGTCGACGCCTTGCTCGCGAAGCGGCGGCCCAAAGGCGCCGATGGGCACGGCGTCGTCGCTTTGGGCGACCAGCACGCTCATGGGGTCGCTCCGGTGGCTGTCGGGCGTCGCGCGAGCTCGCCGATCAGCCCGCAGAACCGATCAAGCTCCTGCTCGGTGTTGAAGTAGTGGACCGAGGCGCGGACCATCCGGTCCAGCCCGCGCGCCTCCAGGTCAAGTCGTGTGTCGGCGACCTGGGAGACATCGACGTTCACACCGTGGGCCGCCAGCTTGGCCCGCACCCGGTCGGCGCCGCAACCGGCAAGGGTGAAGGTGACGATGCCGGACTTGGTCGCGCCGAGGTCGTGGACGGTCACTCCGGGTATGTTGGCGAGCTGGGCTCTGAGCGACTCGCCGAGAAGCCACACCCGCGCCCAGATGTCGTCCAGGCCTTGGCCCAGGGCATAGTCGATCGCCCGGCCCAGGCCAAGCTGGCAGGCGTAGCTGACTTCCCAGGTCTCGAAACGGCGGGCGTCCGGCTGCAGCCGATAGTCGTGGACCGCGACCCAGTCGGCGGCGCGCACGTCCACCATTGGGGGGTGGAGCTGCGGGATGCGCTCGGCGCTGGCGTACAGGAACCCCGTGCCGCGCGGGCCGCGCAGGAACTTGCGGCCGGTGGTCGACAGGAAATCGCACCCGATCTCCTGCACGTCGATGGGCATCTGCCCGACCGACTGGCAGGCATCCAATAGGAAGGGGACTTCTGCCTCGCGCGCCACCCTGCCGACCTGCGCCGCGGGGTTGACCAGCCCGCCGCTGGTCGGCACATGGGTGAGGGCGATCAGCTTGGCGCGCTCGTCGACGGCCGCCCGCAGCTGTTCGGTGTCGATCTGGCCGTGCTCGTCGTCACCGATGACCATGACCTCAGCGCCGCTGGCGCGGGCGACCTGCAGGAAGGCCAGGTAGTTGCTGCAGTACTCGGCCCTGCCGGTGAGGATGCGGTCGCCCGGCTTGAACGGGGTCGAGTAGAAGACCGCGTCCCAGGCGCGGGTGGCGTTCTCGAGCAAGGCGATCTCGGCCGGGTGGCAGTTCACCAGTTGGGCCGCGGAGGCGTAGACCGCCTCGATGCGCTCGCGCTTGGCATCGGCGGCCTCGTAGCCGCCGATGCGTGCTTCCAGTTCCAGGTGCTCGACCACGGTGTCGACCACTGGTTGTGGCATCAGCGAGGCGCCAGCGTTGTTGAGGTGTAGCCGCTGCTGGACGCCGGGCGTGTCGCGGCGGACCGCGGCGACATCGATCGTCATGGTAACCTCTAAAGAGCGTTTTCCAGGTTGGGGAAGGAGTCTAGCCAACCGGTGAAAGCTCAGTCAAGGGTTGAGATGGCGCGGCTTCCGCTGCTCGGCGGGATGCTCTGCCTCGACTTCGTCAACACCGTCGATCCGCGGCATCGCCCGCCGAGGCTGGAGTACCTCGGAAGCTACGATGCGCTGCTGGATTGGGCGGTGCATGCCGGAGCGCTGACCGCACCAGCCGCGCGGCATCTGGCCGTGCTGGCCGGCCAGCACCCGACAACGGCTAGGCGCGTGCACGCCCGTGCGATCTGCTTGCGTGAGGCGCTCTACCAGACACTCGCGCCCGCGACCCGCGCCGACCATCCCCAAGCTGCGCTGGCCATTCTCAACGCCGAGCTCCAGCACGCCATGACGGCGGCGAACCTGCAGCCCGCGCCCGCTGGCTACCTGTTGGGCTGGACGGCCACCGATCAGCTCGACCAGATGCTCTGGCCGGTGATCCGATCAGCGGCCGACCTGCTGACCTCCCCATCCCTGGGCCGGGTCGCGGAGTGCGACGGCCAAGGCTGCGGCTGGCTGTTCGTGGACACCAGCAAGGCAGGCCGACGACGCTGGTGCAGCATGGCCATCTGCGGCAACCGCGCAAAAGCCCAACGCCACGCCCAACGCGCCGCAACCCGCCCGTGAGGTGATGCGGGTTGGTGGACTGGAGCGGGCCCTATGCACGTCGGCGTGGTTGGCGCATGCCCGCGGCGCCAACCACGCAACGTTTCTGGCGTCAGCAGGTGAGTGGCAGCTGGGCGCTGTCCCACGGACCGCTGCCTGGCCAGGTCTGCCAGCCGTGCCGCAGCAGGCCGCTGTTGTCCCGCGCGAAATAGATCACCCGGCCGGCGACGTCGTTCATGACGGACAGGTTGCCGGTCAGCCCGGAGGCCAGCGTCTCAATCGTCCATGTTCGGCTTCCCGGCGTGGTCTCCCAGCCGGTCTGTAGCTGCCCAGAGGCGGTGCGAACAAAGTAGATCAGACGACCGTTGACGTCCAGGAGTGCCGCGGGCTCGCTGGCGGCACCGCCCGGACCAACGGTCGTGTAGGTCCACGGACCGGTCCCGGGATTGGACTGCCGGCCGTGCTGGATGCTACCGCTGGTGGCCCGGGCGAAGTAGCCGAGGTTTCCGAAGCGGTCAGAGGCGACGCCGATGTCCCCAGCGATCCCGGGCAGGCCGATCGTCTCTTGCGTCCAGGTGTCCTGGGACGGCACGTTCTGCCAGATGTGATACAGCGTTCCAGCGGTGTTACGGCCAGTTATCGTGATCCGACCGTTGACGTCCAGGGCCATGGACGGATTCCCGGCCGCGCCGGAGCCGACCTGACTGAACGTCCACGGCCCACGCGGGCCGCTCTCCCGGCCGAAAAGGACCCCTCCGCCGCTGAGCTTGGCCGAAAGGGTCAGCTGCCCAAGGCGGTCCACCAGGATCGCCGGGCGGCCAGCCGCCACTCGGCCCAGCTCCCGGTAGTGCCACGGACCGGTTCCGGCGACGAACTGGGTGGCCTGCACCAGCATGCCGTCGCGGCGGCGCCCCACCAGCGTGGAGGTACCGTCGCCATAGCGGGCCAAGACCGGGTTCTCAGCGATGTCGTGCAGCACCACTGTGGGGAAGGTCTCGCACTTCCATGGACCCTCACCTGGGATCGCCTGCCAAGCGTGATGGACAGCACCGTCCGATCGGACCAGCGCCACGGCTGCTTCGCCGTCCACCTCCAGCGCCAGCCCGGCACCAAAGCCCGGACCCGTGGTGGCGGTTGACACACGGTAACCCGGCGCCCTTCCCAGGGCTCTGGTCAGGCCGTTGAAGTTCTGCCCGTCCGCGCCGTAAGAGGCCCAGAGCTTGGGCGAGTCCCAGACCACCTGAGCGAGCGGAGGGGTGCAAACAGATAGCCGGCGATCTCATCGTCGGTCTGCGCCCGCTTGCCGGGCGCCACGTCCGGCCACAACTGGATTCGGCTACCGAGTACGTTCGCCAGATTCGGCCCCGAGACTGATGAATCATGAAACTTGCCGACCTGGAGCTGCTCGTAGATTTTGACTGGGTCGAGGTAAGACGACGAGTTATGGGTGTAGTAGGTGAAGGAGATGTTGGCGTTGAGCAACTGATGGCCGCCGTTGCGGTCGTTAGGGTCGACGTACTGAGTGGCCAGGATGCCGTTCGGGTCATTCTGGGTGTGCCAGTGCTCGACGATCACGGTCTTGTCGAGTGTCAGGACGCCGCTGGATTGCAACGTGTCGTTCCAGACCCGCATCGTCTTGCCGTGGGCGCGGACGATGCCATTCATCCAGTTGAGGAACCAGACGTAGGCGTCTTCGGCGGTGGCGTTCGGATTGCCGGTCTGGGTCCGCGCGAAGTCGGCGAGCCAAGGGTAGCTGCTCCAGCGCGGCGGCTTCTGGGGATAGCCGATGAACTCATCCCCGCCGGTGTGCCAGGAGCGTCCGGGGAAGCTGCTGATCCGGGACTCGACTTCCTGCTGGATCACGCCCAAGGCGCCCGCCTTGGTGAAGTCGATCGAGCCCGAAGCCGGAGGCGGGCCGTTCGGGTCCAGCGCGTACTGCGGGTAGCGGCTCAGCAGCCACTCCGCATGACCGGGCAGATTCGCGCCGCCGGCGACCTCGACGTGGTATCGGGCGGACAGCGTCGAGATGTCGGCGATCTCGGCATCCGAGAGTCCCAGGCCGTTCAACCAGACAACGAGGCTGTTGAGCTTCAAATACGACAGGTCGCGGATCAGGTTACGCCACCAGAGCTGCGAGAACTTGCGTGGCGCAGTATCGACGAGGATTCCCCGCTCGGCGTAGGTTGGCCAGTCCCGGGCCACACCGCCAGGAATGGTAGAGGACTGACGAAGCAGTTGCAGTACCGATCGCGTGCCGTAGAACGCACCGGCCGTGGTGCGAGCCCGGATCTTGACCGCCGGCCCGACCTCCAACCGGTAGCCCTCTTGTCCGAGGGCGGTATCGGGCGACCCCAGAGTGAGGTACAAGTCGGCCGTGACCGTACTCGACTCCGTCCCTGAAACCACCGCCGGCCGCATGCCGGTGAGCGCCTGGAGGTCGTCAGCTACGACCGCTCCGGTGGTGTCCCACTGATAGGCGGGATCCAGCACGACCCTGGTGGTCGCGCCATAGGTGTACGCGCCGGTGCCCGCCGTCCATTCCCGCAGCGCGGGGATCGTCCGCGGTTGGACTGCGGCGTGGGCGGGATCCGGCCCGATGCTCACCGCCAAGGCCGCCACCAGGACAACACCGAGCAGACCCGCGAGACTTCTTCGTGCCATAGATTTCTTGCTCATCTGAAGCCTCCATGCTGTGCGTACCCCTAACCGCGGCTGTAATTCCTGGTGCGAGTCAGCGTCCCACCCAGTCGCTCTGTCACCTCCCGGACGACAAGGCTCAGCACCGTCAAGCGCGAAGCCAGCAGGAGCGGAGGTGCTTGCGGCGCTCGCCCCCGGGAAAGATTCAGAGCAGGGTAAGAGCTGAAACTGAGGGAGACTCACCTCTGTATGCGCCGCCGGACGAGGCGACGCGCATCACCTCGTTAATCAGCTGCTCGCAGGCGTTGGACTCGTTCGCGAACACGACCTCATCGTTTCGGTCGCCGCGTTCACCGTAGAATGCTCTCCATGTGCCGGCTTCCCGCAATCGATGTCCACTTAATACTCCAGCCACACAGCTCTCGCCGATTCGAAATATTGAGGTGTCGGCCCCGTGACGCCGCCTGTCTCCGGCCTACCAAAGATTTTAGACCCGAGGCCAGCGTCTCGATCGTCCATATTCGGCGTCGGGAGTTCCGGCGGCACCGCCGGCCGACATACGTTGTCAATCGACGGTATAGAGATAGATCAGGCTTGCCGGATCATTGGCCAGGATGCGTGCGGCGTGTGGCACTCCCCGATTAGATGAAGATTTGTCATACTCTTCGTAACGCCGCCCACCTCCGACGGTGTACTGCAAATCAGGTTGGTTGATACCTACTCGGTCGCCACCGGCGTTCACCTGTTGTTGGTTGACTCGCTCGTCATAGACAAGGGCTCGTCCGCCCAGGCTCCGCAAATAGTAGAGTCTGTTCTGGAGAGACTGATTCTGCGTTGCACTGCGGCTGATGTCCCTATCCGTAGGTTTCACTTCGGGTGCGTCGGTGCTAACGGTGAAATCTTTTTCAGTTCGAAGCACCCCAGCGTATGTGGGTCGACCCAGCTTAAATGGTGAATTCCACAGCAAGGCGAAGTGGATATTAATGGCCCACGCGTAGAGCTCTTTGCCACAGAAGTCCATGTGTTTGTAGCAATACGAGGATATCAATACCAGAGTGTCTTCTTGGCTCAGTGGTCGCTGCTCAGGTCCCAACGGTCGATGGTTAGCTTTGCGCCATAGCGGCGCGTATTGGTCGATCCGCTGTGCCAGCCCATAGGGCGAAACCCCAAATCGTGGTAGCGGAATGCCGTTGATGTATGCGCCGCTCCTATCATATGCCTCGATCGTGCGATTTTGATGGCCCCGGATGACCGCAGTAACGACGTTGCAACAGCTGAAGGCCGGACTTGGAGGCTTCTTGGGTCGGGAGCCGCCGAAGCCGCCGAGGGGACATTCGCCGTCGGGGCAGCGGGTGTTGATGATAAGGCCGGTCGGGTCGGACCAGGTGGTCGGGTTGTTGTTGGCGTAGGCGTAGCCGTTCATCTGCTGCGGATTACCGCTGTCGGCGATTGGGTCGACGGAGATGAACTTGCCGGTGGTGGGGTCGTACTCGCGGGCACCGAGGTGTGTGAGGCCGGTGCTGGGGTCGCGGGCTCCTCCGACGAAGCCGTGGTCGCCGGGCCAGGCGGGCTGGGGACCGCGGGGGTTGCCGAAGGGGTCCAAGCGGCGGGTGGCCGTTGCCAGGGTGGCGGCGTCGATGGCCACGTCGTCGGTGCCGTGGTGGTCGTGGGCCAGCCAGGTCAGGCCGGCCGAGGTACGCACCGCGATGGTGGCGCCGCCGTGCGTGTAGTAGCGGGTGCCGGTCACCGCGCCGGTGGCCTTGTCGAGCCTGAGCTCCTGGCTGCCGAGGTAGACGGTGGTGCTGGTCGGGTCTCGCCGGACGAGCCGGCTGCCAGCTGCGCCGTAGACCGCCTCGGTGGTCTTGCCCGGCTCGGTGACGGTGGCCAGATGGCCTTCGGGGTCCCACTGGAGCTGCTGGCTGCCGGTGGCCAGGCTACGGGAGATGGTGTTGCCGGCTGCGTCGTAGTCGAACTGGCCGGTTCGGGTGCCGGCCGGGCCGGTCGAGCTTACAGCGGTCACGGCGTGCGGCCGGGCCGAGCCCGGGTTGGGGTAGGTGTAGGTGCGGGTCGTGTCGCCGGCCGAGGCGTGACGGACCTCGGTGCGGCGGTTCCCGATAACGTCGTAGGTGAACGACTGCCAGTACGGCGCCGGGCCGGCGAGCGCGTCGGCGCTCGGGTCGTTCGTGCAGCCGTTGCTAGGGGTCCAGGCGTCCACCAGGCGCCGCAGGTAGTCATAGCGGAAGCACTGGACGTCGGCGGGCATGTCCTGCGGGGTGTCGGCGATCGAGGTGAGGTTCCCGGCGGGGTCGTAGGTGTAGTGGACGTCGCGTTGCATAGGCCGGGAGACCTCGGCATCCACGATCGTCCGGTTGAGCCTGCGGGCGTTGTCGTCGAAGTAATACGATACCCAGACGCGTTTGCCCGCCTGGGCGTCGCCGAGCTGCACCCGCTGCGCCTCGCCGTAGCGGGTGTCCTGCGTGTCGGTCACGTAGTCCACGGTGGCCCCGGTCGTTCCGCTCCAGGTCTTCAGCGGCCGGCCGAAGTCGTCGTAGCTGTGGCTGACGGTCTCCGCGGGCAGGTTCCCGAACGCCGGGAAGCTCTGGCTGGACAGGCTGCCGTCGAAGTTGAACTTCGTGGTGGTGGAGTAGGTCCCGGCCAGCAGGCCTTCGCCGAGCCGGTCCGGGATGGTAATCGAGGTCTTCAGCGGCTGGTAGACCGCCGTGTAGGCGACCACCCTGTTGACGTAGGCGATGCCGTCGACCAACCTGGTCGCCGTGGCCGGCATGCCCTTGCCGGCGATGGCGGTGTCATAGGTCCACTGCGCCAGCAGCGGACCGGTCGGGCCGCCCGACCGCTCGCTGAGTTTGCGGCCCAGCGCGTCGTAGTTGTAGGCCAGGGTGATGCTGCGCGCGTCGCTCACGGCCCGGAGCTGCCCGGCGGCATCGTAGGTCATCGTCGACACACCCTTGTCCGGGTCGTCGACTCGGGTCTGCCGGCCGTGCAGGTCGTAGGTGTACCGCCAGGTGTTGTTGGCGGCGTCGGTCATCCTGGCGAGCTGGCCGGCCGGGGTGTAGGCGTAGGTCGTGGCGTCGAAGCTGTCGGACGGCGTGCCCCCGTGGTACTGGCGCAGCTCCGTGGTCTGGCCGCGAGCATCGAAGATCGTGGTGGTGGCAGTGCCGCCGGCCGGCGGGGTGACGTCGATCCGGTCGCCGTCATAGCCCAGGATGGTGCGCCACTGCTCGACGCCGCCGCCCTTGAAGATCTGGGCGGTCACCCGCCCCGCACCGTCATGCTCGCTCACCGTCAGCCCGGGTACGTCGGCATCGGCGGCCACCCACAGCTTGGTGTCGACTGGGGCGTCGTTGAAGTACGGGCGCGTCGTCTTGTACCCGCGGCCCTGGGAGTCGTAGCGGGTGTCGGTCAGCAGCCGGCCTCCACCGACGGCCGGCGCTTGGACCTGCCGGGCCCGCAGCAGCCCGTCGTACAGCGTGTTGGTGCTGGCGTAGTTGCCGTTCGGCCCGATCGCCATTGTCGTCACGACCGTCGGGGCGTCGTTGCGGACCAGGTAGGAGAACTTGTAGTTGCCCGAGTAGGGCTGGCTGCCCGTGCGTGGCCGGTCGGCCCGCCACACCTCGGTCACTCGTCCCAACGCGTCGAACGCCGTCTCGGTCAGGCGCGCGTTGGCGTCCACCGCCTGGGTCGGCACACCCCACGCCGGCTCCATCGTCGTGGTGGCGGCGAAGTTGGCCGGGTCGGTCGTGACAACCTGCGTCGTGGGACCGCCGAGCGCAGGGGTGTAGGCGATCCTGGTGGTGCGGTCCAGGGCGTCCCTGACCTCGGTCACCCGCCCGTGCGCGTCGTAGGCCGTCGTCGCGGTGACCTTGTAGACCGGGCCGGACGCCGGGTGCTGGTCGAGGTCTTCGACCTTGGTGACATCGCCGGCCGTCGGCGTGTCGCCCGGCGCCTGCTGTTCATACGAGAGCCATTGATCCGCGACCGCGTCGTCCGGGAACGTCGGGGTCGTTGCGCAGTTCACCGAGACGGTCTCGACCCGCGAGGGGAACGACAGCAGCCACTTGGCGGTGTTTCGCACGTAGGTGGTCATGGTGCAGGTGTCGTCGGCAGCGGTGCCGAGGTCACCGAGATCGTCGACCTGGGTGGGTAGCCCGCGGTCGTCATAGGTGGTCACAGTCTTGGTGTCGCGCGAGCCACCGCCAGCCAGCGTGGCGAAGGTCCGCTCGGCGCCGGTGCGGACGATGTATGCCTTGTAGGTGCCACGGGTGGCTGTGGGGCCCTGCCAGACCGGGTCGGAGATGGACGTGCTCACGACAGGGCCGCCGTCGCCGTCATGGACAGTCGACTCCATGCCGAAGCCGGACAGCCAGTCGTGGTCGGTGTGCACGCCGCCCTGGGAGTCGGTGAGGGTGACCGAGCGCGTGCCGCTCGGCAGGTGATCGCCGTCCATGCCGCGGTAGAAGCGCCGCTGGGTCAGCGTGACCGGACCGCTGGGATCGTTCGGTAGTCCGCCGCGGATTCGCACCTTGGCGTAGCCGCGGAACTCGTTCCAGCTGCGCTTGTCGTTGGGGGTGGACTCGGAGTCGTCGTAGTGCCACGCGGCGCCGTCGAGGTACTCGTAGCTGACCTGCTGCTCGGGGTTGGCGCTGATCCGGTCGGAGCTGGCCACGGCCGCAACGACGTACTTGTGGAAGTAGTCGGTGCGCTCTGCGCCGGCGCTGGTGTTCCAGCGGACGGGGAAGCAGCGCAGGGTGTTGGTCTCCGGGTTGGCCGGCATCGAGGTGCCGGGGACGCAGTTGGGCTGGGCGTAGCTGATCGAGGTGACGCCGCCGGTCTCGGAGACGATGCCGACGATGCGGTAGCGGTTCAGCGGCGCGATGCCGTCGACCTGGTAGACCCGGTTGGGCATCTTGGCGCCCTCGAAGGTCACCGGCGGCAGCGCGATCGACCCGCCGACCAGACCGGCGTGGGTGATGCTCTTGAGCCACAGTGCGGCGTTCTCGCCGTCGCCGGGATCGGGGAACTGCTGGTCCAGCGTCCAGCGGTCGACGCCCTCGTAGGACGAGGACGACGCGCGCCACACCTGGGTGGTGATGGTCGCCAGCCGCTTGGTCGTCCAGAACGTCGGCGAGTATTGGTTATGGCAGGTGGCCGTGTCGCACTTGTTGGCCAGCGGGACGTCCGGCCAGTTCTCCGTCTTGACCGTGGTGCAGGTACTGCCGGGTACGCATCGGTCGGCGGTGCCGAACTCCACCCGAGCGGCCGCGGGCGCGTTGGGAAGGTCGTCGCGCAGCCCGTACTCGATCCGCTTCAGGCTGCCGCCGCGGACATAGGAGACGGCGGTGTCCCTGAGGTTCAGGCCGTAGGCGTTGGTCTCGACGTCGTAGGTGTACAGCATCACGTTGCCATGGCGGTCGACGACCTTGTCCAGGTTCCATCGCCACGCCTGGGTGCAGGACGAGGTCGCGAACGTCGCGCCGTGGCAGGGCTCGAGGTTGTCGTCGCCGAAGACCGGCACGGTCCAGGTCGAGTTGGCCTGCGGGCGGGAGCCGTAGAAGTACTGGGTCCCGTCGACCGTGGTGATCTTCCAATACTCGCCGTCGTTGTCGCCGTTGCCGGCACCGGTCAGGCGCTCGATCCGCGCCCCGTCGTCCTGCTTGGGCCGCCACGCCCCGTCCCGGCATCGCGCACCAGCATCTCCCCGCCACCGCTGGAGACGGCGGCCGCGTTGTCGCTCTTCCAGCACAGATCCCCCACCTGCGGCGGCGTGGTCCCACCGTCGGTGTCCGACGCGCACGCTCCATAGGTGCGCTCCACGAATCCCTGGCTCAGGTCCCACCCGTCACCGATCCAGGACGACTGGTTGTTCGTCGAGCTGGTCCGCCCGTCCACCGCCGAGGACGTATAGGACAGCGCCAGGCTTGGCGACAGCCCACCCGGCGCCGGCGGTACCCGCAGCGGGTACGACCAGCTGAAGTCGCCGGTCTGCGCCGACACGTCCCAGGTCCCCGACGGTGACAGCGAAGTGGCCGCGTAAGTGCCGCTGCCGTCGGGCGCGGCCCCCCCGGTGGGCTGATCCCCATGCAGCTCCCTGAGGGTGGCCTGGTCCGCCGGCCGCGACGCCATCAACTGCTCGGTCACCGGCACCGACGCCGTGGTTGGCAACGGCACCGACGGGCCGACCGCACCGGCCCCGCGGGCCGCGGTCGGCCGGGCCACGACCTCGGTCAGGGTGAGCGCGAGCAGCAGCGACACCGCGAGGTACCGGCGTACCGGCGGATTCAGCAGACCTTGGCTGCGACGCAACGATGCCTCCTAGCAAGGGCAGGTGAGCTACCGGTTCGCGTGGTGGTCAGGGGAATTGCGGAGGGGTGTTCGGCACGGCGGTGAGCAGGTAGCCGAGCTGCCGGTCGACGGTGTTGCCGTCGCAGGTCGCGCTTCGGGACGTGTAACGCTCACCAGCGACCACACACCGGTAGATCGGGGCGCTGGCCAGGCCGGCCGGCGGCGCGGCCCAGACCTCGCCGAGGCTGGCCAGGACCTGCTTGCCCTCACAGCCCGGGTCCAGGGAGGTGAACTCGTCCACCCCGTCGCGGCAGCTCAGCAGCGGCTGGGTGCCGGCCTGGTGGACCATCGACAGCCAGCCGAGGCTGCCCTCATACCGGTACCCCGGCGGCGTGCCCACGGTGGTGCTCCAATGGTCCAGGCCGTCCGGGCTGTAGTAGCGGGGCAGCGGCGCGTCGGCGATGGCGTAGCCGAGCAACGTCTCGTTGGTCGCGCCCGGGCCGCAGTTCGAGTCCATGGAGTCGAACACGTCGCTGGCGCTGCGGCACCGGTAGATCGGGACGGTGGGCAGGTTGCTCGGCGGCTGGGTGTAGACCAGGCCGACCTCACCGACCCGGGAGAACCCGTCGCAGCCCGGATCGGTCGAGGTGTAGAACTCGGTCCACACCTGGCAGGCGTACAGCATCCGGGTGTTGGCCCCCTGGGTCGGGACCGGCGTGCCCAGCGACCCCTCGAACCGGTAGCCCGCCCGCACCGGGTCGCTGGTGTTGCGGGTGTAGTGGTCGCCGGTGACCGGGTTGACGAACGAGCCGAGCTGCCCGGGGGCGGGCGCCGGCCAGCTGGCCCGCAGCGCGATCTGGTCGTCGCTGGCCATGCCCTGCTCGACCCGGACCTCGTCAACCGCGCCGGTGAAGAACTCGCCGGGGGCGCCGTTGTACCTGCCCCGGCCGATGGTGAACCCGCCGTCGGCCGCCCACAGGGTGACGCCGTTGCGGCTGCCGACCAGCTCCCCGTCGACGTACAGCCGCAGCTGCCCGGCGGCGTGGTCGTACACCCCCGCCAGGTGCGTCCACCGGCCCAGCGTCGGCGGCTGGGCCGAGTGGGCGTAGACCAGCTCGGCGCCGTCGGCGTCCTGGGCCGGCGCGGCGAACACCCAGCGGTCCAGGCTCGGCCGGTACTGCAGCATGAACCCGCCCATCCGGGCGCCGTCCTGGCCGAGCACGGTCTGCACCCGGTCGTTGCGGGTCAGCTTGGCCCACGCCGACACGGTCAGGCTGTCGCGGGTGTCCGCGCCCAGCCACTGGGCGGTGGCCGACCCGGTCCCGTCCAGCTGCAGCGCCTGGCCGCTGACCCCGCCGGTGTAGGACACCGCACCTGCCGCGGTGGTCGGGTTGCCACGCGAGGAATAGTCCCGCACGGTCTGATCGTCGAAGCGCCAGAACCCGTAGGAGGCGGCGTAGACGTCGTCGTACACCTTGCGGATCTCACCATCCGACAGCGCCCGGCCGAACGCCCGCACGTCGTCGATGCCCCCCGGGAAGTAGTCGACGTTGCCGCCGTTCCACCTGGCCCGGCCGATCGACAGCTTGCCGCCGGCGGACTGCACCGTGACACCGACCTGGGCCGCCGACAGCCGACCGTTGACGTACAACCGCAGCTGCTCCAGGTTCGCGTCGTAGGCCACGGCCAGGTGCGTCCACCGGCCCAGCAGCGCCGGCTCGATCGAGGTCAGCAGCACCGAGGTGGGGTCGTTCCGGTCGACGGCGCCGGGCACCACCACCCGCCACCTGTCGGAGGCCGGGTGGTACTGCAGCAGGAACGAGCTGGCCTGGCCGCCGTCCTGGGCGACCACGGTGCGGTTCACCCCGCCCTGGGTCCGGTACACCCACGCCGCCACCGAGAAGCTCTGGGCGGTGTTGAGCACCGGGCCGGCCGTCTCGGCGTACGCCGTCGTGCCGTTCAACCAGAGGGCGGGTCCCTTGCGGCCACCGGCCTGCCAGCCGGCACCACCCTGCAGGGTCGCCGTCATCGCGCGTCCGGAGGAGTCGGCAGCGGTCGTGCCAGCGTTCTCGTCGAACTTCCAGTAGCCGGCATCCGCGGTCGGCAGGGTGGCCGGACCGCCCTGTGCCGGGTAGGAGCTGCGCAGGTTCTCGATGCGGACCTTGTCGAGCGCCCCGGCGTACAGCCGGACATCGTCGACCTTGCCCGGCCAGAACTCCGCCCTGGCGCCGTTCACCTTGCCACGGCCGATCTGCAGGCCGCCGGTGGCGCTCCACGGGTCGTTCAGCGTCCCATCGCTCTGCCGGCCCGCGTTGACGTACAGCCAGAGCTGGTGCGTCGATGCGTCGTACACCCCGACCAGCTGCACCCAGGCGTTGAGCTCGGACTCCTCGGTGGACACCGAGGCCTTGGTGATCGTGCCGTCGGACTCGGGCATCTCGAAGACCCAGGCGCCCAGTGCGTTCTGGTTGCTGTCCACGAGGTGGCCCAGCCGGAACTTGCTGGTCTGATCGCCGTCCAGGCTTACAGCGTCGAGCTTGCAGGAGAACTCGCCACCAGGGTCGCAGGTGTCGTTGAGCCAGACCCACGCAGCCACGGTGAAGCTGGTGTCGGTACGCACGTCCACCCCGGTGGTGGAGACCGAGTCGTTCACGCCGTCCAGGCCGATCGCGTTGCCCAGCTTGCCGGGGACGTGGCTGACACCGCCGCTCAGCGTGCCGTCGCGGGAGCCGACCGCGTCCGCGGCGTAGCTGCCGCTCGGCTCGTCCAGCCGCCAGTTGTGGACGAGCGTCTGGTCCCGACCCGCCAGAGCGCGGATCTCGTCGGCGAACAGCACCCGGCTGTAGACAGCCACGTCGTCGATCGCGCCCGGGAGATACGCCACCGCGGCGCTATTCCACCAGGCGCGGCCGATCTGCAGCCCGCCAGCCGGGTAGTTCCAGGTCTGGGTGTGCGCCTTCGTGCCGGCCAGCACCCCGTTGACGTACAGGGCAAGCCGGTGCCCGCTCGCGTCGTAGGTGGCGGCCAGGTGGGTCCACACCCCGACCTGCACCGGCGTGCCGATCACCTCGTCGCGGCCGGCGGTGGGGTCGTCGCTGCTGAAGGTGATGAACGACCAGTGCCCGTCGGCCGTGGCCCGCAGCTTGAACGCGCTCACCCGGTTGCCGTCCTGCGACACCACGGTCGCAAGGCCGCCAATCCGGTCCAGCTTGGCCCACGCGGTGACCGAGTAGCTCCGGTCGACGTCGACAGCATGCGGTGCGCTGACGTGGGCGCTCGTCCCGTTCAGCTTCACCGCCAGGTCGGTCTGGTCGGGCACGTTGGTCTGCCCGCCGGTCCACTCCGGGCCGCCGTTGAGCGTGCCCTGAAGGGGCGGGACGCGGCCGGAGGTGTCATCCGCGTTGCCATCCAGCTTCCAGGAACCCAGCGTCACGCTGGCCCGGCTGACGATCCCGCGGATCTCCTCATCCGAGATCACCCTGCTGTACGCGCGGACCTCGTCCAGAGAGCCCGACCAGAAATCGACGGCGCTCATCCCATTCCGCATCGTCCGACCGATCCGCAGGGGGCCGGTGGCATTCCACGACGTGACGGTGCGCGCGGCGGTTCCGGACGACACACCGTCGACGTAGAGTCGAAGCTGGCCGCTGGGTGCGTCGTACACCCCGGTGAGATGGGTCCAGGTATTCGCCTGCGCCGGTGCCGCTGACCAGGCCACATCGGTACTCGCATCGCTGAGGTCGGAGTTGGGCATACCGAACGCCCACCTGCCGCCGTTCTCCGGCCGGTACCCCATGGTGAAGCCGTTGAAGCTGGTTCCGTCCTGGCTCACCGCCGCGTGTGGCGCGGTGTCAGCCTGCGCCAACCTCACCCAGGCGGCGACCGAGAAGCTCTGGTCGGTGCGGACGGCCGGGCCATTGGTGGACACGACGTCGTCGACCCCGTCGAGGCTCACCGCGCCGTTGACCGCGCCTTGGCTGGTGAACGTGGCGCCGTTGCTGAGAACACCCATGTCGCCGTCGGGCACTTCGTTCCGGGCGGTCCTGTTCGGCACGCCGTGGACGGTCGGGTCGTCGTCGAACTTCCAGTAGCCAACCTGGACGTTGGTCTGCCCGACCACGTCCCTGACCTCGGCGTCGGACAGCACCCGGTCGTAGATCGCCACCTCGTCGATCGAGCCCGGCCAGTAGTCGGTGGCTCCCCCGAACCACAGCGTCCGGCCGATCCGCAACGGCCCCGCCGCGTTCCACCCCGCAACGGTCCGCGCGGCGGTGCCGGACAACACCCCATTGACGTACAGCCGAAGCTGCCGGCTGGTCGCATCGAACACACCGGTCAGCTGCGTCCACGTGTTCAGCTGCGCAGGCGCCGTCGACACCGCCATGTCAACACCCGGAAGGCCAGCATCCGCGTTGGCCATGCCGAACACCCACTTGCCACCATTCTCCGGCCGGTACCACAGGTCAAAGCCCGCATAGACGGTGCCGTCCTGGCTCACCACCGCCCGCGCGACATCACCGCGCTCCAACCGCACCCACGCCATCACCGAAAAACCAACGTCGGTCCGGACCGTGTTCGGCGCGGTCACATACGCGCCGGTGCCGTCAAGGCGGACCGCGCTGCCGACCGCCCCCCCACCATAGGTCACGCCCCCGATGAGGGTGCCGTCCCGGTCGCCCAGGAAGGCGTCGTCGCGGGCGTTGCCCTCGAACGACCACTGCGCCAGCGGCCCGTTCCCGGCCCGCACATAGAAGTGGTAGACCGCCGTCGGGCTCTTGTTCTCGGCCCGGTCCACGCTCTGCACGAACAGGTCACGCGGCCCATCCCCTGGCGGCGTGAGCGTCACAACCGCCTTGCCGCCCAGCGCGTCGGCGTCCACCGACGTGGCCGGCGGCCTGGACCAGCCGTACAGGTAGTGGTCGACGTCGGTGACGCCATTGGCTTTGAAGGTGAACGCATCCGGCACGCCCACACCACCATGCCAGCGGTTGTCCTGCTGGTAGAGCAGCGCGGACACCGCCGGGGCATTGGCCGGGAACCTGTTGTCCGGGATGAATGCCGCCGGGCCGTACGCCACCGGACCGCTGTCGGTGCCGTCATGCGGTCGCACCGACCACGTCGTGCTCTGCTCTTGCCGGCTGCTCAGGTCCACGGTGGTGCTGAACACCGAACCGGAGATCAGGCTGGGCCCCACGTCACGGTGGTCAGGCGCTCCGCCGTAGATGTCCCAGATCGGTCGCAGCAGGTCGCCGCTGTCCTGGTCGGACAGCGTTGCCAACAGCCGGATCGAGTCACCGCCGATGTACCGCGTGCCGCCGCACCACCGGCACGGCGCCGGCAGCGGCGGGTCGGTGCCCAGAGCGGACGGCGCGTTCGGAGCGGTGTTGAAATTGACCGACAGCCTGGTCACGTCCGGGTTGTACTTGCGCCAGGCTGAAGCGTCACTCTCGTCTTCCGCTCTGATGTAGAACGTCGAGACGCCGCCGGGGTGGATGCCGGCGGTCGCGGTGAACCCGACGGGCTTGGGGGTCTGGCAGGTGGTGTACTCGCTGTCCACGGACCTCGTTTCGAGCCAGCCGCCGCGCGGCGCGTTGTCCCAGTTGGTGCCCGGACCGATCTGGCCGCTGGCGAAGAGCTGGTGGTTGCGCCAGTTCCCACACGACGGGCCGTACACCACCTCGGTGTTGAGCACCGCGCCGAGCAAACGCTTGCCCGCCAGGAAACCGGTGTCGTACTGGAAGAACGACTGGGCCGTCAGAACCGGCGCCTCGTAGTTCTGGTAGCCGACTCGGGCCGTGACCTTGCCGACGAGCCAGGGCCTGATCTCGGGCTCCGAGTTGTACCCGTTCCAGTGCGTTGAGGCCCTGAGGCCGACCGTACAGCAGTACACGGTCGTCCACCCGGTCTTGTCCAGGGTGTGCATGTCCGGGTCGACCACCAGCGGGAAGTGGACCTTCGGATCGGTCAGCAGCTCGCGGTCGGGCACCACCGTCAGCGTATGGCCGTCCAGCATGACCTTGGCCACCGCGCGGCGGGCAGGGATGCTGGAGTCCCACATCTGCGATGGCGGCGCGACGAAGCGAACCTTGCCCGCGGCATCGCGCACTTCCACGGCGCCGGTCTCGCCGACCCGCAGCCGCACGCCCGTACTGCGCAGCCCGAGCCGCACCTTCGCCACCGCGGGGCTCTTCGCGGCTCGTGCGTCCTTCATCACCAGATACTGGGCGTAGCCGTCCACCTCCGCGCGCACCACGAGGTCGACGCCGCGAAGCACCTCGGCATACGTCGCGGTATCGCCCGACAGCCTCGGGGCGGGCAGCCTGCCGCGCCAGGACAGCTCGATCAGCTTGCCGTCCCTGCCGAATCGCAGGAGCGGCGCACGAGAGCCGCCGGGTGACAGCGACAGGTCCACGGCGACCGACTTCGGCCCGATCGAGCCATCCGGGCGCCGCACCAGCGAGGTATCCGTGCCGACCCAGGAACTGCCCAGCCGCACCCGAACAGGGCGGGTGCTCAACTCCGCGGTCATCGTGCCATCCGGCTTGGCGTAGACCGCCCGGGTCTCCGTCCTGAGGTTGGCCACCTCGACGGGTGAGCCCTGCGCCCGCGCGGCCACCATCGCCGCCTCCGTGTCAGGCGCCTCGGACACTGGCGCGCGCGTGGTCGCGACGTGCTTCGCCGCCTCCTCGTGCACGACCGCCACGACGCCAGCCGACACCAGCAGCGCAGCGACCACCAACCCGCCAACGACACGCCGAGCGCTCATGGCCCCTCCAGACAACGCGGGGACGCTGCCCCCAAGGGATTCCTGCGACCATCGGCGGTGAACCACCGCCCCCTCAACGACAGACGCCAGCCAGAACGCATGCTGCTCCCCTGCCGAACCATGCGACATGCATGAACGTAAAGCGGCTTTGCTTTCTTGCGCCCTTCGTCGCGCTTTCACGGCTCCCTATTTCAGCGTCTCGCCTTGCCGAACCGGGCAGCAATCGACTGGACCTGTGGGAGCTTCGACGCTGGGCCGGTCGCGCCGCCACCATTTCGTCCAGACCGAAGTCAAGGGCATCTGAGGCACATGTTGGTTTTGAGACGACCAATTGGTTTTGAGACGACCAATACTGCTGGTCTGGCAGGGCCATGCCGACCGGATCGGTCGTGGTGCGGTGGCGGACACGGGTGCTTCCCGTTTGGGTGCCATGCTGAGGGCACCGAACCCTACATTGCCCGAACGCCCCCGACCGGGGCCGGGCTGGCTCGGGCTGACGCGCAGAGCCTGCCGCGCTACCTGACGACCGCCCGGGGCGAGAACGTGCGCTTCTACGATCGGTGGCTGAGCTGCGCCATCAGGCTATCCAAGCGCGATGAGGGCGACACTGACCGCGGCGATGACGAGGCCTACCACCTGTCGGCTGGCGATTCGCTCGCCCAGGACGAGTCCGGCCAACGCGACGGTCGCGGCCGGATACATCGAGGTGATCACCGCGACCAGCGACAGATTCCCCCTTCGGACGGCAAGCAGAAACAGCAGGTCGGCCATCGTGTTGACGATCCCAAGGCAAGAGAGGCTCAAGCCAATGCCCGCGGGGATCCTCACCGAGAGCGCCTATTCGGGCCGACCTGCGCGGACCAGACAGCTCTGAATACCAGCAAGGTAGAGGCGAGACATCCGAGCCAGTGGCTGACCCTTCTCGCTCGTCAAGGTTCGCGAGTCAGTTCCATGCTCCAGTTGGTTTCGAAGCTCACTCCTCCGTCGAATGAAAATGCCTGTTCCCAGCGAGCCGACGAGGGTGTGATGTCCTTCCAGTCGAAGCGGACCCGCAGCGGCCGCCCTTCGATGACGTCATCGCCCTCGAATCGACCGTGCCCGTCAACGAAGCGGCCGACGAGCGGAGGGTCGAGGAGGCCACCGCTGACGGTCGAGGTCCACCAGATGCGCCAGAGCCCCGTGTCCACTTGGAACAGTCGCAGCGCGAAGCCCTCAAAGGCACCGCGGCCGGGGAACGCCGGTGCCGAGTAGGTGTCGACGTTCCCGAGGCCGCCGAAGATCGGGCACGTCTCGGCGCGCGACTCAAAGTGCAGCCATTCGACGTCGCCTTCGGCGAGTGGATTCGCGCGCTTGCGATTGGCGACCCGCCATTCTCCGAATAGAAAATCGAAATCGTGGCGGCCGTCGTTGGTGTCGGTCGTCTCGAGCTGAGTTTCTTGCTCCATCAGCTGCCTCCATCCTGGTCAGTCGCGCCGCAGCGGCTCGCCAGGAACCGTCGGTCCTGACGTAGACGTCAGCTGGCATCGTGGGGGGTCAGGCCGGGGTGCGGTGGGGGGCCGCCGCACCCCGGCGGCACGGCGACCGCCCGGTCGCGGCCAGGTACAAGGCGGACGCCCAGAAGGGAGTGCGGGCGTGAAGGAGGATCGCAAGGACCGGCAGCACCGCAGCGGTCGATGGCGCGATCACAGCATGGCTGCGGCGGGGAGCCTCGCCCATCGGTGCACCCGCCCGGTTGGCCGCGACTACGACCGCGATCAGGCAGGCGCGTACGGCCGCCGCGGTACTCGATGACACACTCACCGCCTCACCTCCCGCGCATCGCCTTGCCAAGCCGGCCGGCTATTGACCGGACCCCGCGAAGCCTCGACGCTGTGCCGGCCGTGCCGCCACCATTTCGTTGAGGCCGAACCCTCCCATCTGCGAACGGCCGTGCGCGCCGGTCGTGCTCAGTTAGCAACCAACACGCCGTCCCGCAAGCGGAAGCCGTACATGCGGGAGCACCCGCCGGACTGGCGGACCAGCAGGCTGACGCCGATCCGGGTTGGGTTGGCGTCGCTGGCTGTCAGCTGGCAAACCGAATTTGAGGCGGACAAGGCCGTCCATGACCAGCCGTCCTGTACGCCGACGACGCGTTGGTCCAGGCGCCGCCAGGCACGCCCGACCTGACGGGTCCGCGCCGACCCAGACGGTGGCCCGACCGCCGGCTGCGCCGCTGCTTGCGGTCAGCACCACGCGGAGGTCGCCGCCGAGGACGATCGTCGCGACAGTCTATTCGCGCTGCGGGAGCGTCGTGCTGCTGGTGGGAGCGGCCGCGGTGGCAGCGGGTGGGCTGGCCGGCTGACGCCCGGCCGGGAATACCCGCGACAGCCCCCAGGCGCCGATTGCGGTCGCTGCGACCACGGCCAAGGTGAGCGCGGCCACCCGTGCTCGGCGCCGCGCGCGCCGACCCAGGATCCGCAGCAGCGACTGGCGCCCTCGGTGCAGGATCCCCTTGGCCGTGGCCGGCCTGGCGTGCAGCGCCCTGGCGATATCCTCGATGCCCAGGTCGGCGAAGTAGTGGAGAACCACAGCCTCCCGCTGGCGCCGCGGCAGCAACTTCAGGGCGCGCACGAGATCGACCCGCAGGTCCGCAGTGGACAGGTGCGCGGCCGGCAGGGTCGGTGCGCCGTCCAGCCGCTCGCCGAGCCGCTGGCGCGTCCGCTGCTCCACCAGCAGCCGCCGGAACCCGCTGCGCAGCAGGTTCGTGGCGACTACCGCCACGAAGCCGCGGAGGGACTCGATCCGCTCGCCGCGCATACTGCGCTCCCAGGCGCGGGCCAGCCCCTCCTGGACAGCGTCCTCGGCCGCGGCCCGGCTGCCCGCCACCATGGCCAGCCCGGCGACCAGCCGCGAATAGTCCAACTGGAGGAACTCGCTGATTCCGTCCTGAGGCAGCCCGCGGTCCCGTGCCGGCGGCTGATCGCCATCGCTCCCTATGCCAGACTCCGGGTCGCAAGCACGCCGCTACCCCGTGATCAGGTGGTCGTTCTGGAGGTGGTAGCGGTAGGCGGGCGAGCAGCCGATCGACGGACTGAATGCCAAGCTCACGCTGAGCCGCAGCGTCGGGTTCTCGCTCAGGTTGAAGGCGCACACGGAGCCGGGACCGGTGAGGACGTACCAGAACCAGCCTCCGGCCTGGCCGATCACGCGCCGCCCGAGCAGTCGCCAGTCGCCACTGGCGCTGCGCTGGTAGACGTCGAGCCGGGCGGTCGCCGTCGGCGCCCCCTGGTCGTTGCCGACCTTGGTCGCGGTCACCACCACCCTGACGTTTGTGTGCAGGACCGCCTCGGCCAGAGTCTGGGTCGGCGCCGCCCTGGCGGGTGCCAGCCCCAGCGCCAGGCCCAGGACCGCGACCAGTCCCACCGCGGTCAGGCCGGCCACCAACGCCCTGAAGCGCGACATCGCCTTCCTCATCGTTTCCTCCCTTGCCTGCCGCCTGTTGCGGCCGGGTGGTTCTGTGGTCAATACGGAGACGCGCGACAGGCCAGCGAGGGTAGGGTCGCCCAGGCACGGTTCGATCACGAGAGGATCTCGACCACCGACCAGGCCGAGACCCCCGGGATCACCCGGGGTCTCGGGCGCTTGAGGATCAGCGGTAGACCGACACTGGCATGCCGATGCGCAGCAGCGGCCACAGCCGGTTCATGGCCGGGATGGTCACCCGCGCGCAGCCGTGGCTGGCCGGGTAGGCCGGCACCGAGGTGGCGCCGTGCACGGCGAAGCCGCGGAAGAAGTAGTTCGGCCGCCACATCAGGGCCAGCGGGCTCTCCCGCCACCCGTCGATCCGTCGATAGATCGTGAAGTTGCCGGTCGGGGTCGGTGTGCTGGCCTTGCCGGTCGAGGCATCCAGGATGCGCAGCACCACGCCTTGGCGGGCCAGGTACACCACCTGCCTGGTCAGGCTCACCTCCAGCGAGGACGCCGACAGCCAGCGCCGCGGGCGGGGGATCACCGGATGGGCCAGGGCGTACCAGGTCCGTGGCCCCACGATCCCGTCGCGGACCAGGCCGTTAACCTTCTGGAACGCGACCACGCCGTGGAAGGTCTGGGCGCCGAACACGCCGTCGATCGGGCCGACATCGTAGCGGAGCGTGGCCAGCCGCTGCTGGAGCTGGATCACCGCGGCGCCCCGCGAGCCCAACCGCAGCACCGGCTGGGTGGTGGTCATCACCCTCGCCAGCGCGGCGACAGCAGGCTCGAGCTGGCTCGGGACCTGGTCGGCGACGGCGGCGCCGGCCGGCAGGGCCAGGCTGCCGGCGGCCGCCAGCGCGATCACGCCCATGGCCTGCCGGGTCCAGCGCGGGACTTCCTGGCGGGTCGCACCAGCCAGAGCCAGAGGCGGAGACCCGCCACGCCGGTGCCATACCGCGTCCACGGATCCCTGAGGCGCAGTATTGCCTTCCTCATCGTCCCCTCCCTTGCCTGCCCGCCGCCTGCGGCCGGGTGGTCTGTGGTCAATATGGAGACGCGCGACCGGCCGGCGCGGTTAGACCGGCAAGGGGACGATTCGATCACGAGAGGATCTCGACTCCCACGGCTTGACGGCCACCAACCCGCTTACGCCGGCGCGCCGGTCCACTGCGCCCGGCCGATCCGGACACGCGCTTGGGCGGTGCTGGCATGCCAAGGGTGCTGCTCAATGCGCCTCGACCTTGCGGAAGGCGTCCTTTCGGGCGATGAGGTCGGCTCGGAACCTGAACACGTCACAGCCGCGCATGCAGGGCGCCGTGGTCCCCTCGCCTCCGACCCACCACTCGACGCACCCGCGGGAGCCGTCGACGAAGACTTCCCCGAAGCAGGTGCCGTCGCCCGGCTCGGGGAGCATCTCAGCAAACCCCTCGAGCACGGCCTCTCGTCCCTGGAACCGCCGGCCCGGGTCCGCGTCGGTCGTGGTGATGTAGATGCAGTCGTCGGTGATGAAGCCGGCGAGGGCCTCGAGGTCGCCCGTAGCCAGGCGTCGATGAACTGCTGGAGGCGTTGCTTGGTCATGCTCTGAGGACATCTCGGGCAGACGAGCCAACGATTCGGTCGTGACCTAATGCGGCGGAGGGACCGCTCGGGCCGCTGACCAGATCCGTCCGCATCCAGGCATGATGGTGCCTTACGGTCGCCTCGTCGACGGGGCAGGATCGGGGTATGAACAGCGCACTCATCGTCATCGATGTCCAGGAGTCGTTCCGGCGGCGACCGCTCTGGGAGGCCGTCTCCAATCCGTCCATCGTCGAACAGGTGAACCGCCTGGTCGATACCGCTCGTGCTCGCGGCGATCTCGTCGTCTGGGTCCTGCACTCCGAGCCCGGCACACGCGCGGCCTTCGACCCTGCCTGCGGGTACGTCCATCTGCTCGACGGGCTCCGTCCGCGCGAGGGCGAGCCAGTTTTATTATCACCAAGACTTCGATCAACGCCTTCACCACGACCAATCTGCAGCAGCTCCTCACCACCCGGGGAATCCATGATCTGGTGATCTGCGGCATCCGGACCGAGCAATGCTGTGAGACGACCGCCCGCGTGGCATCGGACCTCGGCTATGACGTCACCTTCGTGACGGACGCGACCGCGACCTTCCCCATCCCGCATCGTGACGCGCCAACCGACCGCACGGTGGCCGAGATCCTCGCCGACCCCCTGACCCTCTCCACCGCCGACGTCATCACCCGGACCGAGTACGCTCTGGCGGGTCGCTTCGCCACCATCCGCACCGTCGCAGAGCTGACCGGCGCAGTGGCCAGCGGGGTGGGAGGCTGACCGGAGCGTGACCCGGGTCCTGTTCCTGCTCGTTCCGCAGCTGCACTTGCTGGACCTCGCCGGGCCCGCTCAGGTGTTCTCGACCGCGGCGGATCTCGGGTACGACTACACGCTCGGCTATGTAGCGGAGCGGGAGGAGGTCCCGACCGCGCAGGGTGTGCCGGTCCGGGCGGGTGCGGTGTGGCCGGAACTGGGCCCGGAGGACCTTGTCGTCGTCCCCGGCTGGCGCTCGCCGGCACTCGGGGGTAATCGGCAGCTCGACGCCTCCAGCCTGCGCAGGCTGTCCGATCACCATCGGGCCGGCGGAACGGTTGCCAGCGTGTGCTCGGGAGCGTTCGCGCTCGCCCGCGCCGGCCTGCTCGACGGGCGACGTTGCACAACGCATCATGACCTCCAGGATGAGCTGGCCCGGCGCTACCCGAAGGCGACCGTGGTACGCGACGTGCTGTACGTGGTCGACGGCCGTGTGATCACGTCGGCGGGCATCGCCAGTGGCATCGACCTCGCGCTGTACCTTGTTGCTGTCCGGCACGGACCGGGCGTCGCCGCTCGCGTCGCCCGCTCGATGGTGGTCTACGCCCGCCGCAATGGCGAAGAGCCACAGGCCAGTGCGATGCTGCGCCACCGTTCGCATCTGAGCGACGTGGTCCACCGGGTCCAGGACCTGATCGACGCTCGCTTCACGACGCGTCTTACGCTGGCGGATCTCGCCGCGCGAGCGGGGTCAGCCAGCGGACCCTGACACGGCTGTTCTGGAGGGCGACCGATATGACGCCGCTGCGCTACCAACAGGTGCTCCGGGTGGAACGGGCCGAGCACCTGATCGGGCACGGCGCGACTGTGGAGGCGGCCGCGCGGGCGGTCGGCTTCGAGGACGCCCGGATGCTGCGCCGCCTCCCCGGAACGGCCCCGGAGGCGGCGCAGCATCCGTAGCCGGCAACGTCAAGCGCTGGCAGGACGGCACTATGGCGCTGCACTGGTGCGCCGCGGGGATGGTCGAGGCCGGCAAGCAGTTCCGCCGCGTCAACGGCTACCTGCACCTGCCGGCCAGTGCACCAAGACCCGGCAAGCCCGGCCCCGGACGCCCATCCGCGTCCACCAACCGCAGGCCCGCCCCGCACTACGAGGTCGGCAAGACCGTCAAGCGAGACCTCACGCTCCCGGCCAGACAGAAACGAGCAGGTTACGACAGCTGCTCTGAACGCACCTTCGTCGCCGCCGCGACGAGTGGATCAGGACCGGGATCATGGCCGACTTGGGACGCATCGCGCGGGATGCCTATGACCGCATGATCGGCCTGAACCTCGACGATCTATGGGATGACCGCCCACGCCGACGTCCATGACGCCATCGTGCTGGCACAAGCGCTATGCGCAGACCCGATCGCTGAGATCGCCGACCGACTCGGCGTACACCACCGACTCGGCCACGTGGAACGCGACCTGCCGCAGCGTCCACGCCCCGCCCTCCTGCCGGTCCAACCGCTCGGCATCCAGCGCCCCAAGCCGCAGCGCCCACACCTGCGCCAAGCGGGTGAGCCGGCTGCAGGCCTCATCCAGGTCCTCGCTGGTAAACGACGCCATGTCGGCTGCGGTGGTGACCGCCGAGCCATGCCAGTGGTCGGGCAGGGTCGCCACCCCGGCCAGCCGCGCCTCGACCTCAGCGAGATGATCCACCAGGTGGTCGGTGACCCGGCGGATCGCCTTGTGGGGGGTGTAGACAAACGCACTGTCCTTGCGCGGTCGCGGCCGCCCATCCCACGCCGGCCAGGTCGCCGCCAGCGCAAGGATCTGCTCGACCATGGCGTTGACCACCTCGGCTGGAGCTCGATCGTCGGTCTGAGCGACCTCATCCACCACCTGAAGCCTCCTCCCTACGGCCAGTCTGGTCAGCCAGGCTACGCTATCGCCAAGCCCCGACAACCGCCGTCCTGCACCGCCAGCTCCCAGCCCTATTGCCGGAGGCTCTGAGCAACTTCGACACGCGATGGAACGGACCCGAATCGGCTTGACGTAACCCTCAGCGACCAGGGAATCAGAGCATGTGTGCGGCTGAGGTGCTAACGATTCGTCGTGGCGGTGGCTGCCGCTGTTCGCTGGTAGAGGACCATCCGTCCACGCCTTCGCCCAGTAACCAGTGCGGTGTCCTTGAGGATCTTGAGGTGCTGGCTGACCGCGGCCGGGCTCAAGTCGAGCTGCTCGGCGAGCTGCGTGGTAGTCCTTGGCAGGTCGAGCATGGCGAGCAGGGTGGCCCTGGTCCTGCCCACCAGGGCACACAGCGGGTCCGTCTGCTCAGCGCGCGACTGCTCGCAGAGCTCAGCTACCCCTCGCGGTGGATAGATCAGCACGGGGCGGGCTTGGCCGCAGCACCCGACAATCAGCGTCGGCCAGGAGAACACGCACGGAACCAACAGAAGTCCCGTGCCGGTCAGGTCGAACCGGTGATGACAATGATGTGGCTTGTCGATGCGGAGCTGGTCGGCGAGGAAGGAGATTTCGGGATGCAGATCTTCGAGCACGCGCGAGATGCCGCCGATTCCGAACCGCTCCATGCGGTAGGACAGGTCGGCCATGCAGAGGGCCTGGAGCCGCTGCCACACCGGTTCGACCGCGGCCTGCCAGTACCGGTTCATCGCCTCGACGACTTCGGGCAGATGCCTCCCCGGGTCCTCGTGGAGCGGCCACAGCACAGCCGGCATCGGCCGATCTGGGTAAAGACGCTCGAGTTCAGCGCGCACATGGCATGGCGAGGTGGCGGCGACCAACTCTAGCTCGTCAGCGAGAACCCCCCATGGCTGGGTCGGAGGCGGCATCACGAAATCGGGCAGGTACCGGCCGGCCGGCGCCAGCGCCAGCAACAGATCCAGCTTTAGCCCGCTCAGCTGGCCTCGCACGGACGAGATCCACTTGTTATACATGTGCTGCCGGCTCTGCTCCTGGAGGATCAGGAGACTCGCCACCAGCTCGCCGATGGGCGAGTGGGCGAACCTCATCCGCGCCAGATCGACGTGTGAAAGCACCATTTCAATCATGAGTAATCTTAGCTCCGGATGGGTGCACGACGGCCGCGATTTAGCCACAACCGAATCGTTGACACCCACATGAGACGCGTTCGGATGTCCCCCGATGCCCATCACGAGGGCTGGAAACGGAGCAGTCGTGGCCGCGCCGGCCTCTCACCCAACAACCTCTCGCCTCAACCCTGCACCACAAGCTCCAGTCCAGGAATGAGCACAAGTTATGTTGGCAAGGGTCGCGGTCATGGCGCTGGCTTGATCTGAGGCCAGGAAGGCCGCGACGTTCCCCAACTCGGCCAGCGACGGCAGCCGCTTCAGCATCGTCGCCTCCCGCGTCCAAGCGATGATTTCCTCGAGCGTCGCCCCCCCCCCCCGAAACTGGCGCCGAAGTCTGCAATGGCGTCGCCAGTATCAGGGATGGCCTCCGGCAACCCGGTCGTTCGCAGCCAGACGACGCGGATGCCCTGGGGCCCCAGCTCGCAGGCCCACTGCCGACACTGCGCTTCGATGGCCGCCCAGGCGACCGGGGTGCCGCCCAGGGTCGGGGCAGTCCCACGGTCTCCCCCGGTGATCGTGAGGATCACGCCTGATCCGCGCTTGACCATATGGCGCACGACCGCCTTGGCGGTCAGGAACTGGTTGCGCATGGCCTTGGTGATCGGCTGCGCGAACTGCTCGAACGGCATCTCGGCTAGCGGGGTTCCCTGGATGTCGTCGTTGAAGATCGCGTTGAAGGAGATGTCGATGCCGCCGGCCTGGTCCGCCACCGCGTCGGCGTGCCGGTCGACGGCCGTCCGGCAGAGCGGATCTCGGCGGCCACCTTGTCGAGCTTCGCCTGGGTGCGACCGGCGAGGAAGACCTTCGCCCCCTCGCGGACGAAGGCACGGGCCACCGCACCGCCGACTGAGCCGCTCCCCCCGTAGATCACGGCGTTCTTGTCCTCAAGCAACATCTCCATTCTCCTGCTCGTCGAGTCGGTACCTCCGTTATGTCTGGAACTGGCTGGATTCTACTGATGGTATGGATGGCGTAGTTGGATGAATCGCCCGGCCGGATGGTGGCGGCCAAGCGCGAGGCGTACACCAGCATCAGAAGGCTGGCTCGAAGCCCGGGGTCTCGATCGAGAATGCCTTGGTCCGTTCCTGGTCCTCGACCCGGATGGCGATCTGGGTCACAGCTCCGATCATGCCTGCACCTGCCTTCGGATGTCCGTCACCTGTGAGGCGTTCGACGCTAGTAACTGTTGTGCAGTAGGCGCCGGATGACGCGGCGTCGGAGCTCCGGGCCGAGCCGGTCGGGTCCGGGACGGACGAGCGGTACCCGGGGCCGTGGGCTCGCGCTAGGCCAACTGGTGCCATGGGCGAGGTGGTCCCCGGCCTTGCTGAACGTCTTGGAAGGGCCGCGATGCCAGCAGTCCCCTCGGGTGCGCCCGATGCGGCGCGGTTCTGCTTGTTCGAGGCGGTTACCGCCTTGTTCGAGCGTGCGGCATCAGCGCAGCCGTTGTTGCTGGTGTTCGACGATCTCCATGCGGCCGACGATGCCTCCGTGCTGCTGCTGCAGTTCCTGGCGCGGGACCATCGCGGCGCCCATCTGCTGGTGGTGGGGGATCTACCGTGAGGTGGCGGCGCAGGGACCGCTGGGCATCGGCGACGCGGTGGGGGACCTGGTGCGTGAGGGTGAGTTGGTCAACCTTCGGGGGCTGGATCGCGAACCGGTCCCGCGGCTGGGTGAAGCCCAGGCCCGCACTGGTAAGCGAATTCCCCATGGTCCTCCACCAGTGGCCGGCGGCGATGCGGGTGATGTAGGCGGTCCTGCGAGGCTCGCACGACGAGGCCGAGAGGCCGGCCGACCAGGCCCATCGCTGCAGCCGTGACGACCGAACGTCCAGTTCGCCCACTTGGACCAAGTCACCCTGCTCCCAGCGGAGCTGGACGAGGCTGACAGCTTCAACGACGCGGCCCGTGCCGCCAACGCACGCCAAGAGATGGACTTCCTGGTGGGCGGGCTGGCGCGGCGGTCGGGCTGGGCGGCCGCGACCGCCGGTCTGACGCCCCGGGATCCTTCGGCACCTGCTTGAACAATGGTGCATTCGCGGTGAACGCCTCCGCGACGGGTGAAGGACCATGAAGACCATACGGAAGGAGGCGTGTTGCACGTCGGCCTGACGCTCATGCCCGATGCCCCTCACCGCATAGAGCCAGGATGAACACCATCAACGGAGGTGCCGATCGTGATCGGTGGGGTGACCCAGGTCGTCATCGAAGTCGAGGACCAGGACCGTGCCAAGGCGTTCTGGACCCAGACCCTGGGCTTTGAGCTCGTCCAGGACGCCGCCTACGGCAAGGAGCAGTGGCTGGAGGTCCGCACGCCCGACAGGGCCGTGGTCGTGGTCCTGGAGCGTCGCACGGGCCCACCGCCCACCGCGCCCGACCCGAGCCTGCCGACCTCCAACGTGTCCTTCCACGCCGAGGACCTGCAGCAGACCTACCGGGAGCTGCGCGCCCGCGGCGTGCGGTTCCCTCAGCCGCCCGTGCAGCAGCCCTTCGGCTGGTGGTCGCTGTTCGAGGACCCCGACGGCAACCACTTCGCCCTGGTCCCCACCACCAGTAGTACCGCCCGTGGTCGAAGAGGTTCTCTGGGCCAGCGGTGGTGGGGATGCGCACGGAGGTGACGTTGGGGTCGACCGGATCAGCCGATGGCGGCCACGCGCAGTTGCGGATCGTACCGCTGGGCTTTGAGCAGCTGGCGGCGGGGAGGTGTTCGCCGGAGCCACGCGGACTACCCGCCGTTTCGCCACCTATTCCCCGAGCCAGCCCACCGGGCGCAGGTACTGCGCCGATTCTACACCGCCACGGCGCGCGACGCCCTGGCCTTCGGGGCGGTCGACACCCGAACCCGTGAGGCCGAGCGCGGCATCCCGACCGACCAGATCGCTGCCGCCTGTCGCTGTCGCCGACGACCGTGCGCAACGACTGTCCAACGCGATCAGTAAGGTCGCCGGATGCAACCGCATCGGCGCCATCCGCATCGCCCGGAACGCCGGCTGGCTCTGGCACCCACCCGTGCGGCGGTCTGCCAGCGCAGTTGCGGCACCTACGGCGCGCCAGGCTGCTGCGCGCTGCAGAGCTGGTGGGCTGTCCCCGACGCCGCCCGGGTTGGTCGAAGGAGCCCGACCAGCCAGCCTCGTAGATCGATCGTTTAACCCACAAGCAAATCGTTGCTTGTTCCCTGCGGTGCTGGTCACGATCAGCACCGCTGTCGAATATTCCAGGCCCGGCCGCCATATCCAGCGGTGGACGGCCACCGACGCTGCTGGCCGCTGTGCCACCCGTCCTTAGGATGATGCATGATCGAATTGGTCTTGGCGCACACCGACCTTGCTCGCGTGAGGTTTGCCCATTCCCCGATCCGCGAGTTGGTGCTGAGCCTTCGCGCCCTCCACGACCACAGCCGACAACATATGTACGGCAGCTCGCTGTCAGCCATCCAGGGGCGACTGGGCGGGCTGCGGCTGGACCTGCTGACCGCGCTGGCGCCGACCGGGCACTACCTGCCCGCCTTCATGATGCCGCCCGCGACCGGGCCGTGGGGGGTCCTGGCCGACGAGCTGGACGCGGTCGCCGCCACCCCAGAAGCGGCAGTGCGGGCCGAGCTGGCAAAGGTGTACCAGGGCCGGCCGCTGCCCACCGTGCTGCGGCCCCTCTACCAGGACCCGGCCGCGCAGTTGCCAGTGGTCGTCCAGGAGCTGCACCGGTACTGGCAGGCCGCGGTCGAACCCGTGTGGCAGCGGCTCCAGGCCCTCTGCATGGCCGACCTGTCCTACCGCATGGAGCAGTTCGCCGGTGGCGGCGTCGCGCGGGTGCTGCGGGAGCTGCACCCTGAGATCTCCTTGGAGCACGACCGGCTTCGGATCGACAAGCAGCATCACTGCAACCACCGCTTGGACCTAGCCGGCACAGGCGTGCTGTTGGTGCCCTGCGTGTTCTCCTGGCCCACGCTGATCGTTGAATGCTGCAAGGTTGACCGACCCTCGCTGACCTACCCTCCTCGGGGCGTGGCGCCACGCAGCTCGCCGAGCAGCTCGACTTGAGCCCGGCCGCGGTCAGCCAGCACCTCAAGATCCTCAAGGACACCGCACTGGTTACTGGGCGAAGGCGTGGACGGATGGTCCTCTACCAGCGAACAGCGGCAGCCACCGCGCTGATGACGGCCATCCAGTCAGATGAGGCCGCCGGCTGACCGCTTCAACGCCTGGCGAGGCCCACGACGCCGGGACCGACGCATGCGCCAACAGAGGATAGGTGAGGAGACCCCATGGCGGTGATCGAGGTTCGGATCTACACGATCCACGAGGGCAAGCGCGAGGAGTTCGTCAAGCTCTACGATCAGGTGCTGCTGCCTGCGCAGCGTGAGTTTGGCCTGGACGTGCTCGGGCAATTCGTCTCCCTAGATGACGACCAGACCTTCGTGTGGCTGCGCCGCTTCGACACCCAGGAGGAGCGGCAGCGCAAGTGGGACGAGTTCTACGGCAGCGACCTGTGGAAGAACCACCTCGGCCCGCGCGCCAACGCGCTGATCAAGGACTCCGACAACGTGATCGCCGTGGAGCCGACACCCGGCTCGGCCATCCAGTGAGCCGCCGCGAGAAGTCGGAAGCAGATGCTGCTCGAGATCCAGACCTACAATCGCGACGTGGGGCTGGTTGGCGCCGTCAGCGGCGACGAGGTAGTCGGCCCGGATCGTACGCTCGGCTCCGTCCCTGCGGTCGCGTCGATCGGGGCGACCGAGGCCGGGCTCGCGGCGCCGGCGTCCTCGCTGTCGTCGCCCTCCTCGGCGAGAGTGCGGTGCGGCCCTCGTGGCGGCTCACGCGTCGACCCCGCGGACACGGAACCGGCGCCACCGCGCGTTCATGCCCTGCCCGTCGAGCGAGCGACTGCGACCGTCCCGGATCGGCAGCATCGTCCAGATCCCGAACCCGATGCCAACGCGTTCGGGGATGAGGGTGCCGTGGGTCTGGTACACCGTGCGGCCGTCGACGCGCCAGGCCGCGGTCGATCTGCTCCGGTCGAGCGTGATCTCGCACGCGCGAAGCCGGGTGAAGTCGTCGTCGAAGTCCTCGTACGGCGACTCGACCACGTAGATGAACGGCTCGCCTGCCCCGCCGCCGCCCAGGCCCAGCTGCTCGTCCAGCGCGAACACGCGGGTGGCGGTGCCGATGACGGAGAACACGCGCATGCTCACCTCGTCGAACACCTGGAAGGCGGCCATGCCCCGACGAAAGTCCCCCGGTTCCCCGCCGATGTTGTTGACCGCCAGGTCGACGGCGAACGTCGCGGGCCGATCCGGCGGCAGCTCGAACTGACGCGTCGAGAAGATGAGGTACTTGGCGCTGTCGGCGGCCTGGAAGGCGTCGTGCGACAGCGAGAAGCGCGGGATCGTCACGCGCACCTCGCCCTCGCCGACGGCCAGCTCCGCGTTGGGGTCCAGCGGGATGTGCTCGCCGCCTGTCGGGAGCGGCAGGCGCGCCGGGCTCCAGCGCGCAGCGTCGAGGTCCGGCCCCCTGAGCTCGTCGTAGGTGACGAAGCCGTCGCGGGCGGCGGCTGCGGCCTGCGTCTCAGGCGTCACGGCTTCCGCCCCCAGAGCAGCTCGGCGCGATACGTCGCCATGATCGGTCTCCTTTCGTTTACGGTCTCAAGGGGAAGACACCCGGCGACACCAAGACGTGACGTCACCTTCAGCGCCCACGACGGGTCGACAGATCGATGGACGAGCGCGACTGGCTGGCAGAACGATTCCAAGCCCACCGGCCCCGGCTGCGAGCCGTCGCCTACCGGATGCTGGGCTCCACCAGCGAGGCTCCACGGACCCCCCCCACCCGGGCGGCTCCTGGGGCCACGTCGAGGTGCAGGTCAAGCCCAACGCCGGCCCGTTCGGGTCCGGTCCGCCGAGCGTGTTTCACGGCTTGCCTCTGCTTCTCCTCAGGGACCGTCCGGCGCCACCGGACCGAGTGGCCGCCACCCGCCACTCGCTGCCAGCGCGTGTGCTACCGAGCCCTGACCCCGGCCATGCCTGATCGACCGCGCCGCCCCGCCAGCCGGCGCGCTGCGCCGGAACCGCGGCTCGGCAAGGCTGGCGCTGCTGTCGTTTGCGATGATGATCGTCTCCCTTGACCAGTACATCGTCGTGGTCGCGCTGCCCGAGATCGGCCGCGACCTGGGCTACTCGGCGCAGACCCTGCAGGCGGTCATCAGCGCCTACGCAATCGCCTCCAGCGGGTTCTTGCTGTTTGGCGGACGCGCCGCAGACCTGCTCGGCGGGCGCCGCATGCTGGTGACCGGGCTGGCGCTGTACGCCGTGGCCTCGGCCGCCGGGGGCCTGGCGACCGGGCCGACCGTCCAGCTCGCCGCCCGCGCGCTGCAGGGGCTGGGCGGGGCGCTGGTCTTCCCCAGCACCCTGGCGATCATCAACACCACCTTCGCCGAGGGCCGCGAGCGCAACCGGGCGCTGAGCGTGTGGGGCGGCACCGGCGCCGCCGGCTTGGTCGTCGGCGTCCTGCTCGGCGGCGTGCTCACCCAAACCCTCGGGTGGCCGGCGGTGTTCTTCGTCAACGTCCCGCTGGCGGGCGCCGCGATCGTCCTGGCGTTCCCGCTCATCGGCCCCCACCAGGCACGCGACGCCAGCCGCCGGTTCGACCTGCCCGGTGCGCTTACCGCCACCGCCGCCGTCACGCTGCTGGTGTTCGCGCTGGTCCGGGGACCGGATGCCGGGTGGGGCTCGCCGGGGATTCTCGGCGCCGCGAGTGCGGGGCTGGTGCTGCTGGGGGTGTTCGCCGTGATCGAGCGGCGCAGCCCCGACCCGCTGGTGCCGCCCCGGCTGCTGACCAACCCCACCCTCATTCTGGCCGTGGTGGTGGCGTTCATGTTCATGGCCACGTTCGGGTCGCTGCTGTACTTCCTGTCCGTCTATCTCCAGGACGTCTGGGGCTATGACGCGCTGGCCACCGGTGTGGGGTTCCTGCTGCCCACCGCCGTGGTCGTCACCGGCTCGCTGCTGGCGGGACAGGTGGTGACCCGGATCGGGCTGCGGCGGGCCCTGCTTGGCGCGCTTGCCGTCGGCGCGGCCGGCGCGACCCTACTCGGGTGGACCCTGACGACCGACGGCGCCTACGCCTGGCTGGTGCCGGGGCTGGTTGCCGTCAGCCTCGGCGACGGGATGGTGTTCACGACCATGTTCATCGCCGCCTCCACCGGGGTGACCGACGATGAGCAGGGCGTCGCCTCAGGGATCGTCAGCACCGGCTCGGGGTCGGCGCCGTGGTCGGCCTTGTCGTGTTGGTCCTGGTAGCCAATGCCGGCACCGGCGGGTTGGCCGGCGAGGAGTTGCGGATCGCCGCCGCCGGCGGCATCAGGGCAGCGGTGTTCACCATTGCGGGCGGGATCGTGGCGACGTTGCTGGTCACGCTCGCCCTCCGCGCCGGTGCGCACCCATGACAGGACTCCCGCGGAAGGACCGGTTGGCATGGGCTGACGCCGGCCACGCCGCTCCGGGCCTGCGACGGCCGGCCACGACGCGGGTGCTGGCCGCACCCAAGCCAGCGTGACGCCACCCGGGCGACGACCGCCTCAACCGACGCCGGGCCGAGCCGAACGCGGAGCTGCGCCGGATCCTGCTCGAGCACTACGGGTTCGACCGATACCTCCGCGAGGTGGATGCCGTCCGGCTGCACCAAGACGACGCCGGCACGCTGTGGCGCGCGGAGGTGCCCGGCGACGAGCCGCTCGTCATGGTCGAGGTGGTCAACGCCACCCCCGAGCCAGGCGGGACCCGCAGGGTCTACTGGCTCCGCGTCCCGCCTGGGACCCGCACCGCCCGGGAAGGTGTCGCCTGGACCTTCGGCCTGTCCGAGGAACAGTACCGGCCGCTGCGGGAAAGCTGAGCACGGCGGTCGGCGCAGGATGGAAGGAGTGGCATGGCGGAGGGCAGCTGGTTCGTCTACCGAAGCCCGTACGAGGGACCATCGGGCAGGCGGGTGCGCCGCCTGCCCGACGCCAGCCCGCTAGCGTGGTTCCAGCGGCTGTGGCAGACGACCGCCGACGAGGAGCGCTTCGAGCGGGACGCAGACGCCTACGACTGGGTGGAGGCAAACCTCGAAGCTGACCTCGGCGGTCATGTGTACGGCCTGAGCTCGATCTTCTGCACGCGGGACGGGATTGACCCGGGCACGCTGTCGGCCAACCGGCATCGCCCGCTCCCGGCCTCCACCTGGCAGGACCTTCAGGCGCTGCCGCGGCGCCACCTGTACGTGGAGGGCGACCCCCTGACGCAAATCCGGGTCGACGAGCACAGCGTCCGCGCCGCGACCGACGACGACGAGGTCGACCTCGCCTACTACTTCCTCGACGACGCCCTGGCCGCCGCATCCGACCATACCGCGTACCTGCTGCTGGACGACTGGCGGCTGCCGGTGACCTTCGGCGGGGATGGCGGCTTCCACGAGCCGGCAGGAGTGCAGCGGCTCACCACCCCCCCACGGCGGGACAGGGGCGACCTACGTGATCGCGCTCAAGCCCGAGGACCGCTTCACTCATTCGTGGGAGCTGGTCCCGCCTTCGGTTCTCGTCGGTGTCCGGCTGCCCGAGCTGGCCACGCACCTCCGTTCGGCGCGGCTCGGCCCCGCCGACCCTGGTTGGCCCGCCACGCTGCTGACCCTGCGCTCCCTGGTCGCACCTGCGGACAAGCGGATCGGCCCATCGTTGCGCCGGTACACTCACCTGGTGGGCGCTTGCTGGAGCACCTTGCTGGAGCACGACGTGGCTGAGCAGATGTGGCGGTCCGCCACGCAAGACCATGCGACCGCCCGCGCTGCATTCGAGGAAGTCCTGCGGCGCTCCCCACCGGCGAGGAGGAACAGCTGGAGCGAGCCCGACGCCGCTCGCTCCCACGTCAGCGACACTGAGCATCTCGCACAGGCGCTGGTCCACGTTCACGAACTGTTCGGCTAGATCTGTTCGACGACATCTGGGCGGCGAGCCATCCGGAACTGGCAGCGTCGCTGCTGCGGTACGCGAGCTCATGGGACCCGTTCGGCACCGCTGACGCCCAGGGCAGGGTTACTTGACCTGGGTCCCTGCTTCGCAGAAAGGTCACGTTGAGTGGCAGCCCGTCATGTCACGTTCCACTGACATTCTGCTTGCGCGGCCACTGACATTTTCCTGACGCTCTACACTTGGGCGCCGCAGCCCCTTCAGGGCATGCGTTGTCTCATGTGATCTGGTCCAGCTCGCGCACTCTCCACTCTCGGTCCCCATTCGCCGGACGAGGGTATGTCCTATCTTTACGTTTTACGAATTTGATAGGGGTGATGGTCGAGCGCCCCCACACCAGGAGGATCACCGCATGGCCATGCTGGCAGAGCTCCTCGACGGCGTCGTCGGCGCCGACACCTCCGCGGCACCCTGACCGCCGCCGCCGTCACCGACCTCGGCGGGGTGCTCGCCCAGACCACGATCAGCGCCGACGCCGCGGGCTACCAGCAGCTGCTCGGCTTGCCAACCGTCACGTTCGTGGCCGTCGCCTGTGGGCGGTCGTGGGCTCGGCTGTCACTGCGGATCGAGCGCGCGAAGTGCTGCACTGGGGAAATCCGGGAGTTGGAGCCCAGGCCTTACGCTGGCCAGGGCGCCAGCGGCGCCACAGGCTGGTTGCGGTCGGCCTGGTGGTCTGCCCGCCCACGGCCAAGGAGCGCTCGGTAGGTTAAGCCATTACCTGGGAGGACTCATGGTGGTGCCGCTGATCGGCCGTTCGCTGGCCGCGGTCGCCGGCGGCCTGCTCGTCCTCACGGTGTGGGCCAGTGTGATCGGAACGCTGATCGTGCCCCGCCCGGTGGGCAGCTGGCTGACCCGGTGGGTAGACCGGTTGGTGAACGGTGCTTTCAGCCTGGCGACCACTGCGATCGCCGATTACCGGCGGCGTGACCGGGTCCTGCTCGGGCAGGCGGCGGCGATATTGCTCATGCAGTTGGCGGCCTGGCTGGGGGTGGCGTTCCTTGGATACGGGCTGCTGATATGGCCGCTGGTCACTGGCGGGCTGGGGTCAGCTTTCACCGCAGCCGGGTCCTCGCTGTTCACCCTTGGGTTCTCCGAGCCGGCAGGGGCTCCCTCGGCGGTCGTGTTCGTCGCTGCGGCGACTGGGCTGGTGATCGTGACCCTGCAGATCGCCTACCTGCCGACGCTGTATGGGGCGTTCAACCGCAGGGAAACCGAGGTGACGCTGCTGAACGCGCGGGCCGGGGTGCCGTCCTGGGGCCCGGAGCTGCTGGCACGTACCCACTACGCGCTGGGATCGGGCGTGTCGACCCTCGACACGCTGCCCGATCTGTACGCCCAGTGGGAACGCTGGGCCGCCGACGTCACCGAAAGCCACACCACCTACCTGCCGCTGGTGCGGTTCCGCTCGCCCCGGCCGCTGTCGTCCTGGGTGATTGCACTGCTGGCGGTGCTGGACTCCGCCGCCCTGTTCCTGGCGCTGTCCCCCAAGGCCGCCCCGGTGGTCCCGGCCCGCCTGTGCCTGCGGAGCGGATTCATATGCTTCACCCAGATCGCCCGGGCGATGGGCTTTGAGGTGCCCGAGGAAGCCAACCCGGATGACCGGATCAGCCTGAGCTACCAGGAGTTCCTCGACGCGGTCGCCCGGATGCGCGAGGTCGACTTCCCGATCGAGCGTGAGCCCGCCGACGCGTGGGCGGATTTCGCCGGCTGGCGGATCAACTACGAGCAGGCCGCCTACGCCGTGGCCGCCGCTGTCGACGCTGTTCCGGCGCTGTGGTCGGGTCCGCGCCGCCACGGCGGTCCCGCCATCGCGCCCATCCGCCCGCGACCTGGCCGGCCGCCCAAGTGAGCCACGCTGATGTGCCGGGCGCGGCGGTCGCCGATGACAGCGGGACCCAGACGAGTGGTACCCGGCTCGTCAAGCAGGCTGTCCGCGCGGTCGTTAGTGCAGGTGCGCCTGCCAGTCAGGGGGTACGCGGCCGGCTGGACCGGGAGCCGGCTGGTCGAGCGGATGATGCTCCGGAGTGGCCAGCGCTGGCCCATCGTTAGAGAACTCTTCGGTCTGGTAGTTCCAGAACCATGCCTCACCTGGCTCGAAGCTGCGGATCACCGGGTGTCCGGTGGCCACCGCGTGCGCGCTGGCGTGTTGCGACGGTGAGCTGTCGCAGCAGCCGATATGCCCGCACTGGGCGCACCGGCGCAGGTGAAACCACCAGCCCCCGGTGGCCTCACACTCGGCGCAGCCGGTCCCGCCGGGCGGCACGGCTGGGTCTACTCCTGGCATTGTGCTCATGCGGGCTCCCGTCCTCGCCGTCGCCGGCGCCTCACCGGCATGCTCAGAACCACCATCCGCTTGGTCATGAGCTGGCCACAGGTCCTCATGGTAGGCGTTCGATCCGAGCCAGCCCCAAGCCACACATGGCGAACATCTGGCCGCATCCACAGGGTGCTGTATTCCCGCCAGGCACGAGAGCGCCGGCCCGCACACGTAGACGCCTGCCTGGGCTGCCAAACCAGGCGTCACAGCGACCTCGACATCGTCATCGAGGAGCGCGACGCGCCGACGGCCGTCGCCGCCCTGCGGGAGCGTGGGTATGCGCCTGTTCCCCGTGACGACACCCGCGCCTGGAACTTCGTCCTCGGCGACGACGCCGGACACCAGGTCGACTTCCACCCTGGCGGTCGCGGGCGTGTTCCAGCCGGCCCGCCGCCGCGTCCAGGAGCTGGTGGACCGGCGCTTCAACCGGCTCCACTGGCAACTCCCGGCCCGGTGCCACGTAGGCGCGCACGGCCCAGGGTCGCCGAAACACCGAAAGCATCAGCGGCAGCGCCACCATGTCGAACAATGGAATGCGATCGACTGGATGGGCCTTATGCCGCAGCTCGAGGCGACTCCCCCGCCGGTGACCACCAGCGAATGACCCGACGACAACCCATTTGTGCGCAATGGTCTTTTGGTCTGGCTCATGGCGTCTGGGGAGGAGCCCGATCGGTCCGGGCGCGGCTGCTGGTCGCCCGCCGCCGGCGCCACGTCGACCTGGCCGGAAGGGGCGCCAGAGGGGAAGACTCGGAGAGGGCTGTCAACTTTTCGGCGGGGGCTGTCGATTTCGGCCCTCCCTGTTTGTCTCGTAGGCGACCATCCCGAGAAGGAGGGACTCATGAAGTACATGCTGCTGATCCATCAGGGGGACACCCCGACGCCGCGGTCGCCGGAGGCGTGGGCGACGCTTTCGGAGGACGAGCAGAAGGCCGTGTACGCCGACTACCAGGCGGTCAACCAGACCCCGGGGGTGACCCCCGGCCTCGGCCTGGATGCTCCCGAGACGGCGACCACCGTGCGGGTGCAGGACGGCAAGACGCTGACCACCGACGGCCCCTTCGTCGAGATCAAGGAGGCGATCGGCGGTTACCTCGTGTTCGAGGCAGACGACCTCGACGCGGCGATTGAGCTGGCCGCGCGGATCCCGGCGGCCCGCCTGGGCGGCGCGGTCGAGGTGCGTCCGATCGTGGAGTGGTAGCGATCCTCGACCAGGTCTTCCGCGACCAGTGGGGACGGGTCCTGGCTGCACTGATCGGCTTCCTCGGCGACTTCGATCTCGCCGAGGAAGCCGCGCAGGAGGCCTTCGCGATCGCCGCGGAGCGCTGGCCTCGAGACGGGACCCCCGCGAACCCGGGCGCCTGGCTGGTGACGACGGCGCGCAACCGCGCCATCAACCGCATCCGCCGCGATCGGACGCTGGCCGCGAAGACTCGCCTGCTCCAGGTGCCGGAGGCAGCGGAGGACACCATGGACGCGACGGCGTTCCCCGACGAGCGACTCGAGCTCATCTTCACCTGCTGTCATCCGGCACTGTCCACCGACGCGCAGGTCGCGCTCACCCTCCGGACGCTCGGCGGCCTGAGCACCGGCGAGATCGCCCGCGCCTTCCTGGTCCCCGAGCCGACGATGGCCCAGCGGCTGGTGCGCGCCAAGCGCAAAATCAAGTCGGCGGGGATCCCGTTCCGCGTGCCCCCCGACCACCTGCTGCCCGACCGGCTCGCCGCCGTGCTCGCGGTCGTCTACCTGATCTTCAACGAGGGCTACGGGGGGCGAGGCGAGCTCGCGGCCGAAGCGCTCGTGCTCGGGCGGGCGCTGGCCGAGCTGATGCCCGATGAGCCGGAGGTGCGCGGTCTGCTGGCGATGATGCTGCTGCTGGATGCCCGCCGCGAGGCGCGGTTCCGTGGCGGCGACCTGGTGCTGCTCGCCGACCAGGACCGTTCGCTCTGGGACACGGCCCAGGTCGCCGTCGGGCGGGCGGTGCTCGACCGGGCCCTCGCCCTGCACGGGCGCGGCCCCTACGTCGTGCAGGCGGCGATCGCGTCCCTGCATGCCGACGAGCCGCGCGATTGGGCGCAGATCGCCGCCCTCTACGGCGAGCTTTCCCGCCTCACCGGCTCGCCGGTCGTGGAGCTGAGCCGAGCCGTCGCGGTCGCCGAGTCGGAGGGGCCCGAGGCGGGGCTCGGCATCGTCGATCGCCTCGATCTCGACGACTACCGCTACCTGCACTCGACGCGGGGCGAGCTGCTGCGGCGCCTCGGCCGAACCGAACAGGCCCGCGACGCGTACCGCAGAGCGCTCGCGCTGGTCCACGACGACGCCGAGCGGCGCCTGCTCGAGCGGCGGGTGGCAGAGCTCGGCGGGGCGCCGGCCCCAGAGCGACGATGACGTGCGCCGCGGCCTCCCGCAGTCGGCTTGTCGACATTCCGGGGGCGTGCACACCGAGGCCTTCTCGCCTATCGTGATGGCATGGTGACGAAGACCGCTGGCGGAGTGTCGTTGACCGACGTCGAGCGGACACTGGTCGACCACGTTACCGGCGGTGAGCCGCTGGGCCTCGCCGCCGAGCCGGTCGATGAGGCGGCCATGCGGACCCGGGACAGCTCCCGGACCGTCCGGGCGGCCGTGCTCGCCGGAGCTACGGTCCGTCGCCGCTGGAGTGCGCTGGGCCGGCTGCGTGTGCCGCTGGCAACCTGGGCCGTTGTCCTGCTCGTGCTGCTGGCCGGCTGTGGCGGCAAGGCCAAGTCACACGGAGCCGCTCCCAGCTCGACCACCACGACCACCACTCCGGCCACCTTCCCGCTCACCGGCCTGCCAAGCGGCGGCGCCACCGCGGCGGGCCGCCCGGCGCTGTCGGTGAAGATCGACAACATCCCCGTCGCCCGGCCGCAGGCCGGCCTGAACACGGCCGACGTGGTGGTCGAGCAGCCGGTCGAGGGCGGCCTGACGCGGCTGTTCGCGACCTGGCAGTCCAAGGACGCCGACCAGATCGGCCCGATCCGCTCGGCACGGCCGGTGGACGCGCTGCTTCTGCGGCAGCTCGGGCCGAGCCTGTTCGCGTTCGCAGGCGCCTCGGCCGGCGTGCTCCAGGTGATCCGCCGCGACTCCGGCGCCACGCTGATCGACCCCTCCAGCGCCCCTGGCGCCTTCCAGCGCGTCAGCGATCGCAGCGCCCCGCACAACACCTTCTCCTCGACCAGAGCGCTCTACCCCGCGGGCCAGCGGGCCAACCCCAAGCTGGGCCCGCCCCGGGCCTTCCTGCACTTCGCGGCCACGCCGTCCGGGGCGACCAAGCCGGCGCGGGTGGCGCGCATGACCTTCTCGCCGGGGACCACGGCGGCCTGGCAGTGGAACGGCAGTGCATTCGTGCGCTTCCAGGACGGCACGCTGGACAGGCTGACCGACGGCAGCGCGGTGTCCAGCACCAACGTGGTGGTCATGAGCGTGGCGGTGCGAGCTGGCACGAACGTGGACGTGCTCGGCCATGCCACCCCGGACCCGGTCCTGACCGGCACCGGACGCGTCTGGGTGCTGCGCGACGCCAAGGTGGTCGCCGGCACCTGGCGGCGCGCCGCCGCCGGGTCGCCGGTCCAGCTGCTCGGACCGGACGGCAAGCCGGTGCCGCTCCACCCCGGCCGCACCTGGATCGAGCTCCTGCCCACCCCGCAGCAGCCTTCCTTCTCGGGTTGACGCCACCGCACATGGTGATTGGTGGATCTGCTGCGGGTCGATGCCCGTGTTGTCCCTGGAGACGCGAAGGATTTGCGTGCCGAGTTTCTCCGCCGGTACCCGGTCCAGCAGGTCGGCGGGAGCACGATGCTGGAACTGTGGGTGCCGGCCGAGGAATTGGATGCGTTCAACACCAACATTGTTGGCCGGATTGAGGTGGTTCACGAGTTCCGGTGACGCGTGCTGGCGCAGCGCGGCGATGAGTTCTTGCCCGCCGGCGGGTCGTACCTGACGTCCAGCGACCCGACCGGACGAAAGGACGATGCCATGGATTGGAAGCTCGAGCTGGTGCCGGTGCCAGTGTCGGACATCGACCGGGCGAAGCGCTTCTACAGCGAGCAGGTGGGCTTCGCCGTCGACCACGACACCCGGGTCAGCGATGAAATGCGCATCGTGCAGCTCACACCTCCCGGCTCGGCGTGCTCGATCGTTCTCGGCGTAGAGACTGGAACGCCTGGGTCGCTGCAGGGCATGCAACTCGTCGTCGCCGACGTCGAGGCCGCCAGGGCTGAACTGGTCCAACGGGGCGTGGAGACCAGCGAGATCCAGCACTTCGACGGGGCTGTCCGGGTCGCCGGCCGAGGCGGCGACTGGAACTCGTTCGTCTTCTTCAGCGACCCTGACGGCAACGGCTGGGCGATACAGGAGCGCCCCGCTCACCACTGACGAGCCCGGAGCGCCGGCGGCGGCGCCAAATCCACAAAGCGCGATGTCGCTAAAGCGCGATGTCGCTGTGACGGTTGCACCCTGAGTCGACAAAGCGTCACGGCGCATGCGCTTCGGCCGGTGGTGCGGTGGGTAGCCGACGAGGCATGACGGACAAGGCGACCAGCGACCTGTGGTGGAAGAGCGCGGTCATCTACTGCGTGGACGTCGAGCTGTTCGCTGACAGCAACGGCGACGGGGTCGGCGACTTCCCGGGGCTGACCGACCGGGTCGAGTACCTGGCCGGGCTGGGCGTCACCTGCATCTGGCTGATGCCGTTCTTCCCGAGCCCCAACCGGGACAACGGCTACGACATCGCCGACTACTACGGGGTGGACCCCCGGCTGGGCACGCTCGGCGACGTGGTCGAGTTCCTGCGCGCGGCGCGAGAGCGCGGCATCAGGGTGATCGCCGACCTGGTCGTGAACCACACCTCCGTCGACCACCCGTGGTTCCAGGCCGCGCGCGCCGACCGCTCCTCGCCGTACCGCGACTTCTACTGCTGGGTCGACGAGCCGCCCGCCGACGGTCCCAAGGACATCGTCTTCCCGGGCCAGGAGACCTCCAACTGGGAGTTCGACGAGCGCGCCAGACAGTACTACCTGCACCGGTTCTACAAGAGCATGCCGGACCTGAACATCGCCAATCCCAAGGTGCGCGACGAGATCCACAAGGTGGTCGGGTTCTGGCTCGAGCTGGGCCTGTCCGGCTTCCGGCTGGACGCGGCCCCGTTCCTCATCGAGCAGACCGGTATCGAGAGCGAGAGGCTCGGCGACCCGCACGAGTTCCTCCGCGACCTGCGGGCCTTCCTGGACCGGCGGCGCGGCGACGCGATCCTGCTGGCCGAGGCCAACGTGCCCCCGGCCGACCAGCGCCGCTTCTTCGGCGACGAGGACGGCGACGAGATGCACATGCTCTTCAATTTCGTCGTCAACCAGCGGCTGTTCCTGTCGGTCGTCCGCGGTCAGGCGGCGCCGCTGTCGGAGGCGCTGCGAGAGCTGCCGCCAGCCACGGAGATCAACCAGTGGGCCAACTTCGTGAAGAACCACGACGAGCTGACCTTGGACAAGCTCTCCGAGGCCGAGCGGGACGAGGTGCTCGCCGCGCTGGCGCCGAGCCCGGACATGCGGATCTACAACCGCGGCATCCGCCGGCGCGTGCCGCCGATGCTGAAAGGCGACCTTCGCCGGCTCCAGCTCGTCTACAGCCTGCTGTTCGCGCTGCCAGGGACTCCGGTCCTGCTGTACGGCGAGGAGATCGGGATGGGCGACGACCCGTCGGTCGAGGGGCGGGGCAGCGTCCGCGTCGCGATGCAGTGGAACGACCAGGCAGGCGGCGGCTTCTCCCGGGCCCGTCCCAAGGTCCCCGTGGTCCAGGACGGTGACTTCGGCTACCCGCGCGTCAACGTCGCCGAACAGCGCCGCGATCCGCACTCGCTGCTGAACTGGATGGAGCGGCTGATCCGCGGGCGCAAGGAGACTCCGGAACTCGGCTGGGGCAGGTGCCGGGTACTGCCGACCAGCGACCCGGCCGTGCTGGCGCTGCGCTGCGAATGGCGCGGCTCGGTGGTGGTGACGGTGCACAACTTCACCGACCGGCACGCCCGCCCCTGCCTGGAACTGAACGGCGACGACCGCCGCACCACCCTGGTCGAGCTGTTTGCCGACCAGCGCTACGACCCCGTCGGCACCCTCGCCGACGCGGTCCCCGTCGCCGGCCACGGGTTCCGCTGGTTCCGTCTGCACTGACGCCGGTCCCCGACCCGCGCACCCGAGGCGACCCCAGGCACCCGCTGCACCCGCCGACCCACAGCCCGGGCCATCCCCGAGGTCGGGCGCCCTCGCGGCGTCGGCTCCGGCTCCCCCACTTGTAGGCTGCGGTTCGCCCGTCTTACCGCAACATAAGTTTTGCGATTATCGAGCATAAGATGCGACACGAGGCGGAGGCGAACAGGGTGGGCGAGACGCAGGCACGAGAGGGCGACTTGTTATGATAGGCGCGAGGAGGGCCGGTACCGCGGAGGCGAACAGGGTCGGCGGATGTCACCACAGACCAGGGATGAGGTCGGCAACGGGCTGCCCACCGGCGACGGTGGCATGGACCGGCGGACGGGCACGCCCCTGTGGCTGCAGCTCCGGCTCCTGCTCAAGCGCCAGATCGAGGACGGCGTGCTGCCGCCCGGCCAGCGGCTTCCCTCGGAGGCGGAGCTCTGCGAGCGCTTCAGCGTCTCCCGCACGGTGGTCAGGGAGGCCCTTGGCCAGTTGGTCGCCGACGGCCGCATCTACAAGATCAAGGGCAAGGGCGCCTTCGTCGCCGAGCGCAAGGGCGATGAGGAGTTCGTCGGTACGACCATGGGCTTCTGGGAGGAGATGTCGGGCAAGGGCTCGCGGGTGGAGACGCGCGTCCTGGACCAGGCGCTGACCGCCGCCGGCGACCGCGAGCGCACCGCGCTGCGGCTGGACTCCGGCGACACCGTCGTCCGGCTCCGGCGGCTGTACGTGGTCGACGGGACGCCGACGATCCTGGTCGCCACCGCGCTGCCGGCGGCGCTGGCGCCAGGGCTGGAGCGGGCCAACCTCCAGAACCGCTCGCTGTACGAGACCGTCCGCCAGCGCTACGGATTGGTCCCGTTCCGCGCGGAGCGCTGGATCGAGGCGGCGGTCCCCGACCACCAGGAGGCCGGCCTGCTGGGCGTCTCCACATCGGCTCCGGTCCTGGGCATCGAGTCCATCGCCTGGCTCCAGAGCGGCCTGCCCATGGAGTACTACTACGCCCTGCACCGCACCGACCACACCCGCCTCCACGTCGTGAGCCGCTAGCCGGCACTCCCCCACCGGGCCCAACCCCGGCGGCCCCGCACGGCGGCGAGGATCTGTGCCGAGAGCTGGCTGCGGGCGGCTCCGTACGAAGGGCCGGTCCCCCCGCACGGAGCGCCGGTCCCCACGCCCTCACCCGCACTTGTCATGACAGGTTGGTACTGCTAGCGTCCGCGCATGGGCCATCTGCTGGCCATCGACGCGGGGACGGGCGGCTGCCGGGACGTCCGGGCGGTGAGCGCCGCCAGCGTGCGCGGCGGCCTGGTGCTGCTCGACGGGGCCGGGTGCGAACTGTGGGCGTACGGGAGCACCATGCCCGAGCGGCTGACCAGGTCGAGCTGATCCAGCGGCGAGAGCCCGGCTTCGAGGCCGAGATGTACGCGCGCACCGGGCAGACCCTGTCGATGAGCGCGCTCCCCCGACTGCTGTGGCTGGCGGAGCGGCTTCCCGCGGTCTACGAGGCGACCGCCTCCGTGGGGATGATCGGCGACTGGATCCTAGCCAGGCTCGGCGCCGTACGGGCGGTCGACCCGTCCAGCGCGTGCACCACTGGCCTGCTGGACCTGGATGGTGCGGCGCGAGCGCGGAGCTGCGGGCGCTGCCCTCGCCGGCGCTGGTGGTGGACTTGGACGCCTTCGAGGGCAACCTCGCGGCGGTGCAGCGGCTGCTGCAGGGGACAGGCACGCGGCTGCGGCCGCACGTCAAGGCGCGCAGGACGCCCGGGCTGGCGCTGCGGCAGCTCGGCGGGGTCGCCGCCGGCGTGACCTGCGCGACCGTCGGCGAGGCCGAGGTGATGGCGCGGGCCGGCATCGACGACCTGCTGGTCGCCAACGAGATCGCCGCCCCCGGCAAGCTGGAGCGCCTGGCCGGGCTGGCGCGCACCGGCCGATGAGGAGGCCGCCCGGGCGCGGCTGCGGACCGTGCGGCGCCACGAGCCGGACGCGGCCAGGGGCGAGCGCTACGCCGAGCGCCTGGACGCCCAGCGGCGGCTGGTCCCGGTGCTGCTGGGCGCCGACGGCCAGCGCCGGCCCGCGGTCACGACGGCTCCCCGGCCTCGGCGGTGATCATCCGCAGCGCCTCCCTGACGGGCACAGGATCCCGCTCCGGCGAGGCCAGGGCGATGATCGTCAGGGCGGTGGTGCCGAGGTGGCGGGCGACCTGGCGGCTGGCCTGGACCGCGTCGCCGGCCAGGCAGGCCTGGTGGATGGCGCTGTGCTCCCTGGCGGCGGTCGACCAGGCCCGCGGCTCGGCCAGGTAGACGTGCCGGTAGCGCTCGGTGTGGTCGTACAGGTCTCTGGCGATGCGGAACAGCCGGTCGTCCTCGCCGAGCTTGAGCAGGTCATGGAAGGCGCCGTGGTGGACGTCCCAGGCCTCCAGGTCGTGCCGGGCGGCCAGCTCGGCCATGGCCTCCAGCCGCCGGCTCATCTCGGCGACGTCGTCGCCGGACAGGCGCGGCACAGCCAGCCGCGCCTGGAGCGAGTCCACCACCACCCTGGCCGCGTAGAGCTGCTCGAGGTCGGCCACGGTGAGGGCGGCCACGCGGACCCTGCGGTTGGGCTCGGAGTAGATCAGGCCCTCTCGCTGCAGCATGCGCAGGGCCTCGCGCAGCGGGGTGCGGCTCACCCCGAGCCGCTTGGCGAGCTGGACCTGCGAGATCGGCTCGTGGGGGTCGAGCGCTCCGCGCAGGATGTCGCGGCGCAGGCGCTCGTGCACCACCTCGGTCGACAGCTCCACGGCGTGGCCGTCCGTGGTCCCGCTCACGCGGTCGGTCGGGCGGGCCGCCATCGGATCCATCCCCTCGAACTTCGCATCGACGTCAGTGTCGCCTCATGATAGGGCCCCGGCCCTACAGGACGGCGATCGGGTTGACCGGCGAGCCGGTGCCGGCCGCCAGCCGCAGCGGCGCGATCACCAGCAGGAACTCCCAGCGGCCCTGGACCTCGCAGGCGGCCGCCAGGTCCTCCAGGAAGAGGCTGTCGAGGAAGTACAGGCCCATGGCGTTCACGCCGATCGCGTGGATCGGGTACATCACCCCCTCGCAGTTGGACGGCACCGCCTCGCCATCGCCGTCGAAGCCGATCGCGCGACCGGCGCTGGTGGAACAGCGGCATGGCGGTGGTGTGCACGCCGGCCTTGGCTCGTCGCCTCGCCGGCCGCTGGTCAGGTCCGCAGGCCGCGGGCGGCGACCGTCCACACCGTCTCCACCCGGTCGCCGCGGAAGCCGATGATCTGGTTGGTCAGGTTGGCGCAGGTGCAGGCGTGGAACGGATAGAAGCGCAGCTTCTCGCCGAGCTCGACCGGCTCCTCCGCCCTGGCCATCCCGTGCTCCTCCGTGAGCCGTTCGACGAACACCTGGCGGTCGGCGGCCCTGGCGATGTCGCGCGAGCCGGCGCCGGAGCCGCCGATGACCCCGCCGTCGCCGCTGAAGGTCTTGGAGCCGCCGTCGATGGTCAGGCGCTCCGGCGTGCGGTGGCTCACCACCGTGCACAGCGCCGACAGGGCGAGCTGGTCCGAGGCCGCCGTGCCGGCGCCCAGGTGCATCAGGTCGTAGAACACGTACGTGCCGGCGCGCGACTCCGTGACCCCTGGCACCTCGGCGACCCACTTGCCGGTGAAGGAGCCGCCGGCGGTGACCTCGCGCACCTCGAGGCCGGCGGCCCGCAGCTTGCCGGCGAGGTCGACCAGCAGGCGGCCCTCGTCGTGGCCGGCCTCCTGGGGGTCGGGCGAGCCCTCGTGCCAGATGCCCCGGTGCGTGGTGAGGCCGTCGAACTCGACGCCGGGCAGCGCCCCGATCGCCCTTGCCAGGCGTTCGATCTCGCCGGTCTCCGCCATCGGGACGCCACCGCGGTGCATCCCGCTGTCGACGTCGATCTGGAGGTTGACCACCACCCCCGCGGCCACCGCGGCCTCGGAGGCCTGCCTGGCGGCCACCTGGTTGTCGCAGTTCACGGTCGTGCGCACACCGCGCGAGGCCATCAGGGCGATACGCCGCCACTTGGTCGCGCCGAACACCGGATAGGCGATGCACACGTCGTCGACCCCCGCGTCGACGAACGGCTCGGCCTCACTGGGCTTGGCGCAGATGATGCCCCGAGCTCCCGCGTCGAGCTGCAGGCGCGCGATCTCGGGGATCTTGTGGGTCTTGATGTGGGGGCGGAAACGGACCCCGTTGCGGTCCATGATCGCCTGCCACTCCGCGATGTTCCACTCGAGCCGGTCGAGGTCGCAGAGGATCGAAGGTGTATCCAGGTTCGCGACGAGGTCGCCGGGCTCCGGCTCGAACCCTGCCATCCCTGACCCCCTATCGAGGGAAAATTCATGACAATGTGGTCGCCTTCTGCAAGGACTTGCCCACGGCCAAACCAAGCTTACGCGGCCAAAATGTATGCAGGTTGGGGAAAGCGCGTCAAGGTGCGAGCGATCCTCCGCCACGTCCTGACCGCAACATAAGTTTACAATTATCGAGCGGATCACCATCGCCGCGCGCGGCGGGCGGCGGCGCCTGGGGCACTACCTGGATTGACGGCTGCCGGCGTGGTCCAGGCGTGGGCGCGGCACGCGCCAGCCGGCGCCGCGCAGGAACAGGCCGGCCCCGGACACGCTGGCGTTCTCGCCGCGCAGGCGGGCTCCGGCCGCCAGCGCCGGGGCGATGAAGCGCCAGCGGGGCGGCATCAGCGGCCGGTCGTGGCGCATCGTCCAGCAGACCGCGCGCAGGGCGAGCTCGTGCCGCAGGGTGTGGCGCACGCCGTACAGCTCGCGCAGGGCGGGCGGCAGCGTGTGGAAGGAGAGAAAGCTGATCAGCCGCCACAGCCACCGCCTGGGGACCCCGTCGGGCGGCTCGCGCACCAGCGAGGCCACGGCCATGGCGTCGTCGGTGCGGCGCAGGATGCCGCTGGCGATCACCTGGTCGACGTAGGCGTCCAAAGCCTCGACGGTCGGCGGGATCAGCTGGCGAGGCAGCCGCAGCGGCTCCACGGCGAGCATCTGCTCCTCGTGGAAGCGCTGGCGCGCGGCGTCGTCGAGCTTGCCGAGCGTGCGGCGCTCCATCTCCAGGAAACCGGACACCAGGCAGGCGTGCACCCACAGCAGCAGGTCGGGGTCGCGGGCGTCGTAGCGCAGGCCGGTCACCTCGTCGATGCCCTTGATCGCTCCGTGGACGTCGTCGATGCGCTTGGCCGCCTGCTCGGCCTCCAGGTGGGTGCCGAACACCACCGTGAAGGTCTGGCGCAGGGTGCGCTCCAGCCGGCGCCACGGGTCGCGCTCGTACATGCCCGTCTGGCGGGCGCCGGCGACGACCAGCGGGTGCGCCGCGTGCATGAGCAGGGCGCGCAGCCCGCCGACGACCACGGAGCCCTCCCGCAGCACCCGCCAGGACACGCTCTCTGGGCCGAACATGCCCTCGTCGCGGCCCGGGTCCACGCGATCTTCCATACCATCACCTTAATCGTCGGGTACCCTGGGCGCCGGGTGCGCGGGCCGGGTTGCGCCCGTCTCGCGCGCCGATTTGCAACCCAAGTGGTTGGAACGAAAGAATCTTCCTGCTCAGCAGGGTTGCGGCGAGCCCCCGACTCGCGCAGCGCCCGCGCCATTTCTTCCCCCTACCCGAGCCCGGCACGACCGGGCGGAAAGGACCAGAACCCCCATGTCGTTCGTTGACAACGAGCTCGCGGCCCTTCGCCAGGGCCACGCTCGCGGCATGGTCACCGACGAGGAAGCCAGTCAGCGGATGGAGGAGCTGGAGCGCCTGCTCTGGCGCCAGGTGCTGGACCGCACCCACGGCGTCGCCCCCATCGGCCGCGGCAGCGTCCCCCAGACCGAAGTCGCCTAGCGACCCTCGGCAACAGCATCACCGGACGTCTCGGCCGGCGCGTCGCCGGCCGGCGTCAGGCTCCCTAGACGGCGGCGTAGGATCTTCCCGCTGGCCGTCCTTGGCAACGCATCCATCAGGACCAGCTCACGCGGCGCCTTGGCCGCTGCCAGCCGCTCCCGCGCGAACGCCCGCAGGCCGGCCAGCGTCGGCGGGAGCAGGCAGTCCAACGGGACGACGTACGCCACCAGCCGCTGCCCCCACTCCGGGTCCGGCGCGGGACCGACGGCCACGTCGGCGACCCCGGGATGGCGTGCCAGCACCGCCTCGACCTCGGCGGGGTGGACGCTGACGCCACCGGTGATCACCAGGTCGTCGCGGCGCCCCAGGACCTGCAGCCGCCCGTCCGGGCGGATGCGGCCGAGGTCGGCGGTGTGCAGCCAGCCACCCCGCAGCGCCGAGCGCGTCGCCGCTGGGTCGCGCCGGTAACGGCGCAGCACCATCGGGCCGCGCAGCGTGATCTCCCCGCCCCCGCCGATCGCCAGCTCCACGCCGTCCAGCGGATGGCCGTCGTGGACCACCCCACCGAAGGTCTCGGTCAGGCCGTAGGTCCTGACCACCGAGACCCCACGGTCCGTGGCGCGCTCCACCAGCCCGGCCGGCGCCGGCGCCCCGCCGAGCAGCACGTGCCGGAAGCGCTCCAGGCCGGCGCCGGCGTCCAGCAGCCGCGCCAGCATGGTCGGCACCACCGACACCAGCGTGGCCCCGGCGGCCCCGGCGGCGGCGACGGCGCCGGGCTCGAAACGCTCGTGCACCTCCAGCGGCAGGCCGCCGTGCCAGGACCGCGCCACGATCGCCAGCCCGGCCACCGAGTGGAGGCCCACGCAGGCCAGCCAGCGATCCCCGCCGGCGGCGCCGAGCGCCGCGGACACCGCCAGCGCCGACGCCTGGATCCCTTCGGCGGTCAGCTCCGCACCCTTGGGCGCGCCGGTGGTGCCGGAAGTCGCCACCACGGCGGCGACGCCGTCCTCGACCGGCTCCCCACCAGGGAGCGCCTCCAGGCCGTCCCGGTCCACGAGATGGGTCGGGCGCAGCGCGTCGAGGATCCCGCGGAGCTCGGGCGCCGGCGATGCCGGGTCCAGCGGCAACACCGCATGGCCCGCCTCCCACGCCCGCACGATCTCGGCCGCGGCGGCCGGGCGGGGCAGCACCACCGCCAGCAGCTCAGCCATGAACCCGAAGGCTAGCAGCCGGCCCGCCCGGATGCGCGCGACCGGGCTGTGGACAACCGTCCCGGAACGTCAGCCGAGAGGGGTAGCATGCGCAGCCGCAGGGGACTGGATCGGCCTGGAGGGGAGCACGGACGTGGAGTGGCAGCGGCACGGTGACGACGGCGACATCCGCTACGAGACCGCCGAGGGGATCGCCAAGATCACGATCTGCCGGCCGGAGGTGCGCAACGCGTTCCGGCCGCGGACCTTGTTCGAGCTCTCCCGCGCGTTCGAGGCCGCCCGCGACGATCGCCAGGTCGGCGTGATCGTGCTCACCGGCGAGGGCACCGAGGCCTTCTGCTCGGGCGGCGACCAGCGCATCCGCGGCGACGACGGCTACATCGGCGACGACGGGGTCGGCCGCCTCAACGTGCTCGACCTGCAGATCCAGATCCGGAGGCTGCCCAAGCCGGTGATCGCCATGGTGGCCGGGTACGCCATCGGCGGCGGCCACGTCCTGCACCTGGTCTGCGACCTGACGATCGCGGCCGACAACGCACGCTTCGGCCAGACGGGCCCCCGCGTCGGGTCGTTCGACGGCGGCTACGGGATGGGCATGCTCGCCCGCACGGTGGGACGGAAGAAGGCCGCCGAGATCTGGTTCCTGTGCGAGCAGTACGACGCCCAGCAGGCGCTGGCGATGGGCCTGGTCAACACCGTGGTGCCGCTCGACCGCCTGGAAGCGGTCACCGTCGAGTGGTGCCGCAAGATCCTGCGCAAGAGCCCGCTGGCGCTGCGGCTGCTGAAGGCGGGGCTCAACGCCGACACCGACGGGCTGGCCGGCATCCAGCAGCTCGCCGGCGACGCCACCCTCCTCTACTACATGACCGAGGAGGCGCAGGAGGGCCGCGACGCCTTCCGCGAGAAGCGCCAGCCCGACTTCGCCAAGTTCCCGCGCAGGCCCTGACATGGACGAGGCACTCCACGATCCCCCGGGCGGCGCGCCGGGGCTGGGCGTGTGGCTGCGCGGCGCCCGGCCGCGGACGCTGGTCGCATCGGTCTGCCCGGTGCTGGTGGGCACGGCCGTGGCCGCCTCCGGCGGCCGGCTGGTGCCGTGGCGCGCGCTGGCCGCGCTGGTGGTGTCGGTGGCGATCCAGGTCGGGGTGAACTACGCCAACGACTACTCGGACGGCGTGCGGGGCACCGACACCCCTTCGCGGCTGGGGCCGGCGCGGCTGGTGGCCTCCGGGCTGGCGAGCCCCTCGCGGGTCAGGCTCGCGGCGGCGCTGGCGTTCGCCGTGGCCGGGCTGGCCGGTCTGGCGCTGGCGCTGGCGGTCGATCCGCGGCTGCTGCTGGTCGGGGTGGCCTGCGTTGCGGCGGCGGTCCTGTACACCGGCGGCCCGCGCCCCTATGGCTACGAGGGCTTCGGCGAGCTGGCGGTGCTGGTGTTCTTCGGCCTGGTGGCGACCACCGGCACGGCCTACGTGCAGACCGAGCGGCTGGAGGGCCTGGCGCTGGCCGCCTCGGTCCCTGTCGGGCTCGGCGCCGTGGCGATCCTGCTTGCCAACAACGTCCGCGACCTGGAGGGCGACCGCGCCGCCGGCAAGCGCACCCTGGTGGTACGGCTCGGGCTGCCGAGGTCGCGGAGCCTGTTCCTGGCGACGGTGGCGGCGATGTTCGTGGCGGTGGCGCTGATCGGCATCGCCAGGCCGACGGCCCTGGCCGCCTTGGCGGCCCTTCCGCTGGCGGTCGCGCCGGTGCGCCTGGTGCGGCGACGGCGGGACGGCCCGGGGCTCCTCGCCGCCCTGGCGGGCACCGCCCGCCTCCAGCTCGCCGTCTGCGTCCTCCTCGCCGCCGGGCTGTGGGTCTCGTGAGCTCGCGCCCGCGCGGCGGGCTAGCTGCCCACGACGGTCGCCAGGAAGGCGCGCACCAGGCGCGCGACCTCGTCGGGGCGTTCGAGGTGGGCTGCGTGGCCGGTACCGGGGACCAGTGCGACCGTCGCCGGCGGGCCGATCCGCCTGGCCATGCGCTCGGCGAGGGCGGCGAACTTCAGGTCCAGGGCGCCGGCGGTCAGCAGCGCGGGTGGGCGCAGGGTGGCCAGCCGGTCCCACAGGGGTTCCTGCGCGCCGGTGCCGTGCAGCCGCAGGCTGGCGGCGAGTCCCCGGGTGGTGTTGGCCAGCCGGTCGGCCCGCCCGGCACGCTCCGGCGGCAGGGTGGCCAGCAGCGGCTGGGCGAGCCAGCGGTCGAGGAACCGCTCCAGCCCGACCCGCTCCAGCTCCGCGGCCAGCGCCTCGTCGGACGCCCGGCGCGCGGCCCGCTCCGCCGGGCCGTCCAGGCCCGGCGAGGCGCCGATCAGCACCAGCGCGCGCACCAGGTCTGGGCGGTCCAGCGCCAGCCGCAGGCACAGCCGCCCGCCGAGCGAGTAGCCCACGTAGGCGGCGGGGCCGCCGATCTCCCCCAGCAGCGCGGCGGCCTCTGCGAACCCGGCCCGGGGCACCGCGGAGCCCCCGTGGCCGGGCAGGTCGACCCGGACGACCGTGTGGCGGTCCCGCAGCCGGGTGGCCAGGGGCTCCATCGCGGCGAGCGTCTGGGTGAAGCCGTGGACCAGCACCACCCGCTGGCCCGCTCCCCCATCCACGACCCGGTGCAGCGGCATCGGAGCATCCTACCGTGAGCGTCGCCGACGCCAACCGCCGGCTGGCGCTCACGCTGGTCGACGAGCTGGCGCGCTGCGGCCTCACCCAGGCGTGCCTGGCGCCCGGGTCCCGCTCGGCCCCGCTCGCGCTGGCGCTGGCCGAGCATCCGGCGGTCCGGCTCGACGTCCACGTCGACGAGCGCTCGGCCGCCTTCTTCGCGCTCGGCGCCGCCAAGGCCGCCGGCCGGCCGGCGGCGGTGCTGTGCACCTCCGGGACCGCCGCGGCCAACCTGCACCCGGCGGTGGTCGAGGCCGACCACAGCCGCGCGCCGCTGCTGGTCCTGACCGCCGACCGCCCGCCGGAGCTGCGCGGGACCGGCGCCAACCAGGCCGTCGACCAGGTCAAGCTGTACGGCGACGGGGTGCGCCTGTTCTGCGAGGTCGGCGCGCCGGGCCCCACGGCCGCGGGTCCCGACGACCGTGGCGCCGGCAGGTACTGGCGCTCGCTGGCCAGCCGCGCGTGGGCGGCGGCGACCGGGCCGCCGGCCGGGCCCGTGCACCTCAACCTGGCCTTCGCCGAGCCGCTGCTGCCCGACGCGCTCGACGGAGCGCCCGCACCGGGCCGGCCAGGCGGCGCGCCGTGGACGCTGGCCGCGCGGCCGAGCCTGCGCCCGGGCGCCGAGGAGGTCGCGGCGCTGCGCGACGCCGTCCGCGCCAGCCCGCGGGGTCTGCTGGTGGTCGGCTGGGGCACGAGCCCGCGGCCGGCGGCGGTCGACGCGTTCGCCGCGGCCGCCGGCTGGCCGGTGCTCGCCGACCCGCTGTCGGGCGCACGGCGGGGGCCGGCGGCGATCTCCACCTATGACAGCCTGCTGCGCGTGGAGGCGTTCGCCGCCGGCCACCGGCCGGACCTGGTCGTCCGCATCGGCGCGGGGCCGACCAGCAAGGCGCTCACCGGCTGGCTGGACGGCTCCGTCCCCCAGATCGTGGTCGACCCCGAGGGCGGCTGGCCCGACCCGGCCCGCACCGCCAGCCAGCGGCTGGTCGCCGACCCCTCGGCCCTGCTCGAAGCGGTCGCCGCCGCGCTCTTCCAGGGGCGGGGCGCGACGGATGGCGCGGAGGCATCGATCGGGTGGGCGCGGGGTTGGTTGCAGCGGTGGCTGGCGGCGGACGCGGTGGCGCGGCGGGCGATCGACGAGCTGCTGGACGCAGGCGAGGAGCCGTTCGAGGGCCGGGTGGCGCGCGACCTGGTGGCGGCGCTGCCGGACGGCGCGACGCTGGTGGTCGGGTCGAGCATGCCGGTCCGCGACGTCGACGCGTTCGCGGCGCCCAGGGAGGGTCTGCGGCTGCTGGCCAACCGCGGCGCCAGCGGCATCGACGGGCTGGTGGCCACCGCGCTCGGCGCCGCGGCCGCCGGCGGCGGCCCCACGGCGGCGCTGCTCGGCGACCTGGCCTTCGTGCACGACGCGACCAGCGTGCTCGGCGCGGCCCGCCGGTCCCCTGGCGCGGTCCTGGTGGTGTGCGATAACGACGGCGGGGGGATCTTCTCGTTCCTGCCGCAGGCGCGCCTGCCGGCGCCGTGGTTCGAGTCGCTGTTCGCCACGCCGCACGGGCTGGACCTGGCGCGCCTGGCCGCCGCCGCGGGGATCGCCGCGCAGCGGGTGACCAAGGCATCGGAGCTGGTGCCGGCGCTCGACCGGGCGCTGGCCAGCGGACGGACCGAGGTGCTGCTGGTACCCGGCGACCGCGACGCCAACCTGGCCAGGCACCGGGAGGTGATCGCCGCGGTCGCCGCCGCCTATGCCCGGTCCACGCGCCGGGGGGAGCGCCGCGGCTGACCGTGCAGCGGCAGCGCCGAGGGTAGCGCCGCGGCTGACCGTGCGCAGCGGCAGCGCCGGTGGCGTCAGGGCGTCAGGACGTCGAGCATGGCGCGGAGCTTGCTGGCGGTCTCGTCCCACTCGGCGTCCGGGTCGGAGCCGGCGACGATCCCGGCGCCGGCGAACAGCCTGGCGCGGCGGCCCTCGAGGCTGGCGCAGCGGAGCGCGACGGCCCATTCGCCGTCGCCGGCGCCGTCGACCCAGCCGACCGGCCCGGCGTACAGGCCGCGGCTGCTGGGCTCCAGCCGGGCGAGCAGGTCCAGGGCGGCCTGCGGCGGGGTGCCGGCGACGGCGGGCGTGGGGTGCAGCAGCGCCACCAGGTCCAGCGCTGTCGGCGGCGGGTCGCCGAGCGAGGCGGTGACCTCGGTGCCGAGGTGGGCGACGGTGGGCAGGCGGACGATCCGGGTGGCGGCGACCTCGACCCGGTCGGCGGCCTTGGCCAGGCCGCCGGTCACGGCGTCGACCACCAGCCGGTGCTCGAGCGCCTCCTTGGCGGAGGTGCGCAGCCACGCCAGGCTGGCGGCCTCCTCGGCGGGGCTGGCGCCGCGCGGGACGGTGCCGGCCAGCGGCCGGGACCTGGCCACCCGGCCGGAGCGGGCGACCAGCAGCTCGGGGCTGGCGCCGATGAAGCCGCCGCTGGCGTACAGGTAGGCGCCCGCTCCCCTGGCGGCCAGGCGGCGGAGCAGTTCGGCCCGCGCGAGCGGCCGTTCCGCCTCGACCACCACCTCGCGCGCGAGCACCGCCTTGTCCAGGTGCCCGGCCGCGATCTCCTCCAGGATCGTGGTCACCGCCGCCCGCCAGCCTGGCCGTTCCCAGCGGGCGTCCAGGCGCACCGGCGCCGGGGCCCGGGCCGGGCCGGCGGCCGTCACCCGGCGTCCGGAGCCACCGGCCAGGCCGGGCACGTCCCGGCGCCCGGAGCCAGCGCGCAGGCCGGGCACGTCCCGGCGCCCAAGGCCCCGGGCACGGGCGTCCCGGCCCGGGGCGGACAGCAGGCGTGCCGCCAGGGCGGCGGGGTCGGGGGGGTCGGCGCCGGCGGCGACGGTGGTGGCGAGCACGCCGCCGCCCGGGGCGGGTTCCAGGATCAGGGCGGGCACGGTCAGCTCGCCGGGGATGGCGTCGTCGAAGGGCAGCGCTCCGACCGCCACCGGGCCGCCCTCAGGCGTGGCGGCCGGCGCCAGCAGCGCCGCGACGGTGGCGGCGAGCCGCTCGAGCCTCCCGGCGCCCGGGGCGGCCGGGATGCGCGCGGCGACGCCTGCGGTGACCAGCGTGCGCCCGGGCGAGCGCCAGGCGAAACCTTGCTCACCGGCCAGGGCCAGCAGCCCGGCCGGCGGGTCCAGCCCGATGTCCAGGTTCGCGCGCCGGGCGCGCAGGCTCGACCTCAAGGCGCCGCGGTCACGCTCCGTCGTCCACGCGCGGCCCGTCCACACCGGGAGGCGGTCACGCTTCGGCGGCGGGCAGGGACAGGCGGCCGGCGCCGAGCTCGCGGGAGAGGCCGCGGGCGGCCTCCTTGACGGCCGCCACCAGGTCGGCGGCCGCGGCGCCGGGCAGCAGGTGCTCGACCGGCCCGGCCAGCCCCATCGCGCCGACGACCGCGCCGTGGTTGTCGAACAGCGGCGCGGCGATCCCGGCCTCGCCGAGGATCGCCTCCTGGTCCTCGATGGCGATCCCGTCGCGGGCGATCCTGGCGAGCTCCTGGACCAGCACCTCGGGCTCGGTCAGGGTCTGCCCGGTGAGCCGGGGCAGGCCGTCGTCGAGCAGCTCCTTGCGCTCCGACGGGTCGAGGAAGGCGACCATCGCCTTGCCGAGCGCGCAGGCGTGCCAGGGGATCGACGCGCCGACCTCCAGGATCTGCACCGAGTCGTCGGGCCGGAACACGTGGTGGACGATCAGCACGCTGGGCCCGTAGCGCACGCCGACGAGCACCGCCTCGCGCGCCCTGCTGGCCAGCGACTCCGCCCACAGCAGCGAGCGCGCGCGCAGCTCGTGGTTGTCGAGGAAGGCGTTGCCCAGCTGCAGCAGCGCCGGGCCCAGCCGGTACTTGCCGGTCTCCAGGTCCTGCTCGACGAACTGGTGGGCCTCCAGGGTCCGCAGCAGCCCGTAGACGGTGGCCTTGGCGAGTCCGAGACGGTCGGCGAGCTCGGTCACGCCCAGGCGGGCCTGCTCGGAGCCGAGCGCCTTCAGGATGCGGGCGGCGCGGCCCACGGACTGGATCATGGTGGGCTCACCGGTCATGGATCTCTCCCAGGGAAATCGGCTGGTCGGCGGGCAGCCGGTGGGAGCGCTGCGCGAGCACGGCGTCCTCCAGCGCGGCGAACAGCAGCGCGGTCGAGGTGGCGCCTGGATCCTGGTGACCGACGCTTCGGGGACCGAGGTAGGAAGCTCGGCCCTTGCGGGCCTGGAGCGGGACGGTGCCGCGGGCGCCGTCCATGGCGGCGGCGCGCGCGCCGCGGACGGCGCCCTCCAGGGTCCCCTGGCGCAGCCCGGCCTCGAAGGCCGCCAGTCCGGGGGCGAGCGCGTCGACCATGGTCTTGTCGCCCTCGATGGCGGCGCCGACGCGCTGGACGCCCCGCAGCGATGCCCGGATCGCCTCGAGCAGGCGCTTGGGGCCGAAGGCGCCGTCGTTGCCCAGCGCCTGCCCGGCCTGGACGAAGGCGGTCCCGTACAGCGGCCCGGCGGCGCCGCCGACGATCGACACGAAGGTCCGGCCGGCGGCGGTCATCAGCTCGCCGGGCCCAACCCCGTCGAGCGCGGACACGCGGCTCAGCACGGCGGTGAAACCACGGTGCATGTTGATCCCATGGTCGGCGTCCCCGATGGCTGCGTCGAGCTGGGTCAGGTAATGCCGCTCCGACTCGATGCGCGCGGCGGCGACCTCGAGCCAGCGGCGAACGCACGTGGCGTCCACGATCCGGCTCTCCCTCCAGTTGCGGGTGTGGGCGGGAGCAGCCATCCTACCTTGCCGCGAGCGAGGTCACCGCTCTTTGACCTTTCCCATGTTCGCCGCACCCCGCGCGGCCGCGTCGACCTCATCCAGCGACGATCCGGTGCTGGCCTGGATCGCGGCGATCACCGCGCCCTCCACCAGCGGCGCCTCGGCGATCCGGACCCTGGCGCGGCGCTGCTCGTCGACCAGCTCGTCGATGGCGAGCTGGGCCGAGAGCACCGCCGAGCCGAGGTCGGCGAAGACCAGCACGCCGTCGCCGTCGTCGGCGTCGGCGATCGCCTGGGCGATCAGCGTGGCGTCGGTGCCGATGCCGCCGTCATCGGTGCCACCGGCGGCGCGGAGCCGGACGCCGGCGGCCATCTGCGCCGCCATCTCGACCACGCCCTCGGCGACCTTCGCCGAATGCGACACCACCACCAGCCCGACGGTCACGCCTATGCTCCACAGTCAGGTTCAGACGCTCCAGCCCTATGCTCCACGGTCAGGTTCAGACGCGCCAGCGCAGGCCCGGAGTATGCACCGGCGAGTCCCAAAGCCGCGTCAGCTCGTCGTCCAGCCGCAGGATGGTGACCGAGGCGCCCTGCATCTCCAGCGAGGTGATGTAGGGGCCGATCAGGTTGCGGTCGATGCGCACGCCGCCCTCGTCCAGCAGCTGATGGACGCGCCGGTAGACCACGTACAGCTCGGCGAGCGGGGTGCCGCCCATCGAGTTGACGAACACCAGCACGCGCTCGCCCGAGGTGAGCCCCAGGTCCTCGATGACCGGCCTGGTGATCCGGTCGGTGAGCTGGTCGCCGGTCTCCATCTTGATGCGCTCGCGGCCCGGCTCGCCGTGGATCCCGATGCCGATCTCGACCTCGTCGTCGCCCAGGTCGAAGGTGGGCGTGCCGGCGGCCGGCACGGTGCACGAGGTCAGCGCCAGCCCCATCGAGCGGACGTTGGCGATCACCTTGCGGGACAGGTCGGTCACGCTGGCCAGGTCGGCGCCCTCCTCGGCCTTGGCGCCGGCGAGCTTCTCGAGCAGGACGGTGCCGCCGACGCCGCGCCTGCCCTGGGTGTAGGTCGAGTCCTTGACGGCCACGTCGTCGTCGATGGTGACGCTTTCGACCCGGCTGCCGCTGTCGCGGGCCAGGTCGGCGGCCATCTCGAAGTTCATCACGTCGCCGGAGTAGTTCTTGACGATGTGCAGCACCCCGGCGCCGCCGTCGACCTTGGTGGTGGCCCACTCCATCTGGTCGGGCGTCGGCGAGGTGAACACGGCACCGGGGCAGGCGGCGTCGAGCATGCCGAGCCCGACGAAGCCGCCGTGCAGCGGCTCGTGGCCCGACCCGCCGCCGCTGACCAGGCCGACCTTGCCGGGCCGCGGCGCGTCGACCCGGTACACCACGGCCGGGTCGAGGTTGACCGCGACCAGGTCGCCGTGCGCCAGCGCCAGGCCCTCGAGGGATTCGGGTACGAAGTCGTCGACCGCGTTGATGAGCTTCTTCATGATTGCCTCCTGCTAGGACGGAAGCCCCCGGGCCCCCCTTGCGAACTTCCCGGGGACTCCCGCCACGGACGGTCGCACCCCCCACGGGCGCGCACGAAACGCTGCGCCGCTCCGGCCCTGCAACGGCACGGTGTGCGGGCCGGAGCGGCGCGCCCGATGCGCCGCCGTCCGCCGTCAGGGGGTCTCTGTTCGGGCGGCCTCCGGCGGTTCGGGCACCCGGCCCACTTCGGGCGCGGCCACCGGCAGGAACCTGGCGATGAACAAGTCGTAGATGACGCCACCGAGGACCCCGCCGATGAACGGTCCTAAGATCGGCACCCAGGCGTAGAAGTGGCCGCGCTGGTCGTTCCAGGCGTGGGACCAGCCGGTGATCCACGAGGCCAGGCGGGGCCCGAAGTCACGAGCCGGGTTGATGGCGTAGCCGGCGTCCGCGCCCAGTGTCATGCCGATGACGACCACGAGCAGGCCGATGATCAGCGGCCCCATGTTCGAGGACGGCGCCAGGTTGCGGGTGTCGATGATCGCGAAGATCACCATCACCAGCATGGCCGTGCCGATGATCTGGTCGCGGAACGCGCCGAGCTGGCTGATGGGCAGCACGTTGTTGCCCGGCAGGGTCGAGAAGACGAGCTGGCTCTTGGTGCCCTTGGCTGGGTCGAACCTGTTGAAGGCCTCCCAGTAGTTCCACCGGATGACCAGCGCGGCGAGGAAGGCGCCGACGACCTGCGCCCCCCAATAGGGCAGGACCTTGGCCCACGGGAATCCTCGCCGTACCGCCAAGGCCAACGTCACCGCTGGGTTGATATGGGCGCCGGAGATGCCGCCGGCTACGTACACGCCCATCACGACGCCGAAGCCCCACGCCCAGTGGATCGACTGGGCGCCAGCGGTGAACGGGGTCAGCACAGTCTGAGCGACGACACCGACACCGAAGATGATCAGGGTGAAGGTCCCGAGCAACTCAGCGGAGAGCTCACCTAGCAGCGTGTCTCGTCTCATCGAGCAGCGCGCCTCCTTGCGAGCGGGGTTGCGTTCGACGATGCCGAACGGCGTTTGCAGCATTAGGCACCCATACCGGCACAGTGTCAAGGGACCGTTAAGAGGCCTGGTGAGGGACGGCGGGCGACCTCGCTAGACCGCGCGGCGGTCCGGCTCGGCGGTCTGGTCGCCGAGCCAGGCGGTCACCAGCTCGACGAAGCGGCGCGGCGCCTCGAGCTGGGGCACGTGGCCGATGCCGTCCAGCACGTGGACGGTCCACTCCGGACGGTTGCGGACCAGCGCCTCGATGCTGGCCAGCGGGACCAGGCGGTCGGCGGCGCCCTGGATCAGCAGGGTCGGCACGTCCACCTCGGCGATCAGCCGCAGGTAGCGGCGCGGACGTATCACCAGGGTGGCGATCAGCGACCGCGCGGCCTGGAGGAAGGCGGTGTCCGCCCAGGCCAAGCCCACCCGCTCCCGCGTCGAGGCGCGCAGCACGTCGACCAGCTCGGCGGGGATCTGCTCCGGCTCGGCGCAGCAGACCTGGAGGACGTCGGAGACCATCCCCTCCGGACCGACCCTGGCCCGGTGGCGGGCCAGCAGACGCTCGCCGAGCCCGGGGACGGCGTAGGCGGCGAACACCAGGGCGATCTCCGGGTCCAGCCGGACCCCGCGAGGCCGCGGCACCGCCGGGTCGACCAGCACCAGCCCGGCCACCCGCTCGGGATGGTCGGCCGCCTCCAGCAGGGCGATCATGCCGCCCATCGAGTTGCCGACCAGGATCACCGGGTCCACGGCGAACTCGTCGATGAAGCGCCCGAGCAGCCGCTGGTTGGCCTGCACGCGCGCGGAGCGCCCGGCCAGCGGGCTGCGGCCGAAGCCCGCGAGGTCGGGAGCCAGGACCCGCGCCCGCGTGGCGAGCCCCGGGCCCACGGCCATCCAGTTCACGGCCGACCCGCCGAGCCCATGGACGAGGACCATGGTCGCGCCCTCGCCGCCGAAGTCAGCGAAGTGGACGGGCCCGCCGAGATCGATGAACCTGGACTCCAGCGTTCCCCCTCCGAGGCGTGGGCGTCACACCAGTGTCTCGTCCAGGTAGCACCAGCGCCAGTCCTCGCCGGGCTCGAAGGAGCGGACGATCGGGTGGGTGGTCTCGTGGAAGTGCGCGGTCGCGTGCCGGTTCGGCGAGGAGTCGCAGCAGCCCACGTGCCCGCATGACAGGCATTCGCGCAGGTGGACCCAGTGGTCGCCGGTTTTCAGGCACTCCGTGCAGCCTTCGGTCGTGCTCGGGGCCACGTCGTGGATCTGGTCGAGACGGGTGCAGACCGCCATGCCGTCTCCTTTGTGTGGTCATTCGCGCAGCAGGGTCGCCTCCTCCAGGTCGAGCTCCTGCTGGATGCGGCGCTGGACCTCCTCGTCGGGCCTGCCGTTGTCGCGCAGGCGCAAGCACCTCGCGCTCGGCGGTGAGCATCTCGCGCCGTAGCCGCCGGTAGGCGGCCGACGGCGTCGGGAATCCCTCGGCGCCGGTGGTCGGCGACCCGAGCCGCTCCCATGGCGCTCCATCGCGGCGCTGGCCGCCTCGTGCTGAGCGGCCGCCCTTCTACCTCTCCCCTCGTCGGCCCGCTTGAGGCAGCATAGGGCGGAGCAGCCCGATCGAGGTCCCCGGAGGCGGCTATGCACGAGCTCGCGATGACCCCCCAGATCCGCGACGCGCGCGAGCGGGTGCGCGCCTTCATGGAGGAGCACGTCTATCCCAACGAGGCGCTGCTGGCGCGCGAGGACGCCGAGGCGGAGACGCTGCTGAAGGACCTGCGGGCCCGCGCCAAGGCCGCGGGGCTGTGGGCGCCGTTCATCGGCCCGGAGGCCGGCGGCAGCGGGCTCGGCTTCCTGCCCTACGCCTACCTGAACGAGCTCATCGGGCGCAGCCACTTCGCGCCGCTGGTGTTCGGCTGCCAGGCGCCGGACGCCGGCAACGCCGAGATCCTGCACCTGTTCGGCACCCAGGAGCAGCGGCAGCGGTGGCTGCGGCCGCTGGTCGCCGGCGAGATCCGCTCGTTCTTCGCGATGACCGAGCCGGAGGTCTCCGGCGCCGACCCGACCGGGCTTCGGACCACGGCGGTGCTCGACGGGGACCAGTGGGTGATCGACGGGCACAAGTGGTTCAGCTCCGGCGCGGAGGGGGCCGCATTCGCGATCGTCATGGCGGTCACCGAGCCGGAGCAGCCGCCGCACCGGCGCATGTCGCAGATCATCGTGCCGGCCGACGCGCCGGGCCTGGAGATCATCCGGGCGGTCCCGGTCCTCGGGCACCGCGGGAGCGGCTGGAACACCCATTGCGAGGTGCGCTTCGAGGGGGTGCGCGTGCCGGCGGGCAACCTGCTCGGCGAGCGCGGGGACGGCTTCCGGATCGCGCAGAAGCGGCTCGGTCCCGGCCGCATCCACCACGTGATGCGCTGGCTCGGGCAGATGCAGCGCGCCTTCGAGCTGCTGTGCCAGCGGGCGCTGGAGCGCGAGGCGTTCGGCGGGCCGCTGGCCGACAAGCAGACGGTCCAGAACTGGATCGCGGACTCGGCGGCCGAGATCCAGGCGTGCCGCCTGCTCACCCTCGACGCGGCCGACAAGGTCGACAAGGGCGACGAGGCGCGTGTGGAGATCTCGGTGATCAAGTTCTACGCCGCCAGGGTGCTCCACGAGGTGATCGACCGGGCGATCCAGGTGCACGGCGCCATGGGGCTGACCGACCTGACGCCGCTGTCGGAGATGTACCGCCAGGCGCGCGCCGCCAGGATCTACGACGGTCCCGACGAGGTGCACCGCATGGTGGTGAGCCGCCGCATCCTGCGGTCGTTCGCCGCCGGCGACGGCTGGGACTTCGCCACCGGCGGGCCCACGGCCAGCAGCGGGCCCACGGCCGCGGGCGGCCCCACGGCCGGGTCACGGCCGTCAGGGGGCTAGTGCAGGGCGCTGCCGGACAGCCACTGGCTCCACGGCATGTTCCAGTCGACCACGCCCAGCGCCCAGTCGTTGGGCTGCTTGGGTGAGCCGACCACCTGGACGATGTCGCCGCGCTGGCTGAACTTGTAGAACCAGGTCGCGTTGGCGACCGAGAGGTTGACGCAGCCGTGGGAGACGTTGGCCGACCCCTGCGAGTCGACCGACCACGGCGCGGCGTGGACGAACTCGCCGGTGTTGGAGATGCGGACGTTCCAGTTGACCTTCTCGAAGTAACCGTCGGGCGAGTCCCTGGGGATGCCGACGGTGGCCGAGTCCATGGTCACCGTCTTGGCCTTCTCCAGGGTGAAGTGGATGCCGTTGGTGGTCGGGTACTTGGGCCGGCCGGCGCTGATCGGGAAGATCTTCACGGTCTTGGCGCCGGAGGTGACCGTCATCTTGTGGCTGGTGACGTTGACCACGCTGATGTGGCGCTGGCCGATGGTGAAGCCGACCTGCCGGTCGCGCTGGCCCCAGACGCCGTTGCCGGCATCGACCCCGTTCAGGTCGACGTTCAGGGTGACCTTGGTGCCGGTCGGCCAGTACGCCTTCGGCCGGTAGTGGACTTCCTTGTCGTTGAACCAGTGCCAGCCGCCCTCGACCTGCCCAGAGGTGGCCACGTGGAGCCGCTGCTCGACGGCGGCGCGGTTGCTGACCGGCTGGTTGAAGAAGATCGCGATCGGCATGCCGACGCCGACGGTCTCGCCGTCGAGCGGCATCACCGAGGCGCCCAGCGTGGCGGCTGGCTGCAGGGTGGTGAACGAGCTGGTCTTGCGGGTCACCACGCCGCTCGGGTTCACGGCCACCACCGACACCTTGTAGGGGGACGCCAGTGCCAGCGCCGCGGTGCTGGTCCAGCTCCGGTGGCCCTTGGCGAACTTGCCGTCCAGGGGCTTGCCGTCGGGGCCGGTGACGCGCACCGAGCGGATGGTCCCGCCGCTGGCGACCACCTTGGCGCGGGCGTCGGGACGAATGCCACTGGCCTTGTCGGCGGGGGTCAGCTTCAGCGACACGGCCGGCAGCGGCGTGGTGGTGGCGCTGGCGTTGCCGCTGCCGACCAGCCCGGGGACGCCGTGGCTGGAGAAGGCGCCGGCGAGCGTCGCGCCGCCCAGGCCCACGGCCGCCGCCACCAGCAGCGTGACGGTCAGCGGCAGTGGGCGCTTGAGCCATTCCAGCTGGCGCGGCGCCCTGGAGAGCTGTTCTGGCATTCGCATGAGCGCTCGTCTTCCCCCTGCCGACACCCGCAACCCAATCGATGGTAGCCATCGAGGCCGGTTCGTGACATTCCCGTGGCGTAACCGTTCACGCGGACGCCCGCCTCGCCCGCTCATGCCGAGACGTACTCTCTGCCCGTTTCCCGGCCTCAGGAACAGCCCAGCAGCCGGTGGCCGAGCCCGCCGGCTGGGCCGCCAGGCCAGCGGCAGCAGCCGCGGAGGCCGCTCCGCCGGTGCGCGCTAGCTCGGGCGGTGGCCGCTATAGGAGATCGCCTGCTGGAACGTCGGCCGGTTGGTCCAGCGCATCGTGATCGGGAAGCTCGGCAGGAATCTGATCCGCTCCGCGGTGGCGTCCGACCGCCACTGGGCCGGATCGTCGGTGCCCTGGGCCGAGGCCACCGCGTCGCCAGCCTCCTGCAGTGCTCGCCACAGCGAACTCCGGCACGCGGTCAGGCTGCCGGCCCCGCAGAAGCGCGTCTTGAACGCTCCCGTGACGGGCTGACCCGCCAGCCTCCGCAGGTCCTTGTCGACGTAGCCGTACCAGCCGCTCCCGTACGACGAGCCCTGGCTGTTGGCTTTGTTGTCCCGGGAGATGAGGCTCGCAAGATCGGCCAGTTGCGGTCCGAGCACAGGGCTCATCACCGCGTCGGCGATCCTGGGCCAGGCCGCGTCCATGATCGCGGCGCCGGGGTCGTCGATCCTGCCGTCGAGGTCGCGGTCCAGACGGCTGGAGCCGTCCGCCCGCCATTGCTCCAGCAGGTCGAGCATCCGCGACTCGCGGGGACTGGGCGCGGGACCGGTCCGCAGCACCGCCTCGATCGCCGGCAGCACCTGAGCGTTGCGGATGTCCTGCGTGGCGGCCCGGTTCATGGCAGCGACCAGTGAACCCAGCGAATGGGTCCCGGAGCGGGCGACCGCGTCCAGCAGCAGCTCGTCGCGATGCACCGATCCCTCGGCCCACTCGTCGTCGGCGGCGGTCCACCCGGCGGCCGGCTTGTTGTTCCAGTTGATGATCGCGGCGCCGCTGGGATTGACCGCCTGGGGATGCTTGGAGGCTGGCAGGAACCCCTGCCATTCGAACCCGCCGGTGCCGGTGGTCGGCAGCCCGAGGTCCAGGTCGTCGGCGCGCCTTGGCACGCGGCCGCTCGAGAACATCGCGATGTTGCCGCTGTCGGCGTAGAACCAGTTGAAGGTGAACTCGATCTTCGACGCGGCGGCGATGAAACTCGCCGGGTCGTGGACCGCGTTGCTGTTGAAGTCGGCGAACCCCAGCGCGCTCATCAGCTCGCGCCCGCGCGTCGAGCGCTTGTTCGAGATCGCCACGCGCTTGCCGTTCGACCTGGCGTACCCGCTCACGGGCCCGTGCACGGTCTCGTTGAAGGTCACAGGACCAGCCGGGGGCCCGGGGCCGGGACTAAGCGTCCCCGCGTCGAACGGGGTCATGGCGCGGCAGTCGCCCTCGAAGACGTACATGGTGTCGGCGCCGCAGAGCGTTTCGACGTACTGATCGACGATATCGGTCCCTGACGAGGTGGCGCTCCAGGAGAAATCCTGCCCGCGGCCGAGCTGCACGTATGGGCCGGATCCTGGGAAGGTCGCCCCGCGGGCGTCGATGCCGCCGCCGTGCAGGTCGGCCTCGTAGAGCGCTCCCGGGTACAGGTAGCCGACCTGCGGGCCGGCAACGAACAGCGGATGGCCCGTTTGCGACCGACTGGCACCCAGCAGCAGCGCATTGCTCGCGCTCCGTTGTGCGGACTGCCCGGTCTCGGCGGCCTGCGCGGCCGAGGCGCCGATGCTGCCCGCGTCGATGACGGCGTTGCCGGTCCCATCCCCCGAGACCAGCTTGAACTTGCCCGGCAGGGTGACCGGAGCCTCCGGGTCGTTCTGCTCGCGCAGGTCGTCGAAGACCTTGCGGCCCGCGCCGTCACCCAGCCGCTGCTGGAGCGCTGAGAGGAACTGCGCCCGGCGCGCCTCGTCGCCGCCGCCCTTGCCGAACCTCGCCCCGACCAGCGCGGCTACAGCGACGACGTCGTTGCGGGTCCAGGCCGGGCCGGGCACGCCCGCCAGGGAGCGGGCGTCGTTGATCCCCTGAAGGTAGGCGTCGATGTCGGTCACGACCTGCTCGCCCGCCGGCCCGAGGTTCTGCAGCAGCGAGATCTGCTGCGCGAGAAACGCCTCGGTCTGGGCGCTGGGAGTGAACCGCCGGAAGCTCAGCGCGATCTGGAACGGGTCGATGCCCGGCGCGTCGACCGCCGCCAGCCGCCCGGGCCCGCGCAGCAGCTCCATCAGCGGGGCGCGGTCGGTAACCGTCACCCAGCCCGCGCCGTACATCACGTCGCCACGCGTGTCGCCGAAGACGTGCGCGACGCCCTTGCTGTCGCGGTCGATGTGCAACCCCGGCCGCGCCGGCGGCCGCTCGACGCTGGAGGGCTCCTCGCTCCCCAGGCCGAAGATGTTCGGTTTGAAATAGGTGGGCAGGTCGGCATCGGTGACCTGGTCGAACAGCGATGTCAGGCCGTCGTAGAGCGGGAGCTGATCGGCCGAGTGGGGGCCGGGGGTCGTGCTGCCGGACTCCCCCGGAGGGAGCACGTTCCAGGCTTGCCCGGGCGACGAGAAGTCTGGCAGGCCGTCGGCCGACGCCCTCGGCGCCAGCCCACCAAGGGCGGCAGCCACAAGGACGAGACCGACGACGACGCCACCGCGTCGGCGCGTCGCACGCCTGCGAGCCGCTCGCCTCGGCGGGCCCGCCGATGGCCGTGCCGCGTCTGTCCGTGGGTAGCGCGAAAAGGGCCTCATCAGCACTCCCTTCCAGCACCCCTCCAGGTCCCCTTCGGGTCCCGGACCGGGCTCCCTTCTGTGCCACAGGCGGAGAAATCGGCACAGCTGGGGAGAATACATCGTCGAGGCCTGTGACGGTCGCCGGAGCCGTCAGCTCGACGCCCGGCGCTCCTCCTCCCCGGTCGCCACCGGGCGGGCTGGGTCGGTGATCCACTGGCTCCAGGAACCGGCGTAGAGGGCGGCGTCGAAGCCGGCGACCTCCAACGCCAGGATCTCGCTGGCCGCCACCACTCCTGAGCCGCAGTATGCGCCGACCGGCAGGCCGTCGCGCACGCCGAGCGCGGCGAAGCGGGCGCGCAGCTCATCTGGCGGGCGGAGGCGGCCGTCCGGGGCGAGGTTGCCGGTGGCCGGCGCGCCGCGGGCGCCGGGGACGTGCCCGGCGACCGGGTCGACCGGCTCGGACTCGCCGCGGTACCGCTCCGGCGCGCGGGCGTCCAGGAGCACCCCGGTCCTGACGACCTCGGCCGCGCCGGTAGCGTCCAGCAGCGGCCGCTGGCCGGGTCTCGCCTGGAAGTCGCCAGGCTCGGGCTCGGCGACCTCGGTGGTCACCTCCAGGCCGCGGGCGACCCAGCCGTCGTAGCCGCCGTCCAGGACGCGCACGTCGGGGTGGCCGTGGTAGCTGAGCAGCCACCAGGCGCGCGCGGCCGCGGTGGTGTCGCGCTGGTCGTAGACGACCACGCCGCGGTCGCCGCGGACCCCGCCACGGCGCATGGCCGCCTGGAAGCGGTCCGGGTCGGGGAGCGGGTGGCGGCCGCCGGCGCCCGGCGGGTCGGCCAGGTCCCTGTCCAGGTCGACGAACACCGCGCCGGGCAGGTGGCCGGCGCGGTAGGCCTCCACCCCCGGCGGTCCGCCGAGCTGCCAGCGCACGTCCAGCAGCACCGGCGGCGTCGGCGACTCCAGCCGGCCTGCCAGCTCGTCGGCGGTGATCAGGGAGCTCACGATGGCGTGGCGGCCCGCTCCGCCTCGGGCTCCGGCGGGAGCAGCGTCAGCGCCGGGGCGAGCAGCGAGCGGAACACCACCAGCAACAGCACCAGCACGAAGTTGTCCACGGCGCTGGCCAAGGTGGGCGGCAACTGCGCTGCCGCGACGGCGCCGGCCAGCCAGACCAGCACGATCGGGTAGCGGAACCTGACCGAGAACCGGCCGAGCGCGTCGAAGAACCGGGTCATCGTCGAGCACCTCGAGGACGGGGTTGGGGGCGCCCGCTGGGGGCACGGCGACCACCTTCGCATGACGCTTGAGATCCCTCAACCGTTTATCGCCGGAATAGTTAAAGTCCTGTAAGCATCGGGTATGATCACGCCATGGCTGGCAACCCGCGCGCAAGCAAAGGGGCGGTGGCGGCCGAGGCGTGGCGGCTGCTGCTGGACTGCGCGCTCGCCCAGCTGGACCAGGTGGCCGGCGTGGTGCGCGGGCTGGGGCTGAGCCCCGGCGACGTGCGCGCGCTGCTGGTGCTCGACCGCGACGAGCCGCGCACCATGGGCTCGCTGGCCCAGGCGTGGCACTGCGACGCCTCCAACGTGACCTGGACGGTCGACCGCCTCCAGGAGCGCGGCCTGGTGGAGCGCCGCACCCAGCCGACCGACCGGCGCGTCAAGGCGGTGGTCCTGACCGAGCTCGGCGGCAGGACCAAGGCCGAGGTGCTCGGCACGCTGTACGAGCCGCCCGCCGGCCTGCTGGGCCTGGACCGGCCCGGCCTCGACGCCCTGCGCGACGCGCTGGCCAGGCTCTCCCCCGGCCCCAGCGCCGGCCTGCCGAGCTGGACCGGCCGTCCGCCGGCGCCGGGCCCGGGCCCACACGCCTAGGACGGCCCTCGCTCGTCCTGCCACGGTTTGCGGACCAGCAGGTCGCCCAGGAAGAGCGCGTCCATGTCGCTGGACAGGAAGTCGTGGATCGCCTCGTCCGGGCGCAGCACGATCGGCTCGCCACGCAGGTTGAAGCTGGTGTTGAGCACCACCGGCACGCCGGTGCGCCGCTCGAACTCGGCGATCAGGCGGTGGAACGGCCGGTTGGAGTCCTCGGTCACGGTCTGCGGCCGGGCGCTGCCGTCCACGTGGGTCACCGCCGGGATGCGCTCCCGCCGCTCGGGGAGCACCGGCAGCACCAGCAGCATGAACGGGTTCGGGTAGTAGCGGCCGAACCACTCCGGGCCCCGCTCGTGGAGCACGCTGGGGGCGAACGGCCGGAACGCCTCACGCCGCTTGACGCGCGCGTTGACCACGGCCTTCATGCTGGCGCGCCGCGGGTCGGCCAGGATCGAGCGGGCACCCAGCGCGCGCGGCCCCACCTCGGCGCGGCCCTGGAACCAGCCGACGATCCGCGAGTCCGCCAGCAGCCTGGCCGCCTCGGCGGGCGCGTCGGCCACCTGCTCGGCCGGCAGGCCGTGGCGCTCCAGCGCCTCCTCGCACGCCCTGGTGCTGAACTCCGGTCCCCAGAAGGCGTGCTCCATCGCCTGCTCGCGGGGCCTGCCGAGCTGGTGGTGCCACAGCCACTGGGCGGCGCCGAGCGCGTTGCCCGCGTCGGAGGCCGCGGGCTGGACGAAGATCTGCTCGAAGCCCGCCTCGCGCAGCAGCCGGGCGTTCATCACCGAGTTCAGCGCCACGCCGCCGCCGAGGCACAGGTTGGGTGAGCCGGTGCGCTGGCGCAGCGACCGGGCCACGTGCAGGGCCGCCTCCTCGACCAGGTCCTGGACGGCGTAGGCGAGGTTCTCGTGCAGTTCGGTCAGCTCGCTCTCGGGCACCCGCGGCGGGCCGTACCGCGCGATGAAGCGCCGCGACAGCCAGCCGGCCTGGCGCTGGTAGGCGAAATGGTCGAAGTCGACCTGGAAGAGCCCGTCAGGGGTGCGGCGCACCAGCTCGCTCAGCTCCGCCACGAGCTTGTCCTGCCCGTAGGGCGCCAGGCCCATGACCTTGCCCTCGTCGGCGTTGGGCTCAAAGCCCAGGTACCAGGTGAGCGCGGTGTAGACCTCGCCGAGCGAGTCGGGGTTGCGCACCGTGGCCAGCTCGCGAAGCCTGCTCCCCCGCCCGTGCTGGAGCGTGGTCGAAAGGAAGTCGCCGCCGCGGTCCAGGGTCAGCACCGCGGCCTCGTCGAAGGGGCTCGCGTAGAACGCGGCCGCCGCGTGGGCGTCGTGGTGGCCGACGTGGACGAGCTTGCCCCGGTAGCCCCAGCGGCGGCGGAAGCCCAGTTCCTTGCGGGCCAGGTTGGCGTCGACGTAGGCCTGGACGGCCAGCCGCCTGGGCGAGCCGCGCCGCAGCGCATCGAGCGCCCCGCGCGCGAAATCGAGCCCGGGACGGTGCGCGAACGCGACCACGTCGACGTCGTTCAGGCCGACCCCGCCCTGCTCCAGGCAGAAGGCGATGGCGGTATCCGGGAAGCGCTTGGTGTGCCGGTCGCGGTTGAAGCGCTCCTCCTCCACGAACGCCACGATGCGGCCGTCCCGCAGCAGGCATGCCGATGTGTCGTGGCTGAAGCAGTTGATACCAAGGATGTCCTGCACGACCCACCCCCTCGGCCAGCGGGCAATCCCTCGAACGAACCCAACCCAGACGAGTTCTACCACTCCGGCGGTCGTTCGTCCGGGAAGCGGCTCACCCGGTTTCCCGCCAGGCGGCCGGGGTAGCCCGGCGGCATGCGCACCATCGCCGGCACCGACCCGCGGGGCACGAGCCTGGAGGAGCTGCGCGCGGCGCTGGCGCTGCACCGCGGCCATGGCCGCCGCATCGTGTTCACCAACGGCTGCTTCGACCTCCTCCACGCCGGTCACGTCGCCTACCTGGGCGGCGCCAGGGCGCTGGGCGACGTGCTGGTCGTCGGGGTCAACTCGGACCGGAGCGTGCGGCGCCTCAAGGGCCCGGGCCGCCCGCTCACTGCCCTGGCGGACCGCCTCGCCGTGCTGGGGGCGCTGCGCTGCGTCGACCTCCTGGTCGCCTTCGACGCCGACACCCCGGTGGAGCTGCTCCGCGCGGTCCGGCCCGACGTGTTCGTGAAGGGCGGCGACTACCGCGTCGAGACGCTGCCGGAGGCGCCGCTGGTGGCGGAGCTGGGCGGCGAGGTGGTGGTGCTCCCCTACCTGGAGGGCCGCTCCACCGGCGGCATGCTGCGGCGACTGCGGGACGTGGCCGCCCGAACGTGAGGGAGCGCCCCGGTCGCCGTGTGGTTGGCGGCTTCCGGGGCGCTCTGGGAGGCGCGGATCGCGCCGGTCAGGTGGCCGAGACCTTCGACGCCTCGTCGAGCAGCGCGTACAGCTCCTCCTCGGCCGCGCCGAACGCGGTCCGGGAGTCGCGGTCGGTGGTGCGCTGCCGCCACCAGGCGATCGGGTTGATCGACTTCATCGGGTCTGCCCCCTCGTCTCGGCTCCGTCGTGACGCTGGAGCAAGCATCCAGGGGAAAGGTAACGATCCGGCGGGGCCAACCGACACGGTCCGGTCACGAACGGTCACAAAGCAGCACTCGGCTGGCCTGCACGAGTCATTCGTCGCGGCTGACCACCTCGTAACGCAGCAGCAGGTTGTCCGAGCCATCCCGGCGCCGGGCGCTGGCCAGCCGCAGCGGCGGGACCGGCCCGGCGCCGAAGGCCGGCGTACCCCCGCCGAGCACGGTGGCGCCGACCATCAGGTGCAACTCGTCGACGAGCCCGGCGACCAGCAGGTCGTTCCAGAGCGTCCGGCTCCCGAACATCAGGATGTCCTTGCCCGGCTGGTCCTTCAGCTCGGCGACCGCCTGTCGCGCGTCCTCCCTTCGCACGATGGTCGTGGTTTCGGTCCACGGCGCGGTGTCGTCCGCGGTGAGTGAGTCGGACACGACGACCTTCTGGATCTCGTCGTTGCGCAGGCCGGTCTCCCGGTGGATGTCGGCCACGCCGGGGTTGGCGGCCACGGCCGGGGACACCTCGGGGTTGGCGGCCACCGCCGGCCAGTACCCTTTCAGCCCCGTGTAGGTCGTGGCGCCGAGCAGCAGCGTGTCGGCGGCCCGCAGCAGCTCGAGGTTGTGCTCGTCGAAGAACCCGTCCATCGGCAGGGCCATGACGTTCCCGCCTGGGCCCTCGAAGTAGCCGTCGAGCGACATGATGTTGCAGACGATGAGCTTGCGCATGGCCGTCTCTCGAGGTTGGTGTTGGAGCTGTCACCGGATACGAGACACCGCCGACGCCTGATTCATCGGTCGGGCGCCGAAATTCCCCCCAGGAAGGCCGCGCCCAGCTCGGTCGACGACAGCCGCAGATCGGCGCGGGCCCGCGTGCGCTCACACGTGACCGAGCTGCCGATCGAATTAGCGGCGCCACCACCTACGCATCGACGACCGGGGGTTGGCGGAGCCTAGTGGCCCGGGGAGCCAATCAGCCCCAGGATCGGCGTCGGCGTCGTCGTTGTCGTGGTCGGCGGCTCGGTGGTCGTGGTCGTGGTCGTCCTGGCTGTGGTCTGGGTGGTCCTCGGGGAGGTGGGTCCAGGCACGGTGGTCCGGGGCGGGTTGCTGGTGGTGGCGGTGCCGCGGCGGGTGGTGCTCGGCACCTGGCCCCTGGTGGTGGTCGACCTGCCGGTGATCAGCGGGAACCCGGGGGCGCGGCCGACCCCGCCGTCGCCGCTCGTGGTGGTGGGCATGATGTTGCCCGAGGCGTCGGTCGGCGCGGGGATGACCTCGCCGCCGTTGCCGGACGCGGGCTCGACCGTGGTCGACGGCATGCACGCCAGCCGGGTGGCGCACTGCGACGACCCGCTCACGGGCCCGCCGATCGTCAGGGCCGCCACCACCCCGAGCACGGCGGCCGCCGCCGCCGCCACCCCCCAGGCGGTCCAGCGTCCCCGCAACACCGGCACCAGCCCGGCCGTCCAGCCCTGGGGCCCCGCGTCCTCGTCCGAGTGCTTCTGGCCGACCGCCACCTTCCGTTGCGCCCCGTTGGTTGCGCCCGCCGGCTCGCCCGAGCCCGAGCCGCCCGCCTTGGCCGTCGCTACGGCCCGCGACATGGCCGCTTGCCCGGCCCCTCTCGCCCCAGCGGCGACGAGGGCGTTCGGCGAGCTCGGGGACGCGCCGCCGGCGACGGGCACCGGCAGGGGCACCGCGGCCGCCCCTCCCGCCGGTGCCGTGCGCGGCGCCGCTGGCGTGGAGGCCGGCGCCCCCGTGGGCCGGCCGGTGGCGGGGGCCTTCGCGGCCACCCCGCGAGCGGGGGCCTTCGCGGCCACCCCGCGAGCGGGGGCGGTGGCGGGCACGCCGACCGGCGCCTCGCCGAAGAGCTGCTCGCCGAGGTAGGCCAGCACCGCCCCGGCCGGGGCGAGCCAACCGGCGGCGGCCCGGCGCAGGCCGGTGGAGACGGTGAGGCGGTCCCAGGTCGACACCGGCTGCCCGGGCGGGGCGTCGTTCATCGCCCGCCAGAGCGACTCCAGCGCCTCGCGGCGTTGCTCCTCCACCGCCGAGGCATCGCAGCCGAGCAGCCGCCCGGCGTGCTCGGGGTCCTTGCCGAGCAGTTCGGAGAGGGTCAGGACCTCGCGCTGGTTGTCGTCCAGCTCCCCGAGCCCGTCGAACAGCGCCATCGAGTCCTCTGGCACGGCCGCCGCGACCGGCCGCTTGCCCGGCCGGCGGCCGCGCCACCTGGTCACCGCGGCCCGGGTGAGCGCGATCACGCGCATCTCCAGCTCGGCCGGGTCGGCGCCGTCGGCGAGCTGGTCCATGCGGGCGACCGCGGTGCGCAGCACCATGGCGGTCAGGTCGACCGCGCTCGCCTGCTCCCCTGTCCACGCCAGGACGTAGTGATAGACCGCCTCGGCGTGGCGGTCGAAGAGCTCGTGTGCGAATTGCAGGCGGTCGCGCGTCGCGATCGGTCCCCCCTGGGAGTTCATTGGGGGGCGGATCATATCGCAAGCGGACATCATGGAGAGCGGGCATGCTGGAGGGGATACCGCGCGTTACAGCCGTTGACCGATCGTTGACGCGAGGAGCGAGCTGATGGCCGAGGCATACATCGTGGAGGCGCTGCGCACGCCGGTCGGGCGCAAGGGCGGCGGGCTGGCCTCCGTGCACCCCGCGGACCTGGCGGGACACGTCCTGACGGAGCTGCTGCGGCGCAGCGGGGCCGATCCGGCGGCGATCGATGACGTGATCCTCGGGTGCGTCGACCAGGTCGGCGCGCAGACCTTCAACATCGCGCGCACGGCCTGGCTCGGCGCGGGCCTGCCGGAGGAGGTGCCTGGCACCACCATCGACCGCCAGTGCGGCTCCTCCCAGCAGGCGATCCACTTCGCCGCCCAGGGTGTGCTGGCCGGCGCCTACGACCTGGTGATCGCTGGCGGGGTCGAGGTGATGAGCCTGGTGCCCCTGGCCGGCGGCGCGCTGGCCGGGGCGGCGGTCGGCTATGGCAGCCCGCTGGGCGGCAAGGGCTGGCTCGACCGGTACGGCGACCAGGAGATCAGCCAGTTCCACGGGGCCGAGCTGATGGCCGAGCGGTGGGACATCAGCCGCGAGGCGATGGAGCGGGTCGCCTTCGCCAGCCACACCCGCGCGGCGACCGCCTGGACGGAGGGCCGTTTCGACCGCGAGGTGGTGCCCTACGGCCCGGTCACCCGCGACGAGGGCTTCCGGGCGGACGTGTCGATGGAGAAGATGGCCTCGCTGCAGCCGCTGCGGCCGGGGGGGCGCATCACCGCGGCGCTCTCCAGCCAGATCTCCGACGGCGCCGGGGCGCTGCTGCTCGCCTCGGAGGCGGGGGTGCGGCGCTTCGGCCTGAAGCCCAGGGCGCGCGTCCACGCCATGGCCCTGGCGGGCAGCGACCCGGTGCTGATGCTGACCGCGCCGATCCCGGCGACCCAGCGGGTGCTCAAGAGCGCCTCGCTGACCATGGAAGACGTCGACCTGTTCGAAATCAACGAGGCCTTCGCCCCGGTGGTGCTGGCCTGGCAGCGCGAGACCGGCGCCGACCTGGAGCGCACCAACGTCAACGGCGGCGCGATCGCGCTGGGCCACCCGCTCGGCGCCAGCGGCGCCAAGCTGATGACCACCCTGCTGCACGAGCTGGAGCGCACCGGCGGCCGGTACGGGCTGCAGACCATGTGCGAGGGCGGCGGCATGGCCAACGCCACCATCATCGAGCGGCTCGGGTAGACGGGCGCCCGGGGTGGACATGCGCCCGAGCTGGACGGGCGCCCGGGTAGACGACCGGCCCCTCGGTCCCGGGGAAGTCGGATCGAGGGGCCTTCTGGATCTGGAACTCCAGGTCGTATGGGAAGTTTATCCCCGACGGGGCCGGAGCGGCAGGGGTCAATTTCCACCGCCGCCGATTCGGCCCGCTCACCTCCAGGTGATCCCCATGCGCTCGTCCGTGCCGGTGACCTCGGTGCCGAGGGCGGCGCAGGCCGCCCGGAAGCGGCGGGCGATCCAGGCGGCGGCGGCCGGCGCGGCCAGGCGGGTGTGGCAGAAGCCGAGCTCCAGCGGCACCGCCTCCAGCTCTCGCGGGCCCAGCTCGTCCAGGCGCACCAGGAACAGCAGGCCGAGGTCGTTGCGCAGCACCGGGTCGACGGCGTAGTCGTCGAGGAAGTCCCCCAGGTCGTAGAGCACCCTGCCGGCGACCCCGTGGAACAGGTGCGCCGAGTGCCCGGCGACCAGCGTGGCGCCCGCCCCGGTCAGCGCGGCCGCGGCGCGGCGGACGTAGTCGAGCGGCGCGGTGGTCATGTTGGGCCCCCAGTGCGGCGCCACCAGCACGGCGTCGGCGCGGGCCGCCAGCGTCCTGACGGCGTCGAGCAGCCAGGCGGGCACGCCACCGCCCAGCGGCGCGAAGGCGACCCCCGGGCGGTCCGCCCCGGCGGCGAAGTCGTCGGGGTGGTCGGTGACCGACACCACCCCGACCTCCAACCCCCCGGCCCGCAGCAGCGCCGGCCGCCGCGCCGCCGGCAGGTCGCCGCCGGCCCCGACGGCGGCGACGCCGCAGGCGGCCAGGTGCTCGACGGTGTCGCCGAGCGCCAGCGGGCCGAAGTCCAGGGCGTGGTTGTTGGCCAGCGTGACCAGGTCGACGCCCAGCTCGGCGAGCCGCTCGGCCGCCACCGGTGGGGCCCGGAAGTGGAACGGCTTGCCCGGGGCCGGCCAGGGGGCCCCGCGGTCGGACACGCAGCACTCCAGGTTGCAGACGAACAGGTCGGCCGAGCGGCACAGCTCCAGCAGCTCCGGGGAGACCAGCGGCGCGCGCGGCGCCTCCCGCAGGGTCTCGGCGACCCCGCGTCCGAGCATGGTGTCCCCGGCCAGCGCGACCGTGATCGCAGCCATCGACAGACTCTAGTCCCATGGTCCCGGCTGCACGCCCGTTCCGCGCATTGCCGCCGCTGGACGCCAACGGAACGAGCGCTTATATTTAGGACTCCTCACCTCGTACCGGACAGGATCCCCGAGGAGGCACCGTGGCTGGCGCGTTCCCCGATGCGCCGGAGCTGCTGCCCGGCAAGCTGGTCACCGGCCTGGCCAAGCTCGGCATCGCCATGCGCCACCAGGCTTGGAGCCGGGCCGGCCGGCGCGGCCTCAACCCGACCCAGGGGCAGGTGCTGGTGGTGCTGCGCGCCGCCGGCGGCCAGGGCCTGCGCGTCTCGGAGCTGGCGGACCGGCTGGCGGTGGCCACCGCCACCGTGAGCGACAGCGTTGCCGCGCTGGCGCGCAAGGGGCTGGTCACCAAGCAGCGCGACCCGGCCGACGCGCGCGCGGTGGCGGTGTTCCTGACGGTGACCGGCCAGGCCGAGGCGGAGGAGGCGGCCGGCTGGCCCGACGTGCTGCTGGAGGCGGTGCGCACGCTGGAAGCCGACGAGCAGGCCGCGCTCTACCGGGCGCTGCTCAAGACGGTCCGCGCGCTCCAGGTGCGCGGCCGCATCCCGGTGAGCCAGATGTGCGTCACCTGCCGGTTCTTCCGCCCCGACGCGCACGCCGGCGCGCTGCGGCCGCACCACTGCGCACTGGTGGACGCGCCGTTCGGGGACGCGCAGATCAGGCTGGACTGCCCAGAGCACCAGCCGGCGCCGGCGGAGGTGGCCCAGCGCGCCTGGGCGACCTTCACCGCCCGCCGGCCGGCGGCCGAGGAGCTCTCGTGACCGAGGGCGCCGGCGGGCGGGGCCCAGCGCCGGCCTCTGACGAGGGTGGCGTCATGCGGGCCCATCCGGAGGGGACCGTGGTGCGCCTCCGGGTGGTGGCGGGGGCGCGGCGAACCGAGCTGGCGGGAGTCGCCGGCCAGGCGCTGCGGGTGCGGGTCGCCGCGCCGCCCGCCCAGGGCCGTGCCAACGCGGCCGTCCTCGGCTATCTCGCCACGCTGGTCGGGCTGCGCGCCCGTGACCTGGAGATCACCGCCGGCGAGCGGGCCCGCGACAAGCTGGTGCTGGTCCGCGGCCGCTCGCCCGGCCAGGTGCGGGCGGCGCTGCTGGGGCCCTGACCTCAGGAGGCGTACGGGGAGTGGTCCAGGCCCCGCCAGATGCGCTCGCGTTCGCGCTCGGAGAGGCCGCCCCAGACGCCGTGCGGCTCGCGGGTGGAGATGGCGTAGCTGGCGCACTCCTCGCGGACCGGACAGCCGACGCAGACCGCCTTGGCGGCGCGCTCGCGGCGGCGCTTGGCCAGGCCGCGCTCCCCGTCCGCGGGGAAGAACAGGTCGCCCTCGACCGCGCGGCAGGCCGCCCGCAGGCGCCACGACGAGTCGAGGTCGCCGAGGGCCGGCGGCCGGCGATCGTGCAGCCTGGTGGTCTCGCCGTTCAGGTCGGGGTCACCGCCTCCTGTGCCTGGGCCCGGGCGCGCGCGAACAAGGAGGCCGCGCGTCCGGAAGGTTGCCGACAGGGCGTCTGAATCATACCAACACACTGTCGACGCGCGGAAATCTGCGGACCGGGCGAACACGCTGACTCGAACGTCAAGGTCAAGCCCCAGAGTCGGCGTCGTCCCGTGATCCCGGGTCCGCGGGGCCTGCTTGACAGCGTGGCGGCGGCTCCGGCACCGTGCGGCCTGTGGCCGTCCGGGGCTGGAGCCCCGCCGTGGTCCCCTGGTTCCTCGCGCGACAGCACCGGGGCTCGCCTGGTCCGGTTGCACGCCAGCGATTCTTGGAAGGAGCCAGAGGGTGGCCGACACCCGCTCGATCCAGCGGACCGCCACCGGTCCGCGGTTCGCCTACCCGGTCAGCCTTGACGTGGCCGGCCGCCGCGCCGTGGTGGTCGGCGCCGGCGCGGTGGCGCTCGGCAAGGCCGACGCCCTGCTGGAGGCCGGCGCACTGGTCACGGTGATCGCGGACGGCCCGCCGCAGGCGCTCCAGCGCCTCGAGGAGGCCGGCGCCACCATCGAGCGGCGCGGCTTCGAGGGGGCCGACCTCGACGAAGCCTTCCTGTGCGTGGCCGCCTCCGACGACCCCAGTGAGCGGACCGCCATCCACGCCGAGGCCCGCGCGCGCGGCGTGCTCGTCAACCTGGTCGACGACGCGCAACACTGCGACTTCGCGGCGCCGGCCGTGGTGCGGCGCGGCGAGCTGGTCATCGCCGTGTCGACCGGCGGCCGCTCGCCAGCGCTCGCCAGCCGCCTGCGCCGGCTGCTGGAGGAGCGCTTCGGCCCGGAGTGGGAGGAGCTGGCGGCGCTGCTCGGCGAGGTGCGCGAGCAGACGCTGCCGCTGCTGCCTGACGTCGGCGAGCGGTCCCGCCGCTGGAGGGACGCCCTGGAGCTGGAGGAGCTGGAGGAGCTGGCGCGCGCCGGCCGGCTCGACCAGGCGCGCGAGCGGCTGCTGGCCCGCCTGGTCGGCCCGCGGGAGCCGGCACCGTGACCGGCGACCGCCAGCGTGCCGGGGTGGGCGCGGTCCACCTGGTCGGCGCCGGCCCTGGCGATCCGGAGCTGCTCACCCTGCGCGGAGCCAAGCTGCTCGCCCGCGCCGACGTGGTGGTCTACGACCGGCTCGCCCCGCGCGAGCTGTTGGAGCTGGCGCCCGACGGCGCCGAGCTGATCGACGCCGGCAAGGCCCCAGGCCGCCGCGGGCTCGGGCAGGAGGCCATCAACCGGCTGCTGGTGCAGCGCGCCCTCCAGGGCGCGACGGTGGTGCGGCTCAAGGGTGGCGACCCGTTCGTGTTCGGCCGTGGCGGCGAGGAGGCCCTGGCCTGCGTGCGGGCCGGCGTGCCCTTCGAGGTGGTCCCCGGCGTCAGCGCCGCCCTGGCCGCCCCGGCCTACGCCGGCGTGCCGCTCACCCACCGGGACCTGGCCGCCAGCTTCGCGGTGGTGACCGCCAGCCTGGCCGGCGGCAGGGCCACCGACCTGAAGGAGGTCGCCGGCGCCGCCGACACCCTGGTGGTGCTGATGGCGGCCGAGCGGCTCGAGGCGGTCTGCACGGCACTGCTGCACGCCGGCCGCCCCGCCGGCCAGCCCGCCGTGATCGTGCAGTGGGCCGCCACCAAGCGGCAGCGCTCAGTGCGCGCCACCCTGGAGGACCTGCCGGCGCTGGCGGCCGCAGCCGGGATCGGCCCGCCGGCGACGCTGGTGGTCGGCGAGGTCGCCTCGCTGGCGGACGAGCTGGCGGGCGGCTGGCTGGACCCGGACGTGCTTGACACGAGCTCTGGTGGTCCGGCACGGTAGGTGCGTGATCGTCGTGCTGCTGACCCGCAACCGCGCCCTGGACTACGGGCGTGTCGTGCGCTGCGCCTGTCGGCGGGCCCGGCGGTCGCCCAGCGCAACGTAGCACTGCGGACTCCTTCTCGACTGCCGGGCCTTCCCCAGGCGACCCGAGCGCTCGTGGAGAGGAGCACCCCCCGTGGCGGTCACAGCCACAGTCACGCACACACGACCCCCCCGTCACCGCCGTCCGAAGGCGGCCGCCTGATGCCCCGGCTGGACCCCGCCGAGGTGACCGAGGCGGCCAGGCGCCTGCGGCACGCGCCGGCCACCGACGTGCTCGCCTGGGCGCTCGACACCTTCGGCAAGCGCTGCGCCATCGTCACCTCCTTCCAGGTCGAGGGCATGGTCATGCTCGACCTCGCTCGCCAGGTGGATCCCGGCGTGCGGGTGATCACCATCGACACCGGCCGCCTGCCGGAGCAGACCTACGAGGTGATCGACACGGTCCGTGCCCGCTTCGACATGGAGGTCGAGGTCATCACGCCGGACGGGCCCACGCTGGAGGCGATGGTCTCGCGCCACGGCCCCAACCTGTTCCGCCGTGACCGCGCGCTCCGCAAGCTGTGCTGCCACGTCCGCAAGGTCGAGCCGCTGCGGCGCGCCCTGGAGGACCTGGACGCCTGGGTGAGCGGCCTGCGCCGCGACGGCGGGCCGGCCCGCGCCGGCACCGCCAAGGTCGAGCTGGACCAGGCGCACGGCGGCATCGTCAAGCTGAACCCGATGGCCGACTGGACCAGGGAGCAGGCGCTCGAGCACGCCCGCGCCCACCACCTGCCGCTGCACCCGCTGTACGAGCAGGGCTTCACCTCGATCGGCTGCGCGCCGTGCACGCGCGCGCCCCAGCCCGGCGAGAGCGAGCGCGCCGGGCGCTGGTGGTGGGAGGCCGACGAGGACCGCGAGTGCGGCCTGCACCAGCAGACCCCGTCGATGCGACTCGACGCGGCCCTGGCCGAGCTCGGCGCCGAGGCCGCCCTACGAAGGAGACTGCCAGCATGACGCAGGCCCCACCGCTGGAGGATCGGCGCAACGCGGTCGAGCGGGCCAAGGACGCGCTGGACCCGATCGACATCCGGCCGCGGATCGAGCGGTACGCGCGCGACGGCTACGCCAGCATCGACCCGGAGGACCTGAAGATCCGCTTCCGCTGGTGGGGCCTGTACACCCAGCGGCCCGAGGAGGCCGGCTATTTCATGATGCGCATCCGCACTCCCGGCGGGGCGCTCACCTCCGACCAGCTCGAGACGATCGGCCGCATCGCCAAGGTCCGCTGCCGTGACGTGGCCGACGTCACCGACCGCCAGAACATCCAGCTCCACTGGGTGGTGATCCAGGACGTCCCCGCCATCTGGGACGAGCTCGCCAAGGTCGGCATGGAGACGGCCCAGACCTGCGGCGACACCGTCCGGAACATCCTCGGCTGCCCGGTGGCGGGCGTGGACGCCGGCGAGGTCTTCGACGCCAGCCCGGACCTGGATGCCGCCGACGCGCGCCTGACCCACACCAAGGAGTTCACCAACCTGCCGCGCAAGTACAAGCTGTCGATCTCCGGCTGCCGCGACCACTGCGCCATGCACGAGATCAACGACGGCGGGCTGGTGGGCGTCGCCCACCCCGACGGGCGCCTGGGGTACGACGTCTGGGTCGGCGGCGGGCTGTCGTCCAGCCCCCGGTTCGCCGAGCGGCTGGGCGTGTTCGTGCCCCGCGAGCAGGCCACCGACTTCCTGGTGGCGCTGACCTCGCTGTTCCGCGACCACGGCGGCCGCGACAAGCGCACGAGGGCGCGCCTGAAGTTCCTGGTCGCCGCCTGGGGGACCGAGAAGCTCCGCAAGGTCCTGGAGGACGACTACCTCGGCCACCCGCTGGAGGACGGCCCCGAGGCGCCGCCGTCCAGCACCGTGCACCGCGACCACGTCGGCGTCTACCGCCAGCACGACGGCCGCTACTACATCGGCGTCGCCCCGCTGGTCGGCCGCACCTCCGGCAGCCAGCTCATCGCCGTGGCCAAGCTGGCCCGCCGGCTGGGCTGCGGCCGCGTGCGGCTCACCACCCAGCAGAAGATCCTGGTGCTGGACATCCCCAAGGAGCGCGTCGGCGAGGCGGTCGCGCGCCTGGAGGGTCTGGGCCTGCCCGCCTACCCGAGCCCCTTCTGGCGTGGCGCCATGGCCTGCACCGGCATGCAGTTCTGCAAGCTGGCGCTGGTCGAGACCAAACAGCGCGCCGCCGACCTGGTGCACGCGCTGGAGCGGCGCTTCCCCGACTTCGACGCCAAGGTGCGGCTGAACGTCAACGGCTGCCCCAACTCGTGCGCGCGCTACCAGGTCTCCGACGTGGGCCTGGCCGGTGGCGAGTCGGCCGGCGACGGCAACTTCCAGCTCCACCTCGGCGGCGACCTCGGCGAGGCAAGGGCGTTCGGCCAGCGGGTGCGTTCACGGGTGGGCGCCGAGGAGGCCGAGGGCGTCGTCGGCCATCTGCTCAGCTCCTACCTGGCGGAGCGCGAGGACGGCGAGAGCCTGCAGAGCTGGCTGCGCCAGCAGACGGCCGAGCAGCTCGCCGAGCTCAGCCGGCCGCGGGTTCCGGCAGGCACCGGTTGAGGCACTCCCCCACGCCCTCGACGACGGTGCGCACCACCTGGCCGGGGCGCAGCCACACGGGCGGCGTGCGGGCGGCGCCGACGCCGGCCGGGGTGCCGGTGGCGATCAGGTCGCCCGGCTCCAGGGTGATGATCTCGCTCACGTAGGCGATGATCTCGGACGGGCCGAACAGCAGGTCGGAGGTGCGCGAGTCCTGCATCACCTGGCCGTCGACCTCGCAGCGCACCGCCAGGTCGGCGCCGCCGCCGGGCAGCTCGTCCAGGGTCACCAGCGCGGGGCCGACCGGGGTGGTGTGCTCGAAGGTCTTGCCGGCCAGCCACTGGCTGGTGTGGTTCTGGTAGTCGCGCACGCTGACGTCGTTGATCACCGTGTAGCCGCCGATCGCCGCGACCGCCTCGTCGCCGTTGACGTGGCGTGCCGGGCGGCCGATCACCACGCCCAGCTCGACCTCGAAGTCGACCTGCTCGGAGGCCCGCGGCAGCAGGATCGGGTCGCGCGCGCCGATCAGGGTGCCGGCGAACTTGGGGAACAGCGTGGGGTACTTGGGCAGCTCGCCGCCCATCTCCCGGATGTGGCTGGCGTAGTTGAGGCCCAGGCAGATGACCTTGGAGGGCCTGGGCACCAGGGTCGCCAGGTCGGCGTCGGCCAGTGGCTGCGCCGGGCCGGTTCCGGAGGCCGCAACGCGCCGCCAGTCCGGGCCCGAGAGCAGGCTGCCGACGTCGGGGGCTTCCAGCTCGATCACCTGGTCGCCGTCCACGCGCCCCGCCCTGGTCCCGTTCGCCGTCCGGATCGTCACCAGCCGCATGCTTGGTCCTCCAACGTCGTCCTTCGTCCGCGACGGCAGTGTATAGGGTGTCGGGCGCCCGGGCGCCTCGTCCACGCGGGGGGAGGCCGGGTCCTCCTGGTCGCTGCGCTCGATCCCCAGCCGGGTGCGCCGATACAAACCTCATGGGCCAAGCAACCACAACCCGACCCGCGCGGCCAGCGGGGATGACCGCTCCAGGAGCGCGCTCCAAGCCCCGGACGCGCTTCGGGAGGCTTGCCAGCAAGCCGGCACGCCACCAGAATGCGGGGCTTGGAGGATTCGTGTGGAGCCGCGGGCGGCTCCAGACGACGGTGACATACCGCCTCGTTCGGCCAGACTGGAAGGAACCCCCAATGCCGAACGCCGCCGCAGCGGATTTTGCGTCGGCTCCTGAGTCGGAGGCCCGGCGGGCGCCCACATTGTGGGCTCCCTACCTGATCGCCGGCACGGGGGCGGTGCTGCTGAACCTGCTGATCGGGCCGACCGGGCCACTGCCGGTGGGTCTGCCCGAGATCGTGCTGTACGGCCTCGTCAGCCTCTCGGCCGTGGTGGCGGTCGCGGCGGGCCTGCGCCTGTACCGGCCCGCCGAGGCCACCGCCTGGCGGCTGCTGGCCGCCGGGCTGCTCGCCTACCTCGCCGCCGATCTGGTCAGCGACGCCCTGCGCGACGGCCCCGCCGGGCAGCGGTACCCCTGGCTGGTCGACGCGCTCTACCTGGTCCGCTACCCACTGCTGGTCGCCGGCCTGCTGCTGATGGTCCGCCGTCGCACCGCCGGCCGCCAGCCGATCGGGCTGGTCGACACCGCCATCGTGGCCACCAGCCTGGCCGTGGTGTACTGGGTCTTCCTGATCGGCCCGGCCGTCGGCAACCACCACCTGTCGCTGGCCGAGCGGCTCACCTGGGTCGCCTACCCGAGCGTCGACCTGCTGCTGCTGGCGATCGGGCTGCGCCTGCTGGTGGGGCCCGGCGCCCGCAAGCCCGCCTTCTACCTGCTGGCCGCGGCGCTGGCGGCGGCCCTGATCAGCGACACCATCTGCTTCATGGTGCGAGCAGTGCACGGCGGAGCGCCGCCGGCCGAGAGCCTCGAGCAGGTCCTGGCGGTCGGCTGGCTGTCCAGCTACCTGCTGATCGGCGCGGCCGCCCTGCACCCCACGATGCGCGAGGTGACCGAGCGCGCCCGGCCGGGCCGCCTCACCGTGCGGACGCGCAAGCGCCGGCTGGTGATGCTGGCCAGCCTGTCGCTGGTGGCGCCGGGCGTGCTGGCGCTGCAGGACCTGCGCGGCGCGGCGGTCGACGTGCTGGCGATCGCGGTCGCGTGGGTGGTGCTGTTCAGCCTGCTGGTCGTCCGCATGGCCGGGCTGCTCGGTGAGCTCGACGCCGACGACGCCACCCTCCGCGCCCAGCGCGCCGAGCTGGAGGGGGCCAACGCCAACCTCGAGCGGGTCCAGGCCGACCGGCGCAAGCTGCTGGACCGCACCATGCGCAGCGCCGAGGAGGAGCGCACGCGCATGGCCGCGGAGCTGCACGACGGCCCCATCCAGCGGCTCACCGCGCTCGGCTACGGGCTGGACGAGGCGCGCATCGCCGTGGAGTTCGGCGACGCCCGCCACGGCCTGGACATCCTGAGCGGCGCCCACCAGGTGCTGTCCAGCGAGATCGACGAGCTGCGCCGGCTGATGACCCGGCTGCGGCCGCCGGTGCTGGACGCGCGCGGCCTGGTGCTGGCCCTGCGCGACCTGATGGACAGCTTCCAGCGGCACACCGGGATCGCCACCGACCTGATGGGCGCCAACGAGGTCCGGCTGGACCCGGACGTGGAGACGGTGCTGTACCGGGTGGTGCAGGAGGCGCTCACCAACGTGGCCAAGCACGCCGGCGCCAGCCGCGTGATCGTCTACCTGCGGGTGGACGAGGGGCAGGTGGAGACGCGCGTCAGCGACGACGGGATCGGCTTCGACGCCGCCACCACCGGGGAGCTGACCAGCCGCGGGCACTACGGCCTGGCCGGCATGCGCGAGCGGGTCGAGATGGCCGGCGGCTCCTACCGGCTGATCTCCGCGCCGGGCTACGGCACCGTGGTGCTGGCCCGGGTGCCGAGCCAGAGGGTGCCGGCGTGAGCGCGACCGAGCGCCGCAACCGCGGACGGCACGACGGCAAGCGCCGCGGCCAGCAGGACGGCCGGCGCGGGCCGGTCCGGGTGGCGCTGGTCGACGATGCGCCCGAGGTCCGCCAGAGCCTGGCCAGCGCGCTGGGCCAGCTCACCCAGATCGAGATCGTCGGCCACGCCGCCGACGGCGTCGAGGCGATCGAGCTGGTGGAGCGCGAGCGGCCGCAGGTGGTCATCATGGACCTCAAGATGCCGCGGATGGACGGCATCAAGGCGACGCGCCACGTGGTCTCGCGCCTGCCGGACACGGCCGTGCTGGTGCTGTCGGCCTACGGCGACGAGTCGCTGGTGATCGAGGCGCTGATGGCCGGCGCCCGCGGCTACCTGCTGAAGGGCACGCGCGCCACCGAGCTGGCCGAGGCGATCGTGAGCGCCGCCGGCGGCCAGGCGCGGATCGCCGGGCCGGTGACTCGCCCGGTGCTGGAGCGGCTGGTCGACGCGCTGGCGCGCGAGCGGGAAACGCGCCAGGCCGCCGAGGAGGCGCGGCTGGCCAGCGAGCAGCTCAGCCACCGCCAGCAGCAGTTCGTGACCATGGCCGCCCACGAGCTGCGCACGCCGGTGACCGCCCTGATCGGCTCGCTGGCCACGCTGGAGCGCCTGCTCGGCTCCAGCCGGCTGAACCCGGCCGAGCTCGACCTGCTGGTGGCCTCCAGCCGCCAGGCCAGGCGGCTGAGCCGGCTGATCGAGGACCTGACCGTGGTGGCCGAGAACGGCAGCGCCGGCATCACGGTGGACTCCAGGGAGGTCGAGCTGGAGCAGGCGATCAGCGGCGTGGTCGGCGACCTCGAGCACCTCGGCGCCGACCGCGTCAAGATCACCGCCCCGCCGGCGCTGGCCGCCTGGACCGACCCGGACCGGCTGGCGCAGGTGCTCACCAACCTCATCCGCAACGCCCTGCAGTACTCGCCGCCGGACAGCCCGGTCGAGGTGATCGCCACCGCCGCCGGCGAGAAGGTCGAGGTCGCGGTGGTCGACCGCGGTCCCGGCATCCCCGAGGACGAGGTCGAGCACCTCTTCGAGCGCTTCGGCCGTGAGGGCCCTGGGCCCGCGACCGGGCTCGGCGTCGGCCTGTGGACGGTGCGGGAACTGCTGAACGCGATGCAGGGCAGCATCGAGGTCGAGCGCAACGCGGAGCGCGGCGCCACCTTCACGATCACGATCCCCGCCCCCGAGCGCCGCGGCGGCGACGCGTCGCCGCCAGGCGCCCAGCGGTGACCCCGGGCGGGGCTGGGCCGGTGACCCTGGCCGCTACCCGGGGAACGAAGCGGTGACCTCCTGGGGCTGGTCGAGGGTGGTCTCGCGGTACAGGCCGAGCGCCTTGAGCACCGGGGCGTCGGTGATCGCGAACAGGTCGCTCGGCTCGGTGGCCTGGTGGTCCACCGCGGCCCACGACGGCACCGCCAGCATGTCCCCGGGACCCCACTGGAAGCGGGTGCCGCCGATCACGCTGGCGCCGGAGCCCCGGTAGACGACCAGCACGCTGGAGCCGACCTTGCGGCTGGCCACGGTGCGCTCGCCTGGCAGGATCCGGTGCATCTCGCAGGCCATGGTGGCCATCACCGGGCGGCCGGTGGTCGGGTCGGTGAACTCCAGGCTCGCGACCGGGCCGCCGCCGTCCTCCAGCAGCGCGTCCAGGGCGGCGTCGGTGTCGGCCCAGCGGTAGGCCAGCAGCGGCGAGTGCCCGGGGCCGGGCTGCGCGCTGGTGCCAGCCGGCAGCAGCCCCTTGGAGGGATAGCGGCGCTCCGAGCGGTTGCGGGCCCGCACCGGCTGGAGCAGCTCGTCCGGGTACTGCTCGAAGAAGACCGCGTCCAGCGCGTTGACGGTGGGCATGTCGAGCCCGTCGAACCAGATCATCGACCGCTCGCTCGAGGAGTTGTGGTCGTGCCAGTTCCAGCTCGGCGTGAGCACGAGGTCGCCGGGGTGCATGTCGCAGGCGTCGCCGTCGACGGTGGTGGAGACGCCGTCGCCCTCCAGCACGAAACGGATGGCGCCAGGGGTGTGGCGGTGCGCGGCGGCGTGCTCGCCCGGGTTGAGGTACTGGACCGCGCCCCACAGCGTCGAGGTGGCATATGGCGCGCCGTCCAGGCCCGGGTTGGCCAGCGAGAGCACGCGCCGGTCGCCGCCGCGGTCGATGGTGATCAGCTCCCCGGAACGCTCGGCCAGCTCGCGCAGGGTCTTCCAGCGCCACAGCCACGGCACCGTCCGCGGCTTGGGCTCCAGCGGCATCAGCTCCTGGGCGACCGGCCACAGCGGCTTCAGGTCATAGCCGGCCACGTCCGCGTAGAACTGGTCGAGGCGGCTCTGCTCGGAGGTCCGGGTCATAGGTGACACCTCCATGATCTGTCGGCGCGCTACGTGCAGACTGCCACATCCGGCGCGACAGCGCCCGGCAAGTCCGCCAGCGCCCGCAGCCGCGGCTCCCGGAGGGCTCCCACGCATCGGCCCGCACCTGCCGGCCGCTCCACCGCACCTCCCACCGGTCATCCGACCGGCTCATCGACAGCGTGCCGCGGCGACGGCGATCATGGGCGGGCGCCGCCGGGCGGCGGCGACGGCTCGGGCGAGCGGAGGCGCGGTGGAGCGGCCGGTGTTCTTCCTGGTGCACGACCAGCAGGAGGTGCTGGAGGCGCTGGCGCACGACCTCGGCCGGCGCTTCGGGGCCGACTACCGGATCGTCAGCGAGCGCTCGCCGGAGGCGGCGGTCGCGGCCCTCGGGCGCCTGCGGGCCGGACCGGAGGAGGTCGCCCTGCTGGTCGCCAGCCAGTCGCTGCCGGGCGGCGGCGGGGTGGAGTTCCTGGTGCGGGCGCACGAGCTGCACCAGGAGGCCAAGCGGGTGCTGCTGATCGGTCGCGGAGAGTGGGCGTCGGGCTCGGCGCATCCCGCGGTGCGGGCGATGACGCTGGGCCAGATCGACTCCTACCTCTTCGACCCGTGGACCGCTCCCGAGCGGTGGCTGTACCTGCCGGTGAGCGAGCTGCTGGCCGACTGGACCAGCTCGCGGCCGCCGGCGGAGGAGGCGATCAGGATCGTGGGCTCCCAATTGGAGCCGCGAACGCATCAGCTCTGCGACGTCCTCTCGCGGGGCGGCATCCCGTATGGGCTCTACACCGCCGACTCCGAGACCGGCCGCCGCCTGCTCCGGGAGACCGGCCAGGACGGCACCCGCCTGCCGGTGATGGTCTTCTACACCGGGCAGGTGCTGGTCGACCCCTCGCATGCGGAGCTCGTCAGAGCGCTCGGGTTCCCCACCCACGCAAGCTCGGCGACCACCTACGACCTGGCCATCGTCGGCGCCGGGCCCGCCGGCCTGGCCGCGGCGGTCTACGCCGCCTCGGAGGGGCTCCGGACCCTGCTGCTGGAGCCGGAGGTGCCCGGCGGGCAGGCCGGCACCAGCTCGCTGATCCGCAACTACCTCGGCTTCCCGCGCGGCCTCAGCGGCGACGACCTCACCAACCGGGCGCTGGAGCAGGCGTGGCTGTTCGGCGCGGAGGTCGTCCTGGCGCAGTCGGCGACGGCGCTGGGCGTCCGCGGGGCCGAGCGGCTGCTCCGCCTGTCGGACGGCGGCGAGATCGCGGCCAGGTCGGTGCTCGTGGCGACCGGCATGGCCTGGCGGCGGCTCGGCGTTCCGCGCCTGGAGGAGCTGCGCGGCGCAGGCGTCTTCTACGGCGCTTCGGGAGCCGAAGCCATCGCCACCTCTGGCCAGGAGGTCTTCGTGGTGGGAGCCGGGAACTCGGCCGGCCAGGCCGCCGTGCACCTGTCCAGGTACGCCGCCTCGGTGACGGTCCTGGTCCGCGGCGGCGCGCTCGGTGCCAGCATGTCGGACTACCTGGTCCGGCAGCTCGGCGAGATCCCGAACGTGGTGGTGCGCCTGCGCACCGAGGTGGCCGGCGGGCAGGGCAACGGCCGCCTGGAACGCCTCACGCTGCGCGACAACGCCAGCGGCGAGACCCGGACGCTTCCCGCGGGGGCCCTGTTCGTGCTGATCGGCGCCGAGCCGCGCACCCGGTGGCTGGGCGACCTGGTCGCGCGCGACGATCGCGGCTACGTCCTCACCGGCCATGACCTGCTCGACGGCGGCAAGCCGCCGCCGGGATGGCCGCTGGAGCGTCCCCCCATGCTGCTGGAGACCAGCGTCCCTGGCGTGTTCGCGGCCGGCGACGTGCGGCACCGTTCGGTCAAGCGGGTCGCCTCGGCCGTCGGCTCCGGCGCCGTCGCCGTGCAGCTCGTCCACGAGTACCTCGGCGACTAGCCGCGTCAGGGTGTGGCGCCGGCCTGGCGGCGGCTGGCGAGTTGGGCGGCGATGTCGACGATCATGTCTTCCTGGCCGCCGACGGTTCGCAGCCGGCCGCATTCCAGCAGGATGTCGCGCACCGGCACGCCGAACCGCTGGGCGGCGCGCTCGGCGTGGAGCAGGAAGCTGGAGTACACGCCGGCGTAGCCCAGCGCCAGCGCGGCCCGGTCGATCGTCTGGGGGCGGTCCATGATCGGCTTGACGAGGTCTTCGGCGACGTCCATCACGGCCAGCAGGTCGATGCCGGTCGCGATGCCGAGCTTGTCGAGCGCGGCGACCAGCACCTCGGTCTGGGTGTTGCCGGCCCCCGCCCCCAGCCCGCAGGCGCACCCGTCCACGCAGCCGGCCCCCTCACTGATGGCGGCCAGGGTGTTGCCGATCGCCACCCCGAGGTTGTTGTGGGCGTGGATGCCCACCTCGACCCCAGGGTCCAGCGCCTCGCGGAGGGCGGCGACGCGGCGGCGGACGTCGTCGGGGGTCATCGCGCCGGCGGAGTCGACCACGTAGACGCAGCCGGCGCCGTAGCTCTGCATCTTGCGGGCCTGGGTGACCAGCTCGGGCGGGGCGACCATGTGGGCCATCATCAGAAAGCCGATCGCCTCCATGCCGTGCTCGCGGGCCCAGCCGATGTGCTGGGCGCAGATGTCGGCCTCGGTGACGTGGGTGGCGACCCGGGCCACGCTGGCGCCGTGACCGGCGGCTTCCTCCAGGTCGGCGACGGTGCCGATGCCGGGCAGCAGCAGCACCGCCAGCCTGGCGTTCGGCATCGCCTGGTGCGCCGCCTCCAGCAGCTTGGCCTGCGGCTCCAGGGAGCGGCCGTACTGCAGCGAGGAGCCGCCCAGCCCGTCCCCATGGGAGACCTCGACGGTGCCGACCCCCGCGGCGTCCAGCCCCCCGGCGATCCTGGCGACCTGGTCGACGGTGAACTGGTGCGCCTTGGCGTGACTGCCGTCCCGCAGCGTGGAATCGATCACCCGCACGGCACGCGGCTCAGCCATCGCAGGCCTGCCCCATCGGGCCGCCCGCCGCCCGCGGGCGCTGGGCGATCTGCTCGCCGACCCGCACCGCCGCCGACGTCATGATGTCCAGGTTCCCGGCATACCGCGGCAGGTAGTCCCCGGCGCCCTCCACCTCCACGAACACCGTCACCCGGCTCAGGCGCTCCGAGCCGCCGGCCTCGTCGTCGAAGATCGGCTCCCCCCGCAGCCGGTACCCCGGCACATAGGCACCCACCGCCGCCACCATGTCGTGGATCGAGGCGGCCACCGCTTGCCGGTCGACCCCACCGGCACACAGCGCGTAGACCGCGTCCCGCATCACGATCGGCGGCTCAGCCGGGTTGAGCACGATGATCGCCTTGGCCCGCGCCGCGCCGCCGACCCGCTCGATCCCCCGCGCGGTCGTCTGCGTGAACTCGTCGATGTTGGCCCGGGTCCCCGGCCCCGCGCCGCGGCTGGCGATCGTCGCCACGATCTCCGCGTAGCGGACCGGCGCGACCCGGCTGATCGCCGCCACCATCGGGATGGTCGCCTGCGCCCCACAGGAGATCAGGTTCACGTTGGCGCCGCCCATGACCTCCCAAGGGCTGATCCCGGGCACCACGTAGGGGCCCACCGCCGCTGGGGTCAGGTCCACCGCCACCCGCCCCGCCGCGGCCAGCCTCGGCGCGTGCACCCGCGCGTGCGCCTTGGCCGAGGTCGCGTCGAACACGATCGCACCCGACTCCGGGGCGGCCAGCAGCCCATCGATCCCCTCGGTGGTGGTCGCCACCCCCGCCGCCCGCGCCCTGGCCAGCCCCTCGGAGGCAGGGTCGATCCCCGCCACCATCCCCAGCTCCAACACCTCGCTCCGCAGCAGCTTGACCATCAGGTCGGTACCGATATTGCCCGACCCCAGAATCGCCACCCGCACCCGGTCCCCCATCAGCCCTCCTCGCCATCCGGCCCGGCCGCCAGCCTGAAGCCGACGCTGCCGAGCCGCTCCATCTCGAGCCGGACGCGGCTGCCGGGGCCGAGCGCCACCGCCTCGGTGGCGCCGCCCGCCATCAGCAGGTCACCGGCCTCCAACCGCTCGCCCGCCGTCGCCACCAGCCGGGCGGCGGCGACCAGCGAGCGGACGGGATGACCAAGGATCGCCGCGGTCGAGCCGATCTGCGCCACCCGGCCGTCCACCTCCAGCAACAGGCCCAGGTTGCCGACGTCGGTGGCCGGGTCGGACCAGGGGCCGACCACGATCGCCGCGGCCGAGCAGTTGTCCGCGACCACGTCGGGCAGCGAGAACTTGAAGTCGCGGTAGCGGCTGTCGATCACCTCCACGGCGGGCGCCACGCCGGCCAGCGCGCGCATCGCCTCCAGCGGGGTCACCGTGCCGTCCAGCGGCGCGCCGAGCAGGAAGCAGACCTCCGGCTCGACCCGCGGGTGGATGAAACGCTCCGGCGCCGCCTGGCCGCCGTCGGCGACCACCATCGCGTCGGTCAGCCGGCCCCAGATCACCTCGCTGAGGCCCATCTGCGCCATCTTGGCGCGGCTGGTGAAGCCGAGCTTGTAGCCCGCGCGGCGCTCCCCGCGGGCGTGCCGCAGCCCGATCGAGCGCGCCTGCACCCGGTAGGCGTCCTCCAGGGAGAGCCCGGGTGGGAGCTGCTGGGTGGCCAGCGCACCGCTGGCCGCATCGTCCAGTGTCCGCGCCAGCTCGTCGAGGTCGATGGTCCGGGTCACCACGCAACCTCCGGGTGGTCCCAGGCGATGCCCGCCCGCGGGACGGCGGTGGCGGCGGGGCGGCGGGCCGCCGTGACCGGGCTCATGCGAACCCCACGCCGACGGCGCCGAGCCTCGAGATGCGGGCCTCGAAGCGGTCGCCGGGGGCGGCCGGCAGCATCGGCCCGAGCGCGCCGGATAGGACCACGTCACCGGCGGCCAGCGGGCGGCCGGCACGCACCATGGTCGCCGCCAGCCAGCGCAGCGCGTGCAGCGGGTGCCCCAGGCAGGCCGCGCCGGCGCCGAACACCACCGGCTCGCCGTGGCGCTCCATCACCATCCCGGCCAGCCGCAGGTCGATGGCCGGGTCGTCCAGCCGCCTCGGGGTGGTGCCCAGCACGAACTGGCCGGAGGAGGCGTTGTCGGCCACGGTGTCCACGATGCCGATGTCCCAGCCGGCGATGCGGCTGTCGACGATCTCGATGGCCGGCAGCGCGTAGTCCACGGCGCGCAGCAGGTCGGCCAGGGTTGGCTCGGCCGCGTCCAGGTCGTGGCCGAGCACGAAGGCGACCTCCGCCTCGACCCGAGGCTGCAGCAGGCTCCCGGCCGCCACCAGGGCTCCCGAGTCCACCGCCATGTCGGCGAACAGCATCCCGAAGTCCGGCTGGTCCACGCCGAGCTGGCGCTGCACGGCCGCGGAGGTGAGGCCGATCTTGCGGCCGACCAGCCGCCGTCCGCTGGCGACCCAGTGCCGGGTGTTGACCTCCTGCACCTGGTAGGCGGCGTCGACGTCGCCGGCGGGCAGCTGGTCGCGGATCGGCGGCATCGGCTCGGCGCCGGTGTGGGCGGCGCGCAGGTGCTCGGCCAGCTTGGTGATCGTCTCGGTGGGGACCGGTTCGCTCATCTCCAGGAAGCCCTCCATCTCGCCGGCACCGGCAATGGTACAGAGGCCAGCAGGTCGACCTGGACGCCTGCCGCCGAGCTGCTGGCCCTGGTGGATGGACCCGCGCGGCCCACCAGGGCGTCACCGACGCCGCTCAGGCGGCGGCCACGGTCCGCCGAACGGTCTCGGTGAGACGGTCGACCGACGGGATGACCACGTTCTCGAGGTTGGCGGCGAACGGCAGCGGGACGCACTCGGCGGCCACGCGCCTGATGGGGGCGTCGAGGTCGTAGAAGCCCTCCTCGGCGACGATCGAGGCCAGCGTGCCGCCCCAGCCGCCCTGGTAGGGATTCTCCTCGACGATCACCAGACGGCTGGTCCGCGCCACGCTGTCGAGCACCGTGCGGGCGTCCAGGGGGATCAGACACCGCAGGTCGATCACCTCCGCGGAGACGCCCTCGGCGGCCAGGCGCTCGGCCGCTCCCAGCGCGGTCTGCACGGTCGACGCCAGCGCCACGATGGTGACGTCGTCGCCCCGGCGGCGCACCGCCGCGCTGCCGAGCGGCACCACGTGCCCGTCGGCCGGCGGCTCGCCCTTGGTCGCCAGCAGGCCCTTGTGCTCGAAGACGATGACGGGGTCGTCGCTGCGGATGGCGCTGGCCATCAGGCCGACCACGTCGTCGGGCGTGGAGGGGGCCGCGATCTTGAGGCCGGGGATGGCCAGCGGCCAGTTCTCCACCGCCTGCGAGTGCTGCGCCCCGAAGCCGAGTCCCCCGCCGTTGGCGGTGCGGATGACCAGCGGCACGGTCACCTGCCCGCCGGTCATGTAGCGCATCTTGGGGATCTCGTTGGCCACGTAGTCGAAGCAGCAGGCCAGGAAGTCCGAGAACATGATCTCGGCGACCGGCCGCAGACCCGTCATGGCCGCGCCCATCGCGGCGCCGGCGATCGCCTGCTCGCTGATGGGCGTGTCCCAGACGCGCTCGGGCCCGAACTCGGCGAACAGCCCGACGGTGGTCTTGAAGACCCCCTCGGCCGCGCCGATGTCCTCGCCGAGGCAGACCACGGCCGGATCCCTGCGCATCTCGCGCGCGATGCCCATGGCGACCGCGTCCCTGTAGGTGATCAGGTCCGCCACCGCGCACCTCCGTCGGCCCATACGTCGGTGAAGGCGGTGGACTCGTCGGGCGGCGGCGCCGCCTTGGCGCCCTCCACGGCCGCCGCGACCAGCTTGTCGGCGCGGCCGCGGCGCTCGTCGATGGCCTCCTGGTCGACCCCGCCGGCCTTCAGCCGGTCGGCCAGGACGGTGAGCGGGTCGCGCCGCATCCAGGCGTCGACCTCCTCCTTCGGGCGGTACTTGGCGGGATCGGCGCGGGAGTGGCCGTACTGGCGGTAGGTGAGCGCCTCGATGACGGTGGGGCCGTCGCCGGCGCGGGCGCGGGCGGCCGCGCGTGCGGTGGCCTGCAGCACGGCGACCACGTCGTTGCCGTCCACCACCTCGGCGGGCAGTCCGTAGGAGGGCGCGCGGCCGGCGGCGGGCTGGGCCACCGCCGTCACCGAGCTGATCGGCGTGTACTCCATGTAGAGGTTGTTCTCGCAGACGAACAGCGCCGGCAGCCGCCACACCGCCGCCAGGTTGAGGGCCTCGTGGAAGGCGCCGATGTTGGTGGCGCCGTCGCCGAAGAAGGCCACCGCGACCTGCCCGGTGTTCCGCAGCTTGGCCGACCACGCCGCCCCGCAGGCGATCGGGAGGTGCGCGCCGACGATCGCGTAGGAGCCGAGCATGTTGCTGGACGCGATGGTCAGGTGCATCGAGCCGCCCTTGGCGCCGTTCAGGCCGGTGGCGCGGCTCATCAGCTCGGCGAGGCAGGCCTCGGGGCTGGCGCCGCGGGCGATGGCGTGGTGGTGGCCGCGGTAGGTGGCGAAGACGTAGTCGTCAGGGCGCAGCGCGGCGCTGGCGCCGACGGCCACCGCCTCGTGCCCCGCCGCCAGGTGGGTGGTGCCCTTGACCAGACCGGTCATGAACAGGTCGTAGGCCGCCTTCTCGGTGGCGCGGATCACTGCCATCCGCTCGAAGAGGTCGAGCAGCTCCTCGACCGGCGGGGCCTCCCGCTGCTGGTCGCCCAGCTCGACGGTATCGGGTTGCTTACCGGCCATCGGCCTCCTCCCGCACGAGGTCAGTAGGGGTTGGCAACGGGCAGCTCCTCCGCGGGGTACAGCGTGATCACCTGGGCGCCGTCGGCGGTGACGACCACTTCCTCCTCGATGCGCGCCGCCGAGAAGCCGTCGGAGGCCGGGCAGTAGGTCTCCAGCGCGAAGACCATGCCCTCCTTGATCTCCGCGGGATGCTCCAGCGAGTTGAGCCGGCTGATGATCGGCCGCTCGTGCAGCCCGAGGCCGAGGCCGTGGCCGAACTGCAGGCCGAACGCCTCCATCTCGTCATCGAAGCCGAACTCCTCGGCGCGCGGCCACAGGCGCGCGATCTGGTCGGTGCTCACCCCAGGCTTCACCATCTGGATCGCCGCGTCCATCCATTCGCGAGCCCTGGTGTAGGCGTCGCGCTGCGCCGGGGTGGCGCGGCCCACGTTGAAGGTGCGGTAGTAGCAGGTCCGGTAGCCGTTGTAGGCCTGGATGATGTCGAAGAACGCCTGGTCGCCGGGCCGGATCAGGCGGTCGGAGAAGTTGTGCGGGTGGGGGCTGCAGCGCTCCCCTGAGATCGCGTTGATCGCCTCGACGTCGTCGGAGCCCAGCTCGTAGAGCGCCTTGGTGGCCAGGGCCACGATCTCGTTCTCGCGCACGCCCGGCTTGAGCGCCTCGGAGATGCGCTGGTAGACGCCGTCGACCATGGAGCAGGCGATGGTCAGCAGCATGATCTCGTCGGGAGACTTGCGCTCCCGCGCGTCCAGCATCACCTGCTGCCCGTCGCGCACCTGGAGGCCGAGTGCCTGCAGCTCGAAGAGCATCGGCAGCTCGGTCACGTCCACGCCCAGCGGCTCCTGGCCGACGCCCGCGTCGTCCAGCGCCGCCTTGACCTCCAGGGCGGTGCGGCGGAACAGGCCGGCGTCGGGCTCGACCGCGCCGCGCAACCCGTTCAGGCCGGCGCGCGAGTTGGCCGGGTCCAGCCACGGGCAGTACAGGCGGTGGTGCTTGGCGGCCGAGCCGAAGTCCCAGATGATCGGCTCGCCCTCGCGGGTGAGCAGCGCGAAGGTGATCAGCTTGTCGCGCGCCCACTCGCCGATGTGCGTGCTGGTCAGGTAGCGCACGTTGTTCATGTCGAAGACCAGCAGCGCGCCCAGCTCGGAGGCCTCCAGCGCCGCCCTGGCGCGGCCGAGGCGGTAGCCGCGCAGGCGCGCGAAGTCGAAGCGCTCCTCCCAGTCCACGTGCATCGGCCCGGGGGCCGCGAGCCTGGCCTGTGCCACGGCGCCCTCCTCCCGCTACCGCTCGATGCCCGACAGGCGGGCGAGCGTGTGGTAGATGACGGCGAAATCCTCCTTGTCGACGCCGAGGCCCCGGCACGCCGACAGCAGCTCGTTGGCGGCGGCGGTGGTCGGCATGGGGACCCCGAACGCCCGACCCGACTCCAGTGCCAGCAGCATGTCCTTCTGCATCATGTTGACATCGAACCAGGCTTCCTCGGGCAGCTCGAACACGAACGGCGCCCGGTAGGCCAGCGAGGGAGAGGCGATCACGCTGGCCAGCATCGCCTCGACGGCGACCTCGCGGGGGATGCCGCCCTTCTCGGCGATCAGCAGGCCCTCGCTGAAGGCCGAGATCTGCACCGCGAGGTTGAGGTTGATGGCGGTCTTCATCAGCACCGCCTGGCCGTTGCCGCCGACGTGGATGACCTTGGGGCCGATCGCCTCCAGGACCGGGCGGACGCGGTCGAGCACCTCGGCCTCGCCGCCGACCATGATCGAGAGCTGGCCGCGCTCCAGCGTGGTCACGCTGCCGGACACCGGCCCGTCCAGCATGGCGGCGCCGGTGGCGGTCACCTTGCCCGCCAGCTCCCTGGTCACCTTGGGGCTCACCGTGCTCATGTCGACGTAGACCTTGCCGGGGCCCAGGCCCGCCAGGATCCCGTCGTCACCCTCGGTCACCGCCAGCAGCGCGGCCGTGTCGGTCACCATCGTGAACACGACCTCGGCCGCGGCAACGACCTCTCTGGGAGTCTCGAGGAGCTTCAGCCCCCGCTCGACCAGCCAGGCGGCTTTCGATTTCGTGCGGTTGTATCCGGAGACGTGATGGCCCGCGTCGAGCAGCCTGCTGGCGATCCGGCCGCCCATGACCCCGAGCCCGACGAATCCGAGGTTGGCCATGCCCCCTCCCGCGGGTTCCCGTCGCCGCGCCGCCGGTTCCGCTCACCGCGGCGCCTTCCCTGCAATCGTTTGCAGCAGCAAGCTATGCCGAGATCGCGGCCCTGTCAATGGGTGCGACGGCCTCCGCCGGTGGCGGCGGCGGCCCTCGCGCCAGCGGCTCCCGGCCGTGGACCAGCGAATTTGGCGGCGGTCCACAGAGGGCCTGCCAGGTTGTCACAGGCGCGCCGTACCCTGTCTTCGCGGAGATGCTCCGCGGGTTTGGCGGCATGCCGGCAGCGGCGCCTATACTGCACCACTTTGCCGTCGAGATTGCTTCCGCGACGACGACGAAACTCGTTCGGGGGGACTTCCATGACGACGACCTCACGTCCGGCTGGGCAGCGCGCCCCGGGGCAGGCGCGGCGAGGGACCCATCCCGGGCTCGCGCTGGCGGTGATCGCGGGCGCGCAGCTCATGGTGGTGCTGGACGCGACCATCGTGAACATCGCCCTTCCGCACATCCAGGGAGCGCTCCACTTCTCCACGACCGGCCTGTCATGGGTCCTGAACGCCTACACGCTGACCTTCGGCGGGCTGCTGCTGCTCGGCGGCCGCGCCGGCGACATCCTCGGGCGGCGCCGGGTATTCATCACCGGGATCCTGCTGTTCAGCCTCGCCTCGCTGCTGGGCGGCCTGGCCACCTCGTCGGCCTGGCTGCTGGCCGCGCGGGCGCTCCAGGGCGTCGGCGGCGCGATCGCCTCGCCGACCGCGCTGGCGCTGATCACCACCAACTTCGCCGAGGGCCGCGACCGCAACCGCGCGTTCGGCGTGTTCGCCGCGGTCTCCGGGTCCGGGGCGGCGATCGGGCTGCTGGCCGGCGGGATGCTGACCTCGTGGCTGTCGTGGCGCTGGGTCCTGTTCGTCAACGTGCCGATCGGCATCCTGATCGCGCTGGCCGCGCCGCTGTACATCGCCGAGTCGGAGCGCCACCCCGGGCGCTTCGACGTGGGTGGTGCGCTGACCTCCACCGCGGGGATGACGTCGCTGGTCTACGGGTTCATCCGCGCGGCCCAGGAGGGCTGGAGCGACAGGCTGACGATCGCCGCCTTCGTCGCGGCCGTGGTGCTGCTCTCGGTCTTCCTCGCGATCGAGACCCGGACGCCCCAGCCGATCACGCCGCTGCACATGTTCCGCAACCGCAACCGGGCGGGCAGCTACGCCATCATGCTCGGCCTGGCCGCGGCGCTGTTCGGGATGTTCTTCTTCCTGACCCTGTTCGTGCAGGAGGTGCTGGGCTACAGCCCGCTGCGCGCCGGACTGGCGTTCCTGCCGGTCAGCGCGGTGATCATCGTCGCGGCGCAGGTGGTTGCGCGGCTGCTGCCGGTGGTGGGGCCCAAGCGGTTCATGGTCGCCGGGGCGCTGGCGGCTACCGTCGGGCTGGCCTGGCTGTCGAGGATCACGGTGAACTCCGGCTACCTCGACGGGCTGCTCGGGCCGATGCTGGTGTTCGCGCTCGGCATGGGCTTCCTGTTCGTGCCGCTGACGCTCACGGCGGTCTCCGGCGTCTCCCGCGAGGAGACCGGCGCGGCCTCCAGTCTGCTGAACACGATGCAGCAGGTCGGCGGCTCGCTGGGGCTGTCGATCCTGGTCACCGTGTTCGGTACCGCCAGCCGCAACGAGGCCACCGAGCAGGTTCACAGGTTCCTGTCGACCGCGACACCGGCGATGCGCGCCGAGTTCCAGCGGACCGGCCAGCTCCCGCCGGCCTTCGCGCACCAGGTGCTCGCGCACGGCATCTCGACCGCCTTCGAGTTCGCGGTTCTGTTCGCGCTCGCCGCGCTGGTCATCAGCCTGGTGGTCATCCGCGCCACACCGTCGGCGCCACCGGCTGGCGCGACCGCCCAGCCGGCCGCCGACACCGCCACCGGCTAGGTCCGCACCACCAGGAAGAGGGAGCCGGCCACCACCAGCGTGGCGCCGAGCAGGATCCGCGCGGTGATCGGCTCCTCCTGGCGGCCGGCCAGCGGCGGGGCGACCAGGATGACCGTGGGCACCGACAGCAGGCCGAGGGCCAGGACGACGGCCACCGGGCTCAACGCCAGCGCCTCCCAGCGGGTCCAGGTGGACAGCCCGACCAGCACCCCGGCCGCCAGCTTGAGGGAGAGTGCGTCCCACCTCGGCGGGTCGCCGAGCCCGCGCCCGCGCCGCAGCGCCACCACCGCCCCCTGCGGGATGGTGGCGGCGAGCATGCTGATGGTGACGCCGAGCCCCGGGGATGGTACCTGCGCAAGGCCCTCGCGGATCAGCAGCGGGCTGATCGCCCAGCAGGCCGCCGTGCCGAGCCCGAACAGCGAGCCTCGCCAGCTCGCCCTCGTGAGCCCCGCCGCGGCCACCGTGCCGGCGCCGCCCGAGCCTCCGGGCGCCGTGGTGCCGCCCGAGCAGCCGACTGCGCCGGCGCCGCCCGAGCCTCCGGTCGCCGTGGTGCCGCGCGGGCCGCTGGCCGCGCCGGTGCCGACGGTGACGTAGACGCCGGCGACGATCAGGGCCATGGCAAGGACGGTGACGGCGCCGGGGACTTCGCCGAGGGTCACGGCGGCCAGGATGGTGCCGAACAGCGGCGTGGCGGCGAGCAGTGGGCTGGTGCGGGCCGCGCCGATGCGCTTCTGGCTGGCGTTCAGGAGCGTCCAGCCGACGCAGAAGTGGATCAGCCCGGCGCCGAGGAAGGCGGCCAGCGCCACCGGTGAGACGGCGCGCAGCTGGCTCAGGTCCTCGGTGGCCAGGGTGCCGGCCAGCAGCACCACGCTGGACACGGCGAGCTGCAGGAAGGTCGACTGCCACACGTCCAGGCCGCGGACGGCCTGGCGGTTGACGCTCTGGAACAACCCGAACCCGACTCCCGCGACTGTCGCCCAGACAGCCCCGCTCATACCCGCCCGGTGCGGCTGATGGTCCCGCCCAGGTACAGGTCGGCGATCTCGGGGTTATCGAGCACCTCCCGAGGCGGGCCGGCCAGGCGCACCCGGCCGCTCTCCATCACCACGGCCCAGGTGGCGGCACCGAGCCCGACGCGCACGTTCTGCTCCACCAGCAGGATGGTCACGCCCTGCTCGTTCAGCAGCTTCACCAGGTCGTAGACCTGCCGCAGGCTGGCGGGGTCCAGGCCCAGCGATGGCTCGTCCAGCAGCACCACGGTCGGCTCCACCATCAGCGAGCGCGCGAACTCGACCAGGCGCCGCTGGCCGCCGGAGAGGTTGCCGGCCCGCCGGTCGGCCCACTCGCCCAGGACCGGCAGGGTCTCCACGACCCGCTGGTAGCGGCGCCGCACCAGCGACCGGTCGCGACGCAGCACCCAGGCGCCCATGAGCACGTTCTCGCGCACGCTCAGGCTCGGGAACAGCCCGCCGTGCTGGGGAACCTGCACGACGCCGTGCTCCAGCACGCCGGCGGGGTCAAGGCCGCCGATCGCCCGGCCGTCCAGCGTGATCGTGCCCTTGCGCGGCGGCAGCAGCCCGCTCACCGCGCGCAGCACCGTGGACTTGCCGGCGCCGTTGGGCCCGACGATGCAGGTGATCGAGCCGGGGTCGACCCGCAGGTCGACGCCCTGCAGCACGTCGCCGCCGCCGTAGCCGGCCACGACCCCCTGGAGCTGGAGCATGCCGCCGCCCATTACCGCTCCCGTCCCACCGGAGCGTCCCCCTTGGGGTTCCCCGTGCCCCGCGGGCCCGCGGGGGCGTCCTCCTGGAGTTCCGCGGGCCCCCGCGGCAGTCGCTCGGTGGCGCTCCCGTCGCCGCCGAGGTAGGCGCCGAGCACCTCGGGGTCGCGCTGGATCGCCTCGGGCGGGCCCTGCGCGATGGTGCGGCCGGCCGCCAGCACCACCACCGGGTCGCACAGCTCCAGCACCAGCGGCATGTTGTGCTCGACCACCAGGAAGCTGATGCCCTCCCTGTTGAGCTGGCGGATCAGGTCGGCGAGGTGCTGGATGAGGCTGGGGTTGACGCCGCCGGCCGGCTCGTCGAGCAGGATGAGCCTGGGCTCCAGCATCAGCACCTGGGCCAGCTCCACCAGCTTCTGCTGGCCGAAGGAGAGCGTTCCGGCGGTGCGGTCGCCGAAGGAGCCGAGCCCGACCAGATCGAGCAGCTCCCGGGCGCGCGCCGCCTCGGCCCCGCTGGTGCCGCCGGAGGCCAGGTGGCGCAGGGAGAAATGGCTGAGCGGCGCCACAACGTTCTCGAGCACCGTGAGCTGCTTGAACAGCCGGGTGATCTGGAAGGTGCGGCCGATGCCCAGCGCCGGCCGCTCCCAGGAGCGGAGCTGGTCGATGCGCCGGCTGCTGAAGCGGACCTCGCCGCCCGCGCCGGGAATAGTGCCGCTGACCAGGTTGAACACGGTGGTCTTGCCGGAGCCGTTGGGACCGATCAGCCCGGTGATGGTCCCCTCTCGGACCGAGAAGGTGCAGCCGTCCAGCGCGGTGAGCCCCCCGAACCGCTTGGAGAGCCCCTGGATCTCCAAGATCGGCGCGCGCTCGGGTTCCGGCTCGCGGTCGGCCTCGGACACCCGCACCGCCGAGGCGGGAGCCCGGACGACCGACTCCCCCGGCGGGGCGGTGCCCACCGGCTCGGCCGGCTCGTCGGGCGCCGCCCGCGCCCCGGGCTCGGCGGGCGCCTCGGCGTGGCCGTTGGCCGCCGGCGCGGCGGGCACCGTGGCCAGGCGGACGGGCTGCTCGATGAAGGGCACCGTGCTGCCCCGCTCGCGCCATTGCCGCACCGCGTTCCGCACGGTTGGGACGATGCCGCTCGGCATGATCACCACGACCAGGGCGAGCAGGCCGCCGAACACCAGCAGCCGGGCGCCGAGCTGGGTCCCGAAGTAGTTGTTGACGACCTCGCTCAGCGGCTGGAGCAGGAACGCGCCCAGCACCGGGCCCCACACCGTCCCGCGGCCGCCGAGCAGCGCGGCCAGCACGATCTGCACGCTGATCAGGATGTCGAACATGCCGCGCGGGTCGATGAAGGTCAGGAAGTAGCCGTCGATGCCGCCGGCGATGCCGATCAGCACGGCGCTGACCACGAAGCCGATCAGCTTGTAGGCGGGGGTGCGGATGCCGATCGCCGCGGCTTTGCCCTCGTCCTCGCGGATGGCCAGCAGCCCGGCGCCCAGCTTGCTGCGCCGGACCCAGGCCGCCAGCGCGACCGACAGCACCGCCAGCGCCAGCATCGCGTAGTAGAACGGCAGCTCGCCGAGGTCGCGGCTCCAGGTGGGCAGCGGCAGCGTGATCCCCGCCGACCCGCCGGTGACGCTCCGCAGGTTGAGCGCCAGCGTCTGCATCAGGAACAGGAAGGCGATGGTGATGATCACGAAGGCGTGGCCACGCGCGCGCATCGCCACCAGCCCGAGGATCGCCGCCAGCACGGCCGCCGCGACCCCGCCCAGGGGCGCCAGCAGGAACGGCGAGACCTCCAAGTGCTTGGAAAGGATGCCCACGGTGTACGCGCCGACGCCGATGAACGCGCTCTGGCCCAGCGAGACGTAACCGGCGAACCCAGAAATGATGTTCCAGCCGCTGGAGCTCACCACCAGCAGAAAGGTGAGGATCGCCACCGTCTGGATGTAGAGGTTGTCGACGATCGCCAGCGGTCCCAGCGCCAGCACCAGCACGCCGGCCGTCACCGCCGCCGGCCGCACCCAGGCGGGCACGCGCGAGCCGCCGGCGGCCCGCTCCGCGGCCACCGCGCCCGCACGGCTCACGCGGCCACGTCCTCACGCAGCCGCGAGCCGGCGATGCCCTGCGGGCGCACCAGCAGCACGACCATGATCACCACGTAGAACACCACCAGCGACCAGCGCGGCGAGACGTAGGCGGAGGTGACGTTCTCGGCCACGCCGAGCAACAGCGCGCCGATCACCGCCCCGGGCAGGCTGCCCATGCCGCCGAGCACGATGATCCCCAGCAGCTTGGAGATCCACACGTAGTGCGAGGCCGGGAAGACCGGCTGCAGGATCGACAGGATCGAGCCGCCAGCTCCCGTGGTGGCGACGCCGATCGCGAAGGTGAGCGCGGCGACGTCCACCACGCGCACCCCCACGAGCTGGGCTCCCTGCAGGTTCTCCGCCGACGCCCGGATGGCCCTGCCGGTCCACGTCCTGGTGAGCACCAGGTACAGCAGCCCTAGGACCACCACGGCGGTCAGGCAGCCGGCGGCCAGCCCCTTGGGGAGGAACAGGCCGCCGACGTGGAACGAGGAGGCGAAGTAGCTGGGCGTGACCGAGCGGAAGACATTGCGCCAGATGAGCCCCATGAACCCCTCGATCGCGATCGCGAGCGCGAAGGTCAGCAGCACGGTCATGGCCTCCGGCGCGGCGCGCACCCGGGCGAGCAGCCCGCGGTACAGGAGCCAGCCGACGCCGAACATCAGCGGCGTCGTCACCACGATCGCCAGCAACGGGTCCAGCCCCGTGCGCCGCCAGATCTCGAAGGTGAACAGCGCCGCCAGGATCAGCAGAGCTCCCTGGGCGACGTTGATGATCCGCATCACCCCGAACACCAGCGTCAGGCCGGAGGCCAGCAGTGCGTAGACACCGCCGGTCAGCAGACCGAGCAGGACCGTCTGAGCAAGCTTCATCGCAGGGCGGCGCCTATCCCTGTCCCCTCCAGTTGGGCTTGGGGAACACGATCTTCTGGCTGGTCGCGACGTTCTGCGGCAGCACCACCTGCGCCGCGCCGGACTGCCACTGCGCCAGGATGAAGGCCTGCTGCGGCGCACCTCTCTCGTCCCACGACAGTGGGCCGAGGATGGTGTCGACCTTGTTGTTGTGCAGCCAATCCGAGAGCTTGGCCTGGTCGTCGACCGAGCCGACCGCCTGGACAGCCGCCTGCAGCACCTGCGCCGCGGCGAACGAGTCGGCCGCGTCCTCCTCCGGAACACCGCCGAACTTGGTCTGGTAGGCCTGGAGGAACTCCTGGTTCAGCGGGTACTTGGCGGCCGGGCTCCAGCTCACCGCGTAGAACACGCCCTCGGTGTTGGCGGCGCCGACGCTCTTGGAGTACTGGTCGCCGTTGGATGGCGCCGAGGTCTGGAACATCGCCTTGGGACTGAAGCCGGCCTTCACCAGCGACCGGACCAGCCCGACGCCGTCCTCGAACACCGCGCCCTGCGCGATCAGGTCGGGCTTGGCGTTCTTGATGTCACTGGCGATGGTGTCGAAGTTGCTGGTGTCGGCCGGGTAGACCTTGCTGTACACGGTCTTGATTCCCGCGGCCTCCAGTTGGTCCTTGATACCGTTGACCACCGGCTGGGCGAACGGGTCGTCCTGCGTCGGGTACGCGGCCGTCTTGGGACGCTGGTCGGCCGGCAGGGACTTCACCCACTGGGCGAACAGGTCGGCCTGGTGGACCGCTGTCGCCGGCTGGGCGAAGAAGATGTTCTTGAACTTGCGGTTGAACATGTCCGGCGAGCCGCACGCCGGGCACACATACGTCTTGCCGGCCTTCTCGGCCACGGCCGATGCCGGGATGTTCAGCAGCGAGGAGAAGGTCCCCAGCAGCAGGTCGACCTTGTCCTGGCTGATCAGGCGGTTGTAATCGGACACGACCGTGTTCTGGTCGCTGGCGTCGTCGACGATCTTGAGCTGGACCTGGCGCTTCAGGAGGCCGCCATTCTTGTTGACCATCTCCTGCCAGATCGTGTAGCCCTTCTTGGAGGCCTCGCCCGGCTGGGCAAAGTCACCCGACAGCGGCAGTGACGCCCCAACCACCAGCGGCTTGGAGGTGTTGCCGCTACCGCCGCTGGAGCTGCTGTTGCTGGAGCATCCTGCCGCCACGAGCAAGAGCAACGTCACCAGGGCAGCCGGCAGTTGCCGGAACTTCTTCATCTCATCAAACCTCCCATGACCCTTCCCGCTGAAGGGGCGACCCGGACTCGGAGGCGTGCAGTTGAGCGAGATTCTAGACAGACCGTGGCAACAGAATGCAAACGATTGCAGATAGGTACACTGTCACCACACGGCGTGTCAATACTGAACTGCGGGACTGTCCGATGCCAGCGGCCCCGCGCGGGTGCCCCGATGTCGGCGAGTCGGCTTGGCAGAGCTGTCTCGAACGACCAGCTCAGGGGTGATCAGGACCGTCTCCGGCTCCCGCTCGGGCTGCTCGATGTGGCTCAGCAGCAGCCGCGCGGCCTGCCGTCCAAGCTCGTACTCCCCCACCCGGATGGTCGTCAGCGGCGGCTGGACGCGGTCGGACATGGGCATGTCGTTGACGCCGACGATCGACAGGTCCTCGGGGCAGTGCAGGCCCGCCGCGGCGGCCGCGTCCAGCGTCCCCAGCGCGAGCAGGTCGTTGCCGGCCACGATCGCCGTCAGCCCCGGCTCCCGCTCCAGCAGCGTCTCGGCGGCGCGGCGTCCCTCCTCCTCGTTGAACAGCTTCGCCCGCACCATGCGGCCGGCTGGCAGCCCCAGGTCGCGCATGGCCGCGTTGAACCCCCTGGCGCGGCGGGAGCCGGTCGAGGTGTCCGCCGGTCCGCCGACGTGGCCGATGCGCCGATGCCCCAGCTCGTACAGGTGCCCCACGGCAAGGGCCATGCCGCCGAGGTCGTCGGGGATCACCGCCGACACGCCGCCCCGGTCGATCGTGCGGTTGACCAGCACCATCGGCACCGGCCCGGAGCGCAGCTGCTCGACGGCGGTGCCGCGGCGGCGGGCCGTGGCCATCAGCAGGCCGTCCACCTGGCTCTGCAGCATGCCGCTGAGCTGGAGCCGCTCCTTGGTCTCGTCGTTGTCGGTGTTGGCCAGCACCAGGGTGTAGCCGGCGTGGGCCAGCGAGTCCTCGGCGCCTTTGACGATCGGGGGGAAGAACGGGTTGGTGATGTCCGGGATGAGCATGCCGATCGAGAACGAGCGCCGGGTCTTCAGCGCCCTGGCCATGCGGTTCACGCGGTAGCCGAGCTGCTCGGCCGCGACCCGGACCCGCTCGGCCGTCTCAGGGCTGAGCAGTCCCGCCGTGTGCTCGTTCAGCGCGCGGGAGGCAGTGGCGGGATGGACCCCCGCCGCCGCCGCCACGTCCTTGAGCCGTGGTGGCCTCAGACCGCCCCTCCCCTGACCAGCGCTGACGATGTTTTCGAGACCGTAACGGTCAGCGACGCCCGCGGTCAATGGCTCGCAGCGGCGGGGGAGAACGTTGTGGGGCGGACGTCTGGCTGGTGGCTGCGCACCGGCGGGCGTGGGCCAGCCAACCGCACCCGCAGCCGACCAGCCAGGCGGGCTGAACGGCGGCCACTGGCGCTCGACCAGCTCACGGGGTCGCCATCACGGAAATGGCCAGAACCCCGATGTAGCCTCGGGTGTGTGGCGATGACGGCGGCGGACGCGCTGGAGATCGTCGACCTGCTGGAAAGGGTCGGGGTCGAGCCCTGGGTGGACAGCGGGTGGGGCGTGGACGCGCTGCTTGGCGAGCAGACACGCCCGCACGAGGACCTCGACCTGCCACCGCCCTACGCCTGACGGCGCTGGCCGGCGTCAGGTCACCAGCACCCGGATGGTGTGCCAGCCGGTCGCGCCGCTGGGGAACGACTCCGCGGCCGTGGCGGTCTGGAGCTCGCCGTGGCCGTCGGTGGCTCTGGCCCGGATCGTGTGCGCACCGGCGGGCGCGTCCCACTCGACCACCCACTGCCGCCAGGTGTCCGGGTCGCCGCTGCCGAGGCGGGCGGACATCCAGGGCCCGCTGTCGATCTGGGCCTCGACCTTGGAGATGCCGACGTGATGGGACCAGGCGACGCCGGCCACCGGCACCTTGCCGGCGTGGAGCCGCCGGCCGACCACCGGCGTGTCGATGCGGGCCATGGTCTTCATCTGGCCCCCCGCGGCCCAGCCGCGCTCCATCCAGTAGGGGTCGAACCCGAGCCGGTCCAGGCGGATCTCCTGGAGCCACTTGCAGGCGGAGGCGTAGCCGTACACGCCGGGGACGACCAGGCGCGCGGGGAAGCCGTGGTCGTCGGGCAGCGGCTCGCCGTTCATGGCCACGGCCACCAGGGCGTTGCGACCGTCAAGCGCCATGGCGGTGGGGAATCCGGTGGTGAAGCCGTCGACCGACACGCCGACGAGCTGGCTGGCCCCTGCCTGCGGTCGGGCGCGGCGCAACAGCTCGTCCAGGCGCACGCCCCGCCAGCGGGCGTTGCCGCTCAGACGGTCCCCGACCTCGTTGGACACGCACACCAGGGTGACGTCGTGCTCCTCCATGGGCATGGCCAGGAGCTGCTCGTAGCTGAGCTGGAACGGACGCTCGACCATGCCGCCGATCTCGAGACGCCAGCCGCGCGGGTCGACCCCCGGCGGGAAGATAGCCGTGTCCACGCGGTAGAAGTCCCTGGTCGGCGTGATGAACGGCGACAGGCCGGGAACGTCGAGATCCGTCGCCCCCGGCGCCGGTCCGGCCGTCTCGCCCAGCCGCGGCAGCGCCACACCCCGGCGCGCCGACACCTGCTCGCGCGATTGCAGCAGCCGCCCGCCCGCCGCGGCGGCAGCGCCTGCCGCCAGCAGCGACCCCGCCCCCACCAGGAACGACCGCCGGCTGGCCACCTCCAGCGCCGACGGAACCCCCGACGCGTCGCTCGAGGGGGCGCCACCGCCCGTCGCCTTCCCCGCCGGGCCCGGCGTGGACGCGGGGGCGCCGGGGAGCGTGGTCACCTCTGCGGCGGGGCCGGCTGAGCGCCAGGCGAGGGCGGCGAGCGTGGCGACGCCGGCGAGGACTCCGGCGAGGGCCGCCAGGGCCGGTCGCCAGGCGGCGGTGCCCGGCGGGCGGGCACCCGCCCAGGCGCCGAGCACGCCGAAGGCCACCAGCCCCAGCACCGCGACCCAGCGCCGTCGCCGAGCCGCCAGCGCCAGTCCCGCGCCGAACAGCAGCGACAGGAGCACCACGCCGGCCACGAGCACCGGCTTGTCCCGGGTTCCCAGTGTGTCGATGGCCGCGCGCACCACCCCGATCGGCGCCAGGTCGATCACCACGCTCGCGACCGACTGCACCAGCGACGGCGCGGCCGGCAGCGCACCGGCGACCAGCTCGGTCGCCCCCAGCGCCACGGTGGCGGCGACCGCGCCGGCGACCGCGTGCCGCGCGCGGCACGCGCCGCCCGTCGCCGTCCTGGGAGCTGTCACCGGCCACCTCCTTGGTCGCGGCCGCCGGCTCCGTCCTCGCTGGGCTCCGGCCGGCGCGCCCTGGCTGCTTCACACTGTTCACGCTCGCCGCGATCGGGCAAGCTGCGCGAGCACACGGCCGGCCTGCCGAGGGAGGCCGTCATGGAAGCGCGCCGTAACGGTCCACGACCGCGGACGAGCGTGGTCGCCATGATGACCGCTCGCGTGCTCGCGGAGCTCGGCGCGTTCGTGTGGATCGTGGCTGCCACCTCCTTCGGTGCATCTCAAGGTCTCCGGCCCAGCATGGGGACCAGGTTCCTGGCCGGCGCGTCGATCGGCGTCCCGGTGCTGCTCGGGTCCGGGGTGCTCGCCATCGCCGGCCTGTTCCTACAACGCCGCCGGTGAGCGCCGTGATCCCGGCGAGCCCCGACCCTGGCCTCTGGCGCGTGTCGTGAGTCTGGGCGTGGCACCTCTGGGAGGCACCCGTGCCAGGTGATCGCCACGGCGGCCGCCGTGCGCGGGATGGGTCAGTGCTCCGGCTCCAGCGCCCCGGCCAGATAGACGGCGGTCAGGATCGTGAAGATATACGCCTGCAGACCGGCGACCAGCAGCTCGAAGCCGACCAGCACACCGACATGCCCCCCGCTCCAAGGCCGAACACGAAGGTCTTCGGCTGGACGATCAGGTAGACCGTGCCGGCGAAGAACACCCCGAGGATCAGGTGGCCGGCGATCATGTTGGCCAGTAGACGGACCGAGAGCGTCAGCGGCCGTACCAGGACCTCCGAGACGAACCAGATCGGCCCCACCATCGGGACCATCGCGGCGGGCACCCCGGCCGGCCAGACGAGGCTCTTGAGGTAGCGCCAGAGGCCCTGGCTGCGGATACCGACCCAGTTGAACAGCGCCCAGGTGACCAGCGCGAGGAATCCCGGCAAGGCCATGCGCGAGGTGACCGGGAAGTTGATCAGCGGGATGATATCGAGCAGGTTGGCGAAGAAGATGAAGAAGAGCAGCGTCACGAGGTAGGGCAGGAACCGGAGGCCCTCGGGGCCGATCACCTCCAGGATGATCTGCGTGCGCACGAAGTCGATGCCGTACTCCGTGACGTTCGGCAGACCCCGCGGCACGACCTGCGGACGCCGAAACGCGAGCAGGAACAGCGCCGCGACGATGGCGGTGACCAGCAGGGTCAGCGCTCCCGTCCGGTTGACGCACGCCGGGCCGAGGAACTTCGACCATTCGTAGCAGGGAGATTGGAGCTCCTGAATGCCGGGAGCCTGGAAGCCCCCTCGCGGCCCGGCCGCCTCGATATCATGACCGGCCGCATCCCGCCGCACCACCGATGCGGCGCGATACCGCCAAGGGGTGTGGATACCCGTGAACGCGTGAACCGGCCCACGCCGGGCGGCCTTGACGGAGGGGCGGTGCGGCTCGATCGTTGGCCGATGCTGAAAATCGACGCCTTCCCTCACATCCTCCCCCGCCCCTACCTCGACCTGGCCCGGCCGCGGGCGCAGGGGCCGCTGGCACGGCTCTTCGACCAGTACGAGGCGCTCACCGCCCTGCACGACCTGGACAGGCGGTTCCGGGTCATGGACGAGTTCGGTGACTACCTCCAGGTGCTCACGCTGGTACAGCCGGCGGTCGACACCTTCGGCCGGGGCGCGGTGGCGGCCGATCTCGCCAGGTGCGCCAACGACAGCATGGCGGAGCTGTGCAGCCGCTACCCCGACCGCTTCGTCGGCTTCGCGGCTGCGGTCGCGTTGTCCGACGTCGACGGCGCGCTCGACGAGGTCGACCGGGCGGTCGGCGAGCTCGGAGCGCTCGGCGTGCAGATCCACACCAACATCCTCGGCGCCCCACTCGACGAACCGCGCTTCGAGCCGTTCTTCGCCAAGCTGGCCGGCCTGCACCGGACCGTGTGGGTGCATCCGGTCCGGACTCCGCAGATGCCGGACTACCCTGGCGAGTCGGCCTCGCGCTTCGGCATGTGGATGGCGTTCGGCTGGCCATACGAGACGACCGTGTTCATGTGCCGCATGGTGCTCGCCGGGGTCTTCCAGCGCCACCCGGACCTGCGCATCCTCACCCATCACGCGGGCGGCATGATCCCCCACTTCGCGGAGCGGTTCGGCAAGGGGCTGGACTTCTCGGAGCCGATGGGCCTGGACCTGGACGGCGCCAGCGACCCCGCCGCCCGGCACGCGCTGCTGATCGAGCAGCTCAAGCGCTTCTACGGCGACACCTCGCTGTCGGGAGCCCGCTCCGCGATCGAGTGCGGGCTCGGGTTCTTCGGGCCCGAGCGGCTGCTGTTCGGCACCGACATGCCCTTCGACCTCGACGGCGGCCCCGGGTACGTGCGCGGGGCGGTGCGGGCGCTGGACGCCATGGACCTGGCCGACGCCCACCGGCGGATGATCTACGAGGGCAATGCCAGGCGCATGCTCGGCCTGTCCGGCTGACGGGCCCGGCGTCAGGCCGGCGGAGGGCCATCGGCCACTTCTTCAGCGCCTGACCGGCGAGCCGGGGGGACGTATCCTGGCATCCACAGCCAACTCGGGAACCCAGGAGGAAGCCGTGCCGCGCATCAGCTACGTCGACCCCGCCAGCCTCACCGATCCGGAGCTCATCGAGATCATGGAGTACGCGCGGCGCAACGGCACGCCACGTCCGGAGAGCCAGGCGGTCCGCGCGCACGTGCCCGAGCTGCTCCGAACCTTCACCGCCGCGTGGCGGACCTCGTTCCGCGACGGCGTCCTGGACCATCGCATCAAGGAGCTGTGCCGCCTGTACGTCTCGCGCACGGTGGACTGCCAGTACTGCGGCGGCCAGCGCTCCGTGAAGGGCGGCCAGGAGGGCGTCGACGAGGGCCACTACGACGAGCTGCTGAACTTCCAGTCCTCCGACCGCTTCGACGAGCGCGAGCGCACCGCGCTGGCTTACACCGAGGCGATCACCTGGAACCCCGACCTGGCCGACGACGCCCTCTGGGAGCGCCTGCACGCCCACTTCACCGAGCCGGAGATCGTCGAGCTGGGATACTTCGTCGCCTTCACCAGCGGCCAGCAGCGCTGGATCCGCACACTGGGCATCGGGCACAAGGAGCTGCTCGCCGACACCGACGCCGGCCTGGCCCCCCAGGTCGCTCGCCAGTAGGCCGCCGGACGGGCGGTCGCGGCCATGCCCGGCCGCCCGGCTCCTCCGCTACCTCGGCAACGCCGCCTGCAGCTCGGCGCGCAACGCCGGCGTCAGCACCTCGCCGCACTGCACGACCAGCATGGCCATCTCGTAACCGACCAGCCCGATGTCGACGCTGGGGGCGGCGAGTGCGGCCAGCGCCGAGCCGTCGCCGATGCTCATCACGACCAGGAAGCCCTTCTCCATCTCGACGGCGGTCTGGTTGACCTTACCGCCACCAAAGCAGCGCGAAGCGCCCAGCGTCAGGCTCGCCAGCCCTGAGGCGACCGCCGCGAGCTGGTCGCCGCGCGCCCGGTCGAGCCGCTCGGACACCGCCATCAGCAGGCCGTCCGAGGTGACCACGATCGCGTGGGCAATGCCCGGCACCCGGCGGACGAAGCTGGATACCAGCCAGTTGACGTTCTGTGCTTCTCTGCTGAGCTGCGCCATCGCCGTTCTCGAAAAGGTCAGGGCATACGGAACCGGTCACCGCCGCCTCCAGGTCCGCAACGCTACCGCGAAAGCGCGGAACAGCCAAGGCCGTCGATCAGAAGAGGCGAGGCGTGCTCGGTTCGATGCCACGCAGCGCGTCGTAGTCGAGCTGCACGCAGCGGATGCCACGCGCGCTGGCCAGGACCCTCGCCTGGGGCGCGAACGCCAGCGCCGCGAACACGCCCCGGACGCCCTCCAGTCCGACCCGCAACCGCTCCAGGTAGCGGGTGAGCTGCTCGACCCCATCGATCTCGCCGCGCCGCTTGATCTCCACCGCGACGTAGGCGCCACGCTCGTCCCTGCACAGCAGGTCGACCGGGCCGATGTCGGTGCGGTACTCGCGGCGGACCAGGCTCCAGCCGTCGCCGAGCGCCTCGCACCGCTCGGCCAGCAGCTCCTGGAGGTGGCGCTCGACGCCGTCCTTGACCAGTCCCCGGTCGACGCCGAGGTGGTGGCTGGAATCGTGCAGGACTTCCTCCAGGGTGATGGTCATGGTCTCGCCGGTGCGGTTGGTGACCAGCCAGCGGCCGGGCTCCTCGCGCAGGGTGCACGGCGCCGCCATCCAGTTGAGCGGCTTGTAGCCGCCGCCGTCGGCGTGGACCAGCACCGAGCCGTCGGCCTTGACGATCAGCAGGCGGGTGGCCGGCGGCAGGTGGGTGTCGAGCCGGCCGGCGTAGTCCACACTGCAGGTGGCGATGACGAGGCGCATGGCGCCTGATGGTATCCGGGGGCCGGCGGCCCTTCCAGCCGCTCGGGGAAGGGATACGGGCCGAGACGTGACCAGCGCCGATCACCACGTTCCGGTGGCGCCGCCGGTGCGGCGGCCGGTGATGCTGCAGCACTGGCGGCGGCTCACGTTCCTGCACTGGCGGTACCCGCCGCAGGCGGTGCAGGCGTTGCTGCCGCCGGGCTTGGAGGTGGAGACCTTCGACGGCGCCGCCTGGGTCGGGCTGGTGCCGTTCCTGATGGATGGCGTGCGGCCGCCTCGCGTGCCGCCGGCGCCGTGGCTGTCCCGCTTTCCGGAGACCAACGTGCGGACCTACGCGGTCGGCCCGGACGGGCGCAGCGCCATCTGGTTCCTGTCGCTGGACGCGGCCCGGCTCGGTGCCGTGCTCGCCGCGCGCGGGAGCTACGCCCTTCCGTACTTCTGGTCGAGGATGTCGGTTGGCGCGCAGAGCACGGCCGACCGGCCCGTCCTGGGTGGCGGCGGGGTCGACCGTCTCGCCTACCGCAGCCGGCGCCGATGGCCCGGCCCTGCGGGTGCGCGCTGCGACGCCGACATGGAGCTGGGCGCGCCGTTCGCGGCGGCCGAGCTGGGACCGCTCGACCATTTCCTGACCGCCCGCTACCGCCTCTGGACGGTGGTCGCGGGCCGGCTGGCGGCGGCCGCGGCCGAGCACCCGCCCTGGTCGCTGCGACGGGCGCGGCTGGTCGACCTCGACCAGGACCTGCTGGAGGCCGCCGGCCTGCCCCCGCCCGAGGGCATGCCGGTGGTGCACGCCTCCGACGGGGTGCGGGTCCGGATCGGCGTCTGGCACCGGGTGGCTGCTATGGAGCCGCGACCCGCTTGACCGACTTGGAGTCCACGTCCGCGACCGGCCGAAGCTACAGGCGCGCCCAGGCCTGGCTGAGCACCTCGCGCAGGATGCCCTCGATCTCGTCGAAGTGCTCCTGGCCGCAGATCAGCGGCGGCGAGAGCTGGATCACCGGGTCGCCCCGGTCGTCGGCGCGGCAGACCAGGCCCCGCTCGAACAGGCGCGGCGACAGGAAGCCGCGCAGCAGGCGCTCGCTGGAGTCGTCGTCGAAGGTCTCGCGGGTGTCCTTGTCCTTGACCAGCTCGATCCCGTAGAAATAGCCGTCGCCGCGGACGTCGCCGACGATCGGCAGGTCCAGCAGCTTCTCCAGGGTGGCGCGGAAGCCGTCCTGGTTGGCGCGGACGTTGCCGAGCAGGTCCTCGCGCTCGAACACGTCGAGGTTGGCCAGCGCCACGGCGCTCGAGACCGGATGGCCGGCGAAGGTGATGCCGTGCAGGAAGGTGCGCTCGCCGCGCAGGAACGGCTCCATCAGGAAGTCGCGGCAGATCATCCCGCCCATGGGGGCGTAGCCGCTGGTCAGGCCCTTGGCGAAGGTGATGATGTCGGGCTGGTAGCGGTAGCGCTCGGAGCCGAACCAGTGCCCGAGCCGGCCGAAGGCGCAGATCACCTCGTCGGAGACCAGCAGCACGCCGTAGCGGTCGCAGATCTCGCGGACGCGCTGGAAGTAGCCGGGCGGCGGCGGGAAGCAGCCGCCGGCGTTCTGCACCGGCTCCAGGTAGACCGCGGCGACCGAGTCGGGGCCCTCCATCAGGATGCGCCGCTCGATGTCGTCGGCCGCGTGCAGGGTGCACTGGTCGAGGTCGCGGCAGCGCTCGCAGCGGTAGTGGTTGGTGTTCTCGACCCGTACGGAGCCGGGGACCAGCGGCTCGAAGACCTGCTTGATCTCGGCCAGGCCGGTGATCGACAGCGCGCCCATGGTGGTGCCGTGGTAGGCGATGTCGCGGCTGAGCACCTTGTAGCGGCCTGGCTGGCCGATCGCACGGAAGTACTGGCGCGCCAGCTTCCAGGCGCTCTCGACCGCCTCGCTGCCGCCGCTGGTGAAGAACACGCGGTTGCAGTCCCCCGGCGCCAGCGCGGCCAGCCGCTCCGCCAGCTCGACCGCGCGCGGGTGCGCGTAGCTCCACAGCGGGAAGTAGGCGAGCTCGCTGGCCTGCTTGGCGGCGGCCTCGGCCAGCTCGGAACGACCATGGCCGACCTGCACCACGAACAGCCCCGACAGCCCGTCCAGGTAGCGCCTGCCGTGCTGGTCGTAGACGTAGGGCCCGTCGCCGCGGACGATCATCGGGATCTCGCGGTCCGGGCCGTAGCTGGACATGCGGGTGAAGTGGAGCCACAGGTGCCGCCTGGCGGCCGCCTGCATGGGGTCCGAGGGGTCGGCCCCGGCCGGAGGGATCGGTGAGGTGGTCATCTTGTGCCCCAGGTATAGGTCTGTTTGACGAGCCGCAGGTAGACGAAGCTCTCGGTGGCGCGGACGCCGGGGATGGTGCGGACGCGGTCGTTGATCAGCCGGAACAGGTCCTCGTCGTCCTCGCAGACCAGCTCGACCAGCAGGTCGAACGAGCCGGCGCACAGCACCACGTAGTCGACCTCCGGGACGGCGGCGAGCTTGTCCGCGATCTGGAGCAGGTCGCCCTCGGCCTTGAGGCCGATCATCGCCTGGCGCCGGAAGCCCACCCGCAGCGGGTCGGTGACCGCGACGATCTCCATCACGCCGGCGTCCAGCAGCTTCTGCACCCGTTGGCGCACGGCCGCCTCGGACAGGCCGACCACCTTGGCGATGGCGGCGTACGAGCGGCGGCCGTCCTGCTGGAGCTGCTCGATGATCCGGCGCGACACCTCGTCCAGGTGGATCTCGACACCGGGCTGGTCGCGCCGGCTCATCGTCGCGCCTCCTCCCGGTGCGCGGACCGCCCGCTCGGCCCGCGGAGCTGGAGCGATACTGCACCGAGGGTGGGTCGAAAGCAACCGAGTTCCGGCCGTCGGCGAGCGATTCCACGTCGGATGCGGCATTTCCGACACGGAATCAATAGCTCATCGGCGCGCTGGTCCTTCGATCCAGCGGGAGGGTACGCATCCTGGCAGCCAAGCCGGGCCAACCGTGACAGCATGGTGGTTGCTCCCGCCCGGCCCGGGCACCATCGTCGTCTTTTGGGACCGCACGAGGGGAGAATCCATGTCCCACGCTGAGCTGCTCCGGCGGCATCGGGCGGTGCTGCCGTCCTGGCTCGCCCTCTACTACCAGGAGCCGATCGCGCTGGTCGACGGCCAGGGCTGCCGGGTCGTCGACGCCGAGGGCCGGCGCTACCTCGACTTCTTCGGCGGCATCCTCACCACCATGGTCGGCTACAACCTCCCGGAGGTCGTCGACGCGGTGCGCGACCAGGCCGGCCGCATGGTCCACACCTCGACCCTGTACCTGATCGAGCCGATGGTCGAGCTGGCGGAGCGCATCGCCGGCCTGTCGGGCATCCCGGACGCCAAGGTCTTCTTCACCAACTCGGGGACCGAGGCCAACGAGGCCGCGCTGTTGTTCGCCACCACCGCGCGCCGCTCGAACCAGGTGCTGGCGCTGCGCAACAGCTATCACGGGCGCTCGTTCGCGGCCATGGGCATCACCGGCAACCGGGGCTGGTCGGCCTCCAGCCTGACGCCGGTCAACGTGAGCTATGTCCACGGCGGCTACCGCTACCGCAGCCCGTTCCGGGAGCTGTCGGACCGCGACTACGTCCAGGCGTGCGTCGAGGACCTGCGCGACGTGCTGCGCACCACCACCTCCGGCGACGTCGCCTGCATGATCGCCGAGCCGATCCAGGGCGTCGGCGGCTTCGCCACCCCGCCCGACGGCCTGTTCGGCGCCATGAAAGAGGTGCTCGACGAGTCCGGGATCCTGTTGGTCTCCGACGAGGTGCAGACCGGCTGGGGCCGCACCGGCGAGCACTTCTGGGGCATCCAGGCCCACGGCGTCGTCCCGGACGCGATGACCTTCGCCAAGGGCCTCGGCAACGGTCTGGCGATCGGCGGCGTGGTGGCGCGCGGCGAGCTGGTGGACTCGCTGGGGGCCAACTCGATCTCGACCTTCGGCGGCAACCCGCTGGTCACCCGCGGCGCGCTCGCGACCCTCGACTACCTGCTGTCCCACGACCTCCAGGCCAACGCGCACAAGGTCGGCACCAGGCTGCGCCAGGGCCTCGACGCCCTGGCGCAGCGCTGCGCGATCGTCGGCGAGGTGCGCGGCAAGGGCCTGATGATCGGGATCGAGCTGGTCGAGCCGGGCACCAGCGAGCCCAGCCCGCTGGCCGCCATGCGCGCCCTCGAGGAGGCCCGCCGGAACGGCCTGCTGGTCGGCAAGGGCGGCCTGCTCGGCAACGTGCTGCGCGTCGCTCCCCCGCTGGTGGTCAGCGAGGCCGAGGCGGACGAGGGGCTGGAGGCGCTGACCTCGGCGATCACCACGGTGGCCGCCGAGCCCGCATGACAACCCGCGCACAGGAGCACCAGATGAAGCGGATCACGCACTGGATCGACGGCAAGCCCTGGAACGGCACCGCCGAGCGCCGCGGCGACGTCTACGAGCCCAGCACCGGCCGGGTCAGCGGCCAGGTCGACTTCGCCGGCGTCGCCGAGGTCGACCAGGCGGTCGCGGCGGCCGCCCACGCCTTCACCGATTGGCGGCACGCCTCGCTGGCCAGGCGCGCCAGCGTGCTGTTCGCCTTCCGCGAGCTGGTCAACGGCCACCGCGACGAGCTGGCGGCGCTGGTCTCCGCCGAGCACGGCAAGGTCCACGCCGACGCGCTCGGCGAGGTCAGCCGCGGGCTGGAGGTGGTCGAGTTCGCCTGCGGCATCCCCCAGCTCCTCAAGGGCGGGTTCTCCGAGAACGTCTCCACCAGGGTCGACAGCTACTCGATCCGGCAACCGCTGGGCGTGGTCGCGGGCATCACCCCGTTCAACTTCCCGGCGATGGTGCCGATGTGGATGTTCCCGCTGGCCATCGCCTGTGGGAACAGCTTCGTCCTCAAGCCGAGCGAGAAGGACCCTTCGGCCTCCATTCGGGTGGCGGAGCTGTGGGCCGAGGCCGGGCTGCCGGCGGGCGTGTTCAACGTCGTCCACGGCGACAAGGTCGCGGTCGACCGGCTGCTGGAGCACCCCGAGGTACGCGCGGTCAGCTTCGTCGGCTCCACCCCGATCGCCCGCCACGTCTACGAGCGCGGCACCGGCAGCGGCAAGCGCGTGCAGGCCCTCGGCGGCGCCAAGAACCACATGATCGTCCTGCCCGACGCCGACCTGGACCTGGCGGCCGACGCGGCGGTCAGCGCCGGCTTCGGCTCGGCCGGCGAGCGCTGCATGGCCATCTCGGTGGTGGTCGCCGTCGGCGACGCCGCCGACCCGCTGCTCGGCAAGATGCGCGAGCGGGTCGCCAAGCTCAGGGTCGGCCCCGGCACCGATCCGTCCTCGGAGATGGGGCCGCTGGTGACCGGCCCGCACCGCGACAGGGTCGCCTCCTACCTGGAGTCGGGGGTGCAGGAGGGCGCCACCCTGGCGATCGACGGCCGCCAGCACCGGATCGAGGGGGACCCCGCCGGGTTCTGGCTCGGCCCCAGCGTGCTCGACAACGTGGCGCCGGGGATGCGCGCCTACGCCGACGAGATCTTCGGCCCGGTGCTCTCGGTGGTGCGCGTGCCCACCTACCAGGCCGCGGTCGACCTGGTGAACGCCAACCCGTACGGCAACGGCACGGCGATCTTCACCAACGACGGCGGCGCGGCGCGCCGCTTCCAGAGCGAGGTCGAGGTCGGCATGGTCGGCATCAACGTGCCGATCCCGGTGCCCATGGCGTACTACTCGTTCGGCGGCTGGAAGTCGTCGCTGTTCGGCGACACCCATGTCCACGGGACCGAGGGCGTCCACTTCTACACCCGCGGCAAGGTGGTCACCGCCCGCTGGCTCGACCCCAGCCACGGCGGCGTCAACCTGGGCTTCCCGACCAATGCCTGATCCACCTTGGGGGGGAGCGCGCTCCCCCCCAAGGTCGGGAGCGGTCCGGGGGTAGCTGAACGGTCAACTACCGTCGGGTACCATTGCTCCGGTGAACGAGACCCGATGGTTGGACCAGGACGAGCAGCGAGCCTGGCGCGCGTTCCTGGAGGCGAGCCAACTGCTGTTCGAGCGGCTGGACCGCCAGCTCCAGCGCGAGGCCGGGCTGTCGCACGCCGACTACGAGATTCTCGCGCGGCTGTCCGAAGCTGACGGCCAGCGGCTGCGCATGAGCGAGCTGGCCTCCTCCACGCTGTTCTCGCGCAGCCGCCTCTCGCACGCGGTGGCCAGGCTCGAGCGGGACGGCATGGTGCGCAGGCAGAGCTGCCCAAGCGACGGTCGCGGCACCTTCGCGGTCCTGACCCCCAAGGGCCTTGACGCGCTCACCAGCGCGGCCCCCGCCCACGTGGAGGAGGTCCGGCGCCAGGTCTTCGACCACCTCAGCGCCGCCCAGATCGACGAGCTGCACCGCATCAGCAACGCCATCCGCGAGCGCCTCGCCAGCGGCTGAGCGGCCCGCGCTCAACCTTCTTTGGGGCCGCGGGCGTAGCCGCGCATGACCTCGACCAGGCGGTGGCCGTCGAGGCCGTGGGCGGTGATGCCGTCCCGGCCGGCGACCGTGCCCGCCTGGAGCATCGCGTTCAGGATGGCCTCCTCGGTGGCCTCGACCACCGCGTCGAACAACGGATTGACGTGGTTGTTCGAGAGCATCCGGAGCGGCAGGGTGAGCGGTTCGTCCACCCCGTACGCGCCCGGCGTCAGGCCGTGGTTGCCGCTGGCGAACGCGAGGAAGAGGTCGCCGCTGCTGTGCTCCCCCACCCCGCCGGTGCGGGCGATGCCGAGACCGGCGCGCTGCGCCAGCCGCTCGCACTGGTTCGGCAGCAAGGGCGCGTCGGTGGCCACCACCGCGATGATCGAGCCCGCGCCCTCCGCGCCGCGGCCCGGGCCCGCGGCCGGTGCCGGCGTGGATGGGCGCGGCAGCGGCACCTCCTCGGGGCCGATCACCCGCCCGACGGGGACGCCGTTGACCTGGAAGCGGGCGCGGCGGCCATGGTTGGCCTGCACCAGCACGCCGACGGTGAAGCCGCCGTGCGCCGCCGGCACGACCCGCGAGGCCGTGCCGATGCCGCCCTTGAATCCGTGGCAGATCATGCCGGTGCCGCCGCCGACGCTGCCCTCGGCGACCGGGCCGCCGGAGACGCTGTCGAGCGCGCGGGCGACGTGCTCCGGTTTCACGTGGAACCCGTTGATGTCGTTGAGGTTGCCGTCCCAGGTCTCGCCGACCACCGGGAGCCCCCAGAAGATCGGCTCGCCGCCGCGCGCCGCCACCTCGTGCGCGATCAGCGCGTCGTGGACCACGCCAACGCTGTGGGTGTTGGTGAGCCCGATCACCGAAGTGAGCATGCCCGACTCCCGCACCCATTCGAGCCCGGTCAGCTCGCCGTTGCCGTTGAGCCGGTGGCACCCGGCGAACAGCGACTCCTCCCACACCTCCCCGTCGTGCGGCACGATGACCGTGACCCCGGTGCGAACCGGTCCCCGGCCGGCCCGCAGCGGCCCGTCGCCCTCGATCAGCGTTGTGTGGCCGACGCGCACGCCGGCGACGTCGGTGATCGCGTTCAGCGGCCCGGGGGTCCCGGTGCCGATCTCGATGCCCAGCTCTCTGGCCCGCATTGGCGCACGGCTCCTCTCGCGACGGACCGCCAGATCGTAGTCGCGGGCCGCCCGCGCTCCGAGCGGAAATTCGGGTGCGCACCGCGACCGGGCGCCGTAGCCTCGGCGTATGCGCATCGTCATGGGACGGCGTCTGTGGGAAACGGACGTCAGTTGATTCCGGGAGCTGGCCGCCCGCCATGCGGGGGTGGTCATCGACCTTGGCACCGGTGACGGCCGCTTCGTCCTCGCCGCCGCCTCGGACCGGCCGGACCGGTTGGTCGTCGGCGTCGACGCCAGTGCGGCGGCCATGGCGGAGGCGTCCCGCCGCGCGGCCGCCAGCCCGCGGCGTGGCGGCCGTCCCAACGCCCTGTTCGTGGCGGCCGCCGCCGAGGCGCTGCCGCCTGAGCTGGACGGCCTGGCCGACCGGGTCACCGTGCACTTCCCGTGGGGCTCGCTGCTCCGGGGCCTGCTCGGTGCCGAGGCGGCGGTGATCGGCGGGATCGCCCGGGTGCTGCGCCCGGGCGCCCGGCTCGACCTGCTCCTGTCGGTGACCGGCCGCGACCATGGCGCCGGCGCGAGCCCCTTGGACGCCAAGGCCATCGCGGCGCTTGCCCCAGCCTTCGCCAGCCACGGGCTCGAACTGGGTCAGCCGCGCCCCGCCACCGCCGACGAGGTCGCCGTGACCCGCTCGACCTGGGGCAAGCGACTCCGCGCCGGCGCCATCCGCCCCGCGTGGTCCGTCCACGCCCACCGGTCGTGACGAGCCGGCAGGCGCCAGGGCCCCGCCGGGCACCGCACCCCGCGCCCGGCCCGGCTGGAAGCCACGGCCCGCCCGCGCGAGGCGGGCACCGTGGAGGCTGGCTCAGACCGGGCCGCGGGGGAGGAGGACGCGCAGGCGCGTGCCGGTGCCGGGCCGGCGGTCCAGACGCAGCGTGCCGCCGAGCTCGCCCACCCACTCGCGCAGCAGGTCGAGCCCGGGCTCCCGGCCTCCGGCGGAGCTCCTGGGATCGACGCCGCGGCCGTCGTCGCGCACGTCCACCTCGACCTGCCGCTCGTCCATGGCGATCCGCAGGGCGATCCGCTGCGGGCCGCGATGCTGGACGGCGTCGGCCAGCGCCTCCCGAGCCACCTGGAGCACGGCGCGCTCGACCGGCTCGGCCAATTCGCCCGTTGCCACGTCCGCATCGACCGCCACCCCGAAACGCGCCTGATACACGCCGCACAGCTCCTTCAGCGCCGGTACCAGGGCGCTGTCCTGCCGCTCGGGCCCCGACCCCAGCTGGGAGGCCAGCGCCCGCATCTGCCGGATCGCCCCGGTTGCCGTCGCCTCGATCGCCTCCACGCCCGAGCCCACCGGCGAGCCAGGTGGGAGCGCCTTGCGCAGCCCCCCCGCGAGCATGGTCAGCGATGACAGGTCACGCAGAACGGATTCGTGCACCTCGCGAACGAACTGGGAGCGCTCGGCGTCGGCCGCCGCTCCCTTGGAGCGGCCCTTCCCGGCCTCCAGCTCGGTCGACAGCCACTCGATCAGACGGTTGACGCCGTCCTCGATCTCGCCGATCTCGTCCTGGCCGCTGATCGTCACCCTCTGCTCCAGATCGCCCCAGGCCACCCCCGTGGCCGTCGATGCCAGCCTGCGCAGCCGCCGCCGCAGCCGCCGGGTGGCGACCAGCCCCAGCAGCCACCCGACCGGCAGGGCGACGAGCAGCATCGCGATGCCAAGCTGCGCCAGCGGTGCGTTGGCGGCCAGCCTCGCCAGGCGACCGCCATCCGAACTGGACGTCCACGGCAGCAGCAGGGCCAGCAGGTCATTGGCGGAGGGCCCAGCCAGCGCGCCGGCGGGTACCTGCACGTACACCGAGCCGAGCCGCCGCCCGGCGGTCCCGCCGCCACCGGCGAGCTGCACTGGCTGCAACGCCCACAGCACGCCCCCCTGCAGGGTCCTGCCTCCGACACCGCCCGCGGCGGCGCCACGGTTCAGGTCGCCGACGCTCTCGACCGCCACCACGCCGGCGGCCCTGGCGCCGACCGGGAAGCGGCGCGGGTACGAGCTGGCGACCACCTTGCCATCGGCGGCCACCAGGAGCATCAACGACATCGGCTTGGCATTCCCGAGCGCGCCCTCGACGCATGGGATCGCGACGCCGTCGCCAGTCGCCGTCGCCTGGCCGGGCCCGATCCGCGCCGTGCGGTCACAGACCGGGTTGTCGTCGCCTGGCGCCAGACGGCCGAGCTGGGTCCGCAGCTCGCCTGCGTTCGGCAGCCGGCCGAGCCTGGTCGCGATCCGGGTCAGGGTTTCCGCGTCGCGGGTCGCCGTGGTGCGCACGCGGGCGCCACTGTCGGCGGCCGCCAGCAGCCGGGGCGCGAGCAGCAGTATGAAGACGGCCCCGGCCAGCGCGACGACCGCGGACGTGACCAGCACGTACGACATCGCGAGCTTTGCCTGGAGGCCAGGGCCGCTCACGGCCACCGGCTCGGCCGTCCAGCTTGCACCTGATCACCCGAATCATGCGACGGCGAACAGGCGGGACGCTACCACGCGGAAGCCGGAAAGACCGCAACGGCGGGGATAAGGGGCTTTCGGCCACAACGGCACGTGCGCGCCGCAATCGGGCGCGCACGCGTGGGAAATGCAGCGAGGACGGTGCTAGCGGTCGAGTTCGTCGTCCTCGTCGTCCTCGTCGTCCTGGCCGCGGAACTCGTCCATGGCGTCGCGACCCTTGTCGCCCATGTCGCCCTCGCCGCCGGCGATGTCCTTGAGGCGGTCGGCCTTGTCCTTCAGACCCTCGACGCCGCCTTGCTCGTCGGCGAAGTCGTCAACGCCCACTTTGCCCCCCTTGGCTGGGTCGATGCTTTACCTTCCTAACGGTGTCGGAGGCTTGCTCGGCACGCTTGAGCCCCCTGCCCAGCTGGTCCGCGGTCCCACCTCAGCGGCGGCGCGCCGGACCTCGAGAGGGAGGGAGCGATCCACCTGCCTCCCGGTGGGCCGGGGCGGGGCAGGCTGGGCCCCCGCCGAGCCGCGCCGGCCCCGGGGTCAGTGCACCGGGGGGGTGGGGCGCTGATAGACGGACACGTGCAGGGCGCTGGTGGCGGTGAAGGGCTCGCGCTTCCAGCCGCTCCAGCGGTGGCTGAGGCCGAGCCCGCCCAGGCGTGCCATCAGGTCGAGCTCGGCGGGCCACGCGTAGCGCAGGACGCCGGGCACCAGCCGCGCGCCCGCCTCGCTGAGCTGGATCTGCTGCGCGACCAGGCGCTGCGTCACCGGGTCGAACCTGCGGGCCGCCAGCACCACCGAGTCGGTGTCGACGCGCTGGACCCGCACGTCCTGCGGCCTGCCGTACAAGGCCGGATCAGGAACCTGCGCCTCCACGACGAAGCGCCCACCGGGTGTCAGCCGGCGGGCCACCGCCTGGAAACAGCGGACCTGCTCGTCCTGGGAAGCGAGCATGAAGAGCGTGTTCGCGGCCACGAACACCAGCCGGAACTCGGCATCGACGGCGACCTCGCCCATGTCTCCGAGATGGGTGTGGACGCGGTCCCCGCCGGGCTTGGCGCGAAGGTGCTCCAGCATCGCCGGGGAGGCATCGATCCCGTGGACCTCCAGGCCGCGCCCCGCCAGCGGCAGCGCGATGCGGCCGGTCCCGACGCCCAGCTCGAGCACCGGCCCCCCGTCCGCCAGCTCCACCAGCAGGTCGACGCTGGCACCCGGGTCCAGGACGTCCTGGTACCAGGCGTCGTAGAGATCCGCTCCCCGTTCTCCATAGGTTTCGGGCCCGTAGCGCTCCATGCCTGAATTGTGCCGCCCCGCGGCCGTGGAGGACAGCCGACGCCAAGGCCCGGTGGGCGGGCGCAAGTGGTCCGGTGGTCACCGGCGCCCGGACGGCGCCGGAGCCTGCGCCGACGGGTGTAGACGCAAAGCCGTCGCTCGTATGACGACAGGTCAACTCCGCAGCGCGATCATCGACGTAGAGACAGGGAGACGACGAGTTGAGAGCAGAGCACGACAAGGGGAGAAGGAGACAAGTCGACATGGATCGGGACCAGCGACCGGAGATCCGCGTCTCCGACGCGGACCGCGAGCAGACCGTGAAGCTGCTGGAGCGCCATCACGTCGACGGGCGCCTGACCTGGGAGGAGTTCTCCGAGCGGACGGAGGCCGCGTTCCGCGCGCGCACCCGCCAGGACCTGCGCCGCACGCTCGCCGACCTTCCCCCGCTGGAGGAGCCGGGGCCGCCGGCCGAGCGCCGCGCAGCCTCGGGGCCGAACTGGCGGTCGCTGCTGACGCCGCCGGTGGTGATCGCGGCCCTGATCGCGCTGGGGGTCGTCCTCTGGGTATTCGGTGGCGGCCCGCCTCACCGCGGGTTCTTCCCGCTCCTGCCGCTCCTGTTCTGGGCCTTCGTGCTCACCAGGTTCGTCCGCCCCCGCCGCCGCTGGTGAGCCGGCGGCGGCGGGCGCCGCGGACGGGAGACGGGTGGCACGGCCGGCAACGCTGACCATGCCGGTCGCCACGGCCGTCATTTCCCTTCAGGAACCGTGTCGGGGCCGGGCTCGCTCAGGAGCGTGGCGAGCAGGCGCTGCAGGGAGCTACGGAGCGCCTCGATCTCCTCGGGGCTGGTGAGCCGCGCCCAGCGCTCCTCGACGCGGCGGCCGGAGGCGACGGCGACGGGCCCGACCGCCTGCCCTTTGGCCGTCAGGAAGATGAGCCGCGCCCGGCGGTCGTGCGGATCGGGGCGGCGCTCCAGGTAGCCCGCACGCTCGAGCTGCTCGACCGCCTGGGCCATCGTCTGCTTGCGCACGCGCGCGAGCTGGGCGAGCTCGCTGACCTGGATGCCCTCCGGAGGCACGAACGGGAAGACGTTGGCGTGCGGCGGGCGGATGTCGCCGAAGCCGGCGTCGCGCAGCGCCGCATCGACGTCCTGGGCGAAGTACTGGTTGAGCAGCCGGAGCAGCAGCCCGAGGAGGGGGCGGGGCGGGAGCCGGTCTGTCACGGGATGGAATCTCCTTCGGAGATAGACAGGCACCTGTCTATCGACTATTCTTAGACAGGCACCTGTCTAGGTGTCTACCGCCCGGGGAGCGACTTGTCAAGGCCACCGGGCGGCCGACCACCATGAGGAGCGTGGCACATGCCCGAGACCCAAACCCCTCCTCCCCCGTTCGGACAGATCGTCGCGGTCGCTCAGCGAGCTCTGAGCGCCGCGCTCGACGGTCTGCTCGGAGAAGCTGGCACCACGTTCCAGCGCTGGGCCGCCCTCAACATGCTCGCCGCGCGCGGATCCGCCCCCCTGGACGCGCTGCGCCGCGAGGTCGCGGAGGCGCTGCAGGCCGACGAGCGGTCCATCGCCGAACTGTTCGATCAGCTCGAATCCGATGGGCTGATCCAGACCGCCGGCGACCGGGGAGCGCCCGACGGGACCCGGATCGAGCTGACGGCCGGCGGTGAGACCCTGCATCGGAGTCTGCGCGAGTCGATTGGGCGCCTGTCCGCCAGGATCCTCGGCGGCCTCGACCCCCATGACATCGGAACCACCATCCGCACACTCCGCGAGGTCACCGAGCGGGCCAGCGGCGGGCCACCGCGCCGGGTTCCATTGGGCACCCGGCGCGGTGGTTCCTTGTGGACAGTTCGCTGTCACCGGCGGGGAGACATGCTAGGATCCGAACTGACGTTCGACTTCCATCGCAGTCTGGCCCAGTACCGGGGAGAGGACCGGACGGATGCCCGACGAGTTCGACCACGAGGTGATCGACAGCCCGCAGGCGCTGTTCCGGCACCTCTACGAGGCACACGGACTGGTCGAGGCGCTCGACCTGGACCCTGACACGGCGCCGCTCCAGTTCTGGCTGCGCAGGCATACCGAGCTGGAGCGAGCCGCCACCCGCGCGCCCGCCCAGGACCGCATCACGCCCACCCGGGACCACACCGCGCCCGCCGACGGCCGCATCGTCGCCGACCGGGACCGGATGGCGCCTGCCCGGGACCGGGTGGCGGCCGCCCGGGACGGCATGGCCGCCTTCCCGGTCGTTCGCGCCTCCGCCGGCCGCGGCCCGACGAGCCCGAGTGCCTCGAGTGCCTCCGCCGCTCGCTCGCCCGCGGTTGGGCGCTCCCCCGCCACCGAGCGGCCGGCGCCGTCGGCGCACCACGCCGCACCGGATCGCCCACCCTCGACCGGTCGCCTCCCGGCCCCGGATCGCCTGGCCCAGGCGGGGCCGCGCTTCCGCCCGTTCGCCGACCCGCTGGTCGAGGCGCTCGCCACTGCGCTGGTCGAGCGCGATCTGGAAGAACGGGAGGTGCGCCGCGGCCTGTCGACCTTCACGGGCGCGGATGGACGTCACGGTGAGGAGGCGGTGCGGGCGGCATTCATCGTACCGATGCTCGAAGCCGTCGCCGCCCATCTGGCCGGCGATCCTTGGCGGGGTGCCCGACGGACGCAGCCACCGCCTGGGCCGCCGTCGGAGCCGGTCCAGGCGGTGGGACCTGCGGCGAGGGGTGCCGCCGAGCGGGAGCCCGCGGCCGCGCGAGCGGAGCCGGCAGCCGCCGGGCAGGAGACATGGGTGGCGCAGCCCTCGGCGACGCGCGGCGCCGGACCGGAGCCGGAGGTCGATTTCATGGCGATCGCGGACGTGCTCCAGGAGCGGCGCCGGTCGCGGCGGTCGCGGCGGGACAGCACCTCCCCACCGCGGGCCACACCGGCAGGCTCTCCCCCGCCGGGTGGCACACCCTCGGTGGCCAGCCCGCCGTCGCCACAGGAGCCGGACGACGACTACATGGCCCTCGCCGACGCGCTCCAGCGTCGCCGAGGCGGCCGTCCTCACTGAGCCCGGCGGACCAGGCGCCCACGCCTGTCCTGGCAACAACGGCACGGCGGCGGGAGCGTTCCCGCGCCGCCGCGGCCCTCCCCGCCGGGGCGGGCCCCGGCCTGCAGCCTCCCCGGCGGGGCCGGCGTCGGGGGTGGGGAGTCAACCATGAACGGGTGGTTTCACCAGCTCGTAACACGGGCTCACGAGGTGGTAACGATGGTGTAGCCAGGCGGAAATGGCGCTCTTCCATCCTCGATGAGTCAGGGTCTGAAGCGACCTCTCGACGGTTTAGGAGCGCCATGCAGATCGACTCGGGCAATACCGCGTGGGTGCTGGCGAGCAGCGCGCTGGTGCTGTTCATGACCCCCGGGCTCGCCTTCTTCTACGGGGGCATGGTCCGCACCAAGAACGTGCTCGGCATGCTCATGCAGAACTACGTCGTCATGGGCATCGTCAGCATCCTCTGGGTGCTGTTCACCTACAGCCTCGCCTTCGGCGTGGACTGGGGCGGGCACGGGTTCATCGGCACGCTGCATTTCGCGGGCCTGGCCCACCCGACCCAGGCCGTCCCCGGCTACGTGGGCCCGCTGGCCCAGAGCATCCCCCCGCTCGTCTTCGTCAGCTTCCAGCTGATGTTCGCGATCATCACTCCGGCGCTGATCACCGGCTCGACCGCCGACCGGCTCAAGTTCGGCGGCTTCGTGGCGGTGATCGCGCTGTGGGCGATCTTCGTGTACGCGCCAGTCGCGCACTGGGTCTTCTCGCCCACCGGCTGGTTGTTCAAGTTCGGCGCCGAGGACTTCGCCGGCGGCACCGTCGTGCACCTCAACGCCGGCATCGCCGGTGTCGCGCTGGCGCTGGTCGTGGGCCGGCGCCGCCATTGGCCGAAGGAGCCCATGCCCCCGCACTCGCTGCCACTGACGCTGCTCGGCGCGGGCATGCTCTGGTTCGGCTGGTTCGGCTTCAACGCCGGCTCCGCGCTCGGCGCCAACCAGCTCGCCGCCCAGGCATTCATCAACACCAACACCGCCACCGCCGCCGCGCTGCTGAGCTGGATCGCCACCGAGAAGCTGCGCAACGGCAAGTCGACCACGCTGGGCGCCGCCTCCGGAGCGGTCGCCGGACTGGTGGCGATCACCCCGGCCTGCGGCTACGTCAACGCCATGGGCTCGATCGCCATCGGGCTGATCGCCGGCTGCATCTGCGCGCTGGCCACCAGCCTGAAGTTCCGCCTGAAGCTGGACGACTCCCTGGACGTCGGCGCCGTGCACCTGGTCGGCGGCGCGACCGGCGCGCTGCTCATCGGCTTCTTCGGCACCTCCACGGTCGGCGGCGCCGACGGCCTGTTCTACGGTGGCGGCCTCACGCTGCTCGGCAAGCAGGCGGTGGCGATCGGCGCGGTGGGCGCGTTCTCCTTCGTGGTCACCTTCCTGATCGGCAAGCTGGTCAGCGCGACCATCGGCCTGCGCGTGGACGAGGCGGCCGAGCACCAGGGCCTGGACAACAGCCAGCACGCGGAGACAGCCTACGAGCTGGGCCTGGTGCTGTCCCGCGGCCGGATCACCAGCACGCCGGAGCCGCTCGATGGCGCGGCCGCGGCAAGATCGGAGGGCTCGTCAGAAATCCGAACACCGGCAATGGGAGCTGACTCGTGAAGCTCATCACCGCGATCGTCAAGCCATTCAAGGTGGAGGACGTCAAGGAGGCGCTCAAGGACGTCGGCGTGGTGGGCATGACCGTGAGCGAGGCCCAGGGCTTCGGCCGCCAGGGCGGCCACACCGAGGTCTACCGCGGTGCCGAGTACACCGTCGACTTCGTCCCTAAGGTCCGGATCGAGATCCTGGTCGAGGACGAGCTGGCGCAGGAGGTGATCGAAGCGCTGGTGAAGGCGGCCCGCACCGGCCAGATCGGCGACGGCAAGGTGTGGGCGGTGCCGGTGGAGGACGTGGTGCGCGTGCGGACCGGGGAGCGTGGCCCCGACGCACTCTGATCCCCGCGCGACCGGCCGCGCGGCCGGCGACCCGCCGGCGTCCCACGCGGACGATCGCGCGACCGGCCGCCCGCCGGCGTCCCACGCGGGCGATGGCACGGCGGATCGTACGGCCGAGCGCCCGCCAGGAGTCGCCAACCCGGCCAGGGTGGCGTACTCCGGTGCCACTGGAGCGGGCGCGTCCCAGGTGGCGGCCGTGCTGGAGAGGGAGGGCCGGTCCAATGGAGGACCGGCCTTGCGCGTTGCGCTGGTCGAGGCGGTCGACGCCTGGCTGGCCGAGCTGCTCGGCGACGCCGGCCCGGGGATCGCGCTGGTGGCCACCGGCGCCTACGGACGGCGGGAGCCGGCGCCCTGCAGCGACCTGGACCTCATGCTGCTGCACACCCACGACGCTGAGGAGATCGTGCCACTGGCTGAGCGCCTGTGGCGGCCCATCTGGGACGCCGGCGTGCGCCTGGACCACAGCGTCCGCACGGTCGACGAGGCCATCGCGGTGGCGGCGACCGACCTGAAGACCGCGCTGGGCCTGCTGGACGCCCGGCACGTGGCCGGCGACGCCGCCCTGGTGGCCAGCCTGCGGGAGCGGGCGCTGGAGCGCTGGCGCGCCACCGCGCGCGAGCGGCTCCAGCAGCTCAGAGCCGCCTGCAAGCGGCGCGCGGAGCGCCACGGCGAGCTGGCCTTTCTCCTCGAACCCGACCTCAAGGAGGCGCGCGGCGGGCTGCGGGACGGGCACGCGGTGCGCGCGATCTCCGCGACCTGGGTGGCCGCCGGGCTCGACCGGCGCGGCCAGGCGGCCTACGGGCTGCTGCTGGACACCCGCCAGGCGTTGCACCTGGAGCTGCTGGAGCAGGGCGGCGGCCAGGTCGGGCGTGCCCGTGCCGCGGTCGACCGCCTCAGCCTCCAGGAGCAGGACGCGGTCGCCGCCCGGCTCGGCGAGCCTGGAGCCGAGCCGCTGATGCGCGGGGTGCACGAGGCCGGCCGCACACTGGCCCGAGCGCTCGACCAGAGCTGGCGGCGGGTGGACGCGCGCCACGCCGGCCCGGCGGTGCGGCGCTGGCGCCGCCCGGTACGCCGCCAGCTCGCCGGCGGCGTGGTCGCCTACGACGGCGAGGTGCTGCTGGCCGCGGGCGCCGACCTGGCTGCCAGGCCCTGGCTCGCGCTGGAGGTCGCGGCGGAGGCGGCCGGCGCCGGCATGCCGTTGGCACCGCAGACGCTGCGGCGGCTGGAGGCCCGGCCGCCGCGCCTGCCCGAACCGTGGCCGCCGCGGGCGCGCGAGGCGCTGGTCGCGCTGCTCGGCGCCGGCGCCAGCGCGATCGGCGTCATCGAGGCGCTGGACCAGGCCGGTGTGATGGACGCGCTACTGCCCGAGTGGGGGCGGGTGCGCTGCAAGCCGCAGCGCAACCCCTTCCACCGATGGACGGTCGACCGGCACCTGGTCGAGACCGCCGTGCACGCCGCCGATCTGGTCCGCGGAGTGAGCCGCCCGGACCTGCTGCTGCTGGCCGCGCTACTGCACGACCTCGGCAAGGGCTGGCCGGGCGACCACTCCGTCACGGGCGCGCGGCTGGCGGCGACCGTGGGCAGCCGCCTCGGCCTGCCCGCCGCCGACCGCTCGGTGCTCGCCGAGCTGGTCCGCAACCACCTGCTGCTGGCCGATACGGCCACCCGCCGCGACCTTGACGACCCCGCCACGGTGCGCGCGGTCGCCGGGGCGGTCGGCGACCCGGGGACGCTGGCGCTGCTGCACGCCCTGACCGAGGCCGACGCCCGTGCGACCGGCCCCGCCGCCTGGACGCCCTGGAAGGCACGCCTGGTCGAGGAGCTGGTCCGGCGCGTCACCGAGCGGATCGAGGGCCGCCCCGCCCCCGCGGGCGAGGAGGCTCCCGGGGTCGCCGTCAGCCCGGGCACCGCGGAGCTGGTCGGCCGCCAGGGCCTGGCGCTCCAGGTCGACGGCGAGCAGGTCACGGTGGTTGCGCGCGACCGGCGCGGACTGCTGTGGCGGGTGGCTGGCGTGCTGGCGCTGCACCGGCTGGACGTGCGTGCGGCCACGGCGACGACCGCCGAGGGCATGGCGGTGATCACGCTCAGCGCCGACCCGAGGCACGGCCGCGACCCGGAATGGCGGCTGGTCACCGACGACCTGCGCCGCGCCTTCCAGGACCGGCTGCCGCTGGAACGGCGGCTGGCGGAACGCGAGGCCGCCTACCGCCAGCCGGCGCCGCTGCGCCCGCCGCCGCGGGTGCTCTTCGACGACCGCGCGTCGGACCTGGCGACCGTGGTCGAGGTGCGCTGCGCCGACGGCCCCGCGATCCTGTACCGGATCACCAGGGCGCTGGACGCCAGCGGCGCGCGGGTGCTCTCGGCCCGCATCGCCACCTACGGCGCCGAGGTGGTCGACGCCTTCTACGTGCTCGGCCCCGACGGCCGGCGCCTGGACGGCCCGCCCCAGCGAGCCGCCCTGGTGACCGAGGTCATCGGCGCCCTGCGATAGCGCCGGCGCGGCCTCAGATGTCCATCACCACGGCTTTGGGCTCGGTGCAGAACTCGCGGCTGTAATCGCCGCCCTCCCGTCCCCAGCCGGAGTCGCCGACGCCGCCGAAGGGCGCCCGCAGATCGCGGATGAAGAAGCAGTTGACCCACACGGTGCCGGCCCGCAGCGCGGCGCTGACCCGGTGGGCGCGGCGAAGGTTCTCGGTGAACAGCATGGCGTTGAGGCCGTAGGGCGTGTCGTTGGCGAGCTCGACGCCCTCGTCCTCGCCGTCGAAGGGTGTGACCGTCACCACCGGGCCGAAGATCTCCTCGCGGCAGGCACGGGCCGAGGCCGGCAGGTCCACCGCGACGGTCGGCCGCACGAACCAGCCGTCGCCGGTCGCGCCGCCGGTCAGGATCTTGCCGCCGTCGGCGGGGATGGTGTCGAGGTAGGCGGTGACCTTGCGGTAGTGCGTCTCGGACGCCAGCGGGCCGAGCTGGGTGCCGGCCTCCGACGGGTCGCCCAGCACCATCGCCTCGGCCGCGGCGACGAAGCGGTCGATGAACTGGTCGTAGATCCCCCGCTCCACGAACAGGCGGCTGCCGGCCAGGCACACCTGGCCGGAGTTGGAGAAGATCGCGCGGAGCGACCACGGCACGGCCACCTCGAGGTCGGCGTCGGCGAACACCAGGTTGGCGCCCTTGCCGCCGAGCTCGAGGCTGACCGGGACCAGGTTGCCGGCGCCGGCCCGGGCGATCGCCCGGCCGGTGGTGGACTCGCCGGTGAAGGTGATGCGGTCGACGGCTGGCGACTCGGTGAGCCACTGGCCGGCGGCGTCGGGCCCGAAGCCGTGCACCACGTTGAGCACGCCCTCCGGGAAGCCGGCCTCCATCGCCAGCCTGGCCAGCAGCGTCGCCGAGGCCGGCGAGTCCTCCGCCGGCTTGAGCACGACGGTGTTGCCCCAGGCCAGCGCCGGCGCGACCTTCCAGGTCTCCAGCATCAGCGGGAAGTTCCACGGGGCGATCGCCGCGACCACCCCGGCCGGGTCGTAGCGCACGTAGGCGTGGTGGCCGGAGTCCATGGGGAAGACCTCGGACGGCCGCATGCGGGCGTGGTCGGCGAAGAAGTGGAAGTTGTGCGCGGCGCGCGGCACGTCGGCCTCGCGCATCACGCTGACGGGCTTGCCCATATCGGTGGTATCGGCCCTGGCCAGCTCGTCGACGCCCGCCTCGATCAGCTCGCCGAGCCGGTGCAGCAGGCGCCCGCGCCGCTCGTAGCCCAGCCGGGGCCAAGGCCCCTGGTCGAACGCCCGGCGCGCGGCAGCCACCGCGCGCTCCACGTCCTCTCGGGTGCCCCCAGCGACCCGCGCCCACGGCTGCCGCGTCCACGGATCGATGGTGTCGAAGCTGGCGCCGTCGGAGGCCGGGACCTCCTCGCCGTCGATGAAATGGCCGATCAGCTCCATGGCTCAGGCTCCCTTCGCGGCGGCCGCGGCACCGCCGGCGCCGGCGGCGGACGGCTCCAGGTCGTAGGCGACCACGCCCATGCCGGTGATCCACGGGGCGATCGGCTCGTAGGCGAGGACCTTGGCGGTCGAGGGCGCGGCCAGGCCGGCGATCGTGAGCCAGCTCCGGATCTCGTGGGCGCCGTTGCCGGCCAGCTCCAGCTCGGCGTCGGGCAGGTCGAGCACGTCGTCGAGCTGGCCGCGCTCGAGCCGCTCCAGGAACCAGTGGTCGAACTCGACGTCGATGTCGCCGACCCGCGGCACGCCGATCCAGTGCGACAGGCCGCCGGCACCGACCACGGCGACCCGCTCGGCGCCGGTGAAGCCCTCGACCACGCGGCGGATCGCCTGCCCGAGCTGGTAGCAGCGACGCAGCGAGGGCATCGGCTCGACCGCGCAGTTCTGGATGAACGGCACCAGCGGCAGCCGGTGGCTCGGGTCGATCAGGTGGTAGATGGTCATGATCCCGTGGTCGAGCCGCAGCTCGTGGGAGAACGACGGCTCGAAGCTCTCGGCCGGGAGCTGGCCGGCCAGCTGGCCCGCCAGCTCCGGCGCGCCGGGGATCTCGCCGTGGTCGATCTTCAGCCAGGGCTCCACCGGCCCCCAGTGGCTGGCGCCCACGCCAACGCAGAATTGCGGGAAGTTCTCCAGGAAGAAATTGGTGAAGTGCTCGTTGGAGCAGATCACCACCGCCTCGGCCCCCTGCTCCCTGACCCGCCGCGCGGCTTGCTGGACGCCTCCCAGGAAGTTTCGGCGCTGCTCGGGCGGGGCCGACTCGACGGAGGCGGCCATCATCGGCGCGTGGGACGAGACGAAGGTTCCTACGAGCTGCGCCATCTCGGCCTCGCCTCCGTCCGCGGCTCCAGGTCCTTCAGCATGCTGGCGTAGTCGGTGCGCTGGTAGCCCATGGCGCGGGCGAAGGCGTTGATCAGCACCGGGTGGACGCCCAGCTGGTACAGGCTGCGCACGTCGGCGCCGCTGGCGGCCGCCCGCTCCTCCTCGGTCAGGTCGTAGCCGGTCGGGTCGGGCCCGCCGCGGTCCCCGGTCGCCCCCGCCCGCACGCCAGGGGCCGCCCCGACCCTCCCGTTGAGGAAGTCGTACAGGAGCTTCTGGAGCTGGTACTGGCTCACCGGCCGCTCCTTCCGCACGCTCCGGGTCGTTGACGACAAAACAACATAACGATTAGGTGATAAGCGTCAAGTCCTGGAGTGGCGCCGGCCCCTGGGCGTGCCGAGCTGTGCGCGGCGCGCTGGCGGCACCGGTGGCGCGGCAGGCGATGACCCCGCCCGCCAGCCAGTACCCGCGCCGAGCGGGCTCGACCTGGTGTGGCAGAATACGACTGTTCAATACGCTTGATTCGCGGGGACGGGCATGCTCGAGACCGATCTCGACGACTCGCGGGTGTCGCGGGCGGAAGCGCTGGCGCGCCGGCTGGAGGCGCGGATCCTGGGCGGGGGCATACGCGCCGGCGACCGCGTCGGCACCAAAGAGGAACTGCGCGAGCGCTTCGGGGTGGCCGTGGCCACCGTCAACGAGGCGATCCGGCTGCTGCAGGCCAGAGGCCTGGTGCACGTGCGGCCGGGGCCGCGCGGCGGCGTGTTCGCCAGCGAGCCGTCGCCGTTCGTACGGCTCGGCCACCAGGTGCTGGCGCTCAAGCACGAGGGCGTGCGCGCCGCCGACTGCCTCCAGGTCCGCGACGCCCTGGAGCCCGTGATCACCATCGAGGCGGCCCGCCACTGCTCGCCGGCCGACGCCGCCGCGCTGCGCGAGCGGATGGAGCTCATGCAGGCGGCCGCCGGCGACCCGACGGCGTTCCTGCGCGCCAACTGGGACCTGCACCGCTGCGTCGCCGAGATCACCCCGAACAGGATCCTTCGCAACCTCTACGTCAGCCTGCTCGACGCCACCGAGAGCGAGCTGGGCGCGGTCATCCCCGACAGCGAGTTCGCGGGCGCCGTGGACGGGCTGCTCACCCTCCACCGCGAGACGGTGGCGGCGATCGTCGCCGGCGACCACGAGCTGGCCAGGCGAGCCGCCGACCGCCACGTCCTCCTTACCAACGGCGCTCTCCGCACCTCCGCCTGAGCCGCCCCCCGCCGCTGTCACGAATTACAGCCTTGACTTATATAAGCACGGGCTGGAAGACTTTGCCCATGCACGCGTTCGACGTCCTGGGGGACCCGGTCCGGCGCCGGATCCTGGAGCTGCTCGCCGACGGCGAGCAGACCTCCGGCGCGATCACCGCGGTCATCCGGAAGGAGTTCCGCATCTCCCAGCCAGCCGTGTCGCAGCATCTGCGCGTGCTGCGGGACAGCGGGTTCACGACCGTCCGGGCCGAGGGGACGCGCCGACTGTATGCGGTCGACTCCGCACCCCTGCGCGAGGTCGACATGTGGCTGGAGCGGTTCCGCGGGTTCTGGAACCAGCATCTGGACGCGCTGGCGACCGAGCTCGCTCGCGGCAAGCGCGAACGCCGCGAGACACGCGACCCGGACTCCTCGACGGAGAGCGCGCCGACCACCAGGGAGGAAGAGCGGCCATGATCGACATCCTCGGCGAGCTCAACGCCGTCCATCGTGAGACGGGCCACCGACGGCTCCCCACCGGGCAGGCCCCCACCGGGGAGCGCACCGTCGTGCTGCGGCGCCGCTACGACGCGCCCATCGAGGACGTGTGGGACGCCATCACCAACGCCGGTCAGGGCGCGACGGCGTTCGAGCTCGAGCACGCCGGGCTTGGCGGCCAGCAGTGGGCCGAGTTCGGGCCTGGCGCCGTCGGGGTCGGCTGGGACCTGACGCTGCTCGGCCTCCGCCTGCACCTGCTCGGCGGCTCCATCGACGACGCCGGCGCGTGGGAAGGCTCGCCAGAGGCCAGGCAGTTCATGACCCGGAGCAGCAACGCGTGGGGCGAGGCGCTCAGGGCCACCGGCCTGTCCGCCGCCGAGGTGGCCAGGATGGTGGAGAACACCACCAGGTTCTACGCGCCCGACCCGGAATCCACACGGAACCAGGGCGCCGGCGACTGACCGGTCGGAGCCGCGCTCAGCCCGGCGCTCGCGCCAACGGCGGCCGGGGACGGGGCGTCTGGCGCAGGACCTTGCCGGCGGGGGCGGCGGTGTCGTGGCCGCCGTCGATGACCAGGAGGCCGTTGACCACCACGTGGCTGACGCCTTCGCAGAAGGCGTGGGGCCGCTCGTAGGTGGCGCGGTCGATCACCCGGTCGGGGTCGAACACGACCAGGTCGGCGGCCATGCCGGGGGCGACGGTGCCACGGTCGGCGAGGCCGAGCCGCCGCGCCGGCAGGCTGGTCATCTTGCGGACGGCGGCCTCCAGGGACAGCACGCCCTCGCGGAGGGCGTAGCGGCCCAGCACCCGCACGAACGTGCCGTAGCTGCGCGGGTGCGGCACGCCGCCGAGGCCGGGGTCCAGCGTCCAGCCGTCGCTGGCGACCGCCACCAGCGGGTGCGCCAGCACCGTCCGCACGTCCGCCTCGTCCATGCCGTGCCAGACGATCGGGACGCCGGCCGGTGCTGCGTCCAGCAGCCGCAGGACCAGCTCGCCGACGCTGGAGCGCTCGTCGCGGGCCGCCTCGGCGAGGCTCCGGGCGCGGTGGCGCCGCAGCGGCCCGGCGGGAACGTCGGCGATCACCACGCTGGCCGGATCGAGCTCGCGCTCCCCCGGCCGCGGCTCGCCCCGCTCGCGGCGGGCCAGGTCGTCGGCCACGCGCCGGCGCGTGGCGGGGTCGGCCAGCCGCTCGCGCATGGCCGGCACCCCGCCGGCGACCGCCCAGCCGGGCAGCAGGGCCAGCAGCGTGGTGGAGCCGGCGGTGTAGGGGTACTGGTCGGCCAGCACGTCGTGGCCGGCGTGCGAGCGCTCCAGCAGGGCCAGCGAGTCGCGGACCCGCCCCCAGTTGGCGCGGCCCATCGCTTTGTGGTGGCTGAGCTGCACCGCGGCCCCGGAGCGCCGGCCGATCTCGATGGCCTCGCCCATGGCGTCCAGCAGCCCGGCGGCCTCGTCGCGGATGTGGCTGGCGTAGAAGCCGCCGGCGGCGGCCGCCACCCGCGCCAGCTCGGCCAGCTCCGCGGTCTCGGCGAAGCTGCCCGGCGCGTAGATGAGCCCGCTCGACAGCCCGAACGCGCCCTGCCGCATGGCCACGGCCACCAGCTCGCGCATCGCCTCCAGCTCTGCGGTGGTCGGCGCGCGGTCCTCGAAGCCCATGACGGCCACGCGCACGCTGCCGTGGCCGACCAGCAGGGCGAGGTTGCAGGCCAGCGGCAGCTCGGCCAGCCCGCGGGCGTAACCGTCCAGGTCGCTCCAGTCCCAGTCGAGCCCGGCGTCGAGGAAGGCGCTGGCGGCGCGCAGCAGCCCGGCCGTGGCCGGAGCGGTCGGGAACGGCGAGAAGCCGCAGTTGCCCAGCACCTGCGTGGTCACGCCCTGCCTGGTCATGGCCGGCGCGCGCGGGAAGCGCGGCAGCGTGAAGTCCGAGTGGGTGTGCAGGTCGATGAACCCGGGAGCCACCACGGCGCCGTCGGCGGCCACGACCCGCCGCGCCGCCGGCCGCCCCAGCCGGCCGACCTCGCGGATCACCCCCCGCTCGACCGCCACGTCGCCGGTCGCCGCGGCGGCGCCGGTCCCATCGACGATCCGGGCCCCGCGGATCAGCAGATCGTGCATGCCAGGCCTCCGTTCCTCCAGGTGCACACCAGTTTCGATCCTGCGACGGCGCGGGTGCTTGACAACTTCGTTTAGGCGGGCCTAACTAGCGCCCTCATGACCTCGCTGCCGATCGCCGTCGCCGGCCCGTTTGCGGTCCAGCTCGGGCGGCCGCGCGGCGACGACTGGGTGCACGCGGCCAGCCTGCTGGAGCCGGGCTCGCCGCTGCTGGAGGAGCGGCTGGTCGCGTTCGGCAAGCGGCTCGGCACCAGCCTCGAACCTCTTGGTGACCCGCCGGTGCGCTTGCACCCCTGCCCGTCGTGCCGCACCATAGCCGGGTGATGAGCACGAGCCGCAGCGCGCGATTTACGGGGGACCGGGGACCGGTCCTCCTCGCGCGCCCGCGTACCTGACGCACGGCACGCGCTCGCAGGAGCCGCCCCGGGTCACCGCCCTGGGGCGGCTCGTTGGTTTCCGAGCCCAATCCTGCGGCGCAGGGCCCGGTGCCCCGGTGGATCGGGAGGGGCCCGGTGCCGCGGTGGACCGGGCCAGCGGGACAGCACCACCAGGCAACCGAGGAGGACGAAGCAGATGGCAAGGCCGACGAACGCGACGGCTCGTGGCGAGCCGGCCGGGACGGGAGGCGCACCGGCGCCGGACCCGGTCGTGGCCGGCGGCGTGGCGATCGGCTCGGGTACCTTCACGCTGATCGCCCGCTCCGAGGTCGCGCTGGACGCCGAGCGCCTGCTGGAGGCCGCCCGGCTCGCGTGCGAGGTCCGCGCCGGCCTGCTGGACGTCGGCCGCGCCTGGGAGTTGTTGGACGCCGATGCGGTGGAGGCCTTCCAGCGCGCCAGCGGGCTCGGGGCGGTGTGCGCCGTCGGCGAGCCCGGCGACGTGGCCGCCGTGGCGCCGGTGGCCGCCCTGCTGCGGGTGTCGGTGACCGCGCTGGAGGGCAGCCTGCTGCCGCGCGCGCTCGGCACCGCCGGGCTGCCGGTGCTGCTGGAGCGCCCGACCGGCGCCGGCGTCCAGGCCTGGCTGCGCGCCGCCGAGCGCATCGAGCAGGAGGGCAACCCCGACGTGGTGCTCTGCGATCCCGGCGACGACCTGGCCGCGGTGCCGGCGCTGCGCAGCGCCGCCGCGCGGCCGCTGGTGGTCGACGCCAGCCCGGGGCGCCGCGGCCACCGCGACGCCGCCGCCCTGGCGCGTGCGGCCGCGGCGGTGGGCGCCGACGGCGTGACCATCGGCGTCGACAGCGAGCTGGACGGCCTGTCGAGCCAGCTGGATGCGGTCGCGGCGGCGGTCGGTCGCCGCATGGCCGGCCGCCGCATCCGCTACGTCGGCGGCCAGGGCGCCGGCCGGCGGGCCGGCGACACGAGCGAGCGATGGCGTCGCCGATGAGCGCCGAGGGCCGCCGCGGCGCCCATGGCCCCTCGGACGCCCATGGCCCCTCGGACGCCCAGGCCTCCTCGGACGCCGAGGGCGCCTCGGACGCCCGGGACGGCCGGGCCCCCCAGGGCGTCGAGGAGCTGCGGGCGGCGGTCGACCAGGTGGACCGGGAGCTGCAGCGGCTGGTCGCGCGGCGCCGCGAGCTGTCCAACCGGATCCAGGCGCTGCGGCTGGGACGCGGCGGCGAGCGCTACGACGCGACCCGCGAGGAGCAGGTGGTCGCCTCCTACGTGGCGGCGCTGGGCCCCGAGGGCGCCGACCTCGCCGCCGCGGTGCTCCGCGTGTGCCGCGGCCAGGCCGGGCCCGGGCCGGACTCGGACTCGGGATAACCCCACCTCGATCCGACCCGCTGGCTGCATGTCGGCCGGCCGGCGTCGCTGGTACGGTCCGGACGAGTCTGGGCGGTCGGCCGCCCGGCCGTCGGATCGAGCGATTCGAGGGGTGCATGTTGGGATCGGAGGTCGTGCCGCGACGGCGCCCGCGGGCGCCGCGCACGGTGCTCGGGGTCGCCGGTGCGGTCCTGGCGGTGCTGGTGGCGGCGACCGGCGCGCGCCTGCTGGTGGGCGTGGCCACACTCGCCGACGAGCATGCCCACGCGAGCTACCCGCTGGAGGGCCGGCGGCTGGTGATCGAGGGCTCCGGCAGCGCCAGCACCCTGCGGATCAGCGCGGGCCAGCCCGGCAGGGTCGAGGTCGACCGGGTGGTCCACCACGACCTGCAACGGCCGGAGCTGACCCAGCGCCTCGACGGCGACCGCCTGGTGCTCGGGGCACGCTGCCCGACCTTCATCGTGGTGCGCTGCGACGCCAGCTATAACCTGCGCGTCCCCGCGGCCATCGACATCCAGGTGCGCAATCCCAGCGGCGACATCAGGCTCACGGGTGTCCAGGGCAGCGTCGACCTGCGCACCAGCAGCGGCTCCATCACCCTCCAGGGCGGCAGCGACACGGCGCGCCTGCGCACCGACGACGGCTCGATCCGCGCCGGCGGGCTGCGCGCCACCGACGTCGACGCCTCCAGCGACAGCGGCCGGATCGCCATCGAGCTCATCGTGGTCCCGCGCCAGGTGGTGGCCCGCTCCAGCGATGGCAACGTCCAGATCGTGGTGCCCGCCGGGCCGCGGGCCTACCACGTCGACGCCAGGTCCACCGACGGCAAGGTGACCACCGCGGTGCCCACCGACCCCGAGTCGCCGATGCGCATCACCGCCTCCAGCAGCAGCGGCGACGTGGTCCTGCGCCGCGCCGGCTGACCGTGCCGACCCGGTTCACCGGGGCACCCCCGGGGTTCCCGGACCCCCTCCCGACTCACCGGGGCACCCCTTCGGGGTTCCCCGGACCCCTCCGGGCCGGGCGCGCCGAAGCGGTGCTACCCTTGCGAATCGACCTGCATGCGCGGGGGAGCCTGGGCGCCGAGCCCGGGCTGAGAGGCCGCAAGGCGACCCCATGAACCTGATCGGGTTAGGACCCGCGAAGGGAGGCGCTCTCCAAGTGCGCACAGCATCGACCGTCCCAGCCTGCCCCCCGAACTGAACGTTCCGCGCGCGATGAGCGGGCGGGAGGGCCGCCTGGCGCCCCGACCCACCGGGGCGCCTCCTTTGGGCTCCCCGGACCCCTCCGGGCGCGCCCCGGCCGGCGACGCCACCGGGGCGGCCGTCGAGCTGCGAGGCCTGCGGCAGGCGTTCGGGGAGCTGGTGGCGCTGGACGGCGTGGACCTTCGGGTGCCGCCGCACGGGCGGCTGGCGGTGGTCGGTCCCAGCGGCGGCGGCAAGTCGACCCTGCTCGGCCTGGTCGCCGGCCTGCTGGAGCCGAGCGCGGGCAGCGTGCTGGTCGGCGGCGAGGGGGACTGGAGACAGCGCCTGCGGCGCTGCGCCCTGATGCCGCAGAAGGACCTGCTGCTGCCGTGGCGCAGCGCGCTGGACAACGCCTGCCTGGCGCTGGAGAACCAGGGCCTGCCACGCGCGGAGGCCCGCCGGCGCGCGCGGCCGCTGTTCGAGCGCTTCGGCCTCGGCGAGTTCGAGCGCTCCCTGCCCGGCCAGCTCTCCGGCGGCATGCGCCAGCGGGTCGCGTTCCTGCGGACACTGCTGGCGGGCAAGCAGGTACTGCTGCTGGACGAGCCCTTCGGCGCGCTCGACTCGATCACCCGCGGACGCATGCAGGAATGGCTCGGCGAGGCGCTGGCCGCGCAGCCCTCCACGGTGATGCTGGTCACCCACGACGTGGAGGAGGCGCTGCTGCTCGGGGACGTGGTGGCGGTGCTCTCGGCGCGTCCCGGCCGGATCGTGCACCGGCTGGAGGTCGGCTTCGACCGCGGCGGCCCGCGCCGCGAGGTGGTCGCCAGCCAGGCGTTCGTGGCCGCGCGCCAGGAGATCCTGGAGGCGCTGGAATGAGGCGCCGCGGCTCCGGGGGCACCGCGGGCGCTGGAATGAGGCGCCGCGGCTCCGAGGGGACCGCGGGCGCTGGAATGAGGCGCCGCGGCTCCGAGGGGACCACGGGCGCTCCCGCGCGGCGGGGCGATTGGCGGCGCTACCTGCCGGCGGCGGTGCTGGTGGCGGCCGGGATCGCGGCGTGGGAGGCCGCCATCCGCCTGTTGCGGGTGCCGGACTACCTGCTGCCCGCGCCCTCGGCGATCGTCGCCGACTTCGGTCCCGACGGGCGGCTGCTGCTCGACAACTCGCTGGTGACGCTGCGCGAGATGGCGCTCGGCCTGCTGCTCGCGGTAGCGGCCGGGTTGGCGCTGGCGGTGGTCCTGCACCTGTCCGGCACGCTGCGGCGCGCGCTGTACCCGATCCTGATCGGCTCGCAGACCATCCCGATCGTGGTGCTGGCGCCGATCCTGGTGATCCTGCTCGGCTTCGACCTCGCGCCCAAGGTGGCCATCGTCGCGCTGATCTGCTTCTTCCCGATCGTCGTCAACACCGTCGACGGCCTGCGCTCGGTCGACGAGGACCTGGTGCGGATGATGCGCACGCTGGACGGATCGCGCTGGGCGATCCTCAAGCGGGTGGAGCTGCCATCGGCGCTGCCGCAGTCGTTGTCCGGCATGCGCGTGGCCGCGACCTACGCGGCCATCGGCGCCGTCTTCGGCGAGTGGGCCGGCTCCAGCGCCGGCCTCGGCTACCTGATGCTCCAGGCGACCCCCAACCTCGACACTCCGCGGATCTTCGCTGCGATCGTGATCCTCACGGCGCTGTCGCTGGGGCTGTTCCTGCTCATCCGCGCGCTCGAGCGCCTGCTCGTGCCCTGGGCGCGGCCCGCGCCCAGGGCGGCATCCGTCCAGCGACCCTAGGGAGGCTCGACCGGCACATGGCCACACACGCACGACGAACCCGACCGCTGCTGCCGATCCTGGCCGCCCTGGCACTGCTGGCCGCCGGCTGCGGGGCCACCGGCGGCTCCGGCTCCCCGGGCTCCGGCGGCACGGGCCTGGGCCGGCCGGCCCGCGTCGACCTGTCGCTGGACTGGACGCCCAACCCCGACCACGTCGGCCTGTACTACGCCCAGCAGCACGGCTTCTTCCAGCGGGCCAGGCTCCAGGTGACCATGCGGGCGCCGTCCGACCCGAGCGCTCCGATCAAGCTGGTCGGGCTGAACCAGGTCGACCTGGCGATCAGCTACCAGCCCGACCTCTTCCTTGCCAGCCCGAAGCGGCTGCCGGTCAAGGCGGTGGCCGCACTGGTGCCGGTGCCGCTGAACTCGCTGATCGCGCTCAGCGACTCCGGGATCACCAGCCCGAGCGCCCTGCGCGGTCGCAAGGTCGGCATCACCGGCATCCCCACCGACGACGCCACCCTGGCCACGCTGCTCCGTACCGGCGGGCTGACGCGCGGCGACGTGCGCACCGTCAGCGTCGGCTTCAACCTGGTCACCTCGCTGCTGTCGCGCAAGGTCGACGCGATCCTGGGGGGTTACCGCAACGTCGAGGGCATCCAGATCGAGCAGGAGACCGGCACCCGGCCGGTGGTGCTGCCGGTCGACCGCCTCGGGGTGCCCAGCTACGACGAGCTGGTGGTGGTCGCCAACTCGAAACGGCTCGACGGCGACCCCGCCTACGCCGCCACGGTCCGGCGCTTCCTCGACGCCCTGCGACAGGGCACCCAGGCGGCGATGGCCGACCGCGACGGCGCCGTCGCCACGATGCAGCAGGCCACCAGCTACAAGGCGCCGTTCCTGCGCGCCAGCGTGCCCGCCACCCTGGACCTGCTGCGCCCGCCCGACGGGGCCCCCATCGGTTGCATGGAGCCGGCCGCCTGGCACTCCTACGGCGACTGGATGCACCGCACCGGCCTGCTTCCCAGGAGCGTCGACGGCGCCTCGCTGATGACCACCGCCTACCTCCCCGGGTCCTGCTGAGCGACGCCGCCGCGGGCGGGGCGCTCAGGCCAGGCGGGCGCGGGCGGGGCGCTCAAGCCGGGCGGGCGCGGGCGGCGGGCCACTCGTCGGCGAGCATGGCGTAGACCAGCTCGTCGGTCCACTCGCCCTTGACGATCTCGTTCTGGCGGAGGTGGGCCTCGCGGCGCATGCCGAGGCGCTCCATGACCTTGGCGGAGGCGGTGTTGCGGGCGTCGCAGCGGCCGACCACCCGGTGCAGGCCGAGGCCCTCGAAGCCCAGGCGCAGCATGACCGCGCCAGCCTCGCCGGCGAAGCCCTTGCCGTGGTGGTCGGGGTGCAGCACGAAGCCGATCTCGCCCTGGCGGTGCTTGGCGCTGACCCAGCGCAGGCTCACGTCGCCGACCAGCGCCCCTGACTCCGGCAGCGTCATCGCCAGGTTCAGCGCGTCGCCTTGGTCCTCCAGGGTCGTGGTCCGCGCACGCTTGGCGAGCACCTCGCGCACCTCGGCCAGCGACCGCGGCCGCCACATCAGGTAGCGGGTCACGTCCGGCCGCGACTGGATGGCGTGCAGGTCTGCCAGGTCGTCCATGGCGAAGGGCCGCAGCAGCAGCCGCCTGGTCAGAATCGGATAGGTGGGCCGCAGCATCCGCCGATCCTAGCGCAGCCCCGCCAGCGCGGGCCGGGCGCCGGGGCCGCGCGGGGTCAGTAGCGGCGGCCGCGGACGCGGTGGATGTCGAACCGGGCGGTGCTGGCGACCGCCATGACGGTCATCACGCCGGCCTGCACGGGGTCGGTGACCACCAGGTCGGCGTGGTCGGGGACCGAACCGGCCATGTTCAGCGACACGACCATGATCCCGTGCGCCCGCACCTCGTCGACGGCGTCGGTCACCTCGCCGCCCATCAGCGACCCTGCCAGCACCAGGGCCACCGCCCGGGGCAGCCGGCCCACGGCGCGCACGGCGTTGGCCAGGTTCTCCTCGCCGACGATCGGGATGGTGTCGACGCTGATCTTCTCGCCACGGATGTTGTGGCGGTCGGCTTCGCCGATGGCGCCGAGCGCGACCTGGCCGACCTGGGCGCCGGCGCCCACCACGATGATCCGCTTGCCGTAGACCTGGAACATGCTCGGCAGCCGGCGGATGGAGGTGACCGCGTCGACGGCCAGCAACGCCCGCTCAAGGCCCTCGGGATCGTCGACGGCGTCCAGCTCCCAGTAGACCGCGCTGCGGGCGCCCCGCTCGACGATCTCGACCGAGACGATGTCGCCGTCGTAGCGCTGGATCGCGGCGGTCATGTCATGCAGCAGCCCGCGGCGGTCCGCGCCCTCGACGAGCACGGCGAGCTGCGGCCGGCGCCGGAGCGGCGCCTCCGGCGACTCCCCTCCGACCGTGGCCACGGGCGAGAGGCTACCAGCCTCCATCGCCAGCGGCCGGGCCAAGGGCGCGGGCGGGCGGTCGATCGCGGGGCCGGCTGGCCACAGGCGCGCTCGCCGCCATTGCGCCGCTCCAGGCGTGTAGGCTGCCAGCCATGCCGCTTCCCAAGGGCCTCGCCCGCTTCAACCGGTGGGTCACCAACCCGGTCACCCGGACCTTCGCCGGCCGCCTGCCCGGCTTCGCCATCGTGATCCACCGCGGACGGACCAGCGGCCGCCGCTACCGTACCCCGGTGAACGCCTTCGCCCGCCCGGACGGCGGCTACGCGCTCGCCCTCACCTACGGGCCGGACTCCCAGTGGGTCCGCAACGTCGTGGCGCAGGGCGGCTGCACGCTGGAGACCACCGGGCGGCGGGTCGAGATGACCAACCCTCGGGTCGTGCACGACCCCTCCCGCCGGCCGGTGCCCCCGCCGGTCAGGGCCATCCTGGCGCTGATGGGGGTCGAGTACTTCCTGGAGCTGGACCGGACGCCCGGCTGAGGCCCTCGCCCGCCAGGCTGAGGCCCTCGCCCGCCGGCCCGCCTCACCGACAGCCGGGCCGCCGCCACGTGGCCGCCGGCGGGGTCGGCGCCGCCCGGGTGCGGAATATCCGCGGGCGCCAGGACGCTGCTATCCCGGGTGCCGGACGCGGCGCCCGACTTCGTATGCCCGCCTGGAATGGACGCGAACCACGATCGTGAAGACCCCGCTCGCAGAACTGAACGCCCGCCTGCCCGAGCTGACCCTGACCGACCAGCAGCGGCTGCGGCGCCGGCTGGACCGCGCCCGCAAGCTGCGCGGCGCCGAGGCCCGCCAGGCCGCGATGGCCGAGGTCGCCGCCGAGGTCGAGACCGCCGAGCGGCGGGTCGCTCGGCGGCGCTCCGCCGTACCCCGGGTCAGCTATCCGGCGGCGCTGCCGATCAGCCAGAACCGGGACGAGATCCTGGACGCGGTCCGCGGTCACCAGGTCGTGATCGTGGCCGGCGAGACCGGCTCCGGGAAGACCACCCAGCTCCCCAAGATATGCCTGGAGCTGGGGCGCGGCGTGCGTGGCGCGATCGGGCACACGCAGCCGCGCCGGCTGGCGGCGCGAACGGTCGCCGAGCGCGTGGCCGAGGAGCTGGAGACCCCGCTGGGCGGCGCGGTCGGCTACAAGGTCCGCTTCAGCGACCACGCCAGCGACGACACCCTGGTCAAGGTGATGACCGACGGCATCCTGCTCGCCGAGCTGCTCGACGACCGCATGCTGCGCCGCTACGACACCCTGATCATCGACGAGGCCCACGAGCGCAGCCTCAACATCGACTTCATCCTCGGCTATCTCGCGCAGCTCCTGCCGCGCCGGCCGGACCTCAAGGTCATCATCACGTCGGCGACCATCGACCCGGAGCGGTTCTCGCGGCACTTCGGCGACGCGCCGGTGATCGAGGTCTCCGGCCGGACCTACCCGGTCGAGGTCCGCTACCGACCGATCGCCGACGATGCCGACCACGACCAGGTCCAGGCGATCGGCGACGCGGTGGACGAGCTGCGCGCCGAGGGGCGCGGCGACATCCTGGTCTTCCTGAGCGGCGAGCGCGAGATCCGCGACACCGCCGACGCGCTGCGCCGGCTCGACTCCAGGGACACCGAGGTCCTGCCGCTGTACGCACGGCTGTCGGCGGCCGAGCAGCACCGGGTATTCCAGCCCCACACGGGCCGCCGGATCGTGCTGGCGACCAACGTCGCCGAGACCTCGCTGACGGTCCCGGGCATCCGCTACGTGATCGACCCGGGGACGGCGCGCATCTCCCGCTACAGCCACCGCACCAAGGTGCAGCGGCTGCCGATCGAGCCGGTCTCGCGGGCTTCCGCCGACCAGCGCAAGGGCCGCTGCGGGCGCACCGCCGACGGCATCTGCATCCGGCTCTACTCGGAGGAGGACTTCCAGTCGCGGCCGGAATTCACCGATCCGGAGATCCTGCGGACCAACCTCGCCTCGGTGATCCTGCAGATGGCCACGCTGGGGCTCGGCGACGTGGGCAGCTTCCCGTTCATCGATCCGCCCGACCACCGCAACGTGCGCGACGGCGTGCACCTGCTCGAGGAGCTGGGCGCCTTCGACCCGACCGCCAAGGACGACCGCGGGCGCCTGACGCCGCTGGGCCGCAAGCTGGCGCAGCTGCCGGTCGACCCTCGCCTGGCGCGCATGGTGCTGGAGGCCGAGCGCTACGGCTGCGTCCGCGAGGTGATGGTGATCGCGGCCGCCCTGTCCATCCAGGACCCGCGCGAGCGGCCCACCGACGCCCAGCAGGCGGCCGCCGAGAAGCACAGTCGATTTGTCGACAAGGATTCTGATTTCCTCAGCTATCTGAACCTTTGGAGATACCTGCGCACGGCGCAGGAGGAGCTGTCCTCCAACCAGTTCCGCAAGCTGTGCAGGGCCGAGTATCTGAACTACCTGCGCGTGCGGGAGTGGCAGGACGTCTACAGCCAGCTCCGGCAGGTCGCCAGGACCTTCGGGATCCGCTCGAGCAGCGCGCCGGAGGACCCCGACAACATCCACCGCTCGCTGCTGGCGGGGCTGCTGTCGCACATCGGCCTGAAGGACCCCGAACGCCAGGAGTACCTGGGGGCGCGCAGCGCGCGGTTCGCGATCTCGCCCGGCTCGGCCCTGTTCAAGAAGCCGCCGCGCTGGGTGATGGCCGCCGAGCTGGTGGAGACCTCGCGCCTGTGGGGGCGGGTGGCCGCCCGCATCGAGCCGGAGTGGGCCGAGTCGCTGGCCCAGCACCTGGTGAAGCGCACCTACAGCGAGCCGCACTGGGAGCAGTCCGCCGGCGCGGTGGTGGCGCTGGAGAAGGTCACGCTGTACGGGGTGCCGATCGTCGCCTCGCGGCGGGTCAACTACGGCGGCATCGACCCGGAGGTCTCGCGGGAGCTGTTCATCCGCCACGCGCTGGTGGAGGGCGAATGGGAGACCCACCACCGGTTCTTCGAGGCCAACCGCAGGCTCCTCGAAGAGGTCTCCGACCTCGAGGCGCGGGCGCGCCGGCGCGACATCCTGGTGGACGACGAGGCGCTGTTCGACTTCTACGACCAGCGGGTCCCCGCCGAGGTCGTCTCCGCCCGCCACTTCGACGCCTGGTGGAAGCGGGCCCGCGCCAGCCAGCCCGACCTGCTCGGCTTCGAGAAGTCGATGCTGATCAAGCAGGGCGCCGGCGGCGTCAGCGAGCGCGACTACCCGGACGTCTGGCGGCAGGGCCGGCTGGAGCTGCCGCTCACCTACCAGTTCGAGCCGGGCGCGGACGCCGACGGCGTGACCGTCCACGTCCCGCTGGCCGTGCTCAACCAGGTGGCCGCCGGCGGCTTCGACTGGCAGGTCCCCGGCCTGCGCCAGGAGCTGGCGACGGAGCTGATCAGGTCGCTGCCCAAGCCGATTCGCCGCAACTTCGCGCCAGCCCCCGACCACGCCAGGACGGTCCTGCAGCGCGTGACGCCGTTCGAGGTGCCGCTGGTGGAGGCGCTCGGGCTGGAGCTGCGGCGCATGACCGGGGTGGAGGTGCCGGCGGACGCCTGGCACCTGGACGAGGTACCGGACCATCTCAAGGTCACCTTCAGGGTCAGCGACGGCCAGCAGGTGCTGGCCGAGGACAAGGACCTGGAGCGCCTCAAGCTGCGGTTGAAGAGCAGGGTTCGTGCCGCCATCTCGGCCGTGGCCGGCGGCGTCGAGCGGGACGGGCTGCGCTCCTGGACCATCGGCACGCTGCCGCGGACCGTCGAGGTCGAGCGCGGCGGACGGGTCGTGCAGGGCTACCCGGCCCTGGTCGACGAGGGCGACAGCGTCGCCGTCCGGGTCCTGGAGACCGAGGATGCCGGGCAGCATGCCATGTGGCAGGGCACGCGCCGGCTGCTGCTGCTCGGCTCGCCGTCGCCGACCAGGTTCGTGCTCGGGCGGCTCGGCAACCGGGCCAAGCTGACGCTGCGCGACTACCCGCACGGGAGCGCCGTGGACCTGTTCGACGACTGCATCGCCTGCGCGGCCGACGCGCTGATGGCCGACGGCGGCGGGCCGGCGTGGGACGCCGAGGGCTTCGCCAAGCTCCACGACAAGGTGCGGGGCGAGCTGGCCGACACCGTGCTCGACGTGGTCACCAGGGTCGAGCGCATCCTGGCCACGGTGCACACCATCGAGCTGCGGCTCCACGATGCCGCCAACCCCACGCTCGCGCCGGCGCTGGACGACGTCAGGGCGCAGCTCGACGGGCTGGTGTACCGCGGCTTCGCGACCGCCACCGGGTCACGCCGGCTGGCGGACGTGCTGCGCTACGTGCGCGGTATCGAGCACCGCCTGGACAAGCTGGCTTCGCACCCCGCAAGGGACGCCGAGCTGATGGCCGCCATCGAGGACATCCAGGACGCCTACCGGCGGCGGCTCGACCGGATCCCTCCGGGCCGGCGGCCCGGCGAGGCGCTGCGCGAGATCCGCTGGATGATCGAGGAGCTGCGCATCAGCTACTTCGCCCAGCCGCTCGGCACCCCCTACCCCATCTCCTCCAAACGCCTCCGCCGCGCCCTCGACCAGGCCTGACGAACGTCGCGCGTCCGCGTCCGACCGCCAGGCGCCCGCCGCAAGCCTGGGCCGGCATGCGATGATGTCGACCACGATGCTGGATCTCACCCCCGACGAAGTCCTCGCCACGACCCGCAGCGTCCGCAAGCGCCTGGACCTCCAGCGGCCGGTGGAGCGCGAGGTGCTCGAGGAATGCCTGCGCCTGGCCCAGCAGGCGCCGACCGCCAGCTATGCGCAGAACTGGCACTTCGTGGTGGTCACCGACGCCGCCGAGCGGGCGGCGCTCGGCGAGCTGTGGCGCAGCGTCGCCGGCCCGTACCTGGAGCGCCGCTCCGCCGCGGCGGCCGCCGACGAGCACGTCGTCCGCATCGGCGACGCCGTGCGGCATCTCGCCGAGCACATCCACGAGGTCCCGGTCTACGTCATCCCCTGCGTCGAGGGCAGGACCGACGGCGCGCCCGCCGCCGTGCAGGCCTCCCGCTGGGCGTCGATCATGCCCGCGACCTGGAGCTTCATGCTCGCCGCCCGCGCTCGCGGACTCGGCACCGTATGGACGACGTTCCACCTCCGGCATGAACGCGAGGCCGCCGAGATCCTCGGCATCCCCTACGACAAGGTGATGCAGGCGGCGCTCATCCCGGTCGCCTACACCATCGGCACCGAGTTCAAGCCCGCCGCCCGCAAGCCGCTGGACACGATGGTGCACTGGGACCGCTGGTAGCGCCTGGCGTGTGCGAGCGGCTCCCTGGGTGATACTGGCCGGGTGGGGGCATCGAGCTGGGACCTGATCGTGGCCGGCGCCGGGCCGGCCGGCGCGGCGGCGGCCCTGGAGGCCAGGCGGCTGGCGCCCGAGGCGCGGGTGCTGCTGCTGGACCGGGAGCGCTTCCCGCGCGACAAGGCCTGCGGCGACGGCATCGGCCCGCACGCCGCCGGCGAGCTGGCGGAGCTCGGAGCCGGCTCGGTCCTGGACGGCTACCCTCCCATCAGGCGGCTGCGGCTGCGCGCGCCCGGCGGGATCGAGGCCGCCGGCGCCAGCGCCATGCCGAGCTGGGTGGTGCCCCGCAAGGTCCTGGACGCTCGCCTGGTCGAGGCGGCCGTCGGCGCCGGGGTGGTGCTGCGTCAAGAGCGGGTGCGCAGGCTGGAGCAGCGGGACGGCCTGGTGATCGTCAACGGCGAGCTGGCGGCACCGGCGGCGATCGGGGCCGATGGCGCCAACTCGACGGTACGGCGGCTGCTCGGTGCGCCATCCAGCCCTGAGCACCGCACCGCGATCGCGCTGCGGGGCTACGCCCCCGCCCCGCCGGAGCCGCCAGAGCAGCTCATCGGCTGGGTGGCGGAGGGCTGGCCCGCCTACGTGTGGTCGTTCCCGACCGGGACCGGGCTGGTCAACGTCGGCTACGGGCTGCTGCGCAGCCGCCTGCACGGCGGCGGCAGGGCCGAGCTGGAGCGGCGCCTGCGCACGCTGCTGCCCGGCTTGGACCCCGATCCCGCCAGCCTCCGCGCGCACCACCTGCCGTTCTCGCCGAGCCGGCCGCTGGCGGGCAGGGGTCGCGTGCTGCTGTGCGGCGACGCGGCCTGCATGGTGAACCCGCTGTCCGGCGAGGGGATCTACTACGCGCTCGCCTCCGGCCGGCTGGCCGCCCGCGCGAGCCTGCTCGCGCCGGGGCGGCCCGGTCCCGCGTACAGGGCGCTGCTCACTGTGGCGCTGGGCCGCCACTTCCGCCACGCCGCCGTGCTCGGGCGCGCGATCCGCTGGCAGCCCCTGGCCTGCGCCGCCCTGGCCGCCGCCGACAGCTCCCCTGCGCGCTTCCAGCGACTCGTCGAGCTCGGCCTCGGCCAGGCGCGGATCACACCGGCGCTGCTGGCCAGCGTGCTGGCCGGCTGGCGCACCCGGCGCCGGTAACCGGCAGCCGCCCGCAACCGGCCAAGGGGGGAGCTCGCCTCCCCCCGCCGCCCTGTAGAGGGGCACCCACGCCACGCCGAAGGAGGGGGGAGCCTCGAGGGGGGAGCTGCGCTCCCCCCTCGAGACCCTATACGGCCCAGCGGGTGCGCGAGGCCGCGGGGTCCGAGGCGGCCTGATGGAGCCGCTCCATCGAGGCGGCCACGCCGCTGGCGACCCGCTCCAGGTCAGGGATGATGCCGGCGTCGGCCGTGAGCCCGATGGTCAGGCGGTCGCCCCAGGTCATCGCTGCCGCGGTGATGCCGACCTCGTTGGCCAGCGGCATCAGCGGGAAGGCGACCTCGACCCTGGCGCCGGCGATGTGCACCGGCGAGGCGATCCCGCCCAGCGTGGTGATGATCAGGTTGAACCAGCGCCCTCGGTAGGCGAAGCGCGCCGCGCGGGCGTGCAGCGCCGCCGGCGCCCATGCCCCCACGACCTGCATCAGGAAGCTCGCGCCCAGCGGCTGGTGCGACCGCTTGGCGCGCTTGGTGAGGGCGCGGACGGCGGCCAGCCGCTCGCTCGCGCGCATCGGCCCCACCGGCACGTCGACCGACAGCGCCGAGGTCCAGCTGCCCGGCGCGGCCGCCTGTCCAGGCGGGCGAACCGCCACCGGCACCATCACCCGCAGGGTCTCGCCCTTCGCCGGGCCGCGGCCGCCAGAGGCCTCGGCCCGGTCGCCGGGCGGTCCGGTCCCGTTCGCCGCCTCGCGGCACTCCAGCAGGCTGTGCACGCCCTCGGCCACCAGCGTCAGGACGATGTCGTTGATGGTGCCGCCGAGCCTGCCCCGGATCCGCTTGACCTGGTCGAGCGGGACCTCGGTGAGCACGATCCGCCGCTTGGCCGCGATCGGGCGGTTGATCGGGCCCTTGGGCGCGGTGCCGGCGCGGGCGAGCTGCCAGATGCCGATCACGATCTCGCCGGCCCGCCGGAAGGACCTGGCCGGGTGGCGGGTGGTCCGCACGATCGCCCCGCCGAAGGCGCGCCAGGGCGCGGCGACGTGGGCCCACAGCGTGGACCAGAACAGCCGGCCCCTGCCCGGTGGCGGCTGGGGATCCCAGTCGGTCTCCTCAGCGGCCGGGATCACGTCGGCGGAGGTGGCCAGCCGCAGCCGCCGCAGCACGCCGTTGCGCGGGCCGGCGGACAGCCCGAACAGGTGGTGGGCGACGTTGAGGGCGCCGAGCCCGTCGGCGACCGCGTGGTGGAGCTTGAGCACCACCGCCTGCGAGCCGCCGTCCAGCCCGTCGATCAGGTGCAGCTCCCACAGCGGCCGCGAGCGGTCCAGCGGGGTGGCCATCAGCGCCTCGACGGTCTCGCAGAGCGCTGACCAGCCGCACGGCGCAGAGAGCTCCAGCCGCCGGATGTGCCAGGCCAGGTCGAAGGCGTCGTCGTCGACCCAGGCGGCGCGCGCCAGGCCCAGCGGGGGCACGGCCAGGCGCTGTCGCAGCCTGGGCAGGCCGCAGAGCCGCCCTCCCAGCAGCTCGACCAGCTCCTGCCGGCGCAGCGGGCCCTGGGGCCGGGCGGAGGAGTCCAGGATGGCCAGCCCGCCCACGTGCTGCTGGACACAAGGCGTCTCGGTGTAGAGGAAGAAGGCGTCCTGGGGGCGCAACAGCTCCAAGTTCCAGCTCCAACCTCGACTGCATGGCCGTCGCCATTATCACATGTGCCCCGTTTGCGCATGAACCCGTGACGGGTGATGGCGACCCGCGCAGCTTACATCCGCTCGGGAACTTGGATTCCGAGCAGGTCCAGGCCCAGCGTCAAGGTCCTGGCCACCAGCGCGCACAGCGCCAGCCGCGAGCTGCGCGTCGGCCCGTCGGCCTGCAGCACGGGGCACGCCTCATAGAAGTCGGTGAAGGCGGTGGCCAGGTCGAACAGGTAGGTGCAGAGCCGGTGCGGCTCCAGCGTGGCCTCGACCGCCCCGACCGCCTCGCCGAGGCCCAGCAGCTTCAGGGCCAGAGCGCGCTCGGCGGGCTCACCGGGGGCGATCCGCCCGCGGGAGGCCTGCTGGTCGTCGATGCCGGCCTTGCGGAAGATCGAGCGGATCCTGGTGACCGCGTACTGCAGGTAGGGGCCGGTGTTGCCGTCGAAGGCCAGCATCCGGTCCCAGTCGAACACGTAGTCCCGCTCGCGCTGGAACGACAGGTCGAAGTACTTGAGCGCGCCCATGGCCACCGCCCGGGCGACGCTGGAGCGGGCCTGCGGGTCCAGCTCGCCGCGGTCCTGCACGATCTTGGCGGCCCGCTCGTCCGCCTCGTCGAGCAGGTCGACCAGCTTGACCGGGTCGCCGCTGCGGGTGCGCATGATCTTGCCGTTGCTGCCGAGGACCGAGCCGAACGGCGCGTGCTCGGCGCGGTGGCCGTTGAGCCAGCCGGCCATGCGCCCGGTGGCGAACACCATCGAGAAGTGCAGCGCCTGCGGTGACCCGACCACGTAGATCAAGCGGGTGGCGCCGAACTCGCGCACGCGCTTGCGCAGGGCGGCCAGGTCGGTGGTGACGTAGGTGTAGGCGCCGACGCTGGTCCGGACGATCAGCGGCAGGCGCTCGCCGTCGCGGCCGGTGAACCCTGGCGGGAATACGCACAGCGCACCCTGGCTCACCTCGGTGAGGCCCTTGGCCTCCAACTCCGCCACCACGTCTGGCAGCTCCGGGTTGTAGCGGCTCTCCGCGTCGATGTCGTCGTCGGTCAGCAACACGCCGAGCCGGTGGTAGATGGCGCGGAAATGCCGCATGGACTCCTCGACCAGCTCGTGCCACAGCGCCAGGGTGGTCGGGTCCCCCGCCTGCAGCGCCACCACCCGCCGCCGGGCCCGCTCGGCGAAGTCGGGGTCGGCGTCGAACTTCTGGCGTGCCTGCTGGTAGAAGAGGTTGAGGTCGCCGACCGACAGCTCGGCGCCGGGCTCGGCGGCGCCGAGGTCGACCAGGTGCTCGATCAGCATGCCGAACGGCGCGCCCCAGTCGCCGATGTGGTTCTGGCGGATCACCCGGTGGCCGAGGAAGCCGAGCACCCTGGCCAGCGCGTCGCCGATCACCGTCGAGCGAAGGTGCCCGACGTGCATCTCCTTGGCCACGTTGGGCGAGGAGTAGTCGACCACCACCGTCTCCGGTGCGGCGGCGGGCGCGACCCCGAGGCGCTCGTCGGCGGCGAGCGCGGCCGCCTGCTCGGCGATCCAGCCGGACCGCAGCGTGAGGTTGACGAAGCCCGGGCCGCTCACCTCGACACGCTCGCACAGGTCCTCGACGTCGAGCCGCTCGACGATGGCGGCGGCCACCTCGCACGGCGGCCTGCCCAGCGTCTTCGCCAGGCTCATGGCGACGTTGGCCTGGAAGTCGCCGAAGGACGACGGGCGGATCAGCGGGTCGGTGCTGGCCAGCTCGTCGCCGAAAGCGGCGGCAAGGGCCGCGCGGAAGCGGCTGCTGAGCTCAGATTTGGGGTCGGCCACGGCGATGCTGGTCCTTGGAGTCCGGGTGGGTTCGGGCGAGCCGCTCGGCTCGATCGCATCATGCCACAGGCTGCGTCGGCGAGCCCTTGCGTGGGTAGGCAGAGCGAGCGGGGAAGCCGAGCACGTCACGGGGGCGACGATGGCGGCAGTGGCCCGTCGGGCAGCCGGCCGGGTGCAACGGTCCATGGACCGGTTCGACCGGTTCCAGCAGCGGAACCGGGTGCTGGCGCTGCCGTTCGCGGTGATCCGCAAGTTCGGCGACGACCGGGCCGGCAACCTGGCGGCGCTGCTCGCCTATTACGGCTTCTTCTCGCTGTTCCCGCTCCTGCTGGTGCTGGTCACGGTGCTCGGGTTCGTGCTGGCCGGGCGGCCGGGGCTCCAGCAAAGGATCCTGGATTCGGCACTCGCGCAGTTCCCGGTCATCGGCGACCAGATCAGGCGGGACATCGGCTCGATCAGGGGCAGCGGGCTGACGCTGGCGATCGGCGTCGTCGGCACCCTCTGGGGTGGCCTGGGCGTCACCCAGCAGGCACAGAACGCAATGAACACCGCCTGGGGCGTGCCCCGCAGCCGCTGGCCGAACTTCTGGCTGCGGCTGGCGCGGGGGCTCGGCGTGCTGCTGGTGCTGGGGCTGGCGACGATCGTCGCGACACTGCTTTCGGGGCTGGGGACCATGTCGGGGCTGCCGGTCGTCGGGCGCATGCTGCCGTTCGCGGGCACGCTGCTGCTGAACCTGGCGCTGTTCCTGTTCGCGTTCAAGGTGCTCACCTCGGTCACGGTCCCCTGGCGGCGGCTGCTGCCCGGGGCGGTGCTGGCGGGCACCAGCTGGAGCGTGCTGCAGGTGGTCGGCGGCTACTACGTGACCCATCAGCTCAAGGGCGCGAGCCAGGTCTACGGGACGCTCGCCCTGGTGATCGGCCTGCTGTCGTGGTTGTACCTGGGCGCCCAATTGTTCCTGTATGCGGCGGAACTGAACGTGGTGCTGGCCAAGCGCATGTACCCGCGCAGTCTGTTCCCCCCACCGCTCACCAAGGCCGACAAACGGGCGATCTCGGACCTCGCCAAGGTCGACGAGCTGCGCCCCGAGGTCCACGTGGACGTGGACTTCGAGCCACCGCCGGAGGCGGACCGGGAGCCGGAGCCACGTGGAGCCTCGGAGGAGCCGAAGCCACGTCGAGGGTCGGAGTCAGCCGCCGGGGCGGAACCGGCCGCCGGGGCGGAGCCGGCAACCGGGGCGGAGGCCGGGCGGGCGCCCGAGCGGACGCGGGGCGGCAAGGGATAGGGTCCGTCGGGCCGCTGGGCCGAGCCGGCCACACGCTCGCACTCGTTCTGGATGCTCAGCTTCAGTATCGGCGATCCTCGACCAGAGAAGGTGAGCAGGTATATCGCAAGCTAAGGCGGAGGATTTTGCTGCGTAGACGCGCACAATTGTACGTATCGCGTACAATCCTGCTCAGCAAAGCCATACCCGCGGGCAACCTCAGCGCGGTATCGCCCTCCTTCGAGGGGAGTGGTCTTGTTGTCTCGTTTTGTGACGCGGTTTGGGTCGCTGGGTGGGTTTGAGAAGGGTCGGGTGGAGGTGGTCGATGATGATCCTCGCCACTACGCGTTCTCCAACGTGTTCGAGGTGGCGTTGGGGTCGGGGCCGTGGGAGC
>WNGJ01000005.1_pt1 | contig 168120 bp, 141 predicted proteins | sample 5400611 | NCBI WGS metagenome assembly WNGJ01 (sample SAMN13153375, study PRJNA577476) | soil metagenome | isolation source: 40 cm soil or saprolite under Garry oak tree replicate 1 | place: USA:California | collected 2016-06-15 | reverse complement strand
GGGTGCCCCACGTCTTCCAGGCCTATTCCCCGATGCTTGACGAAGCGGCCGCTGCACTGGACGGAGCCGGACAGCTCCTGTCGGCGCATCTCGCCGGCGCAGAACGCGTCACCACATAGCGTGAGGAAGGATCGGAACACCATCAGGTACGTGGCATCCACGGTCGTAGTCTCACGCGCCGTCTGGGGAGAGGTCATCGTCTAATTGAGGTGATCGGGCTTCCGCTCGCATCCGTCGGAGCTCGAGCAGTTGGAGGTCGAGCGCTTCGATCTGTGCAAGGACGCCGAACAACGCGGACCGATCTTCAAGCCAACCGGTGAGCACGGTCTCGTTTGCGTTCAGCTGAGGCACCCTCGAGGGAAAGGCGGATAGGGCATTAGGTCCGAGCCGCCCCTTTATCCGGATCGTGTACATGCCCAGCGCTGTCCCCACCCGACCATCCTGCCGCCCGACCTAGTGAGTCGGCGACACCAGAATCTGGTGATTGTGGGTGCGCGCCGGCGCTACGGGCTATTTCGGCGAGGTTCGCGAGAGCCCGGTTGAGAGGAGCCGCAGCTGCCGTGCGCGCTGAACGGCGGAAGACCGATCGCGCACACCGAGCTTGGAGTAGATGCTGCGGATGTGCGTGTTGACCGTGTTGATAGAGACGTAGAGCTCTCCCGAGATCTCCGGCCGCGTCAGGTTTGTCGGCAGATATCGCAGTACGCGGAGTTCGCTCGGGCTGAGCTCCTCGGGTTGCGACAGGCGCGCTCGTTCGGTGCTCGGCGCCGGTGCGCCGCGCAGCAGGTCGACGATGTCGGCGAGAAGCGCGCCATGAGCCGTTTCGTGACTCGGGAGCGTGTCGAGCAGCTCCGCGGCCCTGTACATGGCAAACGGGAAGATCAGCCGATCTGGCTCGGCGGCAGCGAGCGCGGCCTCGGCGGCGGCAGCGGCGGCGCTCCGATGACCCAGAGCTAGGTGCGCGAGGCCAGCGAGCACATGTGCTTCGACGAGTGCGTACGCCGGAAAGCTGAGTGGCGGCATCATACGGTGAACGTCTCCGAGGACAGCTAGCGCTGTGGCGGGGTCGCCCTCGGCCAGGCTGATTGCTGCTCGCGCGAGGTCAATGGCGTCCATCCATTCGTGTCCGGTGGAGAACTCATCGAGCGTTGCGCGCGCTTCGTCTGGCATCCCGAGGCAAGCGAGCCATTCGGCGATCACCGGTGCGAGAATGTGCACGCCGGTGAGAAGCGACTGGGCGTGCATCGCCGCGGTCAGCGCCTCGAGTGCCGGTTGATGCTCGCCGCGACCGCTATGCAACATACCCGTCACCATGTGCAGCAGCACCGCGACCGCAGGGTCAATGTCTGCGTGGACGACTTCCCAACCGCGGCGGAGGAAACGCTCTCCCTCCTCGAACTCGCCCATCCACAAGGCTATGGCGGCAAGCGCCCCTAACGCGGGCGCGAGTACCGGCCGATCGTCCCAGCCATAGCGTTCGGCCAGGGCTAACGCGTGACGACCGCGTTCACGCGCGTTCGTGAGCGAGACGAGCGTTGACGGAAACGCCTGATACGCGCGACACGTGACCTCGAGGTAGGGTCGGCCGATTTTCTGGGCTAGCGCCGCTCCTTCGGCGAGGTGTCGCTCGGCGTCCTCGAATCGCCCAGACCACGTCTCGATAATCCCGAGATTCATCAGCGCGACTCCGCGCAGCTCAGTACCCATCCCGACCGGTTCGCTCGATTCGTGCGTGATGGACGCATCAAGCAGGTTCACCTGTTCCATGACTTCCGTGAACTGACCGCTTCGCCGTGCTAGCGCCAACCGCAGCGACGCGACCGCCACCACGACGCGCTGGCGGCGGGCTGCCGGCATGCTCTGGACGTGCGATCCCGCTAGCGCCAACCGAGCAGCTGCTTCCTCCAACCGCCCGTGCGCCAACTCCACTGCCGCACGAGCCAAAGCTAGCTCGGGATCATCGGCTGACGCCCCCTCGGGGAACGACCGCAGCAGCACGTCGATTGCTCCCTCCTGTCCGTCGAGCGTCAAACTGAACAAGTGATCCGCAAGTAGCCGCGCCGCATCGGGCCAGTTGCCAGCCGCGAGCGTGTGTCGGACGGCTTCGACGACCTCGCCGTGATCAGCGAACCAGTGTGCGGCCTTGCGGTGGAGTTCAGGAATCTCACCGGCCAGCGTTCGACGGAGCTCCAGGCGCAGGAAATCCGCGAGAAGCTGGTGGTAGCGAAACCAGGTTCGCTCAGCGTCGAGCGACACGACGAAGGCGTTGGCGTCCTCCAGTTCCAGCAGTATCTGCTCCGAGCCCGAGCGGTCGGCCAGAAGGTCGGCGAGTTCGCCGTTCAACCGTTCGACGAGCGAGGTTCGCAAGAGCATGCGCTGAACCTCGCTCGGTTGGCGTTCGAGCATCTCGGCCATCAGGTATTCCCCAATCGCCCTGTCGGTACCAGAGAACTCATCCACGAAACGCTCGGGCTCCGGATGACCGCTGAGAGAGATCACCGCCAAGCGAAGGCCGGCCGCCCAACCTTCCGTCCGGCGGTGCAACGCGGCGGCCCCACCGTCGGACAAACTGATCTCGGACGCAGCAAGCAGCTCGCGCGTATCGTGCTCACTGAACTGTAGATCGCCGGCCCGGATCTCGGCCACCTCGTCGGCAAGCCTGAGCTGGTGCAGCCTGATCGGCGGATCCCGGCGAGATGACAGCACCACGCGTGCCGAGCTCGGCAGAATCGCGAGCAAGTGCCCGAGCTGCCTGAAGGCGTCAACCGAGCGGAGCTCGTGGACATCGTCGATGATCAGCACGAAGACTGGGGCTTGCTCCGCAAGTTCCGACACGATCGTGTCGACCATCGCGTCGCCATCGAACGCGGGGGGAGCTGTTGGGCTTCGGGAATCCGCCCGGGCGGCCGGTTGGCGGATCGCGTCCAGAACGGCGAGCCAGAATTGTTGGGCGTCCTGCTGGTCGTGCGGGACCGTTACGAAGCCGACCCGGCGATCCTTGCTGGAGCGTTCAGACCACGTACGTAGAAGCGACGTCTTCCCACTCCCTGGCGGCGCAGAGATCACCGTCACCTTCCTCCTGACCGCGCCATCCAGGGTAGCGAGGAGGTCTTCACGACGGAGGAGACTGGCGGCGCGCGAGAAGCCAGTTAAAGTCGGCCGGGCGGAACGCTCGGCCCGCTGTGCCGTCGGCGAGCTGGGCATGCTAAATCCTCCGGTCCGGTGAAGTGTAATACTACGCCCGTCCGCACATCCTCGGCGCGCGGAGCGACGGCCTCGCGAAGCGCCGGGGCGACCTCCGCTCCGACGGATCCGAGCCGGACCCCAATCGCCTGAATCAGGCGATGACCACTCACCAGACGGCGCGTGAGGCTAAGACGATGGATGGACACGAGGCCGCCGAACGGGCAGGCGCCACCGGCGGCATCCGTATCGGACTCTGAACGGCATCGACACGGCCGCGATCAAAAAGAACAAGGAGGATTTGATGAGTACGAAGAACACAGCCATCAAGATCAGCGCCGAGGCATTACCAGACTATGCGCCGGTACCTCGGTCGGCAATCGGCCCCGCCCTCAACGAGCAGGGCTACTACGTGGGACGCGTGGAGCGGAACCTCTACTGGGTCACCGACGGCAGCTACCAGTCGGCGTTCCTCACCACCAAGGACGGCGTGGTTCTCTTCGACGCGCCGCCGAGCATCGGAGGCAACATCCGGCGAGCGGTCGACGAAATCACTTCAGCCAACGGCGTCAGCAACAAGGTGACCCACCTCGTCTACTCTCACCACCACGCCGATCACTCCGGTGCGTCTTCGCTGTTCGACAAGAACGTGATCCGCATCGGACACGAGGAGACCAAAAGTCTGCTGCTGCGGGATAACGACCCCGCGAGGCCGGCGCCCCAGGAGACGTTCGCCGACCGCCGCACGCTGAAAATCGGTGGCGAACGCATCGAGCTCGCGTGGCGCGGCCCGAATCACACACCGGACAACATCTACATCCACTTTCCGGACCACGACACGCTGATGCTGATCGACATTGTTAACCCTGGATGGGCGCCGATCTCGATGTCCAACCTCTCCGAAGACATTCCTGGCTACGTCGCGGCTCCGGCCATCGCGCTCGAATACCCGTGGAAGCACTTCATCGGAGGCCACGTCGGCAGGCTCGGCACACGCGACGATGTGACCCTGCACCAGCAGTACATGGCCGACATCGACGCAAGTGTGAGGAGGGCGCTGGTCAGCGTCGACCCCACTCCGTTCTTTCAGAAGTATGGCGACAATCCGTGGGCTGCCGTAAGCGCTCTTTTCGACGCCTGGACTGACGCCGGCGCAGCACCGGTTATCGAGAAGTACGCCGGCGTGCTCGGCGCCGCCGATGTCTACACCAAGAGCACCACCTTCTGGGTCATGGAGTCGATTCGCCTCGACCTGGGGTTTGCCTCCTATGTCCGTCCGTGAGGTAACGAAAATGCCCGTCGCGACGAGTGAGCTCCAGGGGATCAATCGGTTCAAGTTCCACGAAGGCAAGCTCGAGGAATTCAAGCGCCTATCCGCTCGAGCCATGGAAATCGCGCGGGCCAAGGACAGCGGAACGCTGCAATACGAGATCTACTTCAACGACGATCAGTCCGAGTGCATCGTCCTGGAGCGGTACCGGGACTCCGAAGCGCTCATCGAGCACGGCGCGAACCTCGGCGAACTCTCGCAGGCAATCCTCGCGACGGGTTCGGTCACCAGTGCGTGCCTCGGCGAGCCGAGCGCAGAGCTGAAAACGCTGCTCGCCGGCAGCCCGGTCCAGCTCTTCACGCCCTACCTGTCGTTGCTAAGGAGGTAGCGATGCCGAACTGGAACGACGCCACCATCCGGGAGTTCCACGCCAAGGCTGGGAAGGGGATCGCAGGGTTCGGGGACCGGCTCCTACTGCTCACTACGGTGGGGAGGCGCAGCGGAGAGGAGCGCATCACGCCGGTGATGTATCACCGCGACGGGGAGCGTTACGTTGTCATCGCATCGAAGGGGGGAGCGCCTGACCATCCCGCGTGGTACCGCAACCTCACGGCGAATCCTTTGGCGAGGGTCGAGGTCGGGGCGGAGACCGGCACGGAGACGTTCGAGGTGAGGGCGCGCGAGGCCGAAGGCGAGGAACGGGAGCGCCTGTATGCGGAGCGCGTCGCCATCGCGCCAGGGTTCGGGGAGTACACGCGGATGACCTCGCGGCAGATTCCGGTCATGATTCTTGACCGGACCAGCTAGCGAGCGGCGAGGAGAGTCAACTGGCTTGGCCCGCATCTTCATCACCGGTTCGGCTGATGGACTCGGCCAGCTCGCCGCCCGGAACTTGGTAGCGCTCGGCCACGATGTCGTCCTGCATGGGCGCAACCGCGATCGGGCCCAACACGCCATGCGCGCCGTACCGGGCGCCCGAACGGCGCTCGAGGGCGATCTGGCCAGCATCGAACAGACGCGCGCCCTTGCTCGACAGGCCAACGAGGCCGGACCATTCCAGGCCGTCATGCACAACGCCGGCTTCTACCATCCGGGTGCAGGGCGTCATGAGACGGTTGACGGGCTCGATGATATCTTCGCCATTAACGCCCTCGCGCCATACCTGTTGACCGCGCTCATCGAGGGATCTCAGCGGTTGATCTATCTAACGTCGGGCCTGCACCAGGGCGGTGATCCGGACCTGCGCGACCTGCAGTGGCGCCGGCGGCGCTGGAGCGGATCGCAGGCCTACGCGAACTCCAAGCTGTTCGATGTCGTGCTGGCCTTCGCCGTCGCCCGCATATGGCCTCAGGTCCTATCGAACTCGGTCGACCCTGGATGGGTTCCCACAAAGATGGGTGGCCCGTCCGCATCCGATGATCTGGAGCAGGGGGCCGCGACACAAGTGTGGCTGGCGGTCAGCGACGAGCGGGGCGCGAAGGTGAGCGGCCAGCATTTCTATCACAAGCGGACTCGACCTGCTCATCCAGCGGCGTCGGACGTCACCCTCCAGAACGGTTTTCTGGCCGCTTGCGAACAGTTGACCGGTGTAAGACTTGCTTCGGCGGTCCCGAAGTGACGATCGACCTATTTGTTCACCCCTGAATCTAGAAGGAGGTTTGCCGATCATGGCAACCGCAGCTGCAGCGCCCAAGACGCTAACGAAGAGGTCCAAGACTAAAGCTGTCGTGCTCACCAAGTACGGACCCCCAGAGGTCCTCGTCTGGAGCGACGTACCGATGCCCGAGCCAGGCCCTGGCCAGGTGCGCATCCGAGTCAAGGCCTCGGGGGTTAGCCCCACCGATTTGAAGATCCGGCGTGGCGACGTCAAAGCGGTGTTCCCGCTGGCATCTGGGGCCGTGCTCGGCTTTGAGGTCGCCGGTGTGGTCGACGCGCTTGGGCTGTCCGCCTCCGGGGTCCGGGAGGGCGACGAGGTCGCCGCCCTCCTGCTGGGTCTCGGCGGCTATGGCGAGCACATCGTCGCCTCGTCGTGGACACTCAAGCCACCCAACGTCAGCTGGAGTGACGCTGCCGCACTTCCGGCATCAGCGGAAGCCGCCGTGGGTATCTTGAAGCAGCTCCGGGTCTCACGGGGCGAGACTCTCCTCATTCTCGGTGCGGGCGGCTCGGTCGGGATGATCGCCACGCAGCTGGCTGTCTCCTGGGGCGTGACCGTCATCGGCGCCGCGTCGCCGCGCGATCACGAGCTTGTGCGCGACCTTGGCGGGGCGCCGGTCATCTACGGCGCCGGCCTGGCCGATCGGGTACGCGAGATCAGCCCGTCGGTGGACGCCGTGCTGGACGCTGCCGGCAAGGGCGAGCTCCCAGATGCCATCAGCTTGGCCGGAGGTCCGGCAAGGGTGATGACCCTTGCCGATGAGCACGCAGCCGATTTGGGTGTTGCGTTCTCGGCGGGAACACCGGACCGCGCACCCGAAGCCCTCGATCAGACCATGCCGCTCCTCGCATCGGGTGCCCTCCGGCTACGTCGCCAGCGCCACCTCCGCATGGCCGAGGCCGCCGAGGCCCACCGACTACTGGAGAGCAGCGAGATCCACGAGAAGCTTGTACTCGTCGCGCAATGAGTGCACACTGCTGGGCCGCTTCGTTCGTGGCGTGCGCGGTTGAAAAGGGTAAGACGCCGTCATGAGCAAGCTAATGAACGCCCAGCTGTCCGATCCCGTCTCTGCCGGCGACCACCTTCGTGGGCGCCTTGACGCGCCGATGCAGCTGGTCGTCTACGGCGATTACGAGTGTCCCTACACGCGGCGCGCGCTGATCGAGGTCCGGGCCGTTCGCCGGGAACTGGGTGACGACTTCGTCCTCGTGTACCGCAACTTTCCCCTGGTCGAGATCCATCCGCACGCATTGGGCGCAGCGCAAGCTGCCGAGGCCGCTGTTCGACAGGACAAGTTCTGGGAGATGCACGACTTGCTGTTCGAGCGTCAGCGGGCCTTGGCCGATACGGACCTCGTAACCTATGCGCGGCAGCTCGGGCTCGACGAGGCGCGTTTCGACACGGACCGCGGCTCGGCACCGGTGCGGTCGAGGATCGACGCCGACGCGCGCACCGGCGAATCGAGCGGCGTCCAGGGAACGCCAACGCTGTTCATCGACGGCCAGTTCTACAGCGGAAGCTACGACGCACGTCGCCTCATCGAGGCCCTGAAATCGAGGATGGCGCGGAGCGAACGGTGAGGGTTGACGCCACGATGGCTGCGCAGCAAACATTGACTGGCGAGGAATGGCCGGCGCTGCCCTACGAGGAGTGGAAAGACACGCTCGTCACACTCCACATGTGGACGCAAATCGTGGGTAAGGTGAAGCTCGCGCTCGTTCCTTTCCTCAACGATTGGTGGGAGGTGCCTTTCAGCGTTGCTGCCCGGGGCCTGACGACCTCGACCATTCCGCTCGGCAGCCGCGTCTTCCAGATCGATTTCGATTTCGTCGATCACCGGCTCAACATCCTGGTGGGGAACGGCAGCGCTCGATCGCTGCCCTTGCGGCCGCGTTCGGTCGCCGACTTTTACCAGGCGTTCATGGCCGCCCTGGACGAACTGGGAATCCGGATGAAGATCACGACCAACCCGGTAGAGGTGGAGAACACGATCCCTTTCGACGAGGACAGCGTGCACGCTGCTTACGATCCGTCATTTGTCCAGCGATGGTGGCGCATTCTGCTGCAGGTCGATCGCTTACTGCAGCGGTATCGGTCCCGTTTCGTCGGAAAGAGCAGCCCGGTCCAATTCTGGTGGGGGACGTTCGACCTCAGCGAAACGCGCTATTCCGGCCGACCTCTCGCCGAGCGTCAGTGGCCGACACGCTGGCTATCGCTCGGCGCCCACCAGGAGATCGCCGAGGCTGGCTTCTGGCCGGGCAGCGGCAAGTTCCTCGAACCAGCCTTTTATGCATTCGCCGTCCCCGAACCGCCCGGCTGCCGCGAGGCCACCATCTCGCCCGGACCTGCCGGCTACCACCCCGATCTCAGCGAGTTCATCCTTCCCTACGAGGAAGTGAGGCGGTCCTCGTCGCCGGACAAAATGGTGCTCGATTTTCTTAACAGCACCTATGAGGTGGAGGCGGACCTTGGCCGCTGGGACCGCAAGGCGCTTGAGCTTCCTGACCCGTTACCAGGCCCTTGAACAGCGCGGCCGCTCCCCCCATTCGCCCCTCGGCCGCGCAGGTCAACCCTATGGCCGTGCTGACCGTCGTGGCAGTCGCTCAGTTCATGGTGATCCTCGACGCGAGCGTCGTCAACGTCGCACTCCCAACGATCAAGGGTGATCTCGCGTTCTCTGAACAGAACCTGTCTTGGATCCTCAACGCCTACACACTGGTATTCGGTGGATTTCTGTTGCTCGCGGGGCGTGCCGCCGACCGTCTTGGCCGACGTCGGCTGTTCGTGGCCGGCATCAGCTTGTTCACCGCGGCGTCCTTGATATGTGGGCTGTCTCAGTCGGCGGGCATGCTGCTGGTGGCGCGGGCCGCGCAAGGGCTGGGCGGCGCGATGGTCTCCCCAGCGGCTTTGTCGATCATTCTCGCCACGTTCGCCGAGGGGACGAAGCGCAATCGGGCACTGGCGATCTGGGGTGCGATCGCGAGCTCGGGTGGCGCTGTCGGTTTGTTGCTTGGCGGCGCAATCATTCAGGCAATCAGCTGGCGCTGGGTGTTCTTCATCAATGTGCCAATCGGTGCCACTGTGCTGGCCCTGACTCCCCGAATCGTGCCGGAGAGCCGCTCGGACGCAGCCGCCGAAGGCGGGTACGACGCTGAGGGCGCGATCACAATCACGCTCGGTACGGTGGCCCTGGTGTTCACGTTGATCGAGGCTAGCAACTGGGGTTGGGGGTCGGGCAAGACGATCGCGGGGTTCTCGGTCTCGGCCGTCCTCATCGCCGCATTCGTGCTCATCGAGCGGCGCCATAAGGCCCCGTTGGTCCCGCTGCGGATCTTTTCCGACCGAAGCCTCGCCGCCTCCGACGCGACGTTTCTGCTCGTGGCGGCGGGGCTTTTCGGGATGTTCTTTTTCTGCACACTCTATCTCCAGCAGGTGCTCGGTTACACCGCCCTCAAAACGGGCGTCGCCTACCTGCCTCTCAGCCTTACGATTATTGGTGCCTCAGCCTTGGCCTCGCGCTTGGTCGACCGCTTCACGCCCAAGCCGGTCCTCATAACGGGTCTGGCAATCGGGACAGGCGGCTTCATATTCCTTACTCAGTTGTCGGGCCACAACGATTACCTGAACCACGTGTTACCGGCAATGGTCATCCTCGGGCTCGGCTTCGGCATGTCATTCGTGCCGGCCACGATTGCCGCCACGAGCGGCGTCGCGCCAGAGGACTCCGGCCTCGCCTCGGGTCTGCTCAACGCCACCCAGGAAATCGGTGGATCGCTCGGGCTGGCGATTCTCTCGACCGTCGCCACCACCCGTATAGCCAACACGCTCCATGGAGGTGCGGCGCTGCCGGTGGCACTCACGCACGGGTTCACGGGCGCGTTCACGGTCTCGGGACTACCGTTCACGGTCTCGGGACTACTCTGTGCGGCCAGCGCAGTGCTTGCGCTCGTGCTCCTGCCGCGACGCAAACGGGCAGTCAAGAACGAGCAGGTCGAGACGATCGCCTCCTCGTTTGCCCGGTGCCCTGGCGCGCCATATGCTGGCCACCTTGCCCGGCTCGTAGCACTCACCCGAAGAAGGGGGAAACCGACGGCGAACAAAGACGTGGGCCCGTCGAGCTGATTGTCCTTCTCAAATACGTTTGAGACAGTAGCGCGCTAAAGAAAACTGTAAGCGCGCTCGCCCAAGTGGTTTCAAGACCGCTCGTTTCAGTTCGCCAGCGTTCGCCATAGTTCGCCCTGTATCGGAATCGCACGTCTCTAGTCCGCCATGGTTCGCTGAAGTTCGCCAGAGTTCGCCGCGGTTGCCGTCACGGTAGCCGTCAACGCACAGGGTAAGCCCATGTCATCGATTGCATGTGCGCCGCCATCACCAATGATGCCGACCAGCGGTTTTGAAGGTGGTGCCAAGAAGGTCCTGGAGCGTCCACTGGCGACCACGTCCGTCCGTCGTGAATTGGCACCACGGGCTGTCGGCCGCCTGGTGCCACAGCGGTCCGCCGCAGGCTTAGGCGTATACCGTCAATTATGCCGTCAGCAGGCTTGAGCCGTATCGTGATAACCGGCTGGTCCGGGCGGATCTCAATCTAAAGTGCCATGAGGCTCGGGAAGGCCGTTGCATCGCTGCCATTCGCGTTCTGGACCTTGGCGGCGCTTGTCACGCTCGCCCTAGCCGCGCTGCATCCGCTCGATGGGCAATGGTGGCTGATGTTCGCCATCTGTCTTGTAGGTGTTGCCCTCTATTTTCCAGTCCCGGGCACAGCGCGATTGCGCAAGAAAATCACGGTCGAGCGCCCCCGGAGTGCCGTATATGACTTCTTGAGTCAGCCGGACAACCTGCATCGCTGGAATCCGCGCGTCGGGGCGGCGCAGCCGGCGAACATCCCGGTGGAGGTAGGTCAGGAGTGGACGTATTCGCCAGGGCGTTGGTGGTTTGTTCCGGTGCCCTCGCCGTTGCGACACGCCTTTTCCAAAGTGGATCCATCGCACATGATTGAGATAACAGCCACTGGTCGCCGCATACGTGTCATTTATGCGTACACCCTTCGTGACCTTGGGCAGCGCACTGAGGTGATACTGGACGTTGCGCTGACTGGTATGCCTGCCGCCCTGGGCTGGCTAACATCGGCAATTACCAAGGTCTACCCCAGTCGCGACCTTGCGCGACTGAAGCGGGCCCTCGAGCTTGGAAGCTCGACAAGGGATCCTCCAGCCAGTCACTAGAAAGGCCCGCTCGTCAACAACCGCTAGTCTGCGACGCGTCACCGCTTAGGTCACAGCACGATCTCGCTCACGCTGGATACGTATAGCCATGTGGCTCCGGTGCTCCATGCTGACATCGCGAAGCACATGCAGGCGCTGTTTGCCTAGAAGAAATGCCCATGGGCCTCGTTGTTTCAAGCAATGGGTGGATGGCTGGGCTAGAACATGCAGATCGTTGAAGCGAGTGCCTTCGGTGTCAGGTCCGCCATTCATACCCTGCGTCGAGCCAATACTCCTCTGACATTCGTTCTCTTTCCGATGATCCACGCTGGCTCAAGACCGTATTTCTCCGAGATCGAGCGGAGACTTCACGAATGCGACGTGATCTTTGCAGAAGGCGTCCGATCCCAGCGCGGCAACTACCTCACTTGGTCATACAAGATTGTCAACCGGATGCGGAGGCTAGGCCTTGTGAAGCGACATCCTAGGCTCGGGCGAGGCCTTCGAGGGGTTCGACGACTTAATACTCTTAAAGCGGGACAATCTCCTAGCTCAGCGGGTTCTGCGTTTCCACGAGGCGCATCATTCGGAAGCGAAGCTCGTGGCGATTCTTTACGGTGCAAGGCACATGCGAGCGGTGCTGGCCCTTCTTCAAGACAAGCTCGGCTACCGGGTCTCGACCGCCGAGTGGGTTACGGTGTTCAGTTATTGACGACATGATCTCGAAGCCTGATCAACTTGTCGGAAGGCACCGCTAATGCCGATTCGAGCTACTAGACGACAAAGAGGAATCGCAGAGAATTTTGCGAACCAATTAGCTCAGATGGCGGTTGGCTGGAAGATCATGTTCGACGGCCCTTCGATCCTTAACGAACCGGATGTTGGTGTCATGGAGTTCGACGCTATTCGCGGTTCGGGTTGGCTTAATGGCAAGGCCGCCGAATTGCCGATGGCACGTCTTTTGAAAGGTTGGACCGTGGCCGAACTTCAGAGACAAGAACTGGCGGCCTCGTGGTTGAACAAGGCGATCGTTGAAGTCCGCTACTCGAGGTCAGAAGCCAGCGGCAACCTCGAAACGGCAGACCTTAGTGCGGTGGCACGAATCGACTGCGCTTATGGCGAAGCATCGGGCGCCTTCTCAAATCAGCAGCCGCTCCTACGAAAGCTATAGCTCGCCCCAATTTGCCGGGTTCAGGCGAGGGCCGGGCTATCATCTCGGCTCCTTTCCCTCTTCCGATGCGATCACTTGCCGTCAGTGCCGTCACGAGCGCTTACGCGCCTCCTGACCTGACTGCGGTCAGCAGTCTGGTAGAGCCTGACGGCCACTCCAGAAATTCAAAACTGGCGGGGGCGCGACGGGAACGATCCGTCCGTCGACATCGCCAAGGATGCCGACCAGCGGTTTTGAAGGTGGTGACAGAACGTCCACGCTTTCCAACTGCGTCCGATCGGATCCTGGTTTAGGGTCGTCGGCCGGTCACGCGTCTACGCCTGCTCAACCAGTAGTTCAGCTCAAAGACGCCGACGGTCATTGCCATCGCTGGCGGCAAAAGCACGGCGACCACCACGACGGAACTCGGCCCGACGGCAATTATCAAAACGGCGCCAATTACTAGAGCCATCGGGAGGTATAGCCAAACAAATCGGTCCCGAAAGCTGGATCGCTTCCAGCGCTCGTTCCAACCCATTCCAGTCCGCGGAGTGCCTCGCCGAGTTCCCGGGTAGCGCCGCAAAAGAAGTACGAGCCCGAAAAGTACAGGTACTAGGGCGAGCGTCCAGGTCGCTCCTGGCCCTGCATTTCGCATCCAGAATTCGAGAACCGCCCCGACTAGAAGCGCAGAAAGCACAAGGACCAGCATGATGACAAGTTCCGGATGAGCCCTGAATTGAGCTAGCTGACGTGGCCTGGTCGCAGTCCAACCCACGGCGAGGACGGTTCCCAAGAGGAGAAGCCCCAAAGCCAGATCTACGTACGACACAGTTTGTCTAACGGACAAGCCGTCTTGACTTTGCCCAACAGCACGAAATACCAGTCTCGACAATTCACGGCTCGACCGCCGAACGCCACCCGCCGAGTCTCGGTCTCATGAGGGGCAAGTGCGGGTCAGACCCTAACCTTCAACCGTGTCCGTGCCCCACTTCACGCTCGCGTTCTACAAGAATGCAGCTGGCCGTACAACTCTTCGCGAGTGGCCCTGGCGCTTCTTTCGGGAGAGCACAAAAGGGAGGCTTTCGCCGTTACATAACCAGGATGGCAACAGTGCCCGCCTCGCTGCAGTCAGGCGATCGTCGCCCTGATCCGGACGACGATTTTGTGATCCGCCCTTCTTGGCGAGCCGGGCGATCATGGGCCAAGCAACCCGCCTTCGTCAAATACCGAAAGCACATGCTGGGATTTATCGTTGCCGTCCAACCCCTCGTCCTACTAACCATGCCCTTCACCCACATTCCCCGTTACCTACTTGAGGTGAGCGTGGGGATCAGCGTGGTGTTCGTCCTTCTACTTCCCTTATATCTCTGGTGGTATAAGAGCGCCGCGATTCGGGTAACAGCGGACCTGATCGTCATCAACCACTTCCTCCGCCGACCCAACGTGATCAAGCGGCACGACATCGTTCGCGTGGCTCGCTGCGGGGTGGTGCAAGTAGACATCTCGCCCATCCTCCCTCAGCCGGTTGTCTTCATGTTCGGCGCTGACGGTCGCTGCTTGGTCTCGTTATGGATGACGCGTTGGAATTGGAACGATCTCGAACGAATCTGGAAACCGCTTGGGGTGAGCGTCGAAGGCTCCTGGGACGATGTGGTGCTGCAGGCTAAGTTGGCCTCCCGATTCCCCGGCGCGTTCTAGCGTTATGTCCAATCGAATCGGGCGCACAGCCGCCTACCCCGACTGGCCGGAGGCTTAGCATCACCTTGAGCTCTAAAGGCTTCGACGCGAGGGACAATGAACTAGATCAGGTCCTCGCCGCGGCTTGGCTGGCGAACGAGCGGCTTTACCTGCGTCCCGATCCGGACGACCACTCGGTGCCCGACGGTTACGACATCGACATTCAGGGGCAAGTCCTCGAACTCGTGCAAACGGACCTGGATCCTCTTCGCGGAGCGCGGCTCGTGCTCAAACTTCTCGAGCTTGCCGAGGATGAGTGGGACCTCGTGTCCATTGGGTGCGGCCCACTTGAGATCCTCCTCCGCAATCACGGCGATCGCTATGCGGCGTGGGCTGATCAGCTGGCGGATGCCAACCCACGGTTTCGTGCCGCCCTTGGGCATTCGAATCCGCATGGTGCGGTCGTCCAAACCGTTGACCGGCTCGGCCTTCATAAGGGCCGGACGCATGGCTACTGGACAATCGCGATCGAATTGGCTTGCGTCGATCGACCTCCGGTAGCCGCCCTACTCGATGCCCGGCTCCTTGCGGACGTGACCGGAGGTGCCGTGACGGTCGATCGGGACGCATGGGTCATGAACGTCGATTACTGGGCACGTGACCGGGAGCATGCCACAGAATCGGCCAACCGGATTGTCGATTCCGTCCTCGCACGCCTTGCGCCTTACGGCTGTAGCAGCCGCCGCCGCGCAACGCCGGAGCCGGCATGGCGTCCAGGCCAGAGGCCAGGCATCGACCCGCCTCGGCGAGGCTTCTGAGCAGTCTCACCATCCGAGAACCGACTTGACCTCGACGTAGATGTCGGGAGCGGTCCGATTGACCAACAAGGGCGTAGCCATCGTCAGCTGGGGTTGCGCCCTGACCTTCGAGAGTGCCTTATGGAAGTTCATGTCGGCGGTCAAAAGATAGTCGCGCCCCACCGCGAAGGCGGCGTGATTGATGTCGCCCCAGTCGCCGGGGTCGGCTTTCCGGTCACGGTTGAAGAAGTCGACGAGGCTCGCCACCCGTAGAGGCAACACGGCGTCGTCCTCCAGCTCGGCCAGCCAGAATGTCATCCATGACTCGGTATCAAGCCGGTCAGGTCGTAGATACGGTAGCAACCAGTCGCGCAGATCTCCGACGCGCCGCTGATTCGTCGTCACCGCATCCCACCATCCGAGGCCTTGCTCCCGGCGCCAAAACGCCTCCGGCTCTGGCAAGGCGTCGATCAGCGCTTGGATCTTTGGCGGATTGCGAGCCTTTCCACCCGCTCTTCGAAGCGCCCGGTGCGCCGCATGCCGTCGGCGCGACTCGGCGACTTCCGTCTGCAGGAATTGCTTCGCCCGCGTGACGCCGGTGGGCACGTAGGCGGCGTCGGCTTTTACCTGGCGCCATGATTCACGCCGGCGCTCCACATCACGGCGCTGGAGCCGTAAGTCAGGGTCTGGTCGCAGCCAGTCAGGATGATGGTGGCGTATCTGTCCCACGACGCTGCGGACGATACGGAGCATCAACGGCATCTCCTCACGATCGCGTGCAATCTGAATGATGGTCCGCACCAGGTTGGCGCGGACCGTCTGATCCGGAATGCGCCAGGTCTCGATCAAGTTCTGGGTCGACGCGAATGCCTCCGCGCCTCGATCTCTGAGCAGCTTCTTGACACGACCGCCGGCACCCTGCGCCGAAATTGGATCGAGAACGCTGTTGTCAAAGTAGAGGAGCGTCATCGGGAGCGAACCGGCCCTGGCCACGACTGAGTATGGACGTGCTGAGGCTACACGCCTTGGCGCTGGGGATCGGCTCCATCGGGCTCCTCATCCTGTCGCGGTCGCGAGCACCATATCCATGGTGCGGGCAGCCTGCCGATGAAGTGCGGGTGTGAGATGACTGTAGGTGTCGAGCGTCAGCCGGATCGTGCTATGGCCGAGCAGCTCCTGGACGATCTTTGGGTGTGTCCCTGCCTCAAGGAGGATGCTCGCCACCGTATGGCGGAGGTCGTGGACCCGAATGTGCGGAAGGCCGGCGGCCTCCAGGGCGTGCGTCAGAGTCCGGTTGATCTCACCCGACTCGACCGGTCCGCCGTGGAGGTTGGTAAAGACGAGACCGCTCTCTATCCAGTTCTCAGCTTGAGCACACCGGTAGAGCTCGCTCCGCCGATGGCGGAGCAGGCTCTGCCGTGCTACCTCCGACAGGTGAATGGTCCGCCGACTCTTTTCCGTTTTTGGCGGTGCAAAGAGCAACCCTCGACCTGGGTGGCGGAGCAGTGTTCGGCGGACGACCAGCCTTCCCTCAGCGAGGTCGACGTCCACCCATTTGAGACCGAGCGCTTCTCCGAGTCGCATCCCGGTCGTCCCGAGGAGAACCCACAGTGCATGCCAGCGGGTGCCAGCCGTGGCGCTGAGCAAATACTGGAGTTGCGACCGGTTCAAGGCGGTCATCTCCCGCGTGCGCGGCCTCGGCGGTGTCACCAGCTCCGACGGATTCCGGCCGATGATGCCCCAGTGCATCGCCTGCTTGAGGGCAAGATGGAGCACACAGTGCGTCTGCTCAACGCTACGGGCCGACAGCCCGGACTGCAGGAGCGACGCATAGCTTGACACGATCATGCCTGGGGTCAGCGACCGCAGCGGAACCCGACCGAGGAAGGGCACGAGTCGCTGGGCATCAAGGCGGTAGGCCCGGACCGTGTTTGGCCGAAGTCGACACTCCGTTAGGGCGAGCCAGCGCCCCAAAAATGTCGTGAGCGACGTCGTTCCTGCATTGACTGGCAAACCTTGACCGAGCGCCCAGCGCGCCTCCGAAAGGCGATGGATGACGTCCCGCCGGGTGCGGGCGTAGAAGGAGCGCCGGCCACCGCCCGGAATACGAATTTGGCCCTCCCAGCGCCCATCCGGTCGCCAATACACCGTGCCGTAACCGCGTCCGCGTTTGCCCATGGTTGCCACCTCCTGGATGGCGTCAGGATGGGGGCTTGCCAGTCAGGTTGCCAGTCAGTTGACGAGCGGAGGCGTAACCCGGGGGTCAAAACCGAATACGGAGGGAGAGGGATTCGAACCCCCGAAGGCTTGCACCTTAGTGGTTTTCAATCGCGGACGTTCGAAAGCGTCCGCGCTGTATTTCGCGTTAGCACGTTTCGTCCGCCGACGTTCGCCAACGTTCGCCATAGTTCGCCGCGGTTGCCGTCACGGTTGCCGTCAAGCGTCCAACGTGAAATAGATGCAAGTTGCCCTAACCGCCGCTCAAGCCCTGCAACCTAAATGGGCTTGCCTCCTGCGCATTGAGTGCCGCTCTCTCGAAGTCCGATAGCTCGAAGGTCACGTCCTTCGCGTACTTTGCCCATACAATCTCGCCTTTGTTCGCCTTGCCTTCCTGACAGTAGATCACCAGAGTTGCATCATTGCTAGGTTCAGCGTCATCAAGCACGCTTGAAGCCGGGCTCCCAGTGGGAAATCCGACGATCATCACGCGCCCAACCTCCAGCTGCACCCGTCGACCTGCGCGGCTGGCCAGGCGGGCGACGTCCGTGGCTTTCGCAGACACAACCGCCAGCTCGGGAACCGATAAGTCCAGACACACACCGGATGCTTCGCGCCAGCCGCTCGGCCTTTCAGAGGCCATCCTCTCAACGAAAGACGTCACCGGTTCACGCGGAAACTTCGCGGGCCGAGCCTTTTTAGGGCCCCGGCCGACTAGCCCATCGTAATAGGCATCGAAGTCAGTGCTTGAATTGGCCACGATTACTTTCCCGGAATCCGCGAGCATTCCAAAACGCTCGTTGTTGAGATAGCAGCCCCAGAGATCGATCTCGTCCGAAACGGTTATTCCCTCACCAAGAGGTAGTCGGCTGCGCCACGTCAAATAGTGGAGGAACACGGCGGGATTACCACAGGTCTCGGCGATAACGCGAAGGTCGTTGATGTAGACGGACCAGGGAAGCTCCCCCTTGGGAAAGAGGCCTAGAGCTCGCAAGCGGCCAAGCTGCGGAGCGTGCCCACCGAGCTCATGCAGTGTCGGATTCACGATGATTACTTCCCGGACCGATCCGGCTGGGATTCGGATCTCAACTCCCCTCGAGTCTCGGAAAACGGAGTCGCCATCTCTGAGGATGAATTCCCGGGCTCGAGCGCCCTGCGTCCACGCGTCTTCCACCGCTTTACCTATATCGCGCAACAAACGCCTGACGTCGCCCCGGTGGCGTTGAACGCTGAGTGCAGTCCCTTTCCCCTCAACGACGAAAGCCAGATTTTCAAAGAGGACCAAGCCATCCAACTCAGCATCCGCATATTGGAGATTCGTGTGCGCCAGCGAGCCGGGCAGCATGTCGCTTAGGTACTGGGTCGCCAACGCATCCAAAGTCTTCGCCCGCGCACTTGAGAAGCTCTCTTTCCGAGTCATGAACCGATCTTCCAAGAGCGCGAGAGTGTCGCGGACGACCATGCCAGGGATCGCGAGCAGGTACCGCCCCTTGAATTCTAGGAATGGCCGCTCGACTAGTGGGCTGGCATCGTAAAGGCCTGTGTACTCGCTGGGCTTTAGGCTCCCAACAGAGATAGACAGCTCCTTCAGTACCGCTTCTGCTCGGTCGGGTCTGGAGAGATCCGCGCGGGCACGAAGTTCGTCCAGCGAGAAGGTGGTTACCTGCCGGATTCCAGTCTGAAGAACATCGACGAGCGCGCGATCGCGCAACTGACGCACCTTCTCATCGTCACCGAGGTGCTTCAGAATGTCGGCGGGCAGTTGCTTGCTACCTTCGCTTGACTGTACGTAAGAAACGACGTCGCCGGCGAACCGGCGAGCCTGATCGAACAGGTCTTTGACCCGCTCATTGATAAGGGCCTCCAGCGTGACGCCGACCTCCAAAACATCGCCTGCGGTGAAGCCATATGTTGCAAGCATCCATTCATCGTGCGGGCCGTAGAGGACTCGAGCCAAGTCTTTTCCGTGGTCTGCAAACGAGCTGCCTCTCAACAGCATCCAGTGCATCGCCCCCGTGACTTGGAGCGTTGTGATGAAGTCGCTACCCTCTTGGGGCATTGACAAGTTGAATAGCATCGCGACCTCGACCACCTGGTCTAGCTCCGTGAGGATCTGCTGCATGTCTGAGTCGGTCGGTACGTCCACCTTTTCGGCTACCGGCTGGGTGGCGAGCAGACCGCAAACCAGTTCAACCTTTGGTTCGCTGCCTTCGTGCGTTGGCTGGTAGTAGGTGCCCCAGCCCCCGAATAAATTCCTCAGCTGAACGATTGAGGCGATGTAGAGGGGATCCCCAAGTGTCAGCAGACCCCGCAACCGTTCAATGGATTCGCGCAGCTCGACGCGGAATGCCTCGTGAGCCGCTGGCGCCACTGACTGCAATTCGGTCCGTTCCGCGGTGGAAAGATTGGAGGTGCTTTGGAGGTACTGGCCCCTGTGCTCATCCTTGAGAAGACGCCCCAGGAGCTGCGAGAATCGATCGCCGCGGGCACCCAACTTTGTTGACAGTTTGGCATGACTCCATTCCGCCGCTTGCACAGGCGTCGGATTGGTGCGTGGGTGAGGGCGCTTTGAGGAAGGCCGAACCCGCTTGCGAGCCGCCTTTGGCCTCCGTGCGGTTGATCGCCGTGGTCAGGTGGGATGTGCGCTCTGGATCTAAGCGTTGCTTGCTAGTCTGACTGGGGCTATACGAAATGGACTGGATGGTCTTTTGGACCGCCCTGGCCGCCATCGGCACGGTTGCTGCCGCAATCGGCACGGTCGGTGCATTGTTCGTCATCTACCAGCAGCTCAAGCAGTCACGCCGTGAAGCTGCGGATCAGCATCGGCGTTTCGACGAGAGCCGGGAGGCGGCAATGACACCGTTGCTTTCCCTCGTTTTCGGCACAACTAGCTCGACCGGACCGCAGGCCAGACAGGATGTGGCCTTGAGGGTGGACGGCACGGGCATCGCGTACGCAACGGAATTGCGCTTCTTTACCGATGAAGTGAAAGACCAGCCGCGTTACAAGTTCCAGCCCGACCGTGTGGCACTTGGAACCCAACGCCCATCGGACCAGCCTGTTCACCAGATTTTCGCCTGGATGCGGCCGGAGCGCGAGCGTCTCCACGGCAGGTTCGAGTTGTACTTCATTAACGCCCTCAACCATCGGATTCTGTGGACTCAGCTGGTCTGGCTGGCAGATACCCTCACGCACGACGGCCCGCCCTCCACGCGCCTCCTCGCAGAAGGGCAGCATCCCAGCCCGCCCGCGTAAAGTCGCTCGACCGTGTCCGGGTGCCCCGAACGTAGCCCAGCTTGTGAGGCGGTGAACACGTAAGGCGTGCAAGAGTCGATTGGAGGGGGGCTGATCGCAGGAGAGGGCCGGCTAAGGTTCGCGAACGGCGGCTCTATTAAGGATCACGGCCACCAGCGAGTGACATCCTTGATCCCGTCCAGGATCTCGGTTGGCGTCATTGGCCCACCCTGTCGGACAAGAATCGGAATGAGGCAACAAAGCTCCGGGACGGCATCGTGGCGCGAACGAGAAGAGATCCAGAAAAGAAGTTCGTCGACAGCTGTTCCGGGCAATGGAACGGTCTCCTTGCCAAGAACGGCGGCGGCTTCAGTAAGTCGGGTCCGGCGGTCCTCCGGCCCGATGATGTCTCGCGCTGCCACCAGAGCCTCCATTAAGGCTTGGATACGCACGGAATCCCTCAAATACGGAGCAATGGCCGTTAGCGCCGCCGACTTGTAATCGGCTTCGCCAATTTCGCGGGCCTTCTTAAGGGCCGTGTGCTCATCCCCAAGCCTCGCGATTTCCGCCGACAGCAGCGCCAGTACGTATTCCTGAGCGGTAGGGTCAAACGTGGAACCACCTCCGGTGGGGCCCCAAACGTCAGTGGCCCAGAGCTCAGCCGTGACTGATCCGCCGAGCAGTTCAAGGGATCGTGAAACCGCCTCCCGACCAAGCTCTTGCGGCAACGCCGGCGCTACGCTCGCCAAGCCCCATGCTTGCATGGGCTCTCGACGAGTGAGCATCAGTTCGTACGCAAGTAGTGGATCTCCCAAGGCTGCTAACCTCCTGCAGAGTGCTACGAAGGGCGCACCGTTCTCATCCTCGATGCGGAAACCGAGTTGAAAACGTGAGTTCGCCACTGATTCGTATAGGTCTGCCCAGCGCCGCCGGCCGAGATGCAGCGGATTCGCCAGGTCCACCAGCAGCCGCTTGACTACTTCCTCCGAAAGATGTGGGGCGAGCACCGATAGGACTCCACGGGCCTTTCCGTTAGGCTGCGGCGCTTGAAGCGCTCGGCGCATGATCTCATCTCGCTTCTCATCCGACAAAAATGGCCCCAGGCGGGACAAGAACGGCGCCTGCTCATACAATGTCTCGAGACCGCGAATCGCACGCAGCGCGCGATCGAAAGCTTTCCCTCGGCGTTCGTCCGGTGCGATCGAGAGAACCGACACAGCCAGATCAGCTCGATCCCGCGCGTACATTTGCGCCTCCGCGTCCAGCACTGCCTCTAGCTCGTCAAGGACCAGGGTCCGCATATGGTTCGTTAATCCGATTGCAAGTGCCACCAGCGCCTTCGCTCGAGGGATCGGCTGCTGTAAGGCTCGAGCTTCGCGCAGTGCCTCTGGCTTCAAATCCACGATGAGGTACGAGGCGACACCGACCATGAAGTTCGAACGGTCCCCTTCATGTTCCATTCCTGCGGTCAGATCGAGGCCAAGCCGCCATGCCCTTGCTTGATCCGGCGAGCTAAGCCAAGGAAATAGACTTGGTAGGTTCGAGGTAAGAGAAGGACCGTCACCAATCGTGCGCAGGTCGTTCAGAGCCTTCCGGAGAAGGGGAACGGTTAGGTCTTTTGCGATCTTTACGAGAACAGAGCGGCGGTCGACTTGATCGGGAAGAGTAAGGGTTTCCGCAAGGGTTTCCGCCAGCATGCCATCTCGTTCTTCCGCTGAAGCGGCCAGCGCCAGAAACGCGAGAGCTTGGCCTCTCCACCGAGTTCGTCTCGCGGCACGGGCGACAGTCAAGGCTCTGAGGAAGAGGTGCCGGGGCAGGAACTGTGCAACCCTTTCAAGCGTGTCGGCGAGCCAGAGGGCTGAATCCTCCTGGCTGGACAGCACTGCTTCCATGACTTCACTGACGACAACAGTTCGTTCGGGCTCTTCGAGGTAGGGCGCTAGGTCAGCGAGCGCATTCGTCCGCGGCACGCGATCGGCGATTTCACGCGCCTCGGAAACAATGCGTCCCCTTAAGGAGGGAGGAATTGCTGACACGATCTTCACCAGCCACTGGCTCTCGCGACTAACGCTCTTCAGGAACGCCTCAAGTAGGGCCCGCCGTTGTTGCTCTGGAACGAAGGGAAAGAGGTCGATGGCCGTGAACCGGCCGTCAATATACGCGGCGACATCAGCCGAGGCCAGATTCTTCATCGTTGTGCCGAGGAGATCCTGGCCGAGCTTTTGCAGATCTGGGCCCAACTGGTTTGAGTAAGGAGCCAGAGCGATATAGGTAGCGAGGCGCGTCTGGGCGTCCGCGGTTTCAGCGTCCCGAAGCAACTGCCTAGACAAGATCTCTTGTGTTTGCTGCGGCAACCGCTTGGCCAACGCCATCGTGACCAACGCTGGTGCCGCAAATCGTTTCGCCAATGCACCTAGGTCGATCACCGATGCTTCGACGACACGCAGACTCTCAAGGACCTTCCACCGCGGACCCGATTCAAGTCCGGGCAGTTCATCGACAATTGCGCTGACGACCTCCAATGGCAATCTGCCGGGGTAACGCGTTACTAGGTCCGCAAGCAGATTGGCTCGGTCCCAGTCCCGGATCAGGGGGCCTTTCGTTTTCTGCGTACTTAGGACGTGAACGCTGGCGAGGGTCTGGCGCACGCACAACAGCCGCTCGGACTCTGGAACATACGACAATAGCGAAACCTGAGCTTGAGCACGTATTTCCGCCTCAGCTATCTGGAGCGTATACGCCTGCGCCCGTCTCGAACTCCAGACGCGTTGCTTAACGAGCGCCTCCAGGAATGGAGGCGGAAGGTTGCCGGCGAGGCTGGCCAGCGAGGCGAGGATGAGCGCGAAGCGACACCGAGCGCCAACCGAGTCCATCGAGGTGGTCGCTTCCCCGACACAGCGCCAGGACGCACGAATGTCGGCAACGTAACCTTCTTCGCCGCCAGAGGCATCTCTTGCCTCGAACCAGGCATTTCGTCCCTCGGGTGTTTCCAGTTCGAGCAACCTGAGCAGCTCGCCATGCCGCTGGCACTCCGCTAGATGCGCAACGAGGTTCTGCCGATCATAAGCATCGAGTTGTCCGACTGGATTATCTTGCGCCTGCGCTGCAACGCTCCCCATTGGCTCCGAGCCCGGAGGGGTTGGCAATGCCTCGGTGGCTGTCGGGCGGCCTCCCTGTGGCCTTCGCATAGCTGACATTGAGACCACCCTTAGTCGCATGCCGTTGCCGTGAAGTCGGATGTCGGTTCGACTGACGGCATCTGCCGGAGACCCAGGTGGCGTGAACTCATTTATCTGGCGTCGAAAAAGCCGGGTATCTTGGCGAGCGCTGCGTCGGCGATTGCTCTGTGGTAAGTCGTCAGCCCCACTTCCTGCTTTAGAAAGTCCTGGAAGCTCGCATGGTAAATGCGGTAATACGTGTCGCTATCGTCAACGTTGAGGAATTCACGCCAGTCATGGACGACATCTGCGACTTTCTGCACATTGAGTCCAGGAAGGTCCCATTTGTTTTCTGCCCAATACTGCTTGATCCATTCCTGAATCCGGGTCATGGTAACCGGCTCGCGCGCAGCGGCCAATAGGCATATGACTGGCTCCTGGTAAAAGCTGAATCGCTGCTCGTCGGCGCTTCTCATCGTGTTCCAGTGTCGGCGATAGTAGTCCTTGAGGCCCTTCGGCAGCTTCTGGATATCATCGACGTTCTCGGCGGTCAGCACCCCCTCGCGGATGTCGCGGAGCACGTGGACGAGGTACATGAAATTCCCCTCGCTCTTCTCCGTCAACGTCCCCACAAAATCCTCTTTAGACAGCCCCCACGCGGCAATTCTCGGTTCCATTTTCAGCTCATTTGCCTGGATGAACTGACCGATGAATTTGCGCACATCCCCGACATTCTTCGGATCGTCCTCGTTGATAAAGATGTCCCGCTTCGAATCAGCGGACAGACGGAAGTCATATTTCGGTCGGGTACTCACAATGAAGAACACCCCCGTGGGGAGCGCCGGAGGGAGAAACAGTCGGTTGGCACCCGGCGGCATGCTTGTGTCCTCAGCCTCATCGAGGGCGTCGACAGCCACTAGGAGCGGCACGTTGCCTGGCTTTTCGGCGGCCTCCGTCAGCAAGCAGGATAAGAATCCCCCATCCTGCGTAGCTTCAACTGGAAGGACGGCATAGGGAAGCTTGTAGCGAACGATGAGTTGGGCGCACACGTTAGACAGGAAGGCTTGTGGGGTTCGAATTCCCTGCGTTGATATGTTGAAGTGGTGAACGCACCCGCGTATCTTCACAAGCTGGCCTAACAGAGCGGTCTTGCCGATTCCGGGCTCACCCTGGATAACGATGTATCCCGACGGGAACTCAGGATCAGAAAGCAACTCGTTAATCGCGTTGAAGATGAAGTCGCGACCGACAAAACTGCGCGTGCGCTCATCAACGAGAGCCTTAAACTCCCGCACTCGGATGACGGATGACAATGGCGAGGGCGGTGCCTGCGTGAAAATCTGAAACACCGTGTTGTAGTCACCGACGACAACACCTTTTCCGCCGGCGACCCTCACCTCAGCGTCGCGCCCAGGCGCGCTCGGCTCGCTCTGGCCGGCTCCCCCTCCGTCACGCACGGCTAGTCCTTATCTTCGAACGTCATGGTCACGGTATTGCGATCTCCGACGACAACGCCTTTTCCGCCGCTAACGGTGACGTTGTACTTGCCGGCCCGAGCCCCCTCGGGATCAGTCTGGGCAAGTACTTTCTGGGCTGCCCTGATGATTTCCTCATCATCTCCGGCGCCCACATCTCTGAGCTGCTGTTCAAGAGGTTGCTTCCACGCCTCTGGGGCCTTTTCGTGCTGGTCGACCGACTCAGCAACCGGCTTGCCACCAAACTTCCTCTTGAGAAGCGACTTGAGACCGCCGTAGGCATCCTTCACCGCCTGCTCGGCGGCTCCCTTGAGCGCGGCCGATGCACCGGCGGTAAGGGCCGTCACGATGAGCGTAATCGGGTCCATGAGTGCGCCTCCCTAACTCCCTAAACCTGGAGGGGAAATCCGCGAAGATGCCCCTCCTCTAACTGCTACCTACGGCCGTCATACTCGGACCGAAGCCTGATGTCAAGCGGTGTAGAGTTCGGCGGTTAGAGTGGCCCCGCTGGCGGAAATCGCGCTGTGCCCTGGGCGTCTCGGCCAGGGCATCGATGCGCCAGCGAGGCGAGCAGCCCAGCTGCATTCCGATCGTTCAAGGTCCCGGCTGCGCCGGTCGCGGAACGCCATGGCACGCGCGACGGTATCGATCCAAAGCTCCTGCTGATCAAGGCCGGCAACTGCGTACCCACACCAACTCCAGCGGCTAGCTTGACAAAGCTAAGGGCAGTGGAATAAGCCTTTGCGGTGGGCTCGCCTGTCGATCGTCTCGACGGCTACGAATTACGTCACCTCGTCTCGGACCTGGTCGAGGTGGGCGCTCTTGATCAGCTTCACAAGCTTCTGGGCCTTATCGACGACGAGGGCCGCAATGCCTGGTTCGAGGCTCGCAACGCGCACGGAGACGCCGCGGCATACGTTGCCAACATTCGACTGGCTTACGAAGCGCCAAGCACCGCCAGCGCCTCTAAGGCCAGCCGAAACCATCTCAATGAGCTGTCGATTCAGGTTCGCTATGCCCTCATGCTGGCTTCGTTTAACAGCCTAGCCGCCAACTTCCTTCCAGGGTTATTGGCGGCGCTCGTCGCTGAGGGTTTGTGGACGAGCGACCAAGCACTCACGTATGCGACCCATGGGCTCGAACCGGGCCGGCAGCTTGAGACGATCCTAACCGCAATTCGGGATGCAGCTGGCGAGCGATTGGCCTACTTAGCTCGCCAGGCACTCGTCGCCGTGGCGCAGATCCAGCCAGACGACACCCGAGGCGTGCGGCTTGGTGAACTCGCAGGGCAGCTACCCTCGGCGTACTTAGGGGACTTGATCCGCATCGCGGAGGACATCACGAATCAGGGCAGCCGGGCCGGCGCATTGCGTGCCCTCGTCCCGCACCTACCAGAGGACCTTCTCGACAGGGCTTCGCATCTGGCCGTAGATCTCGACGACGTAAGCCTCCGGGTGGGCGCGCTGGCGGCGGTGGCGGCCCGACTGTCAGGTCAGGCCCGCATCGATGGCTTCCGTTCCGTGCTTGCCCTCGTCCAGCTAGACGCTCCCAAAGATGCCGACCGCCCTAACTGGTCCGCGCAAGTCCTGGGCGATCTCGCCCGATCAGTGCCTCCTGAGTTGATTTCGGAGGTGGTGGCAACCGCACGACGCGTCCTTGGAGAAGGCCGGGAATACGTAGCCGTCTTGACGGCCGGCATCGCGCGTGCCGCGGACGACCAACCGCTGCAGGTTCTTGAGAGTCTGAAGAACGGACCAGACTCCGCCCCACAATGGGACGGCCTCACTGCGGCGGCTCTCGCTCTTGCGCGAGGCGGGAACGGCGCAAAGGCCCTCGAAGCCGCGCGGGCCATTGGTGAGGCCAACAGTAGAGCGCGGGCACTTGGACAGCTCGCCGCGGTCATTTCGCCCGCAAACCAGGACGTCTTGCTTCGCGCAATTATGGCGTTGCACGAGGTCTATCGAGGCGATCCCTTCGAAGAGCTGGCCAAACATGCCGACGAGCACCTGCTTCCCGACCTATACTCGGCGGCGCTGGCCTTCCGTGACGGAGCTGAGCGTTTACGGGCAATTGCGGCGGTTGCGGCGCGCCAGCCAGAGGGGAGACGCGACCAAGCTTTGGCCGCCGCCGTCGAGGCGCTGCAAGCGGCAGGCTCGCCGAGGGGGCTGCGCCACCTGGCACCAATGCTTTCAGCAGACCAGGTGCGCAAGGCCCTCGGAGTGGCACAGACGAGCGATCCCTTCGAGCGGTCAGACGAAATCGGGCCATTGCTGGCTCGATTGGCCGAACTCGGTTTCGGACAGGAGGCGCTTTCCACGACTTCAGCCATCGAGCAGCCTGGGGACCGTTCGGCGGCACTCGCGCTGATCGCCGCACACCTATCCCGTGAGCTCCTCCCAGCTGCGTGTGAGCTTGCTCGAGAAATCGGAGACAATTATGCGCTGGCAGTTGGATGTGCGCCGCTAGCCGCCCACCTTTCTGACCCTGTGGTCACAGACCTGCTTAACCGGGCAGGCCAAGTGCGAGACCGCGAGGCATGCATCGCAGCCCTGGCATTACTGTCTGGTCACGTTCCGAAGCGACACCGAAGGCGTGCGTTGCAGGGCGTACTCGATAGAGCCCGGCAAATTGATGCCAATCATCCTGAGGATGTGAAGGCGTGCTTGCAGCAAATGGGATCCGCCGCGCGCCGGCCAATTCCCTATAACCTCTGGCACCAAGCCATGGAGCTGGCGCACAGTCGGCTCGCACCCAAAGAACAGATTGAGGTGTGGACTGAGTTTGTTCGATTACACCCCAGATCCGGCACCCCCACCACCGTGTGGAACCTCACGATTGAGGGCGCGCGCATCAGGACGGAGCAATACAACGACGAGGACTTTCTCGTGACGCTGGCACCGTGGGTGCCTCCGTTAGCCCTCGACTTTCTCGTCGCTGCCGTCTCCGGGATAACTGACGAGGCTCTGCGGGCGTCGGTGATGGCGGGCGTCACTCCGCAGCTTCCACGCAATCGCCTGAGCGCTGTCCTAGCCAACGCTATGGAAATGGCCGGCGGGGTCAATCGAGCAATCGTCTTGGCAGTCCTGGCTCGGAAGCTCCCACCACAGGCAAGGAACCACGTAGTGGAAACGGAACTCCAACGCTGGAAGCAGGACGACCTCCCGGAGAGCCCCGAGGTATTTGCACTCGTGCCTCTCCTCAAGTATGGAGGCAAGTCGGCCCAGGAGGTTTACCGGCGCGCCGTCCATTCGGCTGAGCAATTGACCGACCTCAACGAGCGGGCCGTCCGCCTAATGAATCTGGCTATCCACGCTCCTGCTGCGATGCGGCTGCGGGTTGAGCGGTCTGCTCTTAGAAGCCTGGCATCGGTGCAAGCTTCGGACCGCGCTTCAATGCTCGAATGGTTCGCGCCCTGGATTTCAAGGAGAGGTTTGCCAGAGGCAATCGCGATTGGCTCTGAAATCGACCAGAAAGGTCGATTCGATCTGCGTGAGGCTCTGAGTGCCCTTGCATTGCGAGCGGCGCGGCTCGGGGCCGAGCGGGACGTCCTCGCTGCCATCGGCGCGATGACAAGCCCGTTCGATCGCGACGAAGCCGTCAAAAGTATCGCGCCCTTGCTTTCGGTGCCCACACTTCTCAAGATGATTGCCCTCCTCGACGGCCGGGGATTACCAGACCTCGCCGAAACCCTTGCAAGGAAGGGAGCTGTCAAGGAGGCGCAAGCGCTGCTCCCGAACATGCCGGTCCATGAGCGGGGGGGAGCGATAGCCGCGATCTGTGACGTAGCGCCCAGGCCAGCGCCTGTCGAGCTGCTTGACGAAGCGCGCAATTTCCCAGACCTACGTTCGCGAAGCGCAGCCCTGGTGGCTCTGGCTAGACGCGACGACAGGAGCCAGGCGGATGCTATCTGGCTCGAGGCGGTTGCCGCGGCGAAATCGATCGACGACCCTAGGGAGCAGACGGAAGCGTTCCGGGCAATGGCCGGAGCGTTAGACAAGATGCCGGCTGGCGGAGCCTGCGAAGTCTGGCATCGGACAGTCGCGTCTTTCCAGTCGCGAAAGCGGGCAGAAGCCTTTGCTGACCTTGGCACGTTAGGGCGCCCCGTGCTCCCGGCTGCTTTCCCACAGTTGGCGTCCCGACTCTACGAAGCCGCAACTTACGTTTGCGACTGCTGGCCCTGAGTGACGACGACCGCAGAAAATCCATTTGGCCGCTTGACCATGTACGACTTCCGGCACTTGCTCTCCCACCTTGAGGAGGCCGGTGAGCACGGCCGGATTGCGCGTCTGCTCGCTCTAGAGTGGCAGCCCCCGGCGCCAGACCGTCCGACGGGCGGCGCCCCGCTCCAACGCCTTGCCGCTCGAATCCGGCGGGGCGCTATTCATCCGGAGGCGATGCGCCGCAACGCTTGGTTCGATGCGAAGGAGGCGATTGGGGACCGCGCCGGATATCTTGTCGATATCGAGCGCACGTGGCGCACATCGGAGCTTGTGACTACGGAGGCGATCGGACGAGGCGAGGGTTCACCATCGATAGAGCTGGTGGTCAGGTACGCGGCGATCGCTGCGTCAATCCGCAGCCTGGCTGAATTAGTTCCACCTGAACTCGTTCGTGCGCTGTTGGCAACGGGCGTTTGGAGTCCCGCACAAGCCATCGCTAGCGCGAATCAGGTCCCAGCCAAGGACCGGGAACTCTCCAGTCGTGACCGCGGTCTCAAGGGTCTCGTCTCCCTCCTGGTCGAACGCGATGATCCTGACAACGCCCAAGTCGCCGCACGGGCGATAGGCAACGACGCGATGCGCGCCGGCGCCCTCGCGCTCATCGTTCCCGTTCTCGCCGAGGGCCCGGCAAATGAACTGATGAGAGAAGCCCTTCACCTTGCCTGTCTCGCGCCGGACTCTCACCGCCGATCCGCGCTGGCGGAAGTCGCGCCCGTACTCGGATTATCGGAGGTCGCCTACGCGGTCGAGCAGGCGCGCGCGGTGGCCTCCGACAGTTTCCCCGGCACCGAAACATTCGCTGCGCTTGCGGTGCGCCTGGCGGATCTTGGCGACCCGGCCGGGGCACTTGAAATTGTACGGACCTTACCTGGGAATGTGATGCCCCAGGCGCTTCGAAGCCTCGTCCCGCATCTACCTGTCGCATTGCTCGTGGACGTGCTCGACATGGCAAACGCGGTCGACGCGACGTTTATGAAGCGGGAACTCCTTGACGCTCTTCTCCCATTTCTGACAGAGCCGCTTCGTCGCCGAGGGCTCGAGATCGCCGAGTCGATCACGCACGAACTCGCCCGTGACGTAACCGTCGCCGCGTACGCTGCCCGCCTGGGAGAGTGGGCCCTGCTCCACCGAGCTCTCAGCAGGGTTCGGAAAGCCGCCGACGCAGGCGAACGCCTGCGGTGCCTGCGCTCAGTCGCCCCATGTGTCGGCGAAGCGGAACGATTGCTATTACTCCGCGAGGCGCTTGAAGTCGCGCGAAAGATCCGTTTCAGCGAGGAACGCGCCGAGGCCCTGACGCGGCTCTTGGGCGATCTTCCCGAGCCGCTGCGATCGCGCGCCGCCAGGGAGGCGTTGAGCCGGGTGGCGAAAATCGCCGAGCCGTTCCGGCGCTCGCACGCGTTCGAGCAGATCGCCGACAACGTGAACGGGCCGATCCGGATGCGTGCGCTTCAGGAGGCGCTGAAGGCAGCATCGGGCATGCTGGATCGGATGGCGGAGATTGCGGGCCGTCTTGGACGTGCCGAGGTGGAGCGTGTCTTCGCGCTCGCGCAAACCCTCGGGGATGCGAAGGCACTCTCGGACGCGTCTACGGCTCTCGTGTCTTGCCTTCCAACCGTAGAAGACCAGCTTGAGGCTGCGGAGCGCCTCGCTGACCGGGAGTTGCGGACGCGCGCGCTCGTGGCAGCCGCCGCCAGGGCGAGCGACGAAGGGCAGCCGGGTCTCGCGCTCGATGTCGTCGAACGCTTACACGGCGCAGACCGGGCGGCTGCGGTCGAGGCGGTCGCCCCGTCGCTGGCGTGTGGCTCGATAGATCGAGCGCTCCGCGCGGCTAAAGCCATCCACTTCTCGGCCTACTTCCGGTCGATTGCGCTCGCCGCCGTCGCGCAGCGCATCGGCGCCTGCGGCAATCTCGACCGAGCGCTCGCGATCGTCGACCGTCTCAACACCGAGGCGGCCAACATAAATCGTTCGCAGGCGATCGTGGCTCTCGCCGGGCACGCCGCCGCCCAAGGGCGCTTGGACGATGCTCGACGGCTGAGCGCCCTCATCAACGATCCCTCGGACCGCGTTGAGTCGATGTGCGCGACAGCGAGACATCTCGCAGGCGAGGAGCGGGTCAGGCTACTTGCGGAGGCTCGTGCGATGGCCGAAGCGATCGATCCGCCCCGCAACGGCTACGCACTCCATTTCCTCGTTGAGACACTCCTCGAGGAAGGCAGTTGGCAGGGGGCGCTGGCCATAGCACGGTCGATAACAGGAGAAGGCTGGGGCGGCCAGATGATCGCGGAGGTCGCAGGAATCGCCCCCGAGCCGGATCGGGGATCCCTATACGCTGAGGCTCGCGAGACGGTGCTCCATATCGACGAGCCAAGTTACGCCGTGTTGGCCCTCACTGACCTCATGCAGCGCCTGCCGCCGCGGCTCCGCGAAGAAACCCTTGACGAAGTTGTTCGAAGAGCTGAAGGTATCTCGGGTATCGGCGGCACCATGAGTGGGTTTGAATTTATCCTGGGACCGCTCGCGCTCGAACTCCGGCGGCAGTCACCCGGGACCGCCCACGCAATCTGCACTGAAGTGCTTCATTCCAGCGCCGAACTCGGGCGCCCGAGGTTCCTTGCTGTGCTGACGGGTCTTGCACCGCTTCTCATTGCCCTCGGTACGCCGGAGGGCGCGCGGGGATTCCGTCGCGTTCTCGAGGACATCGGACGCTGGTGGCCCTGATGCCACGACTTCTCAACGCCTTTGCCTCGGCTGAGGTCTACGATGTTGAAGGGCGATTGGTAATCGCGACGCTTAACGCGATAGGCGTGGCTGTCGTGACAGGGAGGAAACCAAAGGCGGAAAGAATTTCCGAAAAGGTGAAGCAACTGATGCAAGCACGCGCGCTTCTTGTTGAGACGGCAGGTGCCAGGGCAAGGCTCGCCTGTTTAAATATTTGGCCGCTCGGGCTAGACGGGCCTCATGCACTGCACCCAACCGGAGTTGCTCCCCGGCCGGATTGCCAATCCGCTGCCACGCATCGCCGGTGATCGCCTGACGCCAGCTTCTTCTTGAGCTGCGACGCCGCAGTCGTGCGTCCATCAGTCTGAGTCCGGTGCGGCCAAACGCGGATAGAGCCAGGGGAAGGCTTGTTTGGCCAGACCCGTTTTATCTTGGGATGCAAGCTTATGAGTCGGTTCCCTGCCCCTATTGCGGGGCCACCTGGAATCAACCAGATACGCGGTTCTGCCAAGATTGTCAGCGCTCGCTCAGAGCGCCGACGGCCAAGAAGGCTCCGGGTAAGGCTTTGCTCATCGCGGTCGGCGGCTTCCTTGTCTCAATCGCTGTCGCGGGTCTGGTCGTCGTTCCGGCAATGGCGTCCAGCGAACTGGCGAAGGATCAGCAGGCTCTCACCGACGCCTCTGGCCATCAGATCACGGTCGACGCTGCCATCAAGACCTTTCTGACGCCCCGCAACGCACAAACGAAGCGTGGTGGCATCTACGAAAGCTTTAAACAGTTGGACACATTCAAGGCTGCACTCGCCGCCGTCCAATCCGACAAGCAACGTATTGGGGATGCCGATCATCGGTTGGACTGGATGGGTCGGGTTGCCGCCAGCAAGCAGGCCGAGATTGCTCGGATCCGACGCCTCAATCAAACGGTCCTGAAGGCCCTCATCCAAGGAGAGGGCGCCTTGCAGGCTGCAGTCGACCAGGCCAGCCTGATTCAGGCCCTCGACAAGACGTCGGCGATTGAAACCCAGATGCTCACGGCCGCCAACGTGAAGGATTACGCCAAGGTCGAGCAGTTGTACCCGGACGCGGATCGCGAGGTTATCGCCGCCGAGTCACTGGCGCGCAAGCCCGACATGCCCGAAGCCGCACGCGCATTCGTCGCCCTGTTCAGGCTGACCATCGACGGCACCGAGAAACTGATGGTTGCCGCTGAAAATCACGACCCTATAGCGGGGCAGAATGCCCGGTCGATGCTCGAGGGAGTCGTCAAGAACTCGTCGACCTACGGAGCGGATTTCGCGGTGAAGTGGGATGACTGGAACGTTCGGAATCTCCAGCCAATGCTTGACGCGTATGACCATGGTCTGCGTGAGGCCCACGCGGTGGGCGGGTTTTGACTATCGTGGGCTCTGCCCGGGAATCAGCACCTGAGCCGCGCCTGTAGTTCCGTCTATCAGATACGTGCTGTCGGTCTGTCCGGGAATGTGGACCCGGACCGCCCACACCGAGATTGGCGGGCAAAGCGCATATGGTACTGGAAACCAGCTCGGGCAGCCCGACAGTTGAATGTCAATTGGCAAGCCGTCGCGGTTCACGAGTTTGCTAGCTTCCGGGTAATACTTCGCTGAGACTACGACCGTGCCCCGCGGTCCCGAAAGGTATTCGGCTTCGTCAAGGGCCTTGCTCTGCGCCTCAGCTTGCGTGAGATGTGGCGCTCCGAGGCGGTACGCCCAGATACCGGCCAGCAGCAAAACCGTGATCGCGAGGATCCCACCAATGATGCGACCCATGTGCCTTCATTCGGCTAACGTCCACAACCGCTGCCAACTTGCAGAATTAGAGGTAGCTGATGTCCGCAAGCTTCCGGTGGTCGTTGAAGACCTGACTAGGAAGCAGCAATAACACTCCTTTGCGAAGCGTTCCCCTTTTCAAGACCCGTGACCTAGGCACTGGCGTCACCTGGGGGCGGTCCTTTCCCAAGCAACTGAGGCGCCTCGGCCCTAAGCGAAGCAACAAGCTCGCGGCGCGCCGGGGGCGCGAGTCGGTCAAGCCAAGACGAGTCGAACTTGCCTCTCCTAATGGCTATTTGGGCGATCGATTCCCCGGCGGAACCCGATACTGTATCGTCGTCCGCCCGCGATGCGATTTCGACCAGCCCGATTCCTGCTGCCGCAAGTCGATCCTCAATGTCAAAGCGGCGGAGAGAAGGCCTGCGTCATTGTGGGCAACGTAGCGTGGTCACCGGTCTGTGGAGAAGAACTCCTCAGGAGTTGTGGCACACTTAGATTCTGCCGATCTGTCGGACGCAACCGGTGGTCCCAACGCGCGACTAGCGCCCAACCTCGGTCGATCATAGCCCGCGCCACAGAGTAGGAAGCCATTCGTCGCGCATCAAGGGTTAGATTCTCCCCTTGGCGTCCGGTACGAATACGCGAATATCGTCGTAGGTGTCACTGACTCGACTGGCGAACCACGGGTCGGCCTCAAGGACCTTAAGCAATGGCAATACCCGATCTAGGTCAAGTTGTCGGTGCAGACGGGCAAGATGGGCCAAGCCTAAAATCGCCGTTGCCACTACGTCACGGTCCGGATCAGCAAACAGGCGCACAACCTGATCCTGGACCCAGCGCCAGTCAGGATCGTAAAGAGCCAGGCTCAACAGTGCATCGATACGTTTTTGCGAATCATTGCTGCCGAGGTCGGCGGCAGCTTGTTCCCGGGTCAAACGTAACGGGTTTTCGAAGCGCATCCTATCTGCCGAGGATAGCGCCGCGACCGCTCGCCAGTCCAATATCTCGCAGGACTGACTGCATTGTCTGGGTCAGCTGATTCCAATCCCGATAGTGTCCATGGAAGATCCCCCTTCCAGGATATGTCTCGTCAAAGACCACGTACCGTCCTTGGCCATAGTCGACGCCGACGCGCCGAGCACTGTTCTTAGAGACTTGCACCGAAGTATCGAGCGCGGCCTGGCCTGCTTCACCAAGGAGACCGGGATGCTTTGGAGAGGCTTCGAATGTCAAGCGCAGCATGCCGCCCGGGCCCGCAAGTTGAGCGGCGCCTTTAGCTGCGACCTCGCCACCCTTAACTGCATCACCCAGCATTCCAAGTAGAGGGATTGCCATGGCTCCTTCAGCTATGGCATCGAAGTAGTTGCCGCACTGGGCATCGCGATATGCGGCAAAGCCATTTAGCGTGGCACCAACCACCGGAACGAAGTTGAGCAAGGGATAGTCGGTTAGCCATTGCTTGGAGTGCGCGCCTGCCTGCATCAGGGTGTCGCCAGGGTCAGCTCCGCCCGGGTCAATTGCGTTAAGTGGTGAGTTCGCAGCGTAGGCGTATGTCTGGATCTTTCCTTTCGGATCTCGTGAAAGGAAGGAGGCAGTCGCCGGCTCATAGAAGCGACCTCGCAGGTATATAAGGCTGGACTCCTGATCGAAGTACTCCCCGGCGAACTGGAATGGGTTGCTGATTGCCGTCGGGACGCTGGTCAGGTTGCCGTAGGCGTCGTAGGTGTAAGTCGCAACGACGATTCCTCCGCTGTCCGTGAGAGCCCGAGTGCTACCTAATTGGTCTTGATGGTAGTAGAGAACCGTTCCTGACGACGAGATTTGTTCAAGCGGCAAGCCGCCTCGACCCGTGACGTAACTCGTGCTCCCATCCTGAATGATCAGAGGCAACGGATCTCCGACGTCCCAGGTAAATCCCTCTGGCACGCCATTCGCGATCTTGGTCTGCCTGATACCCGCGGCGTCATAAGCGTATGTGTAGCTCGGCCCAATAGCCTTTAGGCGATCCGCTTGGTCGTAGACGTAGTTTGTAGTTGCGTTCGCCTGGTCGGTGCGGCTGGTCCGATTGCCGTTCGCGTCGAACCCATATGTGTATCTCTGCAGCTGGCTGCTGCCGCTGTTAAGCGTCGTGACACTCTGCACCTGGTTAGCCACGTCGTAGACGAAGTTGGTCGTGTTCCCGCCCGTTACCGCAATCTGGGTCATCCGATCGGCTGCGTCGTAGGCGTAGCCGGTCGGCGCGGCGCTGGTCAAGCGATTCAATATGTCGGAACCATACGATTGGCTATTTTCGGACGCTAGTTGTCCGGCTGCGTCGCGCGCGTAGGCCAAACTCAGGAAAGGCTGGTTTGTGCCCAGGCTGTCACTGGTACCGGTCAGCCGGTCGGCGGCATCATAGCTACTGGTAGCCGCAGTGCCGTTCGGATAGGTTTGGGTGGTGAGGTTGGAGTTCGGATCGTACGCGTATGTAGTCGTGTGACTCAGCCAATCGCTGACCGAGTGTAGGCGGCCAGCGTCGTCGTAGGCGCGTGTGACTACGTTGGACCCACCGGGATACGTAATGGACGTGAGCTGGCTTTTGAGATCGTATCCGTAGGAGAGCGTCTGATTTCCGCCGTTGATAGACTGAATGAGCCGGTCCAGCGAGTCGTATGAGTATCGAGTTGTGCCGGTTCCGTCCGACATCGTTTCCCGATGCCCGCCGCCGTCGTACGAGATCACCACGTTAGGCGTCGTGCCGTCGCTGTATTTGATGCCGGTCAGCTCGCTGGCAACGTCGTGGCTGTAGGTCGTTGTTCGATTCATCGGATCGACGAGGGATGTTCTGTTCCCTAAGGCGTCATACGCGTAAGACGTCGTTCGATTCAAGGCGTCGGTGATTGAAGTCATTCGGTCGAGCGCATCGTAGCCATATGAAGTCGGATTACTCAGGCCGTCCTGGACCTGCGTAAGATTGCCGTCACCGTCATACGTGTTCTTGATGGTGCTGTTGTCGGCCCGAGTGACCTGGGTCAGGCGGTTGTTGCTGTCGTACGTGTAGCTGGTGGGATTGTTATTTGAGTCGACGACACGAGTTAAGTTGCGATCCCTGTCGAACGTGTAGTTGAGCGTGTGGTTTAGCGGATCGAGAACGGATGTCAAATCGCCAAAGGAATCATATCCAAAGGCGGTCAGGTAAGTCGCCGGGTTGCCGCCAGCGGCATTGCCCTTCGGGCTGACGACGGATGTTAGACGGCCGATACCGTCATAGAAGGATGTTCTCGTGTTGCCGAGCGGATCGGTTGAACTGGCGGTGTCTCCGTACTGATCATGGGTGAAATGCCAGACCTTGCTGTTGGCGTCGGTCATCGTACTGACGTCGCCCGGGTTCGCCGGGTCATAGATCAAGCTTGTCGTCGAGTTCTGCCCAGGCCCGACGAGCGGCCGCGAGGTCCCTCTGAGGTTACCGTTGGCATCGTAGTTGTAGGTCGCTGTGACACTTAGGGGGTCGGTAACCGTCAGCGGATCATTGAAGCTGTTGTAGGTGAATCGCGTGGCTCGACCTAGTGGATCGATCGTCGCGGTCATGTTTCCGCTGCCGTCGTACTTCATCGCCATGGAATGGCCTTTAGGATCTCTAATGGCGATTGGAGCCAGCGATCCGGGGTCGTAGGCATAGGTCCAGGTCGCCTGTTGACTGGAGCCCACACCAAGAGAGCGCGTCATCAGCAGGCCGTTGATGTACCGCTCGTCAGTCTCGTGACCTTTGGGGTCGTGAATAACCGTCGTTGTTCCGAGGTACGAATAAGTGCTCTGCTCGCCCATTGGGTCTGTTTGACTGGTAACGCGCCCACCGCCATCGAAAACGTTAATTACGCCGTTACAGGTGGAGGCGGCCGAGCAATTGGGGTCCTTAAAGGTCAACATGAAGTGGTTGGAGTCGTAAGTGAACTTGGAAAGCCCATTGCCCACGTCCGTTGCCTGGCTGAGATTGCCGTTGGCGTCGTAGAGGAATGAGACCGTGCGGCTTGCCGAATCCAATACGAGCGCGAGCGAGCCGTTTGGGTTATAGGAGAACGTTAGTGCTCGATTTTCCGGGTCAGTTACGGTGCTCAACTGACCGCTCCCGTTGTAGGCAAGCACGGTGGCATATCCGTTTCGATCGGTTTCCCGAATCAGCCGGCCTCCGCTGTCGAAGACATAGTGGACCTGGTCCTTCCGGGAAAAGGTGTACGTGCCGTCGCCATTCCGAACCAGCGTGGCGAAGACATGACTCGACGGCTGATAGCCACCTGATCCATTCGATGGAAACGCCACGGCCGCCCAGTTCTCCTCGTGAACCGTCGCATTCCCGGAACCGTCGAAGCTCAGGAACATGTTGTAGTTATCTGTCCAGCCGTAGCCCATCGGCCCGTTGGATGAGGCGTGCAGCGATGAATACGTCCGGCTCAATGAAAGCGGTACCCCTCGGCCGGGAATGCTCAAATCCGCAAAGGTATGCCAGAACTCGCCGGTGGAGCAGTTGACCGGGTAACTTCCAGACTCGCATGCGGTCTGCTGGGGCTCGCTCGGACTGCGGACCTCCGATGGGTCGACGCTCTGACCCTGAGCCAGCGTGAAGACGTAGTAGATCATCGGGAAGCCGCCGGTGATCTGGCCGGATCCCCAGGTGTACAGGACGGCCGCGTTGTCGTTGCCGCTCGAGTCCCTGAACAAAGTCGCGGGAATATTCAGCGCATCGACGGCGTGCGACCAGTCGAAGTTCGTGGTGACATAGACCAGGTCCGCATACGTCTGGCCAATCGGATGATCATCGAAGTGCCACAGAATCGTGGTATTGGCCTGGCCATCCGGGAAGTTGGTGGTTTGGGGCGTGAAGCTCGTCGTGTAGCGCGCCACGCTCGAAATCCGAAATTCGTCGAAGCTCGCGGTCCCCATCTCTTGCTGGTCCGCAATGCCGGGCCATCCGTAGATTCCGCCCGCTGTCGAGCTAGGCTGCGAGAACCAGAGACTTCCATTGATGAAACCACGAACAGTGGTCCCGTCGTAATCCAGGGCATAATGCGTGGGCGTTGGCGCGTCCGGGAAACCGTACCCGCTGCTTGGTATTGTGTACGATCCCCCAGGCCAAACAAACAGGCTTCCGAGAGGACTACTTCCGGTCCTCATCTCGATTCCGGCATTTGGAAAGCCGACCGAGGGTGCAATGACCGTCCTTCCACCGGCAACCTGTGCGCGGCCCTCGCCTAATAGACCCCATGCGGAGTTTCCGCCCGTATCGGCGTTGGAGTTGAACCCCCACATCCAGCCCTCGATGGTCCACTGCGAGCCCAGGGTTATCGGGCCGCTGGTGAGAGAGAAACCACCGAAGGGAAGGGACGTGTTCTGGCACAGGATTTGGAGGTGCTGGCCAAGGCCAGGATTGGGGGGCGCGAGGACCATCACGGCATTTGAGGTGCCCACAGCACCCGTACCGCTAGCGTTTGTGGCCGCAACCGCGAAGGTATACGATGACCCGCCGCTAAGGTTAGGAATGTTGACGCTGGTCGACGCGCCGTCCACAGAGATCGGTGAGTCCTCCAGTGATCCAGTTTGTGCCGTGATGCTGTATCCGGTAATCGCTGAGGTCCCCGACGCTGTTGGGACAGACCAGGAAACAGTCGCCTGATAGTTCGCGACCGATGTCGCGACAACGTTGGTTGGAGCACTCGGCACGTAGCCGCCGCTATCCCAATTCGTCGCTACTTGCGCCAAAGGTAGGGCAGAGGGATATACGGCCGCCTCGTCGATCGAACCATTCAGCGGCTGCAGGCTGGATCCGGTGCCGGAACCGGCCGCACCGATGCCGACCGGCGAATCGACCACGTTGAGCGCGGATCCGATATCAGTCCCCGTGGCGACCGAATTGCCGTTGACATACAACGTCAAGGCACCGGCCGCGGTGCGAGTACCGACCACGTGGTACCAGGTGCCCGCAGTCGCCGGGGTGGCCGACTGTCCGGCGAAGCTGGTCACGTTGCCGATGAAGGTCGAGAAAGCAAAGCCTTGCCCTACTACATAGGCCAATTGGTAGGCGCTTTGCGGGGCGGTCGCGCCATCGCCCTTGTTGATCAACAGTTGCGTGCTCGCGACACTGTTCAACTTCACCCACGCCTCCAGGCTGAGGGCTCCCGTGATCGAGAGTGTTGGTGAGCTCGGAACGATTGCACGACCGGTTGTTCCGTCGAGACCGGCCGAAGCGTCAGGATCAGCTTGGATCGCACCACTCTGGCCCAGGGTGACAGCGCCCGAGTACGCCCCGGCATTGCCATGGCCGCTTGCATCGATAGCCAAGCTGCCCGAGATCTCCCCCAGTCGCCAGTATCCGCCCGGGGTATTCGCTAGCACCGTGGCGGCGTACGGATACGATGTCCCGGTCACGTTCACCGCCGTCGACGCGGCCGAGGCCACCCCGAAGCCATAGGCATTCATCGCGCTGACGATGAAGGTGTAGCTCGCGCCGCCGCTAAGGTTGCTGACCGTCACGCTGGTCGCGCTCGCCGTTGCATACGTGGGCGTCCGCTGTGTGGTCCCCAGCTGCGGCGTCACGATGTACCCCGTAATTGCCGGGCCGCCGCTCGGCGCGGTCCAGCTGATAGTGGCCTGGTTCGCACCACCGCTCGCAGTTACGCCAATCGGCGTGCCGGCCCGGTAGCCGCCCAGCTGCCAATGATTACTCACCTGCGCGCCGCTGAGCGTCGCTGGATACACCGCGATCTCGCCTAGCGTTCCGTTGAACGGCTGCAGGTTGTTCCCGGTGCCCAGCCCCGACCCGGCCAGCCCCAAGGGGGCGTTGATGTTATTGAGCCCGCCGCCACCGTCGTTGGCTGCGCCGAGCACACGTCCGTTGACGTAGAGCAGGAGCGTGCCGTTAACCGTTCGCGTGCCGACCAGGTGATACCACTGGCCGGGCGTCACCCCGGTCGAGGAGGCGGCGCGGGTCATGGTGCCGCCGCTAAAAGTGTCGAAGACAAAGCCGGTGGCCGGCACAAAGCCCAGCTCGTACGCGGAGGCGTTTGGAGTCGCACCGTCGCCCTTGTTGACCAAGAGCTGCGTCGTGCCGGCAGTGGTGAAGTTGACCCAGGCCTCGATGCTGAGCCCGTTGATGATGTCCAGGCTTGCGGAGCTCGGGACCGAGACGTGGCCGCTCATGCCATCGAAGAGCACCGCCGTGTTGGGATCGCCGACGATCGGGCCGGCCTGCCCTTCGGTGAATCCGCCCGTGTAGCTGCCGTTGTTGCCATTACCTGCGGAATCGGTCGCCGGTACTCCCGGATTCTCGCCCAGGCGCCAGTAGGCTGCCGGACCGTCACCGAGGATCGTGCTGCTGTAGGGATACGATGCGCCGGTCACAGTGACGGCGTTCGAGGTGGCGGATGCCGGCCCATTGCCGCTGTCGTTGGACGCGACAACGGTGAAGGTGTAGCTGGTGGCACCGCTGAGGTTGCCGATGGTCGCCGACGTCTGCGTTCCCGCGACCTTGGTCGGAGTCCGGATCGTGCCGCCGACGTGCGGCATGATCAGGTAACCGCTGATCGCGGAGGTTCCGGTGTTCACCGGGGCGGTCCAGGAGACGCTCGCCTGGTTCGCGCCGCCTGTCGCCGTGACGGCGGTTGGCGCTCCTGGCGTGCCAAAGTTGTAGCCGGCTGCCTGGTAGTGGCTCGAAATCTGCGTCGGACCCAGAGCCGTACCATAGACGGACACCTCGTCGATCGAGCCGTTGTACTGGCTACCCCCGACGTTCCCGAAATCGTTGGCCAGGACAATGCCGTTGTTGTCTAGCGCGGTGTTAAGCGAACCCGAGAACCCGGTGGATCCGACGCTGACACCGTCGACATACGCCAGCAGCACCGATCCGTCGTAGCTCACCGCGACCTGGTGCCAGTTCCCGTCGTTGAGCACGACCGACGCCGGCGTGGTGATCGCGTGGTCGTCCGAACCCGTCACGATCTGTACCTGGTTGGTGCCGACGATGCGTAGCTCAAATGCCTGTCGCGTCGAGCCGGACAGCCCATAGCCGGCAACCGCCTGCGTGGCGTTGGCGGTGGTTTTGATCCAGGCCTCGATACTGCGTGATGCGTTGCCCAGGGGCAAACCGGTCACCGGCCGCACGCGCATGAATCCACCCGGGATGGGCTGACCGAAATAACAGCAGCCCGAGGCAAAACCGGTGGCCGTGTCGGAGTCATTGGCGACACCGCCCGGGGCTCCCAGCGTGTAGGGCCACCCGGAAAAGGTCCCGGTGTTGCCGTGACCCGACGAGTCGGCGGCGGCCGCCCCCGACGGGTCACCCAGCCGGTAATAAACCGTCGGGTTATCGCCGATGACCGTCGAGGCGTAGGTGGAGGTGGGGCCGCCCGGCGCTAAGGCGCTCGACGTAGCCGAGGGCGGACCGTCGCCGAAAGTGTTGGTCGCGACCACCTGGAAGCTGTACGACGTCGTGCCGGCGAGTCCGCTCAGCGTCGTGCTGGTGGTACCGCCACTGACCGCGATCGCGTTCCGGGATGCCCCGCCGGCAGAGGCAATCACGCGATAGCCGGTCACCGGCGAGCCGGTCGGCGCCTGGGAGGCGGTCCAATTGATCGTCGCACCGTTAGGACTTGCCTGAACGGACGTGATCGTTGGGGCCGTTGGCGGTGCGTTGCCGCTTGCGCTGAAGTGGGCCTGAACCTGCGTGGCTGACAGCGCGGACGGATAGAGGGAGACCTCGTCGAGCGAACCGGAGAATTGGTAGTTGACACCGGAGCCGTAGGTCCAGAAGTCGTTCGCGATGATCAGGCCGTTGCCGTCGATCGCCGTCCCGAGTGGCGCGCCAAATGTCTGCCCACCGAGGCTGCGACCATCGAGGTACATCGTCGCGGCGGTCCCGTCGTACGACACGATCACCTGGTGCCAGCCGCCGTTGTCTACTGCGTAGGGGGTGTTGAAGACTTTGTCGTCCCCGGAGGTGACCACGGCGACCTGGTTGTCACCCCGAATCTGCAGCTGGAACGCCTGGCGGGTCGCGTTGGTTCCGTACCCGACCAGTCCGCCGCCATTGTTCGACGTCGTGTTGAACCAGACCTCGATCGACCGTGCGGTGTTGCCGACCGGAAGGCCTGCCGTGTTCCAGCGGTAGTGCATGACGCCGCCAGCGCCCGGAACGAACGCGCCGTTGTACGTGAGCGCGACGCCGGTGTCGCCGTCGCCGATCACGACGCCGGGCTGCCCGAAGCTGGGATTGTAGAGATACTCGGCGTTGCGGCCGGATCCGGACGAATCAGCGACCGTTGAACCCGCTGCCTCGTCCAACCGGTAGTAGAACGCCGGTCCGTCGCCCATTACGGTTGAGGGATAGGTGCTGGATGCTCCCGTCGGCGTGATCGCCGCAGAGACGCCGGGCGGACTTGTGCCGAAATTGTTGGTGGCCGTTACCTGGAAGGTGAAGGCCGTCCCGGCCGGCAGCCCAGTGAGTATCGCGCTGGTTTGCGTCCCGTCAACTGTGCGCTGATATTGGGGCTGGCTGCCGCTAAAGGCGGTCACCATGTAGGACGATGTCGTCGACCCATTACCCGGAACCCCCGTCCACGTCACCGTCGCCTGATTCGCGGCACCAGTCGCAGTGACGTTGGTAGGAGTGCCCGGCCGGGCGTTGCCACTGGCGCTGAAGTGGGCCGCCACCTGCGATGCCGTCAGCGCCGCCGGATAGAGGGCGACGTCGTCTAGCGAGCCGTTGAACTGGTAGTCGACGCCGGACCCGTAGGTCCAGAAGTCGTTGGCAAGGATCAGCCCGTTGGCATCGACCGCGGTGTTGAGGGCGGCGCCGAAGCTTTGGCCGCCCAGCGACTGGCCGTCCAAGTACAGCGTGGCCGTCGTGCCGTCGTAGGTCACCACGACCTGGTGCCAGCCGCCATTGTTGATGCGGTAGGGCGTGGTGAACGCCTTGTTATCCCCGTTGACGAACAGCGTCAGCTGGTTATCGCCGGTCGTCTGCACCTGGAAGGCCTGCCGGGTCGCGTTGCTGCCGTAGCCAACCAGTCCGTTGAGGAGGCTGTTGGGCATCGTCGTCTTGAGCCAGAGCTCAACCGTGCGGGGGGCGTTGCCGGTGGGCAGGCCTCCCGTGCCGGCGTGGTACCGGACCACCCCGCCGGCGCCCGGAATGAATTGATTACCGTAGGCCACGGTGATTCCCGGATCGCTGTCGCCGAGGAGGGCGCCCGCCGCGCCGAAGCTTGGCGCGTACAGGTAGTCGGCAGTCCGGCCGTGGCCCGACGAGTCGGCCGCGACGGCGCCTGAGGGATCGCTGAGCCGGTAATAGAGCCCCGGAGTGTCGGCAAAGATGGCCGAGGCATACGTGTTAGGGGTGCCTGATGTAATTGGCGTGGCGCTCGAGACGCCGGCGGGCCCACTCCCGAAGTTGTTGAAGGCGGCGACTTGGAAGGTGTAGGTCACGCCCTGCCTCAGCCCCGACAGAATCGCACTGGTCGTGGCGCCGTTGACCGCGATGGCGTTCTGCGGCTGCGTCCCGTTGTAAGCCGTCACTGTGTAGCCGAGCACCGGTGCCCCGGGACTCGTCGCCGGCACGGTCCAGTTGACCGTGGCCTGGTTGGTCCCGGTGGCGGCCGAGACGGTTGGCGCGGCGGGCGCCGCGTTGCCGCTGGCGGCGAAGTGGGTGCTGACCTGCGCTGCGGTGAGCGCAGCTGGGTAGAGGGCGACCTCATCAAGAGAGCCGTCGAACTGGTCGCCGACCCCACCGCCTGAGTTCCAGAAGTCGCTCGCGATGATCAGCCCGTTCGCGTCCGCGGCAGTGTTGAGCGCGCCACCAAAGGTCTGTCCGCCGAGGCTCTGTCCGTCCAGGTACATGGTCGCCGTCGTGCCGTCATAGGTCAGGATCAGCTGGTGCCAGCCGCCGTTGGCGATGGAGTAGGGCGTGGTGAAGACCTTGTCGTCGCCGTTGGTGACCAGTGCGAGCTGGTTGTCCCCGCGCATCTGCACCTGGAAGGCCATGCGGGTCGAGTAGGTCCCGTAACCGAGGATGCCACCCGACCGGGTCGACGTGGTCTTGAACCATGCTTCGACCGATCGGGCCGCGTTGCCGGCGGGCAGACCCGCCGTTCCCCACCGGTAGCGAATGACGCCACCCGCCGACGGGATGAAGTTGGGCGTGTAGGTGACGGACAACCCAGGATCCCCATCGCCGATGAGCGCGCCCGTGACACCGTGGGTCGGCGTGTATAGGTAGTCGGCGGTCCGGCTAAGCCCCGACGAATCGGCGGCCGCTGGCCCGTTAGGCTCGCCGAGGCGGTAATAGAAGGCAGGCTGATCGCCGATGACGGTCGAGGCGTAGGTCGTCGCCGAACCGCTCGGCGTCACCGCCGTCGAGGTGCCCGTTGGGCTGAAGCCAAAATCGTTGAGCGCGGTGACCTGGAAGGTGTAGGCCACGCCGGCCTGTAACCCGGTCACCGTGGTTGAGATCGTCGTCCCGTTCACGCCAACCGCGTTGACTGCCTGGGCAGCGTTGAAAGCCTGAACCACGTATTGCGTGACTGGCGCTCCGGCGCTGGCCGTCGAGGCGGTCCACGAGATGGTGGCCTGGTTGGCGCCAGCCGACGCGCTGACCACCGGGGCGGTCGGTCGGGTATTTCCGCCGGCGCTGAAATGCGCCGCGATCTGGGCCGCGGTCAGTGCGGTCGGGTAGATCGCGACCTCGTCCAGGTTACCCACCAGCTGCTCGTCGGCCGTCCAATAGCTCCAGAACTGGTTGCCGAGGACGAGTCCATTGCTATCGACCACCGTGTTCAGGGCAGCGCCGAAGGTTCGAGTCCCGAGGCTCTGTCCGTCCAGATACGCGATCAGGCTGGTGCCGTCGTATGTGGTCGCAAGGTGATGCCAGCCGCCGTTCGTGATGGCGTACTGGGTGTTGAACACCTTGTTATCGCCGTTCGTCACCACCGTCACCGCTGAGCTGTCGACGTGCACCTGGAACGCCATCCGGGTCGCGTTCGTGCCATAGCTGAGGACCGTTCCACTCTGCGATGCCTGGAACCAGGCTTCGAGAGTGCGGGCGCTGTTGGCGGTGGGCAGCTGCGCCGACGATGGCAGGCGGATCACACCGTCCGCGGATGGGACGAAGCCCCCAATGTAGACGTGCACGCTGGTGTCCGGATCTCCCAGAAGCGCGCCCGGCTGACCAAGAATCGGCGCGAAAGTGTACGCGCCGAGGTTCGCGTTGCCGGACGAGTCGGCGGCGACCGGTCCGGACGGCTCGCCGAGCCGGTAGTAAATTCCTGCTCCGTCAGCCCGAACCGTGGAGGCATACGTAGTCGCGGCGCCGCTTGGGGTCACAGCATTCGACATGCTCGACAGCGGGCTATCCCCGTAGTTGCTCTGCGCGTACACCTGGAACGTGTAGGTGACGCCGGCCGGAAGGCCGGCGATGACCACCGAAGTCGCGCCACCGGTGGCCGACGCGTTCTGCTTCTGGCTGCCCACGTAGGCCTGCACGACGTAGCTCGTGATCGTCGCTCCGTTGGTGACCGAAGAGGTCCAGCTCACGGTCGCTTGATTGGCGCTACCCGTGGCGGCGACGCCCGTAGGCGCGGCCGGCAGGCCGACTACGATGGCGTTCGAGCTTGCGGTCGGCCCGGGCCCGATGCTGTTGCTGGCATATACCCGGAAGGTGTAGGTGGTGCCGTTGGTCAGCCCGGTCATGACCTTGCTGGTGCTCGCGTCGCCGGTCACCGGCACCCCTGCCGTATTTCCGATGTAGGGCGTGATCGTAAAACTGGTAATCAGCGAGCCGCCATCGCTCGCTGGCAGGTTCCAGGTCACCGTTGCCTGGTGATCCCCGGTCGCGGCGCTCACGTTTTGCGGCGCGCTCGGAGTTGTCGCCGGCGTGACGGCGTTCGAGGTTCCTACCGGACTTGTTCCCGCGCTGTTGATGGCGGCGACCTGGAAGGTGTACGTGGTGCCGTTCGTCAGCCCGGTAGCCACGAAAGTGGTCGGTGTCGGGTTAACCGTCCATCCCGGTTGCGCCGTTGTCCCGATGTAGGGAGTGACGGTGTAATTGATGATGTTGGCACCGCCGTTCGACGCCGGAGCCACCCAGTTCACCGTGGCCTGCGTGTTGCCGGTGCTGGCAGTGACCGTCTGCGGCTGGCTCGGCGGTGCGGCTGGGGTGACAGCGTTGGAGGACGTTGGAGCACTATCTCCCACGGCATTGGTGGCCACGACTTTGAAGATGTAGGTGGTGCCGTTCGACAAGCCATTAAAGGTTGCGGTGAGGGTTGACGCATTGACGGTTTGCGGCGTTCCAGCGACACCCGCGACATAGGGCGTTACGGTGTACCCACTAATCGCCGAGCCGCCGTTGCCGCTGAGCGGGACCGCCGACCAGGTGACGGTCGCCGTGGCATTCCCCGCCGTCGCTGTCACGCTCGCAGGGGCATCGGGCACCGTCATCGGCGTGACGGCGGTGCTCACGCCGGCGGGACCGGTGCCGGCACTGTTCGTCGCCGTGACCTGGAATGTGTAGTCCGTCCCGTTGGTCAGGCCCGTGATGAGCTTGCTGGTCGCGGGCGCATTGACCGTGACGGAAGTCTGCGCGGTGCTACCGATGTACGGTGTCACGGTGTAGAGGGTGATCGCCGCGCCGCCGTCAGCGGTGGGCGTCCCCCAGGACACGTTGGCCTGAGCGTTGCCGGCCGTCGCCTGGACGCCGGTCGGGGCGCCTGGGGTCGTCGCGGGAGTGACGGCGTTCGACGATGCCGGATCGCTGTTCCCCAGCGCATTCGTGGCCACCACCTTGAAGATGTAGGAGGTGCCGTTCGACAGGCCGTTGAAGGTGGCTGTGAACGTCGAGGCATTCACGCTTTGCGCCGTACCCGGCGTGCCCGCGACATAGGGCGTGACCGTGTAGCCGGTGATGGCCGATCCGCCATTCGACGCTGGCAATTGCCAGGTCACAGTGGCGGTCGCGTTGCCCGTCGAGGCGCTCACGCTGGTGGGCGGCGTCGGGATGGTCGCCGGGGTGACCGATCCGACGGTGCTGCCCGCGGAACCGGTGCCGACGCTGTTGGTCGCCGTCACCTGGAAGGTATAGGGCGTCCCGTTGGTTAGGTTGGTGATGGTCACGCTGGTTGCCGGGGGTGACCCGTTTACCGCCGTCGGGGATTGAGCCGTTCCACTGATGTAAGGCGTCACCGTGTAGCTGGTGATCGGGCTGCCGTTCGCGGCCGGCGCGTTCCAGGTGACGAGAGCGTTGGCATTGCCCGGGGCGGCCGTGACGCCGGTCGGCGCTCCGGGCCTGCCGATCGGTGTCACCGGGGTCGAAGGGCTGCTGCTCGGCCCGGTCCCGATGCTGTTGGTCGCGGTGACCGTGAAGGTATAGGGCGTTCCGTCGGTCAGCCCGGTGACGGTGGCGGTCGTTTGCGAACCGCTGCTCGAGCCGATCAGGCCGCCGGGTGAGGAGGTGACCGTGTATCCCGTGATGGCATACCCGCCGTCATACGATGGCGCCGTCCAGTTCACCGTCGCCGTGGTGTCGCCGGCGCTCGCGGTGACCCCGGTCGGAGCACCCGGCACCCTTCCCGGTTTTACCTGGCCGGTGGTCGCGACCGCACCGGTCCCCACGCTATTGGTTGCCGTCACCTGGAACGTGTAGACGGTCCCATTGATGAGGCCGGTGACAATCTTGCTGATTGCAGGAGCGGTGACGTTGACGGGCGTGCCCCCCGTGGAACCAATGTATGGGGTGACGGTGTAGTTCATAATCGCGGACCCACCGTCGCTGGGCACGGTCCAGTTGACCGTGGCCTGCATGTCACCCGCGGTACCCGTGGCCGGAGACGGCGCACCCGGGACCGTGGCCGGGGTCACGGAGTTGGAGTTCGCGCCTGGCCCGTTGCCAATGCTGTTGACCGCGACCACTTGGAAGGTGTAGGTGGTGCCGTTGCTGAGGCCGGTGATCGGGGTGCTGGTGCCCGTCACCGTCGTTGGCGATCCGGCCGTGCTGCCCGCGTAGGGGGTGACCTTATAGCTGCTGATCGCCGCTCCGCCGGTCGAGGATGGAGTTGACCACATCACCGTCGCCTGCGCATTGCCAGCTGAAGCCTGGACATTCAATGGCGCGGACGGAGGGGTGTTCCACGTCCACGTATCGGAGAGCGCCGAGGCGGTCGTGCCACCGTAGAGGACGATCCAGCCGATCGGGCTTTGGTATACGGCCGCGGCATCCGCCCGAATCGGGGGAGAGGTCGTCGAAAGCTGTGCGCTCCAGGTGCTCCCATCCCATGCCCAGGTGTCGTTCAGATAGGACGTGCCGTTGTAACCGCCAAAGAGCGTGAGCTGGTTCGTAGCGACGTCGAAGAGGAGCACTTCGGCCCGTCGGATGGACGGCGACGGACTACCCGTCGACTGCGTCCAGTCCGTTCCGTTCCAGCTCCAGGTGTCACCGATGTAGGCGCTGCCCGTGTAGCCGCCGAACAGCACCACGTTGGACGTGGCGTTGTCGTAGGCGGCTGAGGCAAGGTATCGCGCGGACGGCGAGTGGACCGGGCTCTTCTGGGACCAGGTCGTCCCATTCCAGGTCCAGGTGTCGGCAGCTACGGCCGTCTTGGTCTTTTGCCCGCCAAACAGCACGATCGTTGCCGATGCCGAACTGTAGGCGGCACTGGCATACGCACGAACGGTCGGCGAGGTCGCGGGGCTCAACTGGCTCCAGGTGGTTCCGTTCCAGCTCCATGTGTCGTTGAGCCAGCTGGTGCCGTTGTATCCGCCGAATAGGATGGCGGTCGAGCTCGCCGCGCTGTAGGCAAAGGAAGCGCCGTATCGAATCGGCGGTGAGGTCGCCGGCGTCAGCTTCGTCCAGTTTGTCCCGTCGTAGATCCAGGTCTCGTTCAGGGCCGTCCCAGATGCGTTCTTGCCACCGAACATGACCACGTTGTTGCGGGCTGCGTCGTAGCTAATGCTGGCATCGGAGCGCGCCGCCGGAACGGTGGCCGGGGTCTGCTGGATCCACTTACCAAACGCCGTCTGGACGTTGGCACCCTCCTGGTAGTGGGCGACAATTCGACCCTGGCTAAGAGCGCTCGGGTACATGGCGGGCTCGTCCACCAGGCCCATGAAGGCAGCAACCAGCGAACCGGTTGCGGTCAGGCCACCGCCAACCGAGGCGTCCGCCCCGGGTGCGGGCGGCGCCGTCGTGCTCGTGGTCGCAGTCTGCTGTCCGTTGACGTAGAAGCGAATCGTGGTGGTATCTCGGGTCATCGCGACGTGGTACCAGCGGTTGGCCGCGGGAAGCGTGTAGCCAGAGTTGACGACGCCTGCCGAACCCAGGATCCCGATGATGTTTGAACCGGAGGTCCCCGTGCCGCTGGCGATCTCAAATCCATAGCCGCCATGCGTGCTGTCGTCGATGCCGTTGTAGATCGCCGCCCCGAGCTGGGGCAGCGTTGTGGGATAGATCCAGGCCTCAAGCGACCAGTTGGTCGTCGTGGTAAGCGGCGCTGTCGCGCGGCTTGCGTACCTGTTGGTTCCGTTGAACTGGGCCGCGGTATTCGCATCGCCGACTACCGCTCCAGCCTGGCCGAGGGCAACCGAACCCTGGTACGTGAGAGGGAAGTTATGACCTGAGGCGTCGGCAGCGGTTGTGCTCCCCGCCGCCTCGCCGAACCGCCAGTAAGCAGCGGGCGAATCCTGCAGCAGTACCGTGGAGTAGTTGCTGGCTGCCTCCGCTATCGTGATCGGCCCAAACGGTATTCCGTAGGCAACGGTCGACAGAGCGACCGCGCAAATAAAGGCTCGGCTCAGGTGCGAAATGCTTTTTCGCATCAACGCCAGCGAAGGCAGCCTAGTGCTCGACAAGCACCCACTGACTTCCCCCCAAAGTACCCCCCTTGGTAGGTCGCGCCGTTAGCCGTCGACTATCGGACGGTGGACCGCATGCTCCGCGTATGTTGAGCAAAAGTCAAGAGCTTGTTTCCGCCGAATCGGTGCAAGACTCGCTGATTTGTTCGGCCAACCATCCGCGGCAACTTGAATCACGCTTCCGCTGGCTGCGTGCGCCGCCCGCTGTCGTTCTCCAAGCGCCAGTATGGTGCTCTTGATCGAAACCAAGTTGGCATGATTTGGCTGGAACCACGCCTCGTCTGCAGGATCGATGGTGGCACGGCCTGATGCGCGCAGCGCTGTCCTGCGATCTCGAATTTCAGGCAGGTTGAACGTAGGCATATATATATAAGGTTGCGTTCGGTGTTGACTTAGTAATAAGCGCCGGATTCGACGACCCGGAGGAACGCCCGGGCCGGCTGTCGATGCGTGGACGGAAGATCACCTGGTCGGCGGATCCCTGCCTAAAGTGGTGAGGCGTACGCCAGTCGAGGCCAAGGTATCGGGTGGTACTGCGCAGCGAATCTGGTTCGCCGCAGTTGCTTTCGCGAATTGTTCGACGTATGTTCTGTACATCGTCCAGTTACCGGAGGGCCGCTATGGTTGATTTCACTGCGGTAACGGTTGCATTGAATGCGGCTACCGCGGCTATTACCTTGTTCGACAAGATGGCCGATCAGGTCGAAAGGTTCATTACCAAGTCCCCAGCACCAAGTACTCCAACCGAGCACCGAATGAAGATCGAGAGTGCCGAGGGGGCGATCGTTGCCCGTGCGCACGGCAGGGAAATGCAGAGAATTACGGCGGACGACCTGGCGAAGCTTCCTCAAGAGCAGCTGAGGCATATCACTGTCTATGAAAAGTCGATGGAGAACCATTTGAATTTGGGAGCGGGTGTATCCACAACTAGCGCTCGTTGACAGCCCGGTGCAGCAAGCCAAAATCGAATTGCAGTTGCAGAACATCATTCGGGAAATGAAGACAGATCTGGAAGGGGCCTTGTCGTTTCTTGAATCGTGTGGCATGTGGCTCGACGACCACTACATGAATATTCGTCACCTTGTCGCACAGGTTTGAGCCCCTAAAACCTCGCAGATGCAGCCAGGCTCATCACCGCCATCCTGGTGGACTTCATTCCTGCTTCGCGGGACCAACGAGCTGATCGTCCTCGTGGCCACGGTGCTCTATCTGGTCGGCGTACTGGTCGGCCTGTTCGGGCGACTGCAGGGACTCGGTTCGGCCAGCGTCGAGGAGGACTTCGGCCTGGACACGGCCCATCTCCTCGCGGTCCCGATTCTTTCGGGGATTGCAGCCGTCGTAGGTGTGGTGCTCGTCGGTCCGCTGCTCAAGATCGAGGATATCAACATCGGGGCGCCATCCGTGGCAGCCGGCGAGTCGGCGTTGCCGGCCATCTTCAACCTGGGCAGGAACCCCGGGGCGCTCATCATTGCAGGCCTCTTCGGCCTGACGCCCGAGCTGCTCATCCGTTATCTCAAATCGCAACCGGATAGGTTCGCCAAGGGCCTGTCGACCACCGAGGCATGGGGGAAGAGCACCACTAAGGTCACCTGAGGTAAGCCGACTCCCGTTGACAGTGCTTTCGGGCAGTGCTAGGTTCTGGTCAGCAGGCGGGTCGGGGGCACGGCGGAGGGGCAAGTGGCGTCGATTGGTGGCGAACAGGCGGCCGCGCGCAGGGTTACCTGCCTGGTCACGATCCACGGGATCGGCTTTCAGCAGCCGCCGGTCGGCGACATTCCCGGCTATGCCGACAAACTTCACGCCAACTTGAAGCGCCAGTTGAAGGAGCTGCTATCCGATGACCCTGGGCGACAGCGCACCCAGCCGGGCGAGGCTGGGGCAATCTACGTCCAGAGCGAGTATCCAACCGGGACCGGCGACCGCATGGAAGGGATGCGCCGCCTGGGTGTCTGGGATCAGACCCGAACGTCTATCGATACGACTGACGCTCCGCTCGTCGACGCAGAGCATGCGGATCGCGATGCGGTGGCGCATGTGGCGCTTGTCTACGCCAATCTCGAAGACGTCGATGCCGTCCACTATGGTTCGGCGGTTGACGCTGGGGTCCGCAGTCTGTTCGCCTCCTGGCGCTACCTTTCCCTCAGGGCATCGCCGGGCTGGCTCGGGGACGTGGTTCGCGGGCTGAGTCGCGGATCCGCGAAGGCGCCAACGGGACCAAGCTTGCGCGTGCGCGCGGATGTCCAGGGGCTGCGTCGGAAGGCGGCGGCGGCGGGCAAGTCGGTCGCGCCAAATGAGGCGCCCCCCAACGGTGGCTTGCTTTCAACGTTCGTCCAACTCGAGAACGACGTCTGCGCTTATGTCTGCCGGAATGATTTGCGGACACGAGTCCGCGGGTTCGTTGGGGAGGCTCTCGTCCGGCTTTGCACGAGAAAAGATGTCAAGTGGGTCATTGTCAACGCGCACAGCCAGGGGACCGTCGTCGCCTACGATGTCCTGCGCGGGATGCCGCCGGCCACGGCAGCGAGAATTCCCGCCGTCTATACCCACGGCAGCCCGCTGCGGAAATACCTGGACCTCTTTGCCTGGGGCGGCGATGTCGGCATCCTCAACGGTAGCCAGTGGATCAACGTCTGGGACCGGGCGGACCCGGTTGCGGATCCACTCCGCCCCGGCCGGCAATGGCGGGTCGGCATGGACCCGAATCCGCTGGTGCCGCCCACGCTTTTTCAGTACCGAGACCCCGACGGCGGTCCGCCCGTCCCCGTGCGAAACATGGAAGATCGCCCGGTCGACAACCTGAAGAACAGCGAGGGAGGCGGACTGCAGGCGCACAATTATTGGGACAACGTCGAGCAGGTGGTCAAGCCGCTCGCCGGCCACCTCGCGCAGGTCGTGGCGGTCCCGGTCCCGCAGACCGCGGTTTAAGTCGGGAGGAGGAAGCCATGACCGAGTCGATAGCGACCCCGCCTGTGGGCGTCCACCGAAGCCGATTCGCGCGCGCCCGGACGTTCCTGATCCGAGAGCGGTCCGTCAGCGTCTTGATCATCCTCCTACTTGTACTCGGTCTCGGCGGGGTGGTCCTACGGGTGTCCTTTTTCCGATCCTGGTTTCTCTGGTTCTGGGCGATGACCGCATTCACCGCACTCGAACTGCTCGCGACGGCGGCCTGGGACCTGGTGGTCGACCTTCGCGGCGGCCGCCTGCATCTGGTCACGGACCGCCCGGCGCCGTGGGGGCGGTGGGCGCAAGTCGCGCTGGTCCCGTTCCTCCTCCTGGCCGGAATCGTGTTCGACCTGTAGGGCGGCAAAAGTCCGTCCGTCCCTGGGCAACTGGCTTTGCCTCTCCGCGCTTCAGAGTCTTGCCTTTTAACAGGGCGCCCTTAGGCACATACATATAGGACGGGGCTCGCGCGCCGGTGGGGGCTGCCGAACGGCTGTTCGGTGAGCACGTTCAGGGAGACGCGTGTCGATGCCCCGGGCGGGCCGTCTGGCGGCGTTGCGCGACAGGTGGTATCGCGCGGCTCTGGGTGGTCTTCAGCTATCTGCTGGCTTGCCGTCTGAATTGGATCGACTTTTGCCCTCCTACAGCGTTCGAACGGCGAAGACGCCTCGGCCGGCGGCCGATTCCAACCGAGCTCCGACAGCTGGTTCTGCGGCTGGTTTTGGAGAATCCCAGGTGGGGCTACCTGCGCGTCACGGGCGAGCTGCGCAAGCTCGGCCACCAGGTCTCGGCTTCCACCGTCCGCCGCGTGCTCCGAAGCCAGCGCATCCCGCCCGCTGGACGACGGGGAGACGCCGGCTGGGACGAGTTCCTCCGGGCTCATGCTCGATCCGCCATCGCCTGCGACTTGTTCACCGTCGACACGGTCTTCCTGCGTCGCCTCTACGTCTTCTTTTTCGTCGAACTCGCCACGCGCCGCGTTTTTTTCGCGGGGTGCAGCCATATGCCAGTCCTCGTGTTCATCCGCGATGGCCGCGGAGTGAGCGTACATAACGTGGGCAATGGACCAGCGCTGAACATCGTGTTCGCCCAAGCAGAGTCAGTCGTACTGAAGAATGGGGTGCATGAGCCGTGGTTCAATCCGATCATTTGATCCCCATTCGGTCTGATGGCAGCCTGAAGATTAACTGGGAAATGGACGCACCCGGCTGTGGCGCGAGATACACGGATGCCCTCGGAAAAAAGTACACAATGAAGATGAGTCCGTCAGGAGCAATCCAACTAGAAGGCTTTCACCTTCCCAACTGGGGAATGGACGAAGCGCCTTTTGATACAGAACTATCCCGCAGGGGACTAACCCCTGGTGGCCCTCATTGGGCGGAACGTGGGCCGTAGAGCCGCAAAAAGATTGCCCGGGTCACGCAGCTCGCTCGTTACGTAAGCGTCACCGCCGAGTGGTCTGGGCCAGAGGCGGCGAATCCAGACAAGCGGACACGATCGGGACCACGGAGGCGGGGATGCGGGTTGGTGCGCAACGCGACCTGGAGCTGATGCTGGAGGGCCAGGTTCTCGAGCGCATGGTCGCGGCGCGGTCGAACGACTGCGACGAACGCACCAAGCACAAGCGGGAGGAATTCAGGCATCCGCCAGGATAGCAACCTGCCTCCATGGGGCCGGGGCGTCGAATCGGATCGACGTCACCCAACCGGAGTCGCCGCTCGGTCCGATTGCCCAATGCGCTGCCCTGCGTCGCGAGCGATTCGCCTGATACACCAGCCGTTTCATCCGGAGACCTCACCTCGCCGACGAGACGCAATAGACTCAGAAAGACCATCGAATGATGATCTGGCCGGTGCCGTACCAGCCGGATGGGAAGCCCAGTTTCAAGTCGCGCGGGCCCAAGCCCAGTCTGCACTGCACTTAAGGGCGTGGCAGCGAATGCGGCAGGCTCCCTACCGGCTGGGAGACCGGTCCGGAAGGCCGGATCAGTACTGAAAAGATCTTCTCCCTGCAGACCGAGACCGAGACGGCCGCGAGTGACCATCACACTCGTATTGAAGCCGGCCTCGACTCCCATCTCGGTCGAGGTCCGACCGTCGTTGTAGCGCATGAAGGCGCGGCCCATGCCGCCGAGCGACCACTCCAGGTGGAAGTCGCCGAGCTCCGTGTGCCAGATCGCAGACTCGAGAACGAAGGTGCCTTTGACGGTCGCTTCGGTCCGCCGCGTCCCCGTCACCGCGTCCCAACCCAACTCCAGGCGACCGCGCCATTCGAGGTGATTGTCGAATTCATGCCGGCCGAGTACGTCTTGGACCGTCAGCGTCTTACCAACCCCAAGCTCGGCGAAAGGCGTCGTGCCTCTGGGCCACGGAAACAAGGGGCTGTTGCTGATGTTGCGGTGGATAAAATCCTGCGCCAGCTTCCCCGCCTCCTGAACGTTGGCGCCGACGGCCCCCGACACCTCGGTGGTGATGCGGCCCTCCTTGCTCACGATGCCCTTGACATGTCCGTAGACAAGACCGGCGTATGGCCCCGGCGCCGTCGTGTACGTGCCCAGATAGCGCGCTTGCTCTGGGGGCGGCATTCCGGAGGGCGTCTTCGGATCGAAGCCGCGAGGCGTGTACATGTCGAAGCCGACCCCTGCCTCGGTCAAGCCGGTTCGAACGGGATGTTTCCTAATGAAGACGTGCACGGCTGCCGTGCGGCCCTGGTCGGAGCCGGCGCCGAAGTTAGGAACAATGCCATCCCCGTCGTTCTCATAAACGAGGTAGAGCTCGTCGCCGTGCTCGAACCATTCAGCCGGCGGTCGGCCCTTCGGGGGCGGACCAATCGCTTTCATAGCTTCCTGCTCGCTGAGCGGCCCGTACATGAGCAGGAAGGGGGGAATTTTCGGATCGGGTGCCGATCGGAGCATGCGGGGAAACAGATCAACCGGGGAGCGACCCTGATGGTTGGACACGATCCCGAGCAAATCGGTCTGGCCTTCGCGTTCTAGGGACTGCTGTAGCGCGCGGGACGCGATCCCAGGATCCAGTGTCAACGGTGGCAGGCCGAGGCTCGCCGGTCTGGCCGCCGGCTGGGCCGCATTCGCGTGGGCGCCCCCAAGACTCAGGTCCTGCTGTAGCAGCTTGGCCTTCACGGCCTGGGCGCTGGGCCGTTGCTCCCAGGTGCTGGACCGGCGTCACCCGGTGTCAGGATGACGTCTGCGAGCCGCTGCAGCAGACTCCGAAACACCTCCTCACGATAACCGACGATGAAGGCGACCAGATAATAGATGATGTTGTCCGTCGGACTCGCGCCCGCTCCGGTCTGGACCTTGGTGCTGCCGGTTGCCAGGATTCCGGCGATGAAACCCAAATAGGCGACGACGGCGAGGACGATCCCCATCAGCGGTCGGGCGATGTGCCAGAGGTTGTACCCGGAGTCCCAATCGTGCTGGTGCACGAACACGCCCTGCAGCCCGATGCTAACCGCTCCCAACGCGCCGAACCAGGGGACACCGATCGGGATCGGCCCAAGACTCCTGGGCAGCGTCTGCCCGACGGGCGGCACGAGGAAGTAAGCGGCGCCGGTCCCGAGCAAAGCCAGTAAGTAGGCCATCTCGACCCAGAAGACGCGGAGCCGGCCGCGCCCGTCTGGAACAGCGACCCCGGCAGCGGTCGACGATGCCGGCGAGGGGGGCTGGTCGCCGGCGGCGCCGGACGCTAGTCCCGCCGGCCCGTACTGCGGGATGCCCGGGATCGCGCCCTGATCGCCTCGAAGTGCCATCGCAATTCGTCAGCTAAAGATGGCATCAAGCGAGGGAATCGTCCGGCGTAGGTCAGTAACTATCCCTCCGTCGGCGCTGATTAGCGCCAGCGGTGCGTAGTGATGGTGGATGCCGCGTGGTGGCTTTGAGGGAGGGCCCGCGGTGGCTCCGGCAACCTGCGGCCATTCCACATCAGCGGTAGCGGTCCGCGCCGGGATTAGCCAGTAGTCGCCGGAGCGGTAATCGGACCCGCTGCCCATCTGCTTTTGGAACTGCACCTGTACCCCGTCCTCGAGGTCCATCCAGCCTTCTTCGAGGCTCCCTTCTATGAGCTTTACCGCACCATCTGCAGCAAGCTCGGCCCCGGGATTCGTCGGATCGGCCCTGCCATGGTCCCAGCGTCGTACCAGTGGGTGCTTCTCGGGGTCAATCGCGACCGCCGGCGCTTGATCGAGCGTGACGGTCAAGCCACCGTCGTCGACGGCCTGGACCTGTCGCAGCGGCGCTGTGGCGCCTCTCAGCACGTAATCGTCGTCCTCCACCTCGATCCAATCACCGGGCTGAAGCCCACCCCTGCGATCGCGCCCCAGATGCTGCAGGGCGAGGACCTTGCCCTCGACCCGGAGAATTGGAAAGATGACCGAGCCATTCTCACGCGACCACTTGAAGGTCGCCGTGCCCGCCGTGCCCGCATGTCCACCCGTGTGGACCTGGACCCGATAGAGTTGATTCTCTGGACCGCGGTACTTTGCATCCGGCGGGATGATGCAGGGTTCCGGCGTTCCGGTTGGCGGCTGACGAGCCCGAGCTCGAAGGCCAGGCAAGCTGGAAGGATCCCGGCCGACCCGCTGTGTCAGCTGGAACAGGAGCCATGACTCCGCGTTAGCGATCACCTGGCGCTGGTTGCGGATGTTGACGATGTTGTTAGTCGCTTCCACAGCTCCAAGGTCGGCTCGCGCCGTGACGAGGTCTGTGGCCGCTTTCGCGATATCCGATTCGTGGGCCAGGCTTAACGATCTCGCCTGCCAGACCACCTGCGACCTGGTGGTGGTGTCAGGGCCATCGAGCGCCACCTCACGGATCGAGTCGTCTTCCACCGCGTTGATATGCCGCTCCCAGACATCCAAGTACGCGAGAGTCGGAGTAAGGGTTTTCGTCTCCGTAACAGCAAACGGAAATCCAGGTTGAGCATCATAGGCCATGTCCGCTTCGTTCTCGCAGAGAATGCCGTCGACGTAGTAGTGTCCGGCGGCCACCATGAAGCCCGCTGGCTGAGCGCCCACGCGCCCGAAGTTAAACCCGGTACCAGGGCCCCCGTGTGGTCCGATCAGGTCCGCGGCCAGGCTCTGCACGTAATGGAGCAGGATGGCCGCTTGCTCATTCCAGTCCGAGTCAAGCTGGACACGGCCTTGCTGCATCACGACGCGAACGAAGTGTTTGGCTGGATTGAAGGTATCTCTGGTTAGATCAGCCGTCATCGTGCCAAATCGAAAACCGATCTCCGTTCCTACGTTGCCGCCGCCTCCTGCCATGGTTTCTACCTCCTCAGGTTGCGAAGATGATGCCGGCGTCCATCGCCGCCGGAACGTACTCTTCCAGGCGAGCGAGCAGATTCGCCTCTCGCTGCGGCTGGTACAGATCGTGGAAGGCGCCCATCTCGGCGCCGTCCTCGGCGCCGCGCCGGATTTCGTTCGCGGTGTCGAGGGACAACTGGCCGTAAGCAGGCGTGCCATACCGCACGCTATTGAAGTGCGGCTTCACCCGCAGCCGCTCGCGGTCGCGAAACAAAACCTGATCCATCTGGCTGACCGTTCCCGCCGCTACAGCGTCAGCGATCGCCTGGTCGACGAGGTCTGGCTGGCACTCATAGCGGCGCGGCGTTCGCGAGCCGGTGACGACGGAGCAGAATCGCACGCAGCCCCGCTGCCGGCGCGCAACCTGGATCATGCCCATGAACAGGCTGTCCTCCCCGAGTTCGAGCGCGTGGACCTGGAGCTGCCCAAAAACCGTGCTCCGGACGACCGTCAGCACCACCTGGGCGACGGGCCATTGGGGCGCGCCGACTGCGACGCGGTCCTTGCTGGTGGCGTCGAGGATGGTGTCACTGACCACGATCTCGAGTGGGTCGTGCCGCGACAGCCCGGGATCGACCTCGATCGCGCCGACGATGCTGTGCTCGATGTTGACCCGGGCGCGCGTGCCATAGAGTTCGAGGCTGGGATCGGCGGGCCGCAGCGGCTGGCAGTCGTGCTCGAGCCCCCAGCCAGGCACGAGCGTGCAATGTCGAATGGTCAGTTCAGCCAGATCTCCTTCAACGTGGACAGCCCGGCCGGTCACAAGCACGCCGTCGAGGATGAAACAGCTGCCCGCCGCTCCGGTGACCATCAAGCTGTTCGGAATCTCGGTATGCCAGTCGACGAGTTGAATAACAGGGCGAGTTCGGTTTGCGGCTCGCAATTGGAGCGCCTGACTCTCACCTAACGCGATCGACACCGGTTCCACGTAGACGCCGCTGTCGGTGATTTCGATCACAGCATGCGCCGGTCGATCGGCCTTCCAAGCGGCGAGGGCATCCGCCAGCTTGCTAAAGGCCTGACCGGGTCCAATGCGGTACAGCTTGGCGTCGGCCGGCTGCCGGATCGGCCGATCGTACTCGCCGCCGCCTAGGTCGGCGCTGAAACCGTACCGATAAGAAACCGAAACCCCACCTCTGGGCAGTTCCGCGGGCGGGAAGGCGATCCGGCCCAGTTCGGGATCAATCACCACCGTGCCTTGGGCGGCGCGATACTGCCAGTCGGTAAGGTCGGCGACCACGAGCTGGCTGGCGGGCACCGGCGTTCGGGGCGTTCCGGTCCAGATCATGACGCTCTCGCCTTCCCCGAAGTAGTCGGCGATGTGAGCCTGCATTGCCCGGCGGCGGATCGGGATCGGAACCGTCAGCTCCGCCGTGATCCCAGGTCCTGCGCCCTGCGGCCAGGTGAAGAGGGGCGTGTCGTTGCCGAGGGCGCTGAAGGTAAACGCGTAAGGCCCGACGTCTTCGTGGATGAATGCCGGCGCCCTGGTGATCGGATAGGATCGCAGCCGAAACGCGAAGACCTCCACGCTCGGGATGTTGAATCGACCGGGCGCTTGGTGCGAGTTAGGCCGTCGAACCTCGACCGTGCGAGCAACACTGTCGAGTGCCGTGTCGAGACGATTCAGGGCATCGCCGTCGTGAAGGTCGATCGTCCGGCCTCTGTCCGGCTGTAGCGCGTTGATGGCTTGCGTGACACCGAGCAGGCGATAGAACTCGACAACCAGTGCCGGCCATCCGGCGACGGCAAGCGCCAATTCGGCAAGGACGCCGTAGCTTCCCTTGCGCCGGCGGAAACGGATCGTGTTGACGACCTCGCGCCGGGGCATCAAGATCCGGTTTCGGCGCTGGCTGGCGGTCGAGGTGATGTCGCCGGCATCGCCCGCTTCGTGGACCGGACGGTAGCCGACGAGCGCCCCGATGTAAGGGACCACCCAGTCATCACAAGTCTCGATGAACCAGTTGTCGTACAGGTTCCCGATGTCGGCGCGGACGACCTCGACCTGTTCACCAATGACCTGCAAGAGGGACCGCAGCGGCCAGCCCTGCTCGGCGTCGCGCTGCCGGTACACGATGGGCAGCAGGTCGAACAGGCGGTTGATTGGCTCCGTGGTGTCGGTCATGGCCGGAGTTCCCGCAGGATCAGCGTGTCTGGAACATCCGGCTTGAGGCAAACGATCTGGGCAGGAAGAATCTCGAAGCCATTGCGCTCCGCCAACCGCGCCGGGACCGTGGGATTCGCAACCAATGTCTGCGCGAGCTGGCCGAGCGCCTCGGTCGTGATGGACTCCGGGACCCCGGCGAGAACGTCGACGTCGACGTAGTCAACCCCGGGAACCTGCTGCACGATGCTGACCACCTCACTCAACTCGACCGCCTGGCCGATCTCGCGACGGTCGAAGCCAAGCGCGTCCAGCAGGGCGCTGCGGATGTGCGGCTCGACGAATTCCCAGGCATAGTCCGCCTGGACCCGAACGCGGGCGCTGATCACGAGCTCCACCAACTCGCGAGTCGCAAGGCGCAGAGGCTCGGACGGGTCGCCAAAGTCCCGAAGAGAACTGCGCAGGTTTCGGTACAGGTCTGAGGTTGGCGCGATCGGGATGTCCCCATCGCCGGCGACCGTCACGTGGACTACCTGCTGACGTCCGTCCGACAGTCGCCGCGCGACGGCTTTGCCGATGCCGGCGAACGTCCGCGCATAGTCGGCGTAGTCCTGCACCGATACGAGACGATCCAGGGCCATGACAGCCAGGGGGGCGTTGCGACGACCGGAGTCACGGCTCTCTCGATCAGCGCCGCCCGAGGCAAGGAGCGGGTTGACTACGCTCTTGACGCCGAGGGGCTTGGTCGCCAGCAGGCTGATCCGGCGGGCGCCGACGTTACCCGATTTGCCGATGCCCGTGCGGTAGACGGCCCGGACGTTCTCCCGGCCGGTCGGCAGGCGGGCGCCATGGTCCCCGTCTCCGAAGATGACGGTCGTCTTGTCCTTGTCATCCGTTGAGTGGATGAATCGGTGGTCGATGGGCCCGAGGGCGGCCATGCCGTCGCTCTCGTGCCAGAGGACCTCGTTAACCCGGACCTGAAGGGTGGATTGGACCCCGGCAGGATTCGAGGCGGAAACAAATGTCAGCGGCGACTGGTTGAGGCCGAATCGCTGGTCCGCGACGCTCCCGTCACCGCTGCCCAGAACCTGGGTCCGGGTCTCGCCCTGGGTAGCGTGCGCCACGTTTCCATAGATCACGACGGTGTCTCGCTTGTAGACGTATGCCAGCGGATTTGCCAGCACCAGCCGGGTGTGCAGGACATCGCCCGGAAGGCCTTGATCAACCGCCAGCTCGACGTCGGCGAGCATGGTCAACTCGGTCCCGGCGACAGCCCATGTTCCAGGGATATCCAGGCGAGCACCGGTGACGATGAGCCATCGTCCCGACCGGAGACCGTCATACAGTTTGTCGAGCTCGATCCGGTCTCCGGCGACCGGTTCTTCTATCGAGTCGATGGAGGCGTCTGCCAGCGTCAGCGCGTGGGTCGCCGCACGGACCGTGGTATCGCGGATGTCCGAGAGCGCGAGATCCGTAGCGTCGAGCCAGGCATCCACGAGCGTAAGCTGCGTGACGCGGCCCGTCATGCCATAGATCGCGACTGAAAGCGTTCGCACATCGGCCACCTGGTGGATGGTGTCGGTGTTGCGACTCGGGCGCCGGATGATCAGCCAGCTGCCGGGGACGATCGGGTCGTATACCGAATCAAGGGTCAAGACCTTGAGGTCGGAAACCGGCAGGGGTAATTCCTCGTGCACACGGAGGGTGGAACCGAGTAGCTCCGCTTCAACCGACTTTGCCCCCGTTGACGCCGCGACGCTCTGTCCGGTCGCGAGTTGGTGGTCGAACGCGGTGTCGACCACGACGTGTCCGCTGGTGTCGAGGGAGATGGTCGTCAGTGGAAATACAACCTTGCAGCCGCTGATCAGTTCCCCCGCAACGAACTGCGTGACCGTCACCGTCTGGTTGCCGAGCGAGATGGTCGTCGATGCTCCGGCGGCCGGCTGGTTTACGGTCGCGGTGTAGGTGACGCCGCCAACAGCGAGCTTGAGATCAACGGCGAGCGTCAACGCCGATATGTCCATGGCAGCGGTGATGGAAGTGATGCCGTCGAGCGGCCACTCCTGCGACCCGACGGCGACGCCCTGGCTGTTGAGAACGGTCTTGAGCGGTGCATTGTGGCCAAAGACCGCCGCCTTAACGGGTAATGCGTCGATCTCCTGAATCGCTGGCGGAGTCGTGAAGGTAGTCGCCCCCAACGCGTCGTATAGGGCCCCGCCGACGGCCGGTTTGAGGCTTGTCAGCAGCTCTAGGCTCGCGTCCGAACCGGGAGCGAAGAGAAGGCCTGGACTCCTCGATAGCCGCGCGGGACCTGGCGGTGGCAACGATGGCGTGATAGCTAGCGCCTGGAGGATATGGTCGAACGCCAGCTTGTCCGGTGTCGCACTTGGCTCCCCTCGGCCGCCGCTCCCCAGTGCCGGAACCGTAACCGGAGTGAGCGCGGCATCGAGGCCCTGCTGCATGTCCACCAGCCATGGCTCCAATTTGTTGTAGCCACGGCTTTTCGCCGTCTCGAGCGCCGTGCTGATCTGTGGCAAAAGGGTCTGCTGCGCCACCTGGTTGATGTCAGCGGCACTCATGTTGGCGTTGATCGCGAGGCGAAAATCACCGAGCAATGCGATGATCTCCTGGGCCGTCACCGTGTCCGGAGCGATGCCGTACTTTTCCAGGTCGGCCGCCGATGCGATCAGCGCGTCGAGCGTGGCGATCAGGGCGGTCGAGTCGGGCAGGGCCGCCCCAGTCCCGGCCTGTAAGACGACGCGCGTCCGCGCCACGGGCGGCTCGGGCGTCACACTCTCCACCCAGCGAACGGCCGGCGGTTCCGGGGGCATCCCGGGGGCGGTCGCCCCGACGAAGAAGAAGAGGATCGGGTCGTTGGGGGCCAGGCCGGTCGTGACCCCCTTGAAATCGATCGTCCCCAGGCTCGGCACGGTGCTGAACGTGACGCGCTGCGGCCGCACCATCCGCGGGTGCAGGATGTTCCACGCCGTGCGCGCCGCGATCTGGTCTGAGGTCTCGAACGATTGCGGCAGCTCACCCGGGCCAGGGAGACTCTGGGCGCGCGTGCCCGCGGGGACCGGAACCGCGTGGTCCGGCTCGAGGGTAAACGCGAGGTACACACTGCTCGCCACGCCCGGACGCAGACGGTAGCCGACGAGCCTGGCCAGCTCCAGGATCGAGCGCCGCTCGGTCGCGCTCTGGAGGTAGCCTTCGTTGGCGATCCGTTCCTGGTAAAAGGTGAGCACGTCGGCGACCGTGGCCCAAGCGTCGAGCAACGCGATGGCGGGGTCCTCAGGCAGCCGTGTGCGGAGCCCGTTCAATGGTGCGACGGCGGAAAGGCTGGCCTCCATTGTGGACAGGAAGGTCGCATGGGTCCCCACCCGATAGGCGATGGCAGCAAGGCCGGGACGGTTAGCGAGGGGCGCAGGCGTCATTCTGGCGATTCCGGCACAGCAGCCGCAATGAAGGCTCACCGGCCGCCTCGCATGTCGAGCACGAGCACTCCGTGCTCGGGAAAGCTTGGATCGTTGTCGAGTTGCGGCACCTCGCCGCCGGTCAGCGCCAGGAATCCGTTGGCGAGCTCTCCCCGCGGCCGCTCGGCATAGCGTTGCAGCTGGGTGACGCGCACGCTCTCCACCCCATCCACCGCCTGCGCGGTCGCGATCAGCTTGCTGGCGAACACCCCATCCCCAAACGTCAAGTTGTCGGGGTGGAAGAAGCTCTTGCCACCCCCGGGAAGTAATCGGTTGCTAAAAACCTCGACAAGCGCCGCCTTCACGTGGCCGCGGAAGTAGGTGGGCTTGACGCAAACCTGCAGGCCAATCTCCAGCGCCACGTAGTGCGCCCCCTCGACACGAAGGTCGTGCCCGAGCCGACGGTACGGATTGAGTTCGGAATCCACGTCGGTCAGCAACGCCGCTCCGACGTCCTCGCTTCCGGGCGGATCGATCGCCACCGTCGCCTCGAACCAGCTACCCGTCCAGCGCAGCCTGGCACTCGCACGCTGCAATCGGGAGTCACGCTCGGCCAGCCGTGCGTAATCATCCGCGATGATGGCTCGCGCTCGGACGTCGCGGAACGCGGTCGGGGCAAAAACCTTGACCTCGCTGATCGGCTCCGGGTCCGTACCACCGACCGCAGGCATCGGGTTGGAGATCTCAAGGTTGCCACCACTGGACGAGCCGCCGCGCCGCACCATCCTCGTGATGGTCTCGGCGCCCACATTTCCCGCTCGCCCGTTTCCCACCCGGTAGGAAGCACTGAATTTCGCGCCCGCGCCTGGGGCAGCGCCCGACTCTCCATCGCCGAAGCGCAGATGGGTCTTGCCGGTGTTATCTGTTTCCACCACGACGTGCCGGTCTCGCGAGCCGCTCTCGAGCAGGTCATACCGCGAGACCCAGTCGCTCGTCTCGGTCGTCCCGTCGGATCGAGTCTGTGTACTCGTCAGCCGAAGTTGCGGTAGGGCTTTGTGCGGATCCTGTCGGAGCAGCGATGAGCTCGAGGCCCTGGCGCCCGGGCTCTCGGCGTAGGTGAGCGGCGCCCCCGCCAATACTGGACGAAACGGCCCAGGATCAGCTTCCTCTTCGGTGGGGCACCCCAGGTCGCAGCTCCCAGCGACCTCGATGGTTGGGACGGTACCGAGGTCCTCCGGACCGTCCGCTGTCCGGCCATTGTCGACGAGCCACACGTTGCCGCAGGCCACGCTGACGTCGACGATCGGCTGGCACTCGGGGGGCTGCCCGACGGAGGAGACGCAGATCGCGAAGGGCAAGGCATCTGCCGCGTTCCACGCCACGTTGAGAATCGGTTGCCCGTTTAGGGGATCGATCGCCTGTTCCACCTGGGTCAGACGGACCGCCCATCGGCGTGTCGGGTCAGCGTCCGCTGGATGGCCCGTGATCGGACCCCTGACTTCCATGAAGACCAACACGTCGCCGGGCCGCAGATGCAGGGAGCGCTGGCCCGATCCCGTGCCGCCCGGCCCATGGGTCAGCTCGCTAGTGGAAGCGGTTGCCCAGGCATCCTTGAGCGTTGCACTGGTGGTGCCGGCGGGCAGGCAGCACTGCGCATCGCCCCACGTGTAGAAGGGAATCGTGCTGTTGGCGGCATAGGCGGAGACTGACGTCTGTTCATCGAGCACGACCGGCTCGAACACCTCGTAGCTGGACACTGGGATCGTGCCCAGCTGGGCGGTGGTTAACACGATCCCGGCGGGCAGCGTCGACTCGAAGCTTGTGATAAAGAAGATTTCGGACGGCGGCACGTCAACGAGGTCACTGTCGGTTCGTATGCAGAGCCAGGCGCGGGCGTTGCACCCTTCGTGCATGAGATAGTCGACCAGCCGTGCATGACGCCGGACCGAAATCCGATGCTTGGCGGTGTCGAGGTACGCCTCGGTGGCGACGGCGTCCTGGTAGTAGCTGAGCTCGTCGCCCACATAGGCGAGCAGTTCGACCAGCGCCAGGCCCACATCCGGCGCGTGTGTTTCATGCCAGGCGGGCATGATGACAGCCAGCCGGTCAAGGATGAGCTGCCGGAAGCTCGCGTAGTCCTTGGCCAGGTAGTTGATCTCCGGCTGCGCCGGGGGCGCGGTCGGGCAGATCGCGTCTTGATTACAGTCGAGATCGCTGGCGCAGCCCGCATGGAAGGTGAAGTCGAGGCTGGAGTAGCGAGGGTCCAGGCCGGGCAGCGGCTGCGTCGTCGGCCGGCCGGCGGCATCCATCTCAACTAGGGCGAGGGTGTACGTGGAAAAATCGCCGGCTCGATCCAGCTCGATGGCGATGCGGTCATCGGGCTCCGGGTCAGTGGCCCGTTGGATCGTCACACGTACCACGTGGACGTCGCGAATGCGGCGGCCGCCGGTGATGCTGATGTTGGCAGGGAGAAGCGGGGATGGCGCTGGTCCCAAGCAGTAGACCGTTATCGTGAGGCCGTCGTCACTGACCTCGAGGTAATCCAGGCCGGTCGCATCCGGGTTGGCCCGCACCGCGATCCGCCGTTCGTCAGTCTCACAGGCAAGCATCGTTGGCGTCATCCCGCACTACCCGGTCTGGTGAACGTGGCGGTCCGTGACTCCTGTGTCAGCCGGATCACGTACTGCACCAGAATGCTGACCATGCTGTCGACACTGGTCACCTCGACGTGCTTGACGTCGATGAGATCGCCAAGCCATCGCTGGATGGCGGCCTGGATGGCGAACTGCAGAGCCGTGGCCAGCTCGGGGCTGGTTGGCGAGAAGACCAGTCCCAGCAGGCCGCTCCCGAGCTCGGGACGATTGAGGCGCTCGCCTGGCGACGTGAGGACGAGCTCTTCGATCATGTCGCGAATATGGGTGACGTCGTCGGCCACCGCGGTTCGGCCGGTGGAGTTGAAGCGGAAGGGATAGGCGATGTTCATCAGGTCCCTTTCGTCTTCTGCTGGGTTGTTTGCACGGACGGCGGACCCGCCGGAATTTGGTCGGCGCTCTGACAAAGTCCCTGGCTGTCGACCAGCAGCGCCGGTTGGCCCTTGATCGTGACGCGCGTCGCGGCGACGAGCCATTGGACCTTGACGCACGGCTGCGGCTTGGGTCCCACCATGAAGGGGCAACCGGAAATGGTGAAGGTGTCGTTCATCACCGTGGCGACCTGGCCGCCGACCTTCAGAGTCTGGCTGCCGCTGATGGTGACCGGGATCTGGTGAGGACATTGCACGATGGCCCCGGCGTCGATCAGGTATCCGGGCATCAGGTCACCTCGAGTCCGCCGTTGTTGACGTTCATCGAACTGCCGCTCAACTTGATGACCGCCTGGCCGTTCGTTACATCGACGTCCTGGCCATTCAGCGCAAGGTGGCTGCTCGCATCGTTCTCGACCGCGAAGTTGCCGGCACCCGGGGAGCTGTCGTCGATCTTGATGCTGACGGTGTCGGTGATCAGCACCTTGGTCTCCGGGGCTGCCGGCGAGGCCGGCACTTCGCCATCGGCCCAGAAGCACCCGCTCCAGATCGGGCGCTCGGGCTGGCCGTGTTCGAATTCCATCCATATCCAGGCACCGACGGGAGGAAGCAGGAAGAGGCCGACGCCCTTGCCGGCATAGGGCACGCAGGGCGTTGCCCATCCACTGTCCTGGCTGCCGAAGACATCCTGGACCTGGGCCCGAATTCGACCGAGATTGTTGGGATCGCGGTTATCGGTGACGGTCCCGCGGTACTTGCCATAGAACGGACGACCACTGTTCGTGCCGTCTCCGTTCATACCGTCACCTGATCCCCGGTGGCGCCCTGACCCCCACGCTTCAGCGTGAATGACTGGGCATACTGCCCGCGCTGCACGTGATGAGTCACCTTCTGTACGTAGTACGTCCCGTCGTAGGACCGCCCAGCCCCGCGCACGTCGACCAGCCGCCGCGAGCGGAGAGCCTGGCCGTAACGCAAGGCATCGAGCTTTCCCTCACCGGTCACCGAATCCGACGCCACGGTAATCAGCGCAAGCGCCATGCGGGCTGCCTCGGTGAAGCTGAGGCTGGCAGCATCGCGCGGCACCGTCTTGCGCAGCGGCGTCGACGCGATCCCTGCCAACGATGGGTTCAGGCCGCTCGGCACGGGAATCTGAATGGCAAGCTTGGTCAGCGGTTCCACAATCGTGATCACCGGGGTCACCGCGGCCAACGCGTCGAACGTGAAGTTCAATTCATCGACGTTGGTGGCCGGCCCCATGTCCTGCGACAAGGCCCTTTGTGGAAGACCAAGGCGATTGTCGGGCCCCCAGTAGGCCGTGTTCACCGTCGGCACGTCAGTCGGCTCGATATAGAAAACGAAGCCGTTGCGTCTTGCCAGCCGCCGAATGCATCCGAGATCGGTCTCCTGCTGGCTCGGGATGCGATCGGTCTCCGCAGGTGTGTCGGTCGTTTCCATGACCTCGGGGACCAGGCCGTCGTAGTTTTCGAGCAGCTGAGTCACGATCGCCGAATCCGACTGATTGGGAAAGGTCGCGCTCTTCGGTTCGAGGTCGAGCTTCTTGGTGAAGTCGTCTCCGGTGACAATCAACCGGGATTGGCCTGGCAGGCGGCCCGAAATAACCTGGTGGTGCGTAATGATCCCGTCGATCAGCGCCTGGGGCAGCACGTTGACAATCACGATGATCACCACTCGCGAGGGGGGATCGAAGTAGCCGTTGGTGAGGAGGCCATAGTCGAGCGGCGAGTCCTTGCCGATACTGAACGTCATGCGAAAGGCGTCGAGCTCGGTGTCGTTGTTGTAGACCTCCAGGTCGACGAGGGCGTCCATGACCGCGTAGGGGGCGGGAAGCGGGATGGTGGGCCCGAGCAGTAACTGAAGCCGGATGCCAAGGTCAGGCATGCTGGGCTCCGGGGAACGGGATCTTGATCCGGCGGCCGATGACGGCCGTCAACTCGGTCGGCTGCATGGCATCGTTGGCGTCGCAGAGCCGCCAGAATTGGTCTGGATCCCCGAGATACCGGGCGGCGATGTTGTCGAGCCGATCACCCCGCACCACGAGATGCTCGGCGACGATGACCATCGCTTGCGATGGCGGCACGAACCGCCGGAGGAGGTAAGGCTTTACGCTGCCGTCCGCCGCGATGTAGAGGCTGGTCGCAACTGCTGCGTACCGGCTGGTGACAGGGAACATGGCTACCTCAGGGAAGATGCAGCGCGGAGACCACGCTGAGGGCGGCGGCAGGATTGAAGTTGCGCGTGGCGAGGATCTCTTTGGCGATATGGTACGCGAGGAAGATCGTGTAGCCGGGATGGGTCGCCTGCAGGTCGGCATAGCTGAGGACGGCCAGGGTGAGATCGACCTTGGCCTGAATCGGGTTGAGTGCCTGGTCATAGGCCGTTTCCGTGATGCCGAAGCTCGTAAGACGGACAGGCACGACGCGCTGCGAGCCCCAGACCAGCAGGGTCATCGGCGCCTCCGGAGGAATGATCTCGATGTTGCCGAGTGCTTCGAGAATCACATTCGCGATCACCTGGCTGCTCTTCGGATAAAGCAGCATCTCCAGAGCCGAGAGCACTGGATAGACGCCATAGGTGACGGCCGTGTCGTCGGCCACCTCGAGCTGGTCGGCGGCGTCGACCTCCACGCTCAGCGTGATCGTCTCCCGGGGCGGACCAGTCAAGCGGAACGGTTCGATCCGGTCGCTTCCCTCTCCCCCACCCGACTCGCGCGCCTCGAGCCGCCGCGTCATGCTTTCCGGGTTGTACTGAAAGACGATCACGCTCGCCAGCGGATTAGCGGGGTCGAGCCCAACCAGCGCTCCTTTCAGCAGACGCGGAGAGCCCGGAAAGCTGCTCATGGCTAGTCCTTAGAGGGGCCTGGTTCGAGCTTGCATTCGCCCCCCACAGGCGGTAGCAGCTGACCCGGCGGCAGCTGGCGCATCTGCTTGCTGGCTTCGGCGATCGCCTTGGCAGGGCAGTCGGTGGTTGCCGGCTTCGCCGGCGGACTTGGTTCCGGCTTAGGCGTGGGCGGATTTAACGTGACGTCAACCCGTCGCAGAGATGGGAAAATCGTTTCCCACCGAGCGCGCAGCGCCAACTTCGCACCATCATGTCGCCCGGCCACGAAGTCGACGACGTCCTTGAGGACAGCGTCTCGATCGGTTGCGGATAGGCCAGATCCCAGTCCGAGGTACTCCAGCTGCTGATCGGGACTGGCTTTTTTCAGCTTTTCACGAAGCTGAGGAATCAGATCACGGTCGTGGATTTCCTTGTTATCTTCGAAGCCCAAGATCTCACCTCCCGCAGTGGCGGCTGGCAGGTCCACCGCGGCAACGCCGGCGTCAGCCAACGCCGTCAGTAGACCGGTGCGCGCCGCTTCGGCACGGCGCAGCGAGAGCAGCACGTTGGTTGGCCCTCTGCCGCTTTCGTAGGTCCCGGCGCTCTTCCCTTCGGGAGAGGCGAAGCCAACGATACCTCTGGCAATGTACCCAGTCGCGATGCTGGAGGCGATGCCTTTAAGTTCGGTTTGATGCTTGGCTGGATTCTCCGGTTCGGTCGACCACCACTTGAAGTACAAGCGCCGAGGCTGGGCGACCCCTGGGGTAACCGGCTCCTTAGGCCCGGGTTCGACCACCGGTGAGCAGTGGTAGTGGGGCACCGGTCCGGGGCAGTCGCACATGAAGCAGGTCACGTCCGGCGGAGAGGGCACCGTATCGGCGCCGTAGGTCGCGGTAAGGCCACCACCCGTAACCCCCCTTCCAGGCGTGGTCGTGAGTGTCAGCCGGAACGTGATTACTTCGCCCTTGCGTACGGGGACACTCACGCCGACGCCTGGGGTTGTTGTTTCCGTGGTGGCACCGCCGGCAAGACGTCGTTCTGCGTGGGCGAGGCTCGCTTCCAAGGTTACGGTTCCGATCTTCACCTTCACGGCAGCAGACGCGTCGATCGACGTCAGGGCCGCCGCCTGTTCGCTGGTCAGTCCACCGGTGATCAGTAGCGTCCCGGTCTTTCCTTTGATGATCACCGTGCCTTCAACGTCATAGCCACTGACACCACTCGTCCCAGCCTTGACGCCACCCCCAACCTCAATGTGGAGCTTCCCACTGATGTTGAGCTCGACCTTCCCTCTGCTCCGAATCGCCTCAGTTCGCAAGGTCTCGGCGGGGTCTGCTGACGTAGCCCCGCCCAGCGCCGTATTGCGAAGGTCCTGGAACGCTTTGCTGGACGTCTCGCCGAACCCGGTGAGCTCGGCTACGTCCTTGCAGTAGCGATAATGGAATCCGATAGTGCCTGTGTCGGCGTTGAAGTCGAAGACCCTTGCTAGCGGCGTGCTCTCGGTCCAGCTCCTGTGGGTGCACGGTTTGGCGGTAGGGACATCGCGCGTGACATTCCATCTCTTGCCATCCCTGTCTTTCCACTCGACGGGACCGTCCCCTTTGTCGCCCGCATCGAACTGCGGTCTATGTGTGGTGTTTACGCTCTGAATCCTAGGTAGTCCACCGCCGGCCAGCGCGGTAGCCGCCGCTGCCTCGGCCTCGCGTTCCAGGGGCGCGTCAGGCGCGTCGATCGCGCCGGCCAGCATGGCCGGGCCGCCGGCGTCGCCTTGCTGGATGGTGTGGGCGAGTTCGTGAGCGAGCAGTCGGCGTCCCGCGCTACCTGCGGGGTCGAACCTCCCGGGCCCGAAGTAGATGTCCCGGCCCACCGTATAGGCTCTCGCACCGACCGCCTGGGCGGCCCGGCCGCTCGTCGAGTCGGTGTGCACGCGGACTCGCCCGAAGTCATGGCCGAATCGCGCCTCCATCAAGCCCAGCGTCGCGCTGTCCAACTGCCGCCCTGGACTGCCGGCGACGGCGACGATCGGGGGTAAATAATCGGGCGGGGCTGCGCTCGTGGCGGCGGCTCGTTGTAAACGTGCTTGCTGGCACTCAACGCATTCCTCATCCGCACGGCATCGTTGCGGAACGCTGGGCTTGGCGGCTCTGGCGCTCACCGCCACTGGCGCGGCTTCCACCGTAGACAACAGGCTCATGAGAGATCCATTACCAGGGTCGTGTAGCTGTCGGCATTCAACAGTGGGTCGACCCCCCCACCGGGGTAATCGGCGGCGACGCCGCCTGCGAACCCGTGCCACCCCGAGTATTTGTCCACGGCAAATCCTGAGAAGGCTGCATGAAAGGTTTCGTGTAGGACGACTCCCGCCTGGTAATGCCAATCCCTGCCGGCAGTCAAGGTGATGTTTTTACAGATTCGGGGATTATGGCTACCGGGGACGGTGGACCCGCCCGATCCGCCGGCACACAGGGCATCTTCGACGCCGATGCATGCCACGGAATCGCTACTGATCTCCGAATGGGCTTTCTTAAGGCGCCCGGTGATCAGCCCCGCGTCCGCCGGATCCCCGTAGGTAGCACCGAAGTTTTTCTTGAGGCTGGCCACGGCTTTTGCTGGCAATGGGACGGTCTCCATTGCCGCGATTGCTTTGTTCAGCCAGCCCCGAGCGTCGAAGATCGCTTGATGGATCGTTGTTGCTTCCGCGGCACTGCACCCTGGGTTGGCTCCCAGTCGACGGAGTATGGGTTGGGTCGAGCCTGGCGTCCGGGCAAGCACACCGGTTTCTGCGTTAGCCGTCAAGACCGAGAGGGCATGATGTTCAGCTTCCGTCTCTCGAGCATCACTTAGCGAACCGACTTCAATCGGTCCGGCCATATGGTCGGCGCCGTGCTGCGCGACGTGGGTGAGCTCGTGGGCCAGTACGCGCCGCCCGCCGTCGGACTCTGGAGCATATTCACCCCGACCGAAGACGATGTCCCGGCCCACGGTATAGGCGCGGGCGTTCACCGCCCTCGCCGAATCGGCCGCCCGTGCGTCGGTATGCACGCGGACGTGGCTGAAGTCCTGCCCGAAACGAGTCTCCATGAATGTGCGGTCCGGCGAGCGAAGGGCTTCGCCAGGCGACCGCAGGACGTCTCCTACCAGCGCCGGCGCAACGTTCCCCTCTTGATGACAGCTGCAGGCCTGGCCGCCGCGTCGGCGAAGAACGGAAGTCGCTGAGACGGCAGCGGGTCGCACGGCATACAGCAACTGGTTCATCGCGCAACGCCCTCGTGCACTGCTTGGGCAACCCGGGTCGCGACCACATCAGCCTGACCCGGTTTCATCGGATGAGCATGAAGACGTTGAGCCACCTCGCGGGTCAGTCTGGCCGCCATGCCATCACGAGATTGGCCTCTGCGAGGCAGACTCTCGAGGACGATCCGATCGATGTAGACCCTGGTTTTCACGCGGCGGCTCCGGCGGACTCTTCCCAGCGGAAGTCCGACTCGTTGATCGGGCGAGCCAGTTTCCGGTACTCGGCGCGGGCCGCGTCGAGGACGACCGGCATGGTCACCGTCCCGTTGATGGTGCTGGCCAGGAAGGCAGCGTTGAGCGCGATGCTCTGAATGTTTCCGCCCGCCAGTGGCAGCCGTGCCAGGAAGTCAAAGTCGAGCCCGCTCGTCGGCGTTTGTGGCGGAAAGATTCGTTCCCAGATGCCGCGACGTTCGCTGGCACCTGGTAAGGGGAAGTTCACTATGAAACGCAGGCGCCGAATGAAGGCCGGATCAAGGGCCGCCTTCATGTTCGTTGCCAGGATGGCCAGCCCTGAGAAGGCCTCCATCCGCTGCAGCAGGTAGGCAATCTCGATGTTCGCGTAGCGATCGTGAGCCTCTTTTACCTCTGAGCGTTTGCCGGCTAGCGCCTCGGCTTCGTCGAAGAACAGGATGGTGCCGCCATCCTCGGCGGCGTCGAACAACTGCTTCAGGTTCTTCTCGGTTACGCCGATGTACTTGTTCACCACTTGCGAAAGGTCGACCATAAAGAGGTTGAGGCCGAGTTCGTTGGCAATCACTTCGGCGGCCATCGTCTTGCCGGTTCCGCTGTCGCCGGCAAAGAGCGCGCTGATCCCGAGGCCGCGGTTCATCCGCGAGCGGAAGCCCCAGGTGTCGTAGACAAAGGTCCGGCGGCGAACCTGATCGGCAAGCTGCCGGAGCATCGTCATCTCGGCCGTAGGCAGAACGATGTTGTCCCAGGTGGCGCGCGGCTCTATTCGCCGGGCCAGCGATTCCAGTCCGGTTCGGCCGACTGACAGGCAGGCGTCCCACAACTGATCGCGCCCGACCAGTCCCGTTGAGGCGATGTTGCGGATGGTCGCCAGGCTGAAATCGAACTGACGCGCCAGAAGCGGAGCGCTCGCCGCGGCGGGTCCAAGGTATGTGCTCCAGGCCGCCTCTTGCTCGATAGGCGTCGGCTTTGAGACGTCGACGGTAACAACCGGCCGTTTGAGCCCCGGCCGTGGACCCCGGGCATCGAGAAAGAAGATGCCCTCGCTGCGCTCCAAGAAACGCGTAACCGCGGCCTCGGTGTCCGGGTGACTGTCGAGGTCGCCCGCATCGAGGTAAAGCCCGATTGGTAGCAGGACGCTTTCCCTCTGCCACAGGCGCGCAATTGTGTCCGAGTCGCTGGCCGCGACCGGCAGCGTAGTGGCGTTCATGCGGTATAGGTGGAGACCCAGCTCGGCCGCGACGGCAAGGGCCACGGCTTCCTTGCTCGCCCCATCTGCACCGACCAGCTGCAGCAGCGGAGGGTGAGCCGCGGGAGTCTGGCGCACGGCATGGATGACCTCGGCGATGGCAGGTCGCTGGGACGGAAGGCGCAGCTCGTCAGGGCTTGGGTCCATCCGGCTGACGAGCGGGGCCAATCGGTCGTCGAGGTAGTTCAGCCCCTTGATGTAGTTGGCAATCCGCTCATCGATGCGTAGAGGGCTGCTGGTCAGCGGCCGGCCCGGGACCAGCGTGATCTCGATCAATCGCCAATAGCGAAGTGGCCGCTCCGGTGAGAGCACGTCCCACGCCGGATCATCAAACAGCGAGAGCACGAGGGCGAACGTTGGATAGCGCAGCTCAGGGTCGCCCTGGGCCCGCGCGCACAGTCCAGGGATCCGGGTATCGAGCTCCATCGCAGCGCAAAGCAGGAGCGCGTCTCGTTCGAAAGGAGACAGCCCGAACCGCCCCGCCAGCTGGAGCAGGGCCGGAGCCGGTTCCATCGATTGCGCCAATGCATCCGCCTCATCCTTCAAGGCCCCGACCCGCTCGGCCGAGAGCAAGGGGGGTTCGCCAGCGGTTGGGTCAAACGGACCCTGGCTCTGAAATTCCATGGCGAGCCGGACCCACGCGAGCGCGGCAGAGAGATAGCGAGCGTTGTCCTCCTGCCACTGCTGAAAGCTGGTCACTGGAGGGTCACCTTCTGGGACGGGTCGAATGCGGGCGGCGTTTTCGTGCGATCCACGAGCAGACTATCGACCCCGTCGACGCGTAGCCTCACCCAGTAATCGCCGGCGGGGATCCCGTCCACGACGAAGGTGAGCTGCCCGGTTGCGGCCGGGTGAGGATCGGCCATCACCTCGGCGTCGCCGATGAGCAGCGAAACCCGTTGATCCGGAAGGATCTGCGGGCTGGCGCTGATCGTCAACGTGACTTTTCCGCCGGCGAGCGGCGCCGGGTTCGGCGTGATGTTCGTGATCCGCGGTGCAAGCGGGAAAGGGACGGCATTAGTGGTGCGCGCCACGGTTTCCCCGGCGCGGGTGAGCCGCACGAGGATCGAGTAGATTCCCGGCGGCCAACCGGCCGGCGCCGGGTTCGACGCGGGCAGCTGAACCGTCAGCGTGTCTTCAGTTACTCCCGCGAGCGGTGCCAAGTCATTGGGCAGCGCAATCAATGGATGGCTGAAGCGGACAACAATGGCGGTCCCGTCCAGGTGGTGTCCCTTGATGGTCAGCTGGTCGTCGAGGCGGGCGGCCGGTTGCTGGTTCGGGGCTTCGACGGCGTCGATCGCGGGGAACGGCGGGATCAGGTCGGCCTGGGCACTGGCGCCCTGGTCCTGCGGGCCACGCGTCAGGACCGGGATTGGCGTCCGCGCCGGGCGTTTGCTGTCGACCAGAACGACGGCGACCTCGTACGCCGCCGATAACCGGTAATGGGTCTGGAAGCTCGTCCATAGTTTGGTCATGTCGTCCAGCGAGAGCGGTTGCGGCGTAATTCGCACGCGCTCCACCTGCAGGTAGAGGTCGCTGAAGGCAGCGTTGTCCTGGATCTCCTTGCTCCCCAGCAGCGGATGGTCGTGAAAAACGCTCATCGCTTGCCCGAGGATGCGGTGGCCCATATAGAGGCTGTCCTGCGCCCCGAAAGCCGTGATCAGGTAATAGAGGTTGAGGGCCAACGGCGGCTGTCCGGTTTCTCCCGGATGCACCTGCCGGGGCATGTCCATGTTTCGCCAGGCCCCGTTGGCAATGAGTTGGTACAGAAAAAGGTTGATCTGGTTATCGGTCCGGGCGCCGCGCGCGGTATCGAGGGGATCGGTCGTTACCGCGCAGGTCCCGATAGAGTGATCGGACCCGACGCCCTTGTCGAGGAGGTTGTAGAGAGTACTCGTCACCGCGGCAATCGCCGCCGGGTTGCTCATGGCCGCCGTTCCTGTCGCTTCCGCCGATAGTCGTCGAGGGTCATCGCAGGGATCCCCGGCCGCGCGGGAGGCGCCGACGGCGGGGGCGGTGTTATGGCTTTTACCTCGATGCGTCCGATGTGCACCTCGACGGTCGGTTCGGGCTCGGCCGCCGGACTGCCACCCCCCGGCGGATCGAGCGAAGGAGTAGGACCTGGGCGAGCCACAGGCCCTGCAGGCAGAGCGGGCGCGGCGAGAATCGACTCGAGGGTGGGCTCCGTGTCGAGCGCGTAAGAGGGTTCCGCGGACGCACCCAAGCCAGAAGCGCGTGTGATGGAGAGCACCGCTTGGGGTGGTGTCGAAATCGGCGATTCCCTCGTGCCATCGTTGCTCTGTGCCGGACCCTCGGTTGCGAATTGCCGTGGCTCGGCCAGCGTCGTCTTCACCGGACCTGGGCGAGGTCTCTTTTCCGCATCGAGGGAGCTCGCGGGTGGTACCGCACCTTTTCCAGCGGGCTCGATCGCGCGGCCCAGCGGCGCGACGAGGGCGGATCCGATCGATCTGACGACCGGTGTGTCATCCGCGGCGCGCACTGGCGGACGTCGTGACTCGATTTCGCCAACGCCGCCCTCTCCCGCCGAGGCGACGGCCGCAGGCTCGGCTTCGACATCGTCCGGGGCGATCGCCGAGCCCTCTGCTGCGGCGAGCGGCGAGCGCCGCGCGTCGCGAGGTCCGGGCATCGTTAGCCGGGCAAATTGGACAGCGTCCTGCGCCGGCCGCAAACTCTGGCCGCCGGCAGCGTCGGTCGATCCGTCCGCCGCCCGCAGCCTCTCCACCGCCGGCCTCGCCGCGCGTTTCCCGCCTGCGACCTCGACGACGCTGTCCGCATCTTCGGCGACCAGAGCTCTGCGCTCAGGCTCGAAGGGCGAGGCCCGTCGCGGCACGATGGCCGGAGGCTCCACCAGGCGACGCACCAGGCTTGCCGCGTAGTCGCTCATCCAGCAACCAGTTCGAGGTAGGCGTGCCGACGCGCGGCCGTCAGATTCAGGACCTCATCCTCTCGCCAGCCGTAGGCGCTCGCCAGCGTATGAACGTCACGGAGCAGCCGGTTCGCAACCGCCCCCAGCTCGGTCCAGAAGTACGATCCGATGTCGAAGACGGCCGACCAGGAGTGCTCACACTCCGAACATAAAAGGTTGAGTTGAACGTGCCCCTGCGGGTCGCACTCGCTCAGCTGCGAGGAGACAAGGTCCAGGACCTCCGTCGGCACCCGATCAACCGGCACCGCGGCACTCCCGTGGCTCGCGTCGATCAGGCTGCGCGTGAGCAGCTGATGGCGTAGATCCGGGACGCTGCGACCGCCCGTCAGGGCAAGGAGGTCGTTGGTGTTCGGAGCCCGGAACGCAACGTGCCAGCCGTCGTGCTCGGCCTGGTAGGGGATAGACGCCTGGGCCGCGGCTCGCAACTGATCCACAGTGAGCTGAAAGTCCAAGGACGAGGCGCAGGCGGGGCAGGCGGTGCTGGCCTCCATCATCGGGCCAAGCGACGCCTCTCGCAGGTCCAGTAACCGTCGGTCGCGCTCGCCGATCGTCAGGGCCGCTGCCTCTCTGTGGGGTAGCTCGGGACACGCGGCCGTCACGAGAACCAGGGCACGCTCGGCGGGCGACCGTCGCCGCCCGGCTTCCCAGACGGTCAGCACGTCGGTCGCGGTCAAGCCGCCCATGCTCAGGCCGAGGGCACGGTAAAGGTAGGCTCCGTCGGTTCGGTGACCGAGAAGTCGCGTTGCCAGCCCTCGTTCTCGAGCTTGATGTGCTGAATCGACACCACGTTGGCATTGGCATCATGGTCCGGCAGTGGCTGGAACTCTGAGACCCAGCAGCGAAAGATGTTGTAGGCGATTGCCAGCTGCCCAGCCTCGTTGTAGATCTCGAGGATGATGTCCTTGCGGAAATCTTTGAGGGCGACTTCCGCGCCGAGACCGGCGCCGAAGTTCCAGACCTTGTTGGCCCACTTCTCGAACTCGGTATCGTGGGTGACTCCCCGCTCCAGGGTGATCGGATCGTATTCGGTTCGGCCCGGGGACTTGCGACTGCTGCTCGGATCCCCGCCTTCCCGGTGCTTGACGACCTCCGTCGTCCGCTTCAGGGCGCTGCACTTGCTCACGCCAGCGACGTAGCGGCCGTCCCACTTCAGCCGGAACTTGAAATTCTTGTACGGGTCGAATCGCTGTGCGTTGACGGTGAACTCGGCCATGCTGTCCTCCTCAGGTGGCGACCTGGCCAGCGATTTGCTGAATCTGGATGATCACGAACTCCGCCGGCTTGAGCGGCGCGAAGCCCACCACGATGTTCACCACACCCAGGTTGATGTCGTTCTGCGTCGTGGTCTCCTTGTCGCACTTGACGAAATAGGCGTCCTGCGGCGTCTTGCCCTGGAAGGCGCCCTGGCGAAAGAGGTTATGCATGAACGCGCCCACGTTGAGCCGGATCTGCGCCCAGAGGGGTTCGTCGTTCGGCTCGAAAACGACCCACTGCGTGCCCCGATACAGGCTCTCCTCGATGAAGAGGGCGGTGCGCCGAACGGCGATGTACTTCCATTCCGAGGCCAGCCGGTCGTCACCCTGCAAGGTGCGCGAGCCCCAGACCACACGCACTCCCGGCGGAAGTGTCCGCAGGCAGTTGACCCCCAGGGGATTGAGTTCGCCGTTCTCGCCGTCGGTCAGGTGCACGCTGAGGTCGGGCACCCCCACCAGCGTCGCATCGAGTCCGGCGGGAGCCTTCCAGACGCCGCGGTTTGTGTCCGTCCGGGCAAAGATCCCCGCGACCGCGCCGCATGGGACGAAATCGCCCAACTGGTTATCTGACAGCGGGTCGGGCTGCGTCAGCCGTGGAAAGAACACGGCGGAGTTCTTGCTGTTGGTCCCGAGGTCGTTGGCGATTCCCGACTTGGCCTTGTCCTTGTCCGTCCAGGCGCTTGGGGAATCCACCAGGAGCATGGCTCGGCGAGCCTCGCAAAAGGCGCCGGCGGCCGCCACCATGGTCTGGTCGACGTCGTCGGAAGTGGTGTACGGCGGAATGCAGAGGATGTTGAAGAGGTCGGCTCGCTTCAGCGCATAGAGTCCTTGTTTGTTTGCCTCGGTGCCCGCGCCGATGAAGCTGTCACTGTCGAGCGGTTGGCCGTCGTCGACCGGGCTGTCGGCCGCGACGCCCGACGACCTCTTTTCGGTCGGATCAGAAAACGGCGCCTTGGCAAGCTCTGCCGCGGTGAGCCCGTTGTCGTTCTCGTCGGGCCTGGTATTCGGCAGTGGCAAAACCGCCCGAACCAGCGTCGACTGGTTTGCCAGCACCTTGTCAACCTGGCGAGGCCCCGCCACGACCGATACGTTGCGGAACTGCTCCGTGTACCCGATGCCCATGTCGCGCACGGTCAGGTTGAAGAGATCGTTGGCGGTCAAGCCGTAGCGCTGGGCGGCCGCGTCCGTCACATCGTGGTCAACCCTGGCACGGAGCTGCTTCCCCCATGCGCCAGGGGTGGCGGCCTGGAGGTTCAGCGTCCCCACCGAAAGGCGGGCGCGGGTTGACGGGGCGGCAGTCGCCACCGCGTTGGCGGCGGCCTGCTTCGTCTCGGCCATGGTTTTGCCCGCAGTGGCTGCATCGCGCGCCGCTTTCGCGACGGCATTGGCGGCCGCTTTCTTCGCGGGATCAGCGGCGTACTTGGCGGCTTCGGTCTCAGCGGCTGTCGCCACGTCCCCAGCCGCTGGACCGGCGGAGGCCTGGGCCGCGGCCGACACCGCCTGGGCAGCCAACAGCGCGCTCGCCTGGTCTGCATCCGACGGCTCGAACAGCCGGACGATGATGGCCTGACCGCCACCGTTGAGGAAGAAGTCGCGGACCGCGTAGCCAAGACGGCTGCCCGGCCATAGTCCACCGTAAATCCGTTCGAAATCGCCATAACCGTTGATCGTGATCGGCTCGTCCGTGGGCCCACGAGCGGCGCGGCCGATGAAGGCCGCAATTGACGTCGCCACGCCGGTAATCGTCCGGACTCCGCTCGGAATCTCTTCGATGTACACGCCTGGGTAAGTCGCTGCGACTGGCATGGCTATCTCATCTCCTCGTTATGGCTGGTTCTTGACCTCGAGCTCGACCGTCACTGCGCACCATCGCCTCCCCGGACTTGCTGGGCCTTCACCCAGCGCTCGAGCGCCTCGATCATTCCTCGCCAACCGATGAACCGGGCGAGCACCGTCGCTTCCACATCGACGAGCTCCCCTTGCACTAGAACGCCTTGGCGGTCCAGCAGAAGCCTCAAGATGACCGTCGCATGGCGTTTTTCACCTAGCTGTTCCCCGTTTGCCGCGCTCGTGACAGAGGGGCCCTCATTTACCAAATTGATGCCTTCGTCGGTGATACCACCCGTCCCTGAGCAGCGCGTAACGAATCAGACGAACGGGGCTCGGCTATCCGTCAGGTTTGGCTGACGTTTGGATCAGATAGCGGTCGGGTCGTTCCGGATGTGCTCGAAGAGCGCCGTCGTGGCGGGCTCGGGGTTAGCATCGAACTCGCGGCGAAGCATTTCGCTGCAAAGGCGGAACTGACGCATCGCCTGAGCGCGCTCCCCGCGGCGGACATAGCAGCGCATCGCCAGGCGGTGTGCATCTTCCCGAATGGGCTCACAGCTGAGCAGACGCAACGCGTGGCCGAGACTGCGGGTGTACTCCCGGTCTTCGAAGGCGTAGTCGGCAAGCCGCGCCAGCATGGACAGGTAGAGGTTGCGCAGCCGCTCTCGCTCGACGAGAGCCTGCAGGTCCTGCGAAATGCACAGATCGCCTCGGTAGAGCTGGATTCCGCGCTCGTACAGCGCGATGCAGCCTTCCCGGTCATCTGCTCGAGCGCAGGTATCACCGGCTTCACCCAGACGCTCCAGGTACCAGACATCCACGCTCACTCCCGCCTCGAGGTTCAGCCGGTAGGCGCCTTCCGCATGAAGAACCGGTGTTGCACCGCCGAGAGCATCGCCCAGCAGTTTGTGAAGGCTATAGACCAACGTATTGAGTGACTGGCCCGCGGCCGCCGGGTCGGTGTCTGGCCAGAGCATCTCCAAGATGACATCGCGTGGTACTAGCCGTCCGGGGTGGAGCGCCAGCCGTGCCAGGAACGCCTCCGTCTTCCCGCCACCCCTGGTTGAGACCGAGCGACCTGCTTTTGTCAGGTGAAAACTACCCAGGAGCTGGATATGTACGTGGGATGTTAGATTGGGTCCGAGGCGCGGTGGCGCTCCCTGATCTACAACCACGGTTACACCGCTACGGGAGAGCGGGGAAACTGTCCGGTACGGCCGCGCATGCCGGATGGGTCATAACCACGGCGCCCCCACGCTTGCACTCTGCCCCTCGCCAAAACGACCCGGACTCTTTGAATAAAAGGGTACGCGCAGGGCGCAATTTGTCAAGCGGGAGGCAAGATCTTCATCATCGCGCGCAACGAGGACGCTTGAGCAGCACCACCCTTACGAAAAGGCACCTCTCCATCACCGGTCACCGGGAGTGACGCGACTACAATGAGCTTAGAGTCAAGCGGTAGGGGCGACCTCCGGTTTGAGAACCTTTCGCACAGTTGCGAGACGCAGTTTTCCGTTCGTAAGATTCAGTTCTTTCTCTGAGAACGCGTATTACGCCATCGACCGGTACGTCTCCTCAACTCCCTTGTGCGTCTGGTCAAACTCCAGTTGGAGGGCTCGGTGACGACGAAGGTCAGCGGCGTGGATCCCGTCGCGGATGCGGCCAGGCGAAGTGGGAGCGGCGACGGGTCGGACGCGCAGCGGGTGTGAGACTAGGGCGGCAAGAGTACGTCCGCCCCTGGGCGGCTGTTGGCGTTGCCGCGGGTTCAGATCTAGCCGTCTTAAGAGGGACCCTTAAGCGGCTACGCAGTGCTTATACATAGGATGCTGCCGGCTGGACAGACTTCAGTCGAACGCCTGTTCGGTAGACAGTCTCAATCGCGGCCGAGCCGCGATGCCTCGCCAAGTCACCCGGACTTTTGCCGCCGGAGACCCGCAATACGCGAGGCTAGTATCCCCCTGCGCGCGGTGGCTGGAATTCGTAATCACTTTTGCCCTCCCACAACCTCACGGCGGCTGCATGACGTTATTTCCGAACCCGACAGGCTTCGTTGATCTGCTCCGCCCGGAGGAAGCAGCGAAGGAGGAGGGGCGAGTGAATTCGATCTTCGTCCTTAACGCTTTGCTGGAGTCGGCGATCTGGTCGAGGTGCTGGCCGACGAGATCACGCCGAGCCCACCTCGCATGCCTGGCATGAGCCGTAAACGACTCCCTCGGCCCACCCATCACCGGTGACGTCCTAGGGCATGAGCTCGCTCAGCGAAAACCGTTCCTCCTCGAATCGATAGGTAATGCGGCGCGCAATCTCGGCTGCGAGCTCGTCGTTGAGGAGAGCCTCGGAATGCTGAGGAAAGTCGGTCGTCCAGAATGGTTGCGTTCCGCGTTCGACGAGCTCGATAACAGCGATGAGGCGTGCGTTTGCCGTCGCGGCCGGCCGCAGCTGATCCGCCGGGAGCGGAAAGGTAACGAGAAAGGCCTCCTGTAGGTGCGGACGAACCGTGGTGGGCGGACAGAGTGCACTCAGCCGGATCACGTTGAGCTCCGGCGTAGCTCGCTCGGTCTCGTTGTGCGGGGCAGCATCGAGCCTCATCACATCGCTAATGATCTGGTCGAAGCCGAAGACGTACAGGTAGCCACGTTTCCTCTGCAGCGCAGGGCCTCTTTTGCTCGCGCCCCGTGCTTGCTTGAGACCCAGCGCAAAAGACGCTGCCACCCTCAACGAGCTTGTTAGGTCGAGCGCTGGCGTAGGCCAGATGTTGTAGTGCTGGATGACGGCCCACGCAGCGGTCGGCACTGTGTCAAACGGCCGCCACCGAGGTAGCCGACCCTTCAGAAGGAGCCTGACCAACTCCCGTGCTCGCTCGAGCTGCCGGACGAAGTGCTGGCGGTCCGAAGTCAGGTCGACCGCTTCCAAACCGACGGCGACAGGCGGGTACCAGATGGTCCGGTACAGCGTCGGAAGGAGCTCGGAGTCGTTGGCCTGGCCACGGAAGAGCAGAATCTCCCCTTTGTTCATGACATTGAGAAACGACACGATCTCCTGCAGATTGACGTACGACTCGACTCGACCACGCTCGTCCTCGCGGCCAACTTCCGATCTCGGTGTCATGTGGCCAGCCAGATTGCCCGGCGAGTGCTTCAGCCACTCTCGCCACGCCCTCATCCCATACAACTTGTCCATCTGAGTCCTCAAGGTCCGCGGTCGGCGCATCCGGCTCCACGACTCCGCAGCTCAGCCGTGATGCTAGGTCCGGCTAGCGCGACCTCTCACGCAGTCTACTTGGTGCGTTGAGGTCCCCAGAACAGCCTCAGACTCACAACTTGCTGATGCTCCTATTGCGGCGTCGCGTGTCGAACTCCGGCAATCGCGGGTCGTGACGGTCGATCCACAGCAGGACTCCGAATACGCCGCACTTCGCTCCCGGGCATGTTCCCACCTGTTGGCCAAACCGCGCGTTAACTGTATTCCTGACTAGGCTCTCTGCGGGTCTGGGTCACGGCAAGCATGATGTCCTGAAGGAGGTCTCGGTTGCCGCCCAGCTCATGTAGGTTGTGCGTAAACGTAGATGCGCGAGCCTATAAATCGGGTCGGTGAGCCTCAAGGGCTGACCTCTCGTTGCTGCCTATCGCCCGAGCGGGACGCTGCCTCCGATCGGTTGGTTTGTGTAATCGATCAGATTGACCGGCCCCGCATCTGGTGCATGGGAATGCTTGAAGCGTTCAACCGGAGCGCCATTATTGGCCGCCGCATATGCCTCGAAGCTCGCAAAAGCGTCGACTTCAGCCTCGAAGGCGAGGGTTTCTGTGACCGGGTCGATCGTGAACACCGGCTACACCACGTAGTCGAACCAGAGAGTTCCCTGGGCAAACCCGCTCGGAGGACTGGCTGGCTCGGTAGGCGCGCTATTTGGAGACGGTCCGGGGGCACCCTTGACCGGGAGCCAGTCACTCCGCATTATCTTCTGCTTGGTCTTATCGCTTAGGCGTTGCATCAGCGGGACTCGAGGGATCGATGCCCACGGAATGCTCTGCGTGGATACCATCGCCGCGAAGTGGCCGTCAGCCATCTTCTCGAGGGCGTCTTTCGGCGTCGCGTTGACGCTTCCGTGATGCGCTACCTTGTAGAACGCCACCTCGGGAAGGATCTGATCCGGCTGCTCATTATCTAACCACCATCGCCAGTTCCCGTACTGCGCGTCGCCCGCAAATAGCAGGTTCTGTCCTCGGTAAGTGATGAACGTAACGACGCTCTCATTATTTCGCGCCTGATCCAACGCGAATGCAAGGTCTTCGGCAGGCGATGAAGTCGCGTGATCGAGCCGCTCCTCATCCGCTCTCAGCAGGCGAGTCTCGAGGCTGGGCAGCGCTCCAGGGCTGACCCGCCACCGTGCTCCAAAGGGCTCGACCCGGGTCGTATGCTCCGGCCCGCCAGCTTCTGTGCCCAAGTACTGCTGCCCAGCCGGCGGATTCATCTGTGCGAGAAACAGCTCAGACTGAGGAGGGCCAAGAACTCGGACCGAAAGTCCAGGCAGCCCTGCCGGGTCGGTTAGTGTGTCACCCGCCTTTAAGTAGCGCACTTTGGCTCCCACCCCGAACCCGCTGTTGAGCAGTGCAATCGCATGTGCATTTCCACGAAGGTTCGTGATCGCGTTCGCAGCCGCGGCAGTCGTTGTTGCTAGCGAGCCAACGGCGGCAAGCGCGGCAAAATGTGCAGCGAGCTGCTCCACGACAGCCGCCTGTTTAGTCTGGAGCTTGACCGCGTTCGGGTCCGCCGGATCCCAAGTCCAGGGAAGCCACACTTCGCTGATCTCAAACTTGGCGAATTGATCTCCGAAACGATCGAACCCGGAGATGTGGTCCTGATGGGCGTGCGTGGCGATCACGATTGCAAGCTTGCCACCGGTAACTGCGACAATGTCCGCCACCACTTGCTCAATTGAGCCGATATCTCCCTGCGCATGCACCCCGCAGTCCACGAGGATGTACCGCCGCTCGGCAGCGCCGACGGGAAGGGACACGAGAAAGCAGTCCCCGAACCCCACTCGATACATCCGGATCCGAATGGCGCTGTCGGGAAGCGTACCGCCTCCAGCCGACGTTGGTACTGTCGTGCCTTTGGGTTTTGCCCCACCTGGTTTTGGCACCACCGTGCCTTTGGTTTTTGCTCCACTTGACCTTGGTACCACCCTACCTTTGGGTTTCGAGGCCGTTTTCGTCTTTCCCTTCGTCGGCGGTCGCCGCAGATTAACCGTCTTCATTGCTTAGTACCCCCGGTGAATCAGCTTGAAGTTCAAGGCGGTGTCCGTCAGACTTGCCGCGACCGTGCCATCGCCGAGGTAGGTGGCCAGCCCGAGGGTTGCCGACCGAGCCTCCAAGTACTGGCGCTGCTCTTGAAGGCGGTGATTCTGCCGGTCAGCTCGCGCCTCCCCCACTCGTTTCTGAATCGAGTATCGTACCCGGCCCTCGTGGTCAAGGATGAGCACTGTTCCGCCCCGGAACTTGAAGGTGCCAGCCCCAGAGTTCTTCGGATCCATTGAAACGTCCCGGTGCTGGAGGAGCTGGGCCACCATGTCAAAGAGCACCTCTCCGTTTGGCCCCACTCGATGCACTTCGTGTAAGGTCCGCACCTCAACCTTCCTCCCGGGCTCTGTCGACAACCCGAGCGCCTTTCGGTTGGTCTCCGCAAAGCCATGAAGGATCCTGGCATTCTTCTGCTGCGCTTTCTGCTTTGCGGGATCCTGCTTGAATAGGTCGAACTCGAGGCCTTCGCATCGAGGAAGGGCCTTACCATCAAAGATCTCCGGCGGCGCCCATCGCAGAGACTCTTCTGAGTAAGAGGAGACCCCCTCGGGCACAATGCCCCGAGATCGGAAGGCGTCGATCAGGGCCGGCCGGTAACCACGTGAGTCGTCCGGCACAAGCTCGGAGTCGGCCGTAATGATGGCCCTCAGGAAGTCACCGAATCGGATATCGACCGGCGGGCAATAGTCGAGGGCACGGATGCAGATGTTGAGAAACTCCTCAGCCGTCTTGACTGCCGCATCGGCGAGCCGGTTCGCAAGATCCGGGTTTAGATTCCTTGCCCTTACGTCCATCCCACCCAGCCGTGCGATCCGCATCAGATCTTGCGTGCGCCTCACGTAGACGCTGAAGAAGGCATCGAAGACCGCCGCAACGAGGATGGAGCCACGGTAATGCGGCTCGGAGAGCTTCTCAAGGTCCCTTCGGTTCGGCGGTGTCCCCAATGCCGATCGCAACGCCTTGCGCATTCCCATCGCATCTCCAAACTGCTTGGCCAGTTCCACGAGCGGATTCGTGGTTGAGAGCTCGACCTGAATGGTGGCGCCGCCCCTGCCTGGTTTACGCTCTGGACCCACGTTCGTGCGATAGATCAGCCCACCGGTTCGTTGAATCATTTCCAGCAAGGCATCCTTCAAGCTGAAATGCTGGAACAGTGCGACGAGGTCCGCAAAGCCCTCGTGGAAGGCCGGCGAATCAGCGCTGGTCGGCTCCATGAAGCAGTCCCGCTGGCTGTCGACCAGAGCGTGCGTGGTCTCGTGCGCAATGATGTCATGCGAAAGGCAGGTGAACACAGTCTGCCCTGGCAGATTCGCTCCCGAGTCGGTTGTCGAGGCGGAAAAGTAGCCGAAGAGTAGAGCGCGGAGTTGCCGGCTGTAGTAGGCATTCGCTTCCTGCATTGCGTGGGGAAAGATACGTAGCCACTGGCGCCGCATAAGATCACCCCAGCCGCGTTGCGCAAAGCTCCACCTGACAGAACGGCCGAGGGCTAACTCGAACCTTCTGATCGTTTCGCTAGCCACTGCATAGACCATCTGCTGATGAAACTGCGGATCTGATTCCGCGGGATCGAGGCCACCCCGGATCAGGACCGCGGGATCATCCAGATCGACCGGCCGGTAATAGCACTTGTTGCTCGCATCGTAATCGTGAACTTCGAGGTACTTCCCCATCGGACCCGGTTTCAGCCGTTCGTAGCTAACGTTGACAGTCATGTAGTTGCCAAGAGCTCGGCCTTGCGTTGGGTCGAACGCATACACCTTGAGCGGCCGGCTCACGGGTTCCTTGAGATCGACCTCGCTCCTCTCATCGCGCTCCGCAGTCCTCATTTGGTTCTCACCTCCCCTCGTGACATGACATGACCTCCTACATCGGTCTAATCTTTGACAGCATGGTCAAGTCTCCGCCCGCGAACGACTAAGGTCACCGATGGGCACTTCTCCCTCTGCCTGACCCCTTATCCCGTGAGATCGTGACCGGCGCCTTGAGGGAGTTCGGGTGGCTCTTGGCAGCAAACGCGTAATCCGATCCGTCGATGTCCACTTCCCCGATGATCGGCCTGTCGGTCTTGGTGATCGTGCCCGGGATCTGATAGCACATGATCGAATTGGGGTCGGCGTCTGCCGATCCCAGCCGCGATCAAGACGCGGGTGATTAACAAACTCCTCTCTCCATCTCGCTCCAGTGAAAAGTATTGCCTGCCGGGCAGTGGACTTAGATCAATGTCGCCAGCACTCGTCAGACCAGCCATCTTGATCGTCAGCGCCCCGGGGCGGCCGGTGGTGGACTCGCTGCAGCTGCTGGCGCAGGTGGTTCCGGACCCGGTGCGGCGGGCGGTGCGGGTGGTGCTGGCGGTGCTGCTGCGGCCGGTGATACCGGCGGCGCAGCAGGTCCGACTGGCGGTATAGGCGCCTTGACATCTAGCTTTGTTACGACGCCAGGGTAGGTATCGAGAAAGAAATAGAGGGTTACCAGATCGGAAGGACTTTTCCCACGAGTGTAGGAGAACACGTTCGGTGCCGTTTGAATTAGGGGTCCATCGTCTCCCTCAACATGCCAGTCGATGGCCAAGCCCGTCGGTTGTGACTCGACACGGATGCCCTCGAGTTTCTTGCCTTCAGTCTTATCCAACGTCTGAGGGCTAGACGGGCTCACCAACCGAAGGGAAGGACCCGGGGCGGCTTGAGCTACGGCCTTCGCGGCGGCAGCCACGCTGCTCGTGCCGAAATAGAATCCCGCCACCGAGACGGCCAGAGTTGCAACGACGGTGATGAGTTGCTTGGCCACATCCGGGCTCGCATTCCGGGCGGCCGAGTCGCTGCTGCCGGCTAGATTCGCGTACAGGAAAATCGATACGATCATGAACAAGAACAGGAGGCTAATGGCAATGACCGCCCGGACGCTTCCCTCCGGCATTCCCAAGGGTGCGTCGCTTGTCGCGAGGCCGAGGTCGGAGAACACGATGACCAGGAAGGAAAGCCCGCCCAACACCGCGAGGACGGTTGCGATCAGCACGATAGGAAGCTGAACTTCTGGCTTATCGAGCAGGGATCGGTTGACGATGGCGATCGCACCGACGGCCACCGCAGTAGCCATCGTGGGAAGCAGGAACGACAAGAACGCGTACAATCGCGCGTGGCGCCCAACGCGTTCGGACCGTTTCACAGCCGCCCCCAGCAGAACGCAGAGTGATTTGCTTTAGCTCCTTATAACTCGAGACAGCGACGCCGTCAATAGCCCCGCGCCGTTTAGCTGTCCGAGCCAAGCGCAAGGTAATGCCACAGCACTGCAAAAGGCTTGCTCCATCCGCGTACGGCAGACTTCGCCTGGCTCGTTGGTCTCGATGCGAAGCTGACATTTGCCGCGGTACCGAACTCTCGGAGTCGGCTGCTACCCGATTGGCTATCGGTTACCCACTCAACTCTCAGCCGATGAGCCTGGCGGGCAATAGGCGCGTATCGTGCTCGGCCGCAGCAGGCTTGCGGTGAGGGCGAGTCACCATCGGAAAAAGGTCGCTAACGACGCCGTTCCTGCAATGACGGGCAATCCTTGACCGAGCGCCCAGCGCGCCTCCGAGAGGCGTAGATCACATCTCGCCGGGTACGCGCGGAGAAGGAGCGCCCCCCCGCCACCGGGAATACCAATTTGCCCCACCCAGAGCCCGTCTGGTAGCAAGTAGACCGCCCCATAACGGCGTGCACGTTTGGCTGGTTGCCTCCTCCCTTGGCGGCCTCACGATGGGCCGTTGCCAGTCAGGTTGCCAGTCAATCGATGGCCGAAATGGGATCGACACGGCCGCCAGGGCTGAAATCTGAATACGGAGGGAGTGGGATTCGAACCCACGAGGGCTTGCACCCTAGCGGTTTTCAATCGCCGGCGTTCGCCAGAGTTCGCCAACGTTCGCCCTGTTTATGAGTCCTGGCCCGTTCGTCCGCCGACGTTCGCTGAAGTTCGCCATAGTTCGCCGCGGTTGCCGTCACGGTTGCCGTCAACCGCACTCATCATCCAACTCCGTTGGAGTCGCGAACGATACCACGCTGCCCAACGACCGGGCGCAGACTCTTTACGACAAGCCGGCCGAGCTGCTGGACTCAGCCCGCTGACAGCAACGCTTCTCCAGTCGCTACGGGCTGGATGGCTGGAGCCGCTCGCAGGACCATCGTGGCGCTCGCCAGGATCACCCAGATCGAAGACGTCAAGAACGCGATGAAGGGACCCGGACCGAAGGCCAAAGGCACTGCGGCGAGCAGGGCAATCGCTACCGCGGCGCCGGACCAGCCCAGCCAGGCCGGAAGCGCCCGGTACCGCAGGATGGCGGTGGCGGCAGCGCCGATCATGAGTGCGCTGAGTGGCCAGGTCAGGACAAAGGAGAAGTCGTTCATGTCGGTGAGCGCTGCCGCGAGCTGCGCCTCGAACCCTTCGTGGGCCCGGTAGGCGAGGGCGAACGCCGCCGGAAAGGATGCCAGCTTTACGGTCACGGTGATCAAGCCGGCCCCCAGTGTCACGTTCGAGAGCCATGGCTGCGCGCCTTCTCGCCGCCGAATCGCCGTCGCCAACACAGCAACGAAGACGACCAAGCAAAGCAGCCCCAGGATTCCGGTGTATATCCCCATCCAGTTCAAGCTGCGCGGGCCAAGGGTTCCGCTGACCCAGCTCGCGATGTTCGCTCGTGAATCGCCCATGCCGACTCCGCCGCCGCCGCCTCCGTGTGCGAAAAGTAGGACCACATACAGGATTCCGCTCGCTGCCGCGAGTCGCCACCACAGTCGTTCGCTCATCGTGCGTCGCCTCCTCATCCAAAGATCAGTCCTGATTCCCAGGCAAAGCGAAACGCTATCGGTACCCAGGTAGGATCACAACCCCACCAGTGCGGATCGATTGCCCTCCTTAGGGCGGAGATCTGGCTGCCGCCTCCCCACCTTGCGGCGGATGCACGGCCGGCCAAAGAAGTGTTCACTAGGTGTGTGTTCGAAAGGCCGCGGGACGATCTCCGGACGATAGCGCTCTACGACCTACTTCCCGCCCTGACGGTCGCCGGCCTCGCAGCGGTCGACATCGTCCAGTGGACGGGCAGCGGTCAGCCGACGAACGCGCAGCGCTTCTCTTACCTGGCGGTTTTGGTGCTGGGGTTCATTGGCCTGCTGGTCCGCCGACGTGCGCCGCTCGTTGTGCTCGTGACCCTCGCAGTCGTCTTTAAGGCCTGGGACCACCTGTTTTTTGCGCCAACGGCGCAGATCCCGTTTTCGCCCTTCCTGATCATGCTGGTCCTGTCGTACAACACTGGGGCGCACACGCGGAACCGTAAAGCGGTTGTGGGTGCCGTCGTGCTGCTGCTGTTCATGGCGTCCGGAATTTGGAACCAGATCGAGGGGCGGCAGCTCGGCCAGCAGCTGAATGGCTGGGTCGTCGTGACCGTCGCGTGGTTGATCGGGAAGGGCATGCAGCGCTCCAGGGACCTAACGACGTCGCTCCGGGCCCAGGCCCGACAGCTCGAGCAGGAGCGCGAGGAACGTGCCCGGCTTGCCGTCGCCTTGGAGCGCACGCGCATCGCGCGCGAGCTGCACGACGTGATCGCGCACTCGGTCAGCGTGATGGTGATTCAGGCGGCCGCGGAGCGGAAGGTGCTCAGCCAGGAGCAGCACAAGACCCGAGATGTGCTCGAGATGATCGAGCGTACCGGCCGGCAGGCACTGGTCGAGCTGCGCCGCATGCTCGGGGTGCTCCGCAAGAGCGACGAACCGCTCCTATTGGCGCCGCAGCCGGGGCTACCGGATCTGGACAGCCTGCTGGATCAAGTCCGTGAGGCGGGGCTGCCGGTTGCGTTCCGCGTCGAGGGAAACCGCGCGCTGGTCCCCGCGGGAGTCGAGCTGTCCGCGTACCGAATCGTCCAGGAGGCCTTGACGAACACTCTCAAACATGCCGGCCAGGCGCACGCGGAGGTCACCGTCCGCTACTTCGGCGACCGCTTGGAGTTGGTAGTGGCAGACGACGGCGGCGGCTCGGTCGAGGCACTGCGCTCGAACAGCGGCCACGGCCTGGTCGGAATGCGAGAGCGAGTCGCGATGCTGGGGGGCTCGCTGCAGGCTGGGCCTCGGGAAAGCGGCGGCTTTTTGGTCTGTGCGACCCTGCCATTGGAGAGGGTAACGACATGAATGTGCGAGTGCTCCTCGCGGACGACCAGGTGCTGGTGCGCAGCGGCTTCCGGAAGCTCCTGGAAGCCGAGACCGGCATCGAGGTCGTGGCGGAGGCGGCGGACGGCCTGGAAGCGATCGAAAAGGCGCGCCGGCACCGGCCCGACGTGATCCTGATGGACATCCGCATGCCGCGCCTGAACGGCCTGGAGGCCACGGCGCGCGTACTCGCCGTGACAACTCCGTCGCCTCGGATCCTCATCCTGACGACATACGACCTTGACGAATACATCTTCGAGGCGCTCAAGGCAGGCGCCAGCGGCTTTCTGCTCAAGGACTCGCCACCCGAGGAGCTGATCGCCGCCATTCACGTGGTGGCCGCAGGCGAAGCGCTGCTGGCGCCCTCCGTCACCAGGCGTTTGATCGAAGCCTTTGTGAGGGTGCCTCGCATCTCCCCGGAAGCTGAGCGACAGCTCGATGGGCTGAGTGCTCGGGAGACCGAGGTGCTGCACCTCGTGGCGCGCGGTTTGAGCAATGCCGAGATCGCGGCAGAGCTGCACCTCGGAGAGGCAACCGTCAAGAGTCACGTCGGGAATCTTCTTATGAAGCTCGAGCTGCGAGACCGGGTGCAGGCGGTCGTGCTGGCCTATGAGAGCGGTCTGGTCAAGCCCGGCGCTCGGTCCCAATAGCGGCCAGCGACAGAGCCGTCGGTTCGTTTGCGGGGAAAGAGGCCTTGCGGAGGGAGAGGGATTCGAACCACCGAAGGCTTGCACCTTAGTAGTTTTCAAGGCCACTTTTGACCCGTTCGCCACCGTCCGCGGGCGTTCGCCAACGTCCGCGCTGTATTTCACGTTTGCACGCTTCGTCCGCCGACGTTCGCCGACGTTCGCCATAGTTCGCCGGGGTTGCCGTCATGGTTGCCGTCACGGTTACCGTAAACACAGCAAGGCTGGTCGACGTCTAAGCCTACAAGCAGCGTGAAGATCAGCTGGCTTTCCGGTGCTAGTGTTCTGAAACACAATACGTCCTGAATTCTGGCGACCGTCGTGAGACCGAAACCAATCGCCCCGGCGTAGACTTTCGTCTGCGTGCCGGCCCAACAGGGCGAACCAATCGTCGCATTCGCATCGCCCGTCGATGGTATGGGGAAGACCACTGTGGCGTACGAAGTGGCGAGCATGTTTCATTGGACGCTCGTGGATCTCGATTGGCTAACGGAGGCCGCATGCCGCCGGGTCTGCCCTAAAGATCAGTACAGCGGTGATCACCTAGGACACGCCCTGAGCGCCGACCCATCCGGATCTCTGAATTTGTTTCACCAAGGGCCAGCGCCGATGCGAGAGCCCAAACACCCGGCTTTGCTGGCCGGGAGGCTCAACAGCGCGTCAGAACGGGTTATGTCTGAACACGTCAGCCAGCATCTTGCCAAATGGGCTCGCGACCGGCTTTTCGGAGTTGGTCCAATGGTGATTGATACGACTCCGGCATGCCCGGATCTGATGAACGCGGCAATGGCCGTGGCGAACTTGGTGGTAATGCCGGTGAGGGTCGAGGCGGCGGCACTCAAAGTGCTTGACCGTCAGCTTGACTCATTTGACTTGGAGTGCGAGATCGTTCTAGTGCCCAACTTCGTAACGCCGGCATCCTTGCTAGTGTGGGCCGACCTACAGTCGATGGCGTCTGACATCGATGCCGCTATTAGTCCTCAACTTTCGTACCATCAGTGCCTGGCTGTCCCGAGCCCGGTGCCAATCCGCTACCTACCGGACCCGCCGCCTGATGTTCAGGCAGCTAGAGAGGAGTTGCTGGCGATCGCGGGCGCCCTGTCGATGCGGCTTCGCAAGTCGGACTAGGCACTAATAGCCAAGAAAATTCGTTAGGTCGTGCGGCAGGGATTCGAGAACCGCCCTGTAATTAGCCACACTCTTCTCAATCTCGCGAAGGTCGCTTTCGCCAAGAAGGCGCGCTATCTCCTCAGAAAAGAGATATTGGGCTGTTACGTGAAGCGGAGCAGGACCTTCTATAAGTCCCTTGGCTTCTGGCTTGGTTACCTCGGCCGCTATTTCTGTCAATTCCAGGAAGGCTTCCTCCAGGATACTGTCGCGCTCCGATGAGAGGTAAGAGCTGTCCTGTATGAAAAGCGACCGAGCCAATGAAAGCGCATCGCTCACATATCGGTTCAGTAAGTGTGTGTCTTTGCGAGTCAGTGGATCGCCACGCTCAACTGTCTCTCGTACATGGCTCCTGGCCAGTTCCAACACTGAGTACCATGGCCGTTTATCTCCACGGGCGCCGTATTCGCGACCCATTGCTGGTCGCGTTGTGACTTCAAGGACTAGCCATGACCAGTCATTGAATGCCTTACCCCCATGCGTAAGCTGCTCGGGCGTGGTGAATTGCATGCCATGCTGGGTCACTGAAGGTAACGGCGAGCGCGAGTCCACTGACCCGAGAAACACGTAGTAGCCCGACTTTGGAGCCCCTTGTGAAAGATCAAATTCGTACGCTGCCGTCATGAGAGTAGTTTTACTCGAAGCCCGAATTAAACCGACAAGACTCGTCACCATCTTTTGGATAGGCGCGGCTGCTGCGGCAAGCTGAGGCACAAGGGTCGCGATGGTTGCGAAGGCACCTGCATTGACTATGCTCGCCAGTTGTTCAAGAAGCGATTTCGAGTCAACGACCATCTCGAGTTGGACCGAAAGTCGCTCAGCGGTCGTTGGTATCGCGGATGCCAAGATGGCGTTGATATTCTGGCGGTACGGCTTTCCCTGCCTGATCTGGGTCGACCGATGGATCGATACAGTCATGCTACCGGGCCTGGCAGTTTCAACACGGGAACTCAGGGCAAGCTGGCAGCTACGGCTGAGCCACTTTTTGTAGAGGGCCTGAAGGGCAACGAAGCGAACCGTAACGTAGGCGTCGCGAGGTCCCAATTCAGCGGCTGCCGTGGCGTCCAGAGGGAGAATATATGGTCCTGCAGTTCCGGTTGCCATCACTACCCCGCTAATCAAAGCCGCCTTAATCCGCGGCATCCCTCTGAGCCGGGCCAGTGAATGGGAGCGCGCAGCCCCTCTCGGCCTGGCTCGCTCAGATCGTAGCCGGGGCGCGGGAGGCGGTCAAGACTACGCCCCTCCTCGACGCCCAGGACTGCCGCTGCGTGCCGCCTTGCCTGGCGGTGTAGGGCGGCAAAAGTCCGTCCCGCCAGGTTCAGTCCCTGTGTCTAACGAGGGGCCCTTGGCCACAGATATAAAGGATCGGTTGCTCCGGGGTCGGGCTGACGAACGGTTGTTTGGTTAAAACGGGGGATCGATGCGTCTCTGGCAGCCTGGTGGGCTCGCAAGGCTGGCATCGTGACTCCAGGGCAGTCTTCACCTATCTACCTGGCGTGCCCTTTGAATTAGATCGACTTTTGCCCTCCGACAGGTGGGCTGGGTCTGTTCGTCTTGGGCGTAGCTTGTTGACGGCCGTCGCTTCCGAAGTCGCTGCGCCGATCTGGAATGCAATCAGCCGCGCTCACCGCGACAAACGCCGATAGTCGCCAGCTAGGCCCAACCCGTCCCGAAACGCTCCCGATTCCGCGGTCATCGTAAGCCGATCCGTAAGGAACGATGAAAACGTGACGGCCTGCGTTTCACTGAGTAGAGGCACAGGTCATGAACCGGTCCAATGTTATCGACTCACGCGAGGTCGTTGGCTGGTCTCACAACCAGGGCGCTGACCTCGACAAGGGGTTCTCCCATGCCACGGTCACGGATGACGTCGATTTGATGGTGGCCATGCTTCGGGCGTCCCTGCAGACGCCTGACCGCCGGCAGGCGCCGAGAACCTGATGGAAAAGGCAAGCCGCGACCTCGATGAGGTCACCAGCACCAAGTCGATGGGTTCTCGCGATGAACCACAGCGCGTCATGCTCGTCCTTATCGTGGCCGCCTGGTTGGCAACCATCGTGGCCGTTCTTGTGCTCCAGTGAATGCCGTCAACTCTGCCCGCGTCGGCTCGGGACTAACGAGATGCCGCGACTACGGCTGGTAAGAGCATGAAGGGGATGTTTGACGGATTGGTCAGCGCACGCCGCCGCGATCGGTATAACCGAAGGCGGGTAGATGGTTACTGGCGCCAGAGGTCCATGTCACTTGCAGAACTCGCGGTAACATGACAGGCCTCATGGCAAAGGTATCCCTCGTCTGCCTGGCGAACTCGACGAAGCTAAGTGGTCGGTGCATCGCGGGAATCAGAGCCGATAATGGCAACTGGGTCAGGCCCGTGGGTCCCGGTGATGGAACTGTCTTTCGTAGTCATTACCTCCTATCAGACGGCTCGGAACCTGCTCTCCTAGATCTGATCTCACTTGACCTCGGGCAGCCTTGCCCGCTGCCGTATCAGCGCGAAAACCACAGCTTTGGGAGCGAGGCTTGGCAGCTCCTGGATCGGCCAGCTCCATCGGCTCTCGCACCTCATCTGCGTGCCGCGACCGTGTTCGGTCCGGACCTATTAATCGGATCAGCCGATCGAGTAAGGGTGAGCGAGTTGGATCCTAGTCAATCAGCTGATTCCCTCGCGCTAGTTTTCCCCAACGTCCTCAATTGGTACAAAACACAAAACATAAGGGGCAACGACCAAATTAGGGCCGTCTTCGCCCTGGGAGCGGTGGAGTACTCATTGGTTGTAACGGACCCACTTTGGAAAGCCCGGTTCCAAACGGTGCCCATGGGACACCACACAAATGCCGACGTCGGCCTTCCAGAGGGTGAGCGCCTTCTGATAACGGTAAGCCTGGCTGGCCCATTGAACGGCATTTGCTACAAGCTGGTGGCTGCCGTCATGCAGCTTCCGCACGAGTGGTTGTCAGCGCTGTCGTAGTCGCCTCTAGATCGGACGTTAAAGGTGAATCACTGCTACGTTGGTCCACTTCTCTTGCAGGTATTCGGCAACAAGCCGACGGTGGCAGCGCGCGGGCTCTTTTTCGCTACAGAGGAGTACGGTCCTCTTCAAGAAATAGCTTCGCTCGATCACCTGGTCGAGACGTCTTTCCCGAAGAAGTGCATTGAACTGGGCGGAGTACTCCTCCCAACTTATCTTGCCGGCTCGGTAGTCACGAAGCATCGGAGGCGTGGGCGCCATGAGAGGCTCATGCTTGTACTCGGCTTGGCACAGCTCCCTTAAAAAGTAAGCAAGATCCTGTTTCTTTGTGAAGCCGGCTAGCTGAGACGAATTATTGAGCCGCACGTCAACGAGGCGCTCGATTTCGGCCTTCCTTAGGGATTCGAAGAATTCCGCTGCGGACTTCTTTGTAAAACCGGTCGTATAGATTTCCAATCCGAGTCTCCGGTAACGTGATGGAGGGCAAGCTGTCCACGGCGGTCGACTAGAGCGGGTTGATCAGATAGCCGCTCTAGTGTCCCGGAAGCCCTAATATGCGTGATCGCGAGACCTTCAGACAACAAAACGCGGCCGATCAATAGGTGGCGGTGGCATTCGCTTGGGTCTTCCTCGGAACACATGATCGCGACCCTATAGCTCGCGACGCCCTTCTTAAGGCGAGCAATTCCCTCTTCGAAAGTGGCGCGCCGAGCTAGGCGCGCATAAGAGACACGACCGTCAGCTTCATAATATTCCGGCTCATCGGGCCGTCCTCCCAACTCCTTTCCGAGGAAAACGTATCTTATCCCGCCTTCCGTGAGTCTTGCTTTTAATGCGGCGCGCTGAAACTGTGGCGAACGACGAGAATACGGATAGGAGCGCACATCTGCCAAGACTTCGATTTGGTTTTGGGAAAGCAACGCCATGAATCGGTTCATGGACAGCGTCGAATGGCCTACGGTGAACACCTCTTGATTCGTTACTTGCATAGATCACCGACATAGAGAACCCGCAGCGGGCGATGGTTGAGGTCGAAATGGTCGCTAATTCCGGCCACCCTCGGAGCTAGAACGCAGGGTCCCAAGGCAATAGCCAAGTAATCGTATACGGAATCGTCGCCTACCCGCCCGGCAGGTCCGCCGTGGGTTGGTTCCCGGCGCTCCACGGCACGCTCAACGCCAAGGTGCATCCAGCGCGAAACAGGCGACCGCCAACGAGACACAGGTGACTAGACTCGCGAGACCGTACTAGGTTGTGGACAAAGCTGGTGAAGGACGATGGAAGCGTCCGTCGCCCCTTCCCAACGACTTAGCCCTGGCGCTGCTGCTGAATCCAGTCGTAGAGCAGTTTGGTGCCGACGCCCACGAGGATGGAACTCAAGATTCCCATCACCCATTTTTCGCCTGCGGATGTCTTGATCCTAGCCATCGATGATTCTCCTCTGAAAACGGCTGACAATATAGGCCCGTAACGACGAGATCGGCCATCTCCCCGCGACTCGCTCATGGCTGCCGACGAGATGGTCTTTCTAGCGGTCGCTCAGTTCTGCGTCGCGCGGATCAGCGTCCAGTTCACGGCCCGGTGGCAATCGCCACACGGCGGGAATGTCTCGTTGCGGCTCAGGGCGATCTCTTCCCGATGCGCGTCGTCGCCACGGTAGATGCCTGACTGAGTCGCTTTCTCGCCCGTCCTAGGCATTTGGTTCACCTCCTTCTTTGCCAGATTTGCGGGCACGGTACCAGACGGCATTGACAGCTGTGCGTCGCACCAACACGGGTTTCGCAGTCGTATGGCGGAGCTTGAGTCCGTTTCGTTCTGAAGGTCGTCGTTCTGGACCGGCGACCCCCGCAGCTTTCCCCAACTCTTTGCGGTAGTCGGAGAGCAAAAAGTCGCGCGCAATGGCTGAACGGCTATGCTTCGGCGATGCTTGAAGGCCTTTCGTTGATCATCGGTACTTCTCGGTCTGCACTCCGCGGTCGGAAGGAGCTGATCTTGGAGAATCTCCTGCTTCGCCAGCAGCTCCAGGTAGCGTTGCGACCGAGGCGCCGCCTCTCGCTCCAGCAGCGTGACCGGCTCTTCTGGGTTCTGGTCCGGCGAATCTGCCCCCGACTGGCGTGGCTACCTTCTATATGTACGGCCCGAGCGGTCATTCGCTGGCATCGGGCCGGCTGGCGGCGGTATTGGGCTTGGCGATCGCGAACCCGGCTCGGCCGGCCTCGGCTACCGTCTAAAGTCCGTCTCCTCATCGCGAGGATGGCTGGCGAGAATCCACGGTGGGGCACCGAGCGGATTCGAGGCGAGCTGCTCACGCTCGGTCTGGTCGTGACCGTCCTGGGTGGGCTGCACCATGCTTATGCTCGGGCGGCTTGAATCAGACGGTATTTTGCCGCCCTTCAACCTCGTTCATATGCCGACGGCAAGCTGGCTGGAGATTGGAGAGCTGTTCGGCAGCACGGGTGGATCAGTTTGCCTGGCTGCCTCCGCTGAGATTGAGGTTGAGATACTCAGGCGCGCTATCGAGGGTCGCTCGATTCGTTCGCTCTAATCGAGTTCAGGTGCCGCCACAGCTTGCTGGGCGTCACGCTGTACATGCCCCCTCGGGCCCCCTCAAATTGGCAGTTCCAGGCCGCCAGGACCTGGCCGACGTTGAGAGCGTCATGCAATTCTCTTGGGCCCATCCGTAGTACGCCCCGCAGAGCTTGCTGACCGAGTTTGTGAATGATCCCCGAGGTGCACCAGTCTCCAGCCCCAGCGACATCCTTTATGCGCGGGACCGCATATGGCGGCAGGAAAGTCCAGCCGTCTGATCTGCATTTGGGAATCCGACTTCTGTAGCGGAGGCCCTGGTCGGCAAGAGTCTTGATCTCCAAGAGGGGCGTCGCCCTCAGATCGCCGACAAACTCCTGTAGCTCATCAGAGTATTTCAAGATGTGCGTCAGGCCAATCGCCTCCCTGAGCAGGTGTGGCTCCTCACGGGCCGATGGTTCGAAAACGATTAGCGTTCCCTTGCGTGCGTAGGCCTCGGCCAGAAGTAACGCCCCACGCGAGAGTCTGTCCATGAAGAACACAGATGGCGCGTCCGTCGTCTCGGCAAGATTCCGGGCAACTGTGCTGGTAACGGCCCTGTAGGGAGAAGCCCACCAAAATCTGTGGAATACCTCACCCGCCTCGGTTTTACCAATCCGCTGGATGATCATCGGAGTGCTCGCCTCAGGGGTGGTCCGAGCGTAATCCAAGTGCACTCGCCAGCGGAGCAGATCGCGAAATACGTAGCGAGACCACATGTCCTCGTCGAAGCGAGCCACGGGATAAGACTTCCAGCCGAGCCAACTCAGAATCATGAGGACATTGCCACATGTCCCCCCGGCCCAGAAGCGCGGCCGACGCCGAGCGTCCCCATTTATCACCAAGTCAAGGGCGATTAACCCGGTACCTATGACGGTCGGACGGTGCGCCTTTTTGGCCTGGGCAGGTCGGCCCCTAGCTCTCATAGCACTCGCCTCGGAGCCACAACTCAAACAACTTAGTGCTTGCTAACGGGAGTGCCTTTCGATCAGCTTGGCTTATGGCATATCCCTGCGATTCCACATGGGCCACACCAACATCGAGGCTCTGCTCCTTTAGCTGTCTCAGCTCGTATGCAGCCAGCAGTGCGCCTATCGAGGTTAGTTTTGTTGAAAGCGCCGAGATTACGGCTTTGCAGCCACCTAGTGGCATGAGCGCCTCCCTGTAGCGAATAATCGCCCTCAAGAGTCGCCTGTAGACCTCAAAAGGATTCCACTCGGACGCGTAGATCAGGTCCCGAGCCTCAACGCGCAGACGATCGAAAAGTAGATACCGGTATTCGTAAACCAGGTCGTCGCCGCGACGCGGATTTACCGACGGCGAAGGAAGGACTGGGGAGATTTCGTCAGGTTTAACTAGGTCATAGATGCGTTCTAGCTGCGCTTCCTGCGCCTCCCCAAGAAGCGGTAACCAAATCTTCGGGTACTCAGCCGTAGACTCCATGTCGACTCTGGCACTGAACGGATACACGTATACCGCAGTGTCCTCGACGCCCTCGTCCCTGATCCGACGGTCTACCTCCGGATTCTCAGCTACCAGCACGTGGACATTTGGCAGTAGCTTGAACTCAGCTTCCGGAGCCTGGTCCAGGATGTTAAGCACCTTGGCTATGAGCGGAAAGTAGATGCTCCGCGGCAGCGCGCTGACGTCTATCACGACATCGGTGTAGCCCATCAAGTCTCGACCGTTTCGGAATATGCCAGCAGCCCGGCGCGAACCTATGGCTCGACCCTCAGCCGAGCGCATGTCTATCGGCTTGGTCGAGAGGGCGGTTTTTCCCCCAACGTTCTCAAGGTCGGTCCAGTTCGCATCAACCATGGGGGCGAGCGCCCTCGACGGGGAGCTTTCACCTTCTCTTAGGTCGATGGCTAAGACGTCCCGTTTCCCAGATCCTCCGGCGCCCAGTAAGGTCCGAAGGCCTAGACACATGCGCGGATCAAAGCCCTTGCCCAGTACAAAGAGAAGGTGGCGCTCTCGTGCTTTGAGATAGTCCACCCAAAACTCCTCAGCTCGTTCCCCCTGTTCGAAAAAGTAGTTCCTCCAGCGAGCAGTCTCGGAGAGATCCCGCGAATTCACACTAGTGAAGGTTCTTTTTGAGGAACCTTAAATCCGGCCTCCAGCCACTGGGTCAGCTCCCGAAGACTCTTCTCTCGCCAGCCGCCATACTGTAGCGGCAACCCAAAGTTTATGCAGGCAAAGCGGTTCAGGTAAAGGATCATCCAGTCTTCACCTTTGGCCTTGTAGTTCGAGACCGACATCAGGAGGTTGTCGGCTAAAGCCGTCGCAAGGATGTCGGCCAATCTTTTCAAGGCGGGATCGGCGGCAAGCACTCTTCGGTCCCGCAAACGTGCAACATCCTCCATAAGAATGCCTACGCCCGTCACGCCCGGGGAGTACGGAGCATTCGGAAGGTAAGTCACCCACTGGGCAAAGCTTCCGATGGCGTCGAGGAAACTCCGTACCTGCTGGCCGTTTCTTAACCGCCTCGGGATCGTTTCCCACCGTCCTCGAATCGCCTTTAGGAGGATCTTATGCTGGCGTTCGGGCGTGAGCTCCGTTGTCTTCCGCAGCAGAGCTGCCGACGCAACTTCCTCAAACTCGTCGCCAGCAAGCCAGAGGAACTGTTCGATATTGGAGGAAGCCAGTTGAGCAAGTCGTGACGGGCCGAAGTAATACGGTAGCTCGAATTCTTTAGCAAGAAAGAGTTCCGCCGCTGCTTTCACGGCGGAATCATCCTTGTCGGCTAGGTCATCCGCAGGTAGCGCGAAATCGAACGCCTGCTGAGATCTCCTTCTCTCTCGCTCAATCAACACCTCGAGGGTCCGCCATGCCAACGCTTTTTCGCGCGGAGTTCCTTCAGCTTCTTCTCGTGCCGTGACCCAATCTCGGAAGAGGACCTGTTGCCCTGCGTGCTGCCGTACACGTTCCGCAACCTCTGACGCGATTCGCGAGTAGATGCGGTCCCGCTCGGTTCCATCGAGAGGGACCTCAAGGCAGCTTCCAAAGGAATCGATTTCGAGGTCCGCTGCCGTCTGCGCCCTACGGTCGGCTACGTTGAGGACGAGCTTTTCAAAGGATTTGCTTTTGGCTCGCCAGAATTCCTCGAGCGCGATGACACTCCCGTAGTCTCTGCCCTCCGACGCGCCCGAAGAGAGCATCTCATCGGTCGACAGCGCCTCAAAGCGTTCCGCCACCCAGATACCGACTCTGCTTCGAAGATCTAGCAGGGTGTCCATCAACTTTTGGCGTTGCTGTTGGGTGAGTTTGTGAACGTCGTCGAGCATTAGGAGCACGCGGTCAGCAATTTGCTTCCCGTCTAGCAGAATGGTTTCGGGTTGCATCAGAGCCAGGCTCCATAGGGTGTTCTGGCCAGGTGGGATCGATAGCTCTGATGGAGTTAGGCTGTCTATGGCCTCGCAAACTGCGATCTCCAGTGACTTGGCCCAACCATAGAGCTCCGCACCATTCATTGGGAGTCGAAGCCCTGGGGGAACCTTATCGGCTGACTTGCTCGAGCCGATAAGAATTCGTGACAGGTCAGCTGGATAGTCCAATTTAGAAAGGGCGAGCGCACCACGAAGCATCGCCAGGACTATCCGAGCATTCAAGAGACTGAAGAAGAGTCTCTCTCGACGACTCGCATCGAAGTCCATATCATCGAAAGTCGCGTAATTCCGCTCGCACGACAGGAGTACCCCGATTAGCCGTGGGCCCGACCCACTGACGGCGCCGAGGCTCCGCATCCGTTGGTACAGCTCCTTGTAATCGTCAACAGTTCTGTGGGCGTGGAGCGCCAGAAGGGAAGGTGGTGTGAAAAGCCGCATCATCGATGTTTTGCCCCCGCCGGGAGCGCTACGCAATATATGAACCCTGTCCCAGAGCTGCTCATCAGGCAGCAGCTCCAAGAACGAGGGGGCAAAGAGGCGGAGGAAGGTAACATCCGACTCAATTTGCTCCGATGCCCGAAGCCGAAAAGGATTGCGAGGCTCTCTCAACTAGCTCTCCGGTGCCGGCTAACCCGTGGGAACAGCGGGCGGAGAGCTCCACCCGACGGCGGCTCGGCCCAAAGGATATATATCGAGTTGTTTGGGGTGTTGTGGTTCAGCACGACCGGAAGTCCACAGCCAGCGAATCCGAACTTGAGATCGGTTCCTCCCTTTTGCGTGAACTCATCTTCGATGGAGGGATCGTAGTAATTTTCCAGAAGCTGGCCTACGCGATTGCCATCACCTGGCTGCACGCGAATTTCCGGCCCTAACGGATAGACGGCTAACACGGAGGAGCGAACACCAAGTGGCTCCCACAACTCCTCCGCCAACGCAGAAAGATAGTCCAGTGCTTGTGATGTAGCCATGTACAGGACAACCATCACCTCCAGGTTTGAACGCTCGACAATTCGAGAAATGGGTGACTCCGCATCTACAAGCTCTTCGTGGAACTTTGCAATCTTCCCTGAAAAGGTCCCATCGTCTTCCTTCCGGATGTAGCTGATTCCACTCGCGGAAAAGTCGTCGAGAAGAATAACGGTTGTGAAGGTCCGCTCGCCGAGCACGGGAGCGGCATCGAGAATCTCGGTAAGGTCGCTCGTTAAGCGGTCGATCAGATCATCAACTCTCTGATCGGGGATCTCGTATGTTTGCCAGACCTGCTCGTGACTCAGTTCGCTGTGGTTGTACCGGCGAAATGCGTCAAGCCGTGCTCCGTCGCTGAGTCCCAAAAACAAGGTTCGCCGCCTGAACACCCTGAACTCAACACTGGACGCTGCCCGGGAAACGCGCCATTCTTCATATCCGCCTGACCTCGCCACTCGCCTCAACAGCTGAGGACGAATCAGATCTGGGTAGGCCATTGCCACAAGGTGGTTCATTTCCGTCGCAGAGCAAAAGATGAGCTTCCTCTTAACGAAGTCGTAGGCAACTCCACGGTCCTCGGCCGTGCGAAATTGCTTCAACCAAGTTGCGAGACTCTCAACGAACCTCATACCCGGCGCAAACTGTTGGTATTCGTCGTACTTGTAGGCGGCCATCGCCTGCAGGTCCGGACGTTCACGCGCCAGCTCCTCCGGGGTCCATTCCATGACAGCACCGAGTAGCCGCTCCGCAAGAATGTCTCTCATCGCCTGCCACTCGTCCTAACCACAAATCGGAACCCCTGAGCACCGACTTTCACTCCGGACAGGTAGTCCAGAGTTGCTTGAACCCCTCTGTGACCGGGTGGGGCCAAGTTCCAACAACTATCCCGATCGGGTGATACCTCATCGACGCTCAAAGTCGCGCCCTCCTTGAGGAGCGCAAAGTCGTTTCCGGGCCACCGGCCGCGATCACCTATGAACAGGAATGACTCCCCCGAAGTGCCCAGCAGCTGACCAAGGTGTGGGACGATTGATGACTTCGAAACGCCTTGAGCGAGGATATCAACCGAGTGGCTGGAGTAGACCACGTTTAGCGGAGACCCCTGCCTGGCGTGTACCAGGTCCCGAACCAGATCTTCAACTATCGCTCTCATGTATTGAGATTTTGGTTCCACCGTGATCTGGGCACGCCTATAAGTGCACACCGCTAATCCTTCGCATAGAGCGCTCTTTTCAATCTCTTCCCTCAGCGAGGATAAGTCCGGCGACAGATTTTCTTCGGAACCAGGGCAAGCTTCGTCTGTCAAGAGGGAAGTTTCAGATCCGTTGTAGTAACTCATGAGGACCCGCGACCAGAGATCGGGTGGAAGCTTAGCTTGAAGGTCCTGCCGCACCGACTTGCCACGCCCTGTGACAACCGCGATGGCGATGCCGCCTTTAAGCAAGCGAACAAGTTCGCTAGCGATCTCTTCTCTAATCCCGTTGTAGCGATCCCGCTTCTCGCAAAGCGTGCCATCGTAATCGAAGACGATAGCTCGGTAGCTCTTCTCCTCAATCGCCCTGACAAAAGCTCGGTGTGCTTCCTTCCAACCGTGGAGCTCCCCGCGCCTGAGCAGCATGTCAACGGAGATTCCGCTCTTACGCTCGATCGCGATTGCCTCCCTTTGGCTTGTCGCTTGAGGGAGACTTGGAGACTGCGGAGGCCGGAGATTGTAGAGCCTTCGTCCGAAGGGAGGCACCCCTGGTCGACCAGGGTCGATATGTCGGGCCTCACCCGCAAAACCTGTGACGGTCAAGGCGAGGGCCAGTGCCGCAAGGCTGGCTACAGTTCCTTGGTGGGGAACCGTTATGTGCGTTACGGGGATTTCAGCGGGAATTAGCTTCAGGGTCCTTTCAGGCAGCGAGCCGTCATCACCGCTGGAAAACGCCAGCACGGCACTAGCGGATCCCCGTTTGGCAAGCCAGTGATGCCTGCCGTGAGCGAAATTACGGAAGTCGGAAACCTGGACTGATCCGAGAGCGGCTTCGGTCATTTTCGACTCTAGATCTATGGCTGCAGCGCAAGTCCTGGCGCCAAATAGGACCAGCAATGTTGGCCGAGCCCAGAGGGGCTGACATTGCGCGCGGAGCTTCGAAAGGACCTCGGTTTCGTTGCCATGATCGGAAACAAGCTTCCAGAGACTATCCGGGAGCTCAAGAGGAAAGGAGAACCCCAGCGAATAAGCCCGCGCAAGTACCAAGCAAAAGGCCAGCAACGAGTTTGTCGCCAAGAAACCATCACCGGAAGTACGTGAAGCCAGGTCAAAGGAATCGACATATCCATATCGATCGGCTATCCGCGAGAGCTGGCTTGGCCGCTTAGTCACCAACACTAGTCGTCGTGGCTCGCGGACTATCGTCCGCCGCAGCGCTGCAACGGCGTCCGTATTGCTGCCGCTCGCGCTCAAGAGCAGCACCGCTGTCTGGCGCGGGTTCCAATCAGACGAAACCAGCTGCAGCGGGGTTGCGGCCTTGGCGAGCCGGCCCGTGTGCCTCTCGTGCAACTCGCTTGCGAATTGGGCAACGGTGAAGGATCCGCCCGACCCGGAGCACAAAAGTGGAAGGGACGCGCACTCGCCGAGCGAGTCGGCGAGCGCGCCTACGTGGATTTGTCGGGCCCAGCTATAGGTACTTGGCAGTTCGGCGATTTCTTCGGCATACGGTCTACCCAAAAACGCGCCTCAGCTGGAGGCCGAGCAACCGTGGTGACCGCTCTAGCGCGGCACCCGGCATCTGATCTCTATTTAGAGGCACCGCAAAACCCGTCGGGGCAGCCAACTGGTGCGTACAGCTGTTTGCCACTGCTCGGCGAAGACCGGTTTCGTCATAGGGAGGCGCGTTAGTACAGTATCGGGCCGGCTAGCCTTCGACGGAGCCCAGTCTATTTGCCTCACTGCTCGAACCATGCGCTACCGTCCCCTATTCAAAAGTCGCCTGAGCATGAGCGGGCGCTGTGACAGCTGTCCGTCAAAGGGCCTCGCGACCAACAGTGATCGGCCTGTGGGTGCCGGAAATCAAGGCAGGGCATTCAAGCCGCCCACTCATACTCGTGTAAGAGGCCACCGAGCCGATCCCGTCGGCGGATGTCGATCAACGATGCTGGCGTCATCCGCGGTGGCTGGTCGCCGTCCTGGGGTGCCCGCTGGTCCAGGCTGCGGTGCGGTCGGTGGCGATTGAAGTGATCGAGGTACTCGGTGAGCACCTGAACCAAATGCCCCCGACCGAAGATGAGCAACCGATCAACGCACTCGCGGCGCAGCGACCCGATCCAGCGCTCGCAGACAGCATTGGCGCGGGGCGCCTTGATGGGCGTGCGAATGATGCGGATGCCCTCGGAGCGGAAGACCTCGTCGAACGACTTGCTGAACTTGGCGTCCCGGTCTCGAATCAGGAACTTCAGCCAGCCCAAATAGGCAATCACGTTGCGGGCTTGCTGGTTGCCTCTATTCCAAACCTGCATTCGGCAGTAGTACGTTTCTAGCTTGGCGGTCCTGCCGCCAGGAAGTCCCTCGAGGGTTGTTTGAATGCGGTGGCAGTCCGGGGGCTTCATCTTGATGCTGATGTCGAGCTTTGGCCGGAAAGCCCACGCCCGGATCGGATCGCCCCAGATGGCCAGGATCAACGCAATCACGACAGCGCCGACGGTGCCGACGGCTGTCAACCACTGAGGCCAATCGATCGCAGAGGCCGATGTGGTCGCCGGCGGGGGAGAAGCTGGTGCGAATGTGGCCGCGGCGGCCAGGGCATATATCAGAGCGTGCATAGCGAGGCGGGGACTCGATGATAGCCTCAGCTCGATGGGCTTGGCGGAGGTCAGCTTCGAGGTAACCGTATGAAGGCCATCGCGTCTTGATCGGCTGGTAGCGTAGGCCCATGACCGTTCTGGGAGCAATGAAGTGCGGTGACTTCGGATTGTTGGCAGTTGATAGTGGTCGTACGGCGGGCACCTATCGCACCACTACCGATAAGAAGATTTGGCGTTGCCAGAAGCCGTCGCTAGCGTGGGCGATCGCAGGGAACGAGAGCGTGGGATGGGCGTTCAATGAATGGCTATCGATACGAACGCCCAAAGGATGGTCGGATTGGACGGCCGCCAGGTTCGAGATTGGACCGGAACTTCACGAGCGAAACGGAAACTACATCAGGGACGTTCGCGTCGCTCGGGCTGATCCGTCTATCAGCTGGGCACCCCACCGGACAGCCAGCGCTCTGGTCGTTGGCTGGCTCGGAGGCGTTTTCGACATGCTGGAAGTTTCGGCCGACGGCGGCACGGATCTGTGGTCAGGCCGCGACGGTTATTGCTTTGCGGGTGTCGGGCGAGAGGGTGCCAGGTATGTCGTGGCTGGAATAAAGAAGACGACTGGTCAGGCATTAGCTATGACCGCCGAGGCCCTTTACGCAGTCATGGAGACTGTTGCAAAGCACACGCAGGACTGCGAGCTCCCTATCCGAATGGTGAAGGTTGCCCGGGATGGCGTGACCGATCTAGATAGCCCTTCGGGAGCGGCGAATAGCAAGTAGCGAGTGACCGGCGGATCACCGGCCTGAGTTTTATCCCGGCAACTTCCTAGCCACCGTCCCCCTCCCGCTACCTTGGGGTGTTGCCACTCCAGGCGCGCGGACAACAGTTCAACTACGGCAAGAGGTGGTGCGCCCGCAGGAAGACCCTCGCCGCATCCCAGTTCGCAAGGACGCCGATCGCGACGCCGATGAACGTAATCACTCGGAAGAATCGGCCCGCGCCGACGGATGGTGACACGAATCCGATTGCCGGCAGCAGTCGGCCGGGCACGGTGAATCCATGGAGGAACCACTGCACTGGATTGATCAGATATCCGATACGTAGCGATTGATCGCCGCGCGGCCAAGCGGCGCTGAAGAGGTGTGCTCCAAGACTAGAGGCGCATGTCGCACGGGTCTACTTCGTTGAGAGCAAATCAGCCCTGGTTGACGAGACTCCGCCGGCGGAGGCGAAGATCGTTCTAGCGTCTCAGGGAATCGGCGATGCGTCTAGGATGTGCCCGTTCAGTCCGTGAAACAGCTTGTGGACGTGGGCGGTCGCCGCCTCAGCATTCGGATCGCCGGAAGTGGCAGGCCGACGGTAGTTCTGGAGGCGCACTTAGGAGGCAGCAAGTGGGTTTGGAAGAAGATCTGGCGAGAAGTCGCCCGATTTACGACCGTATGTGTCTACGACCGCGCTGGACTCGGAGAAAGCGAGCCAGGTCCACGGACGCCACACAACATGGTCGAAGATCTTCACCGCCTCCTTAAGCGTTCGCAGGTAGCTCCTCCATACATTCTGGTTGGCTTTTCCTTCGGCGGACTGATCGCCCAAGTCTTCGCCCGAAGGCATCCAGAGCTTGTCTCAGGCATGGTCCTCGTCGATTCCACAAGCCCCGATCAGTTCTCTCGCATTGCTCCATTCCTCACGCCCTCGGCCGCCGCTGAGGCGCAAGAGCTATTTCGCAAGCCAAACCCAGAGCACGTGCAACTCCGACGTGCCGAACGTCCGCCAAGCCCCAATGCGCCGTTTCCCCGTATCCCCTTGATCGTGCTCTCGTCACCCCTAACTGCCGAGCTCAGTGAGTCGGTAAGAGGCCACGAGAAAGAGGCTCGATCGGCAATCAACAAGCTAGACCAGGACCTCGCCGCTCTATCCCCATACGCAAGCCTCATACGGGTCAGGCGAACCAGCCACTTCATTCCCCTGGATCGACCTGATGTGGTCATCCGCACCATCAAGACGGTCGTTAACGCCAGCCGGTAACACGTCAGGGGCGAAAGGCGCAGGATTTTGCATGGTTCCGTGCGCCGACGTTCGCGATATTTCGCCTTAGTTCGCCGAGGTTGCGTTCACGGTTGCCGCCACGCACACGGCACGCGACCCGGCGACGAATAGTTCCCCATCCCGGGTTGCCATCCTCTACGATCGTCGAGGTCGAGCGCACTCACCGGTGGCCGAAGCAATGCGTCTAGAAGAACTCGATTCGCACCCACTACACGAGATTCTCTTCGAGAACGCGGGACCACGCCGACAGGGCCCCGAGACCCGAATCCTCCCGGTGGTCCGTGCCGTGGTGGATAGCCTCCCCTCAAAGCTAGATGCAATTCTCGTGACGGGCGACCTCCAGGGTCTGGAGGTAGGAGAGTCGGCAAGAGGCGCTCCTCGAGCATTGGGCGAAGTTTTGGCCCAAGAGATGGCGGAGCTCGGTGAGCGCGGCGATGTGCCTGGCGCACCGCGAACCGGTGTGATCTTGACTGGCGATATGTTCGCCGGTCTCGATCTTTACCGCCGTGGAGCCTCAGGCGACCCATCCGTGGTGTGGAATGCATTCGCGCGGGCATTCCGCTGGGTTGTTGGTGTTGCGGGTAATCACGACTTGTTCCCGCCCGGCCGGGTTCAGAGCAGGAACGTCCGGTTACTGAACGGCGAGGTTACCGAACTCGATACGCTCCGGATCGGTGGCGTAAGTGGGATCATCGGCGATCCCCGGAAGCCCAATAGGTACAGGCAGGAGGACTTCGTGTCGCGACTTGAAGATGTTTGCCGGCGCCGCCCGGACATCGTCGTCCTCCATGAGAGCCCGGGCATCCCAGAGTTGGGTTTAGCTGGGAAACCATTCATCACTGACGTTCTCGCTCGAACAAGCCCGGTCCTTGTCGCCTGTGGTCACGCTTATTGGGACAAGCCGCTCGTTCCAATCGGCCGTGTCCAGGTCCTGAATGTCGATGGTCGGGCTGTCATGCTCTGCGCGGATAAGTCATGAACGCCGAGCTCCCTGCTTCCAGGTTTCTCAGGGCTCTTCTGCTGAGAACGGAATTGACGCCATCGGGACTCTTCGTCACGCTCAACACCGAAAAGGTCAAACTGGCCTGCGTGAGCAAAGGCTGGAGCCTCATGGAGCTCGCTCGAAAGGCCGAGGTATCCAGGCCAACCCTTGCCGGCATCATGCGGGGCCAACGTGTCAGGCCTCGTACAGCGTTTAAGCTAAGCGACGCCCTGCGTCGCGGGGAAAGCCTTCAGGATGGTGAAAGTGCTGTGTCTTTGCTGAACTTTCCGGATCCCAGGGAGTAATGAGGACCAACGCTTCAGACAAACCCTGCCTGGTGCGCACCCTTTGGGATGAGGAACGGCGTGAACCGCGATGGCTGCCGAGCCATCCTTCCGGGCTTGGCGCCGTCTGAGGAGCCGCGTGGGTGAGCGACCTGACAGACGCCGAGCTGGCCGAGATGGAGATGCTCCCGCGAGACCGCAGTACCTATCTCGATGTCGACGATTACATGCGCATCGCGCGCGAACTCCTCGAGGAAGTCCACCGGCAACGGCGCTTGGTGGAGCAGGCCGGATTTTTGGGCGCCGAAAACGAACGACTCCATGCAAATTTGGCGAAGGCACAGGAATCGAACCGCAACCTTCTGGACTGGCATCGCGAGGCTGAACGGCTCCGGGTTGAGCTCGAGAGATTGCGGCACCATAGAGCATCGCTACGCCCTTAACTCCGCCCGTCCTGCGAGGCCGACTCGCGGCATCGCTTAGCTGATCTGCGACCGGGCCAGACATATGTGGATATGGATTGGCAAACGGAGCGCTCGTTTCGTGCTTCCCATCCCTAGCATGCTCAGAACTTACAGATACGGGTCATACCTGTCCGAGTTCATCGTGAAGACGACCCTGATCGTCCTTGGCCAGGTCCGACCAATCGCGCATGACCTTGCTCTCCAAGTCCGCTAGGCCAGCCCTATCCCCGGCCGTCCATCGAGAGGCAGTATCAGGCCATTCCACTTGTCCCCGCACCAGTCGTCCCAATAGTCACTCATGACCATCGCAGTGTGGGCGAACTAGCTCGCTAAGACGCTGGTCCTTTCGTCTGGGCCTCTGCCTGGATCAGGGGTGGGTAGCTGTGACCACTCCCGATCATCGAGGACGCGACCGCCCTGCTTCGAATAGCGACCGCCCCACTGCTTGAAGAAGAAGGCGACGCCCTCGGCAAGGCATCGATCCCGTAGCTCACGCACCCACTCAATCTTCATCGGCCGATGCCGCGTGCCTGATTCACCACCAGCGATGAGCCAATCGATGCCCGTCAGGTCAAGGCGTTCAAGCCGCCCAAGCAAGGGTTCAGCACTGATGAAGCGAACCGCTGATGGCACCTCCCGTAGGTAGTCGGCTCGGTGGACGAAGCGGCGATTTTCTATCGAGACGCCCATCCAAACATTCTCTGGCCACGGTAGCGATGGCGCCAAGGAGGCGAGCCGAGCATGACGCTTGGTCAAGATTTGGAATTGGTGCCAATGACATTGCTGCATGACCGCGAAAATTTGCTGGATGAACTCAATGGGAATGTCCTCGTGAAACAGATCGCTCATCGAGTTGACGAAGATACGACGCGGCTGACGCCAACTCAGCGGTAGGTTCAGTCGCTTCGGCCAGATTTGAAGGTCGAACCCCTTTTCGTAGGGATGACCCGGTGTGCCGCGAAAGCGTTCAGCGAAGGTTTCCGCGTAGCAATGGGCACAGCCTGGGCTGACTTTGCTACAACCCGTTACCGGATTCCAGGTCGCATCCGTCCATTCGATTGCGGAGTGGCTCGCCACTGCCGCATTCTAAGCGGAGTGCTGAACCCTTGCCGCAACGGGCTTGGGGAGGTGCAACAAGCTGAGGTCGTTCAGCCGCTTGGTGCCCTTCACATCATCGAAGTCGAGCCGCCTCTGCGCATGGAGCCGTTTGACTACGTCCCTGAACTCGGCAGTTGTCCAGCGCATGAAGTAATCCATCGCGATGTGAACGTTTAGCTCCTTACGCCCGAAGCTACGCGTACCGACCCGCTCCATGATGATCACTTCGAGTTTTGTCATGTCGCGATGGGTGCGCCAATCGGTGTGCTGAAAGAGCGTGCCTTCGGTCCATCCTTCGTGCATGTACTGGTTATAAGCGGCGCACATCTGATCGTTCATCAGCAAGAGCGCGTCGGGGTGACGAGAGCAAAAAACCATGTAGTACTTAATCGCCGTCCCCTCACTTTCTTTTACTGGGCACGAGCCAATGTAGGGCAGGTATTGGGCCAAACGTCTCTGATACTCCTTGAGCACATTGGCAACGCGCTCAGCAGGCGAACGGCTCTCGTCCGAGAGCAGGCCAACCCAGTAATCGCCACCGAGTACGCGGGTAAGGCGATCATTGAGCGCTCGAACTTGGGGGGTGATCCGGCCCGATTGAATCGCCTCCTGCGCGGCCAAGCGATGGATCGTCGCTGGGCTGATGTTGATGAGTATTTCGGTGCTGTACGCCTTGTTCCGCAGTAGGAAGAGCTTGAGCGTATCGAACTCGCAACCCTTCAAGCCGAACGGATCAAGATATAGCAGCACGGTTTGGGCTTGGAGCAGCGGCACCAACTCTTTGAGAAGCCTCTGCGCGTCACCGTGAATGCAGATGGCCTTACCCGCCTCGATCCGAGAGCTCAACGCCTTAGTCAACCTCCTGTGGTGATCACCACGTCGATTGACAAAGATGCCAAGGTACTGATCGGGAACGTATTGGTCCGCGGCATCGCAAAGGATCAAGGGCGAGCCTTTGGTTCCGTCTTCAAATTGCCCCGGACCTGCGAACCCATCGACCAGAAGAATCTTTTGTCCGAGGAGTGCCGTTTTCGATAGATAGGGAGGCAGGTAGCTCCCCAATACTCGGTCCTTGATCTTCTTCGACCACACTCGCTTGGTCTGAAAAAACTCATCCTCGGAGGACGTCGGGAAGAGCGTGAAGCCCCGAGTCTTTTCCTTTTTCAATGCCGCTCCTAGCGACCCGTTACGATGTTGGCCGAATGTGCGTTCGCCAGTTATAGCAAACATCTTTTTCAGTGGCAAGTAAGAACAATTGTTCGGGCGGTTTTGCACCGGATTCCGCTTCCTTGTGGATACCATTCGTGGAAAAATCGTAGAAAAAGGGTGTTGTTGAGCTTGAGCATCACGTCTCATAAGCAAACGCCATGAAGATCGAGGTTCGCGCCGTTGGCCTAAAAAAGATGCGAGTGACGCACGGCCTGACCCAACGCCAGCTTGCCCACGACCTGGGCATCAGCCAAAACTACATCCCGGCAATCGAAAGTGGCACACGCAGGCCCGGTCCGAAACTTCAGGAGCAGTTCACCAAGTACTTCAAGTGCGCATTCGAAGACCTCTTCGAAATCGTGCTCGTAGACACACAGACCGGCCAAGAGCGGGTACTCCAGCGGAAATGAACTGTAGCCGATGCGGTACGAACGCTGACGAGAGCGAGGAACATACGTGGTACGCGTGGGGCGTCTTCCATGAGTGCGGTCACAAAGTGATTTATCGCGCCATCTGTGACCCTCACGCGTTCTCGTCGCCCGTGATTGGAGCAAACACTACGACGTTCATGGCGCGGATCGGCGGAGAACCTTGTCCGTGGTGTGGGGGTCAAGCTTATAAGGAGGGGCCTTCAGAAAAACCTCCCCCAGATGTCGTCCTGAGAACGAGCGCGCCGAACATCGCCCATCTTCTCATCTTCCAAGCGCAGCCCTAACCTGCCTGGCAGACGGAAGTCGTCGGCATTTAGCTACGTGGGTAGCCATAGGCGATCAGATCGCCGACATCGATAACGGATTGGTGTCCAAGGCCATCGACACCTGCGCTTGAGTCCGTAGTCCAAGCGATTGGCCGCCTAGCCTTGGTCTGCTTGGTTGGGCCCGACCCGGTTTAGCATGGGGCCTCCTCGTTCAATCCGAGTCGGGATCTTAGCCTTTCGCACCACGTCGCCGAAATGACTCGTGACTCCAACCTCCCCCACTAGTACGATGCCGTCAGCAGTACCTTCACACTGCACCACTAACGCTCTGAAGGCCTCCAAGCCGTCTTCGACATTAAACCTGTGCACTACCTTGGGACTTCCCGGATAGACAACATCACCGTGAATGGAGGAGACGCCCTGGCGGAGCTGGACGAACCACACCGTGCCTTTTGGGTCCAAAACCCACTCGATATCGACTGGCCCGACTCGCTGGCTTGCGTACTTGATGGCCTCCGTTACTCTCTCAACGACCCGTGTCGGAAGGGGTAACGGGGCTTGGCGTCCAAGCATGAAATCCTCCCCGCTTCCGGGCACGCCCTCAACGACCGCCTGACCGTTACTGTCAATAGCTGCGCCTCCAGAAAATGCGCTCTCGACTCCCTCCTGGGCTAGCACCGATGCGATCCCAGAACCACCTTCATCCTCTTTTTCTAGGAGCGCGAAGGGATCGCGCCAGTGATGTTCAGTTGTGTACTTTCCAGGCACCGGCTCCAACGGACACGTCCTGATCCAGGTCTCACCGGTGCCAGTCGGCCTACCGAATGTGAATGGTGGCAACCTGCGTGGAATAGCGATTGTCGCTGGCACCGGCAAACCCTGGGCGTCGGCGATGACCAGCCCAAAGGCCTTGTCCCCTAGCATTCGACTAAACAAGTTTGGCCATCTCAGGTTGGCTGAAAGGTCGGGCACATCGAGACGCTCAATCTCCCATACGATCGTGTGTTCTCTCCGCACGCCGCGCCTCAGGGGATGGAGACTGAATTCAACACGGATTTCAGGCGGATAGGACAACTCTGGTCGGAACCCGTAGATGACTTCAAGAACCCGTTGTCCCAAATCTCGAGGAAAGCTGACCGTTCCTGGCTTCTCGACGGCCCGCGGCGTATCCCCGGGAGCGAATTCGAGAACATTTCCATAAGCCACGCCGGAGACACCGCCATCAGCCACATCGATCGTCTCGTTGACAATCGTGTGGAGTCCTGCCGTCGCTAGCCGTCTTATGGTGATTACAGCGGCGTCCACCGAGCGCAAGCCGTAAATGAACTCGTTTGCCTTGGGTTGCCTTGGATCAAAACTGCGGACGTTAACCGAGTGATCGGGTGAAGCCTCGAGCAGTACGCGAACAGCTTCCTCGACCGACCCGAAAAGGGTGTTGGGCTTGAAGCCCGCGACGCGTGAGAATCTTTGGCCGAGAGCAGCGTCTGGCGCGAAGCTGATGAATTGTGCAACGTTGGCTGATTCTGCGAGGTCGTCGAGAATGGCGTCCTTGTAGTGATCAAGACCTTGCGAACGAACCTGGATATGCGCGGGCTGGTTCCCTAGCCGTTGGCTCATCTGCAAACCCTATTTACCAAGGCGTCCCAAGGCGGCGTTCACCTGAAGGAGGAAGTCGGCGCCATGGTTTTGCGTACCGTCGATCGCCTTTGCAATCAGTTCCCGCCCTCGATTGACAGGTAATAACGCCATTGCTTCGTCAAGGCACTGGGCGCCGGTTCTCTGTGCCACCAAAAACTCGTAGGCGGAGCCACTACTTTGCGCCCAGCCATCCATGAATACGACCTTGGCCGCATATTCCTCAATCACACGCCCCCAAAAGAACCGGTAGTCGTCTTGAGACCAGTCTGGGATGTCGGCGAAGCTTGTTGGGTCGATAACGACGAGTCGAGTGTGCTTACGCAACTTCTCGGCAAGGCCCCTCGCGGCCCGACGATTGGGCTCAACGACCAAGCGTTTATGTTCATGCGCGTATTGTGGATCGTCTTCCATCAGCATCGCAGATCGTTGCCGCCACTCCGAGAAACGCTGGCCGGTCGTTATAGGGGTACTGAGATAGATTGCGGTCCGGCCAAGTACGACCGTGCGGAACACGGACAATAGCTTTTCTATGTCGGACGTAAATCTAGATTCAGGCGGAAACGCTACAGTCATACGGAGGTCCTCCAGCTTTTAAGCGTCCGCACCACGTCACCGTCCGCGATTTCCTTCTCCGCCGCTTCAACGGCATCCCTGATCCAGGGGAGTTTGTCCACTGAGCCAGACTCAAGTGCGAGGTACACCACCATGCCGAACTCCTGGAGGGGCCGGGGAACCGCAGGGTCTCCGAATCGCGGTCGGTAGGACAAGTAGGTCAGCGCAGCCGACATTGCCTTGCTCTTACTGTCGAGTGAAGCGGGGAGTGTATCTGCACTGATTCCCGTTTCACGCGTAACCGCGTCCGCGAGATCTTTGAGTTCCTGATAGGTGCACAGCACTGTCCGCTCCGCGATAGCATCCTCGCTGGGCATGTCTCCCCAAGCTTGGAGCTTGGCTCGAAGGTACTTCACCCGCTTAGCACGGCTGGGCGGAAGCACAAGGTAGCTGGCGTGAATTCGTCCAGGCCGCTTTATGGCCTTATCGATTCGTTCGAAATAATTCGTTGCGATGACGTAGACATTTCGTCTCTGCTTGGATAGGTCATTCAGCTTCGTGAGCATGCCCGGAGTCAGGAGTTTGAACAGGTCACCTTGTTTTCGGTAGGCCTCCGTCTCCCGATCAAGCAGAAGCTGGTCGATCTCGTCGAAGAGAACGACGACACTATCTTGCTCTTGAAGGGCGATAAAGATCCCTTTTGCCCGCGCCTCAACACTCGCCTCACCGGCACCGATGAAGTCGCTCGGCGTAATGGTCACGAGCCGGTAGTCAAGAGCTTTGGCCAACGCTTCTGCGATCTTGCTCTTGCCGGTGCCCGGGGGACCATAGAGGAGCATTGAGGAGCTGAGCTTTTGATCGGCGCCCTCAGCCGTGTCGCGCGGGCCCACAAACTGCTCGCCGATACGCTGGTAGACACGGTATGGACTCGACTCGTCAACATCCACCATCGGCTCAGTATCTTGGAACCCTTCCCATCGCTTGGTCGCGGTCGAATCATCCCTTGGTGGGAATCCTGGAACGTCGTGTATGTCTTTCGGCAAGCGAGGGAAGATCCGCGCGGCACTTAGAGCAGTCCGGGCGATGTGTCGTTGCAGCATCCCGGAATAATGCTGTAGAAACAGGAGAACCTGGCTGTTTTGCCAAAGATGGATTCGATTCCCTGAATACGTGTGCTCGGATTCCCAACCCTCAAACTTGCCGTTCGACGCTTTGTACTGGCGCGCCTCAAGCCAGCGCATGTAGCGCTTGAAAAGCTCGAGGTTCTCGGAGAAATGGCTACGACCGTCGTCACGCTCCAAAGCCGCACAGATCCGGAGAAGTGAGTTCGCAATCTCAACGCTTTGCGGGAGCAGCATAAGGCCCTGGGGCATGACCTTCAGCGGGCGGAGTGGCCGCCAATATGGATTCCCTGTCTGCCGTTCCCCTAAAACGTGAAACGCCCGGTCTATGACTCCAAGATCCGGGAACTCTGGGCTAAGGAGCAATGACCCTTCGAGCGAAAACACCAACTCCGCCGCGTCGAAGCCTGTATCGACGATCTCGCTGAGTGAGAGATGGAGGTGGACGCGGCTCATCAATACCTTTCGCATGGGCGCCAGATTAATCTCAAGGCGATCGCCGCGGCGAACCAACAGACTGTATAGCTGAACGAACCGCAACAGGGTAAAACCATGCGTGATCGGTGTGCCGCCCGCCTTTGGATCGCGAATACTCAGTAGCTCAGCTTCGGGATCCTTGAACGCGTTCTCCACGCGCTGCGTGGCGACCTTGATGAAGCGATCCAGGTAGGTCGTGTCGGTCGCGATGACCGTATCGGCTTGTTTAGGATAGGCGGTCAGAAGCTCTAGCATCCAAGTAAGGGTAAAGGGGTCGTTGTCTCCAAAAGTCTTCGACTCAGTGATGCGGGCCTCCCCAAGCGATTTCGAACTGGCGATAAAAGCGGCTATCACAAGCGGCAAGCGACCAGCGGCTTCCTTCCGGGCGTCGCTCTGGGGCATTGGACTGATCCGCACGGTTGGTACCAAAACACTCTTCGCAACCGCGCCAATGGCTACTGCGAGGGAAAAGAGGATCATTGCCGTAGTGCTAAAGGAGAAACTCGGAGCCTCTACGTCTAGTCCGTCGACAAGCTGGTACGGCCAGGTAAGCCTGTCGCCGTCGTAGTAGCGGTCAAACACGTCAAGGAGCCCCTGGCTTAAGGCCTGGAGGCGATCGACCTCGGCGCGATCGTCGCGATAGGCGCCCTGGAGGTAGATATCGAGAGGGTCAATCACCGAAGGCGTCGTCCTCGCCGGAAATGGGCTGCCTTCCGGACAGGGCAACGAGGTACATCGACCGGAAGTGTGGACAGCAGATGGTTGCCACCCTGGTGGGCTCGAGTTCGGCATTCTGTGGCCACGCGATGCCAGTGTAAGGCCGGGAGGGTGCGCTTCTCGGACCGAGATTCGAGGTTCACGTGATATGGAACAACTCAGCGTGTTCTCCCTCGTCCGCATCGGTAACCTGTATTACTAGCCGAGTTCCTTCGTACGATCAGAGTTAGAGGAGGGCGTGACTTGAACGCTGGTGGATCGCGACGCCCTGGCGCCCAGCTGCTTGAGGCATTTCTAGGGGCAGACCTCTGCGGGCTGAAACTGGGAACGGCTGCAGGGAAGTATCCGCTTGGCATGGTCCGAACGCATGTCGAAGAGTTAGGCCGAGCTTGGTGGCAAGCTCCTGCGCGGTCAAACCCTGCGGCTCTAATCAGACTACGGCTCACCAATTTGTCCTGCCGAAGCCACAACCTATTCCGACTGCCGGGCAACCCATTGAGCGATAGGCACGTCATCCATCTGCTCGAGACACCAGCCCATTTCGATTCGAACGGCTTCCCCAAATTGCTTGTCGACCTCTTTGATCGATGCTAGTAGCAGGGATTCATGCTCCGTCGGGGAGGCAGACTCGTCAAGGCTTGAAGATGCGATCCGAGCAAGGGACGCTCGAACCCGGTCGGGCAAGGCCTTGAATCGCCTGCGGAAGTCTGGCAACGCCTGCTCGGTCATCGTCGCAGCGTAGTCGATCTGCCGGGGGGGCCTTGGCCTGAATGAAGTTGATACGAACGCATCGTTCTGGCCCGACGCATTCGGCGGAGACCCAGGGCTCGCGTTTCACCTTCCATCAGCTACCAACCCGACCGGACGTGTAGGCTGGCCAGAACAGGACTACCGCTCAGTGCCCAGCGAGCGCACCGGAGATGCTCGTGAAGATGCTCTTGATCTGGCCACCAAGAAGCAGGAGCACGCCGATCACGACCACCGCGATCAGCACCAAAATGAGCGCGTATTCGACCATCGCCTGACCACGCCGCGGTTCCTCTTCCATTTGTGTCCTCCTTCCTAGCTATCGATTGGTTACTCGAGCTTCTTCCCTACGAGCGGATGCGCGCTGTTAAGTCGACGGGCCTGATCGACTTGTCCGGTTTGTCGGTAGGCGTCAATGAGCTGAACGACCGCGTCAGCCCGTCCCGGGTCGCGTCGCACCACTTCCTCCCAGAGGGGGACCGCCCGGGCGAAATCGCGGCGGGCGCCGTGATGCCGGGCCAGCCGGAGGAGGAGACGCCCATAGGCACGCTCGGCTGACAGCCTGACCGTACGCACGAGCTCACCGCCGGTTCCCCGCCCTCCGGTGACGCGACGTTCGAGCTCGTCCCAGATCGGCAGATACTCGCCGGCGTAGTCGGCCATCCTGGCTTCGATCGCAGGGACGCCCTCGTCGGGCAGCAACCCGACGGTTCGGTCCCACGCATCGGCCGCCGCTAGCAGTGCCAGCACATCAAGAGCGACGCCCTCTGGCCTGAATTGCACCCACTCCCCGCTCACCTCGACGCGGCCCGCGATTGCCGGCTTCAGGTCCAGAAGATCGCGGAGGCGACCGCGGAGCCGCGCCCGCTGTTGCTCACGGTCGAGCCCGGGAGAGCCTTCGTCGGCCAGCATGTCGCGGTGAATAGGCGCACCAGGATGAACGATGGCGTCCGTAAGTAAGTAGAGCCAGAGGTAGCACAGCACGGAATGACTGAGCAACTCCGACGTAAGGTCGTTTTCCCCCTCCACCAACTGGAAGGTCCCGAGCGTCCGCGCGGTTATGCCGGCTGCCGTCGGGACGACGGGTGCCTTCGCTGCCTGGGCGTGGCCAGCTCGTTCGGACATGACAGCCTCCCATTCCCGGCGCCAGGCCATGGGTGGCATCGTGTACTGGTGTGACTTGGCTGGAGACGCCTTCAGCGATGCGGGCAGTTGAGGCGCCATCCCTATGTTCGGTAGCCGTCGGCCCACGTTCGCCGCACGCCAAGCCCACATATATATAGGTAGGCCCAACTCGACCAACATGGCCATCTCGCCGGCAACCAAAGCGGCAACGCTGTCGCCAATTCGCGCGGGCGGCCCAAAGACGAAGGCACGATGGCCTTCTTCCGTCTGGCGTAGCCGCTGCGCGATGGTGCCAAGGCCTCGCTTTGGGAAGAGCAGCACGAAAATCAGCCAGATCGCCAGGAGGGTGAGGGTGAGGGTCAGCGTCACGGCGAGTCCCCCGCTAAGAGCTGAGGGAGGAGCCTTCGTGCAGCGTTGCGCAGTTGCCTGTTGGCAGGACCCACTCGGGCCCACACGGTCAGGCCGACCCCAGCTTCGACGGTAGTGCCATCCTCCGGGAACTCCAACCCGAATAGAAAGGGCGCGGACGACACCATGGATGAAGGTGTATGTCGGCGGGTGACAGCCAGGATGCTCCTTCCTTCCAGACCCAACCCGTGCACCCGTTCCGCCCATCTGGTCATCGCCTCAATCCCCTCCCGACGATCAGGGATGACCAAGACGATGGCATCGGCCAGTTCCATCGTTGCCTGTACCGTTCGATGGTCTTCGACCATGGCATCAAAGACGATGAGGTCGTAATACTTACGGAACACAGCCAACAGCTCGCGCAACTGAATCGTGTTCACGTCCCCGTCTGCCAGCCGGAGCACCTCCGTGCCATTTGGGTGCCGAACGGCCACATCGAGCGCGTCGTCTCGCACTGTGGTTGGATGTTCAGCGAGGTATTCGGTCAGCCAGCCGGGCTGGCCATTTCGATTGGCAACACCCTGACGTTGTAGGAGCACGAGTGGCCGTGGCCGCCGGGCGGTATCCTGCGGACTGCGACCCTCCTCCGCCACAAGCATCGCCAGGCTCGTTGAGAGCGTCGTGGCGCCGGCCTTAGGGACGGCACCGAGAACGAGCACAAGCGGCGGGTCGCGCTGAATAAGGGGCAGCCGTGGTGCCATTACCAGCGGCTCCTCCGCCGCCAACGCCGAGCCAGCCGCCGGAGAAGCGGCTCTGACGCTCGTCGCCACCAGCCCAGCCACCAGGAGGAGCAGGCTGAACAAGCCCGCCGGTACCGCGATCATCGCGAGGGCACCGGTAAGCCTGCCGACCGACGGGCCGGCTAGCGAGAGTCCTACGGCGATAGCAAAGGCCGCGGCGAGCGCACCCCCGGAAACCAACACAGCCTGGCGGTACGGCCGAAACTGCGGAGCCTCACGCGCCATAGGCGAGCCTCGCGGACCGCGTGGTGGTCAGCGTCGCAGCCCCTAGCACGAACAGGCGGACGCGCAGGCTGGCCTTCACGGTCACAACATTGCCGCGTACGGTAACCTGCCACGATCCAAGACCGGAAAGGCGGCTGATGGCCAGGGCCTGATCGGCGATGGCCTGGGCTTTCCCGGCATCCAGCTCGACCGAAGTTCCGCCGGTCGATCGGTAGAGGTCCTCGTTGAGCATCGATGCCCCGTCCTCTGCAGCGGCCTGAACTGTCTCGGTAATTTGCACATAGCCCGCCTCGACCAGGCCGGTGTCGATCACTAAGACGGCGAGCGGCACGAAAAAGAAGGTCATGAGAAGCGCGCTGAAGACCAAGATCTGACCTTGCTTCCCCTGATGAGTGCGTTCCTTCATGGGGCGCGACTCCGGTACGGCTCGAGGAGCGCCGATGCGGCCCAGCTCAGATGGAACCGTGATCCAAGCAACTGGCGAATCAACGGGAATCCCGCTAAATTGACGTCCCCGGCGGCCGTCGCGGTCACTATTCCCCCACGCTCGAATCCCCCCACATCGACCCCGACCGAAAACGACTGAACCTGACTGCCCCGAACGGCTTCGCGGGCGGCTTGCTGCCCAGCCTGTACAGCGTCCGACGCACTCGGAGCTCGGGCAGCGGCAAACGCCGCCTGGCTGGCGGCGCTGCGGATCGCCATGTACTGGCCCACGATCTGGCCGATTGCGATCAAGCCGAGCGCGAACAAGAGCAAGACAAATGCCACAGCCGCCCACTCGACCAGGGCCTGCCCCGATTGTGACCGTCTCATGGCGAGGAGCCTGGCTCGAAGCGTTCGGCCGTATGCACGCACTGCGCCGCGATCGGAATCCGGGTGAACGGTGGGACGGGGAGCGGGATAACGGCGGGAGCCGATCCATGCGCCGAGATGAGCACGAGCCCGCGCTGCTGCGTGGCGGTCGTTGATAGCGCGCCGGCCTGCGGCTCAAGTTTTTGCCACAGGTCGGCGGTTGCCTGCTCTCCGTCGGCCATGCTGTGGCCGGCAAGTCCGGCCTGAAACGCGCCTTCCCGGCACGCGAGCCCGAGACTGTTGCGGTAATGGAGATAGATGGCGATCTGCGCCACTCCGACCACGAGGACCATCAAGGCGCCGATGGTCAGCGCAAACTCGACCAGGCTTTGCCCCCGCCGTCTTCCGACGTAGCCGCTCATAGCTGCCGCAATACCGTGAAGAGAGGCGCGAAGACGATATAGAGGATGAGAAGGAACAAAGGACCGACGAAGAAGACGAGCGCCGGGATGGTCATCAGCACCGGCGCCCGAGTGATGCGCTCGCGGTAGGCGGCATGCCATTCGCGGCGGAGTTCCAGCGCGAACGCAGCTAGAACCTCACTCATCTTCGTGCCGTATCGCTGCCCGATCCGGAAAGCATCGGCGAGTTGACCGAGTGGCTCGACGCGGTAGCGTCGCCCAACCCGGTCGAGTGCTTCTTCCAGGGTCAGCTTCTGAACCTGCTTGATTCTGATCGCTTCCCGAAGCAGTTCCGCAGCCGGATCGGCGTAGAGGGCCGCCGCCATCGCGAGCGCTCCTTCGGGGGTTCCGGCGCCGCTCTCCATCACCATCCGAGCCCCGGTTATCACGCGAGGGAGGTGCCGCACAACCGATCGGCGGAGCTGTCCGGCCGTGCGCTCGAACCGGTAGTAATTAAAACCAGCGCCAGCGGCCGTGCCGAGGATTACGACAGCCAGGGCTGGACCGAGAAGGCTGTCAATCAACCCGAGTCGCCACAGCAAGACCGCCATCACCAGCCCGGACGCGCCACCGGCCAAGGCCGCCCGCGCAAGCCGCTCGATGAACTCTTCCGGAGTCGTCGGTAGGGAGGGCGGATGGGCGAGCCGTATGAATTCAACGTTGCTTTCGATGGCCGCAGCCAGTGCCGAATAAGGGCCCGGCCGAAGACTGGCCGGCGAAAAAACGGTGGAAAAACGAGACCAGCGGGGTGCCGGAGCGGCCGTGGGCGCCGAAGCAGCCCGCCGGTGGAGTATCCACTCCTCGGCGCTCGTCCGCCGCGGCCATTGCGCGACCACGATGGTGGCGCCGAACGCCGCCACGGCCGCGAAGGCGATGCTCGCCCCGAGCCAGGCCGTCATCGCTCTCCCTCGAGCGCAAGCGTCACGCGCGCTTCCTGCGGTGGCGCAGCCATCCGTTGCAGTAACCGATAGCCGAGGGCCATCCAGACCATGGCCGCGCCGAAGACCACCTCGCCGAAGGGCGAGCGGAACGGGGCAAGTAAGTCCGGCGCGAGAAGCTCCAGGCACGTGAGAAACGCGAAGGGCAGAGCCGTCAGGATGAGAACCGAGGCCTCGACGCCAGCACGCAAGGCCTTGGCCTCCCGCTGCAGGCCCAGCGTCTGGTCCCAATCGGCTGACAGCGTCTCCAGCGCTGGGACGAGGCGGCTCCCTCGTCGTTCATGGAGCGTCAGCGCCAGGGCGATGTCATCGAACATGGGATCCCCGAGCCGCCGTTGCACCCGCTGGACGGCGTCCGCCACGCTGATGGCGCCTGCTGACCGGTGGACGGTGTCGAGAACCTCGGCAAACAGGCGCCTCGCCTCCCACGGTCCATGGTCAGCAAGGGCATTGAGCATTTGGACGGCATTTCCGGCTCGGCTCATGACCGCCGACCCGTAGCGCACCGCCTCAAGCAAGGCACGATGGCGGGCGAGTTGCATGCGTCGGCGCCGCCGTTCCAGCGCTCCTCCCGCCAGTTGGTAGACCGCGAGGACACTGAGCCCGGCCAGGATCCAGAGACGAAAGAGCGCGAAGGTGGCAGCGCCAGCCACCAACGCCGCTCCAAGGCGGGCGGTGATCCAGAGACGAACTGGCACCCATTCGAGATTTGCTTGGACCAGCGCACTTTGGGCCGCCTCGATACCAAGCGAGCGCCGGAGCGAATGGCGCAGCCACACCCCGATATACGCGACCTCGCCTCGGGTCGACGCGACGAGTGCAAGTAGGCAAAGAGCGGCGCCGGCGAACGCGATCGGAAGCAAAGCGGCAGCTCGCTCACTCATGGCGGACCAGGTTGAACAAGAGTCGCGATGGATCGAAGCCGGCAAGTTCGAACTTGGTCCTTACCTTCGCCGGCAGGTTCGTGAGCGAGGCCCCGTCCCACTCCCAACTGTCGGAACGCGGAACATACGAACAAAATTCCTGGATCACCGGGCCGCCGAACGGGTCTTCCGGGTTATCGGCGACGAACGCAAGGCTGGCGACACGGCGGCATGGAAGCTCGCCGCGCTCGTACGTGCCGAGACTGACCACGAGGTCAACCGCGCTGGCGACCATCTGGCGGACCACCATCGGAGCAAGATGCGGGTCTGCTGACATGGCCAGCACCTCAAGGCGGTTGAGAGCGGCTCGCGTCCCGCTCGCATGCAAGGTTGTCAGGCTACCGTCATGGCCGCTGGTCATGGCATGCAGCATGTCGAGCGCTTCCTTACCCCGTACCTCGCCGACGATGATCCGGCGGGGGCGCTGGCGAAGCGCGCCACGCTGGAACAGGTCCTGCAGGGTGACGCGCCCGGCGCCCTCGATGTTGGCCTCACGCTCCTCGAGGCTGAAGAAGTCTTCGCGCAGTTCATGCAGCCAGAGCTCGGTCTCTGTCTCCAAGACGCAGGTGCGTTCTCCTTGAGGGATGAGCAGGGCGAGGATACGGGCGAGGGTGGTCTTCCCTGATCCGGTTGGACCACAAATGACCGTGTTGAGCCGCGCCCGAACCGTTGCCTGCAAGAACGAAAGCGCAGGAAACGGCAGCGCCCCTTCCCTCTCCAGGTCATTGAGCGACATGAAACGGCGGAGCTGCTGTTTGCGGACGGTGATCACCAACGGCTTTGCGACGGGCGGCAAGATCGCATTCAGCCGGCTGCCGTCGCGAAGGGTCACGGTGACCAACGGGTTGGCGGGATCGAAGTGCTTGCCGCCCTGCTCGGCGTAATAGCGCACAAGGTCGATCAGTTCGTCCTCCGAGGCTGGGGTTGAAGGGAGTGGCTCGCGCCGATCTCCGTACTCGAGATAGCCAGCTCGCGTGCCATTGATATGGATGTCCTCAATGCCATCGACCAGCAAGAGCTCTCCCAGCGGTCCAAGGGCGCTGTGGCTGACGTAGAGGCGTTGCCGGATCTCCCAGAATTGGACCGGCGACAGGCGCGGCAACTCGGGGTTGCGGGCGGTCGCGGCGTGGTACTGCTTCACCGCCTTGTCGGCCAGGGCGAAGATCGCCTTGTCGTCCTCAGGTCGCGGGCGGGGATCGGGACGGCCAGTCAACAGCTCGTCAAGGTCCTTGCGGAAGGTCGCGAGCATGAGCCGTTCTGCGGTCGCGAGCTCGGCCACGGATGCGTCTCGCTTCTCCATTTCGAGTCACCTCGCCGCGGAAGCCAGCACCGGCATGGCGACGGAATGGGCCAAAGCCTCGAGATCGGCACGAAGATGGGGCGCCTGGTCGCCGTACAAGCGCACAAACCGGCGCTCATCCCGCAGCGGAACGGTCAGTGACCGCAGGGAGTGCGAGAGCTCCGCTCCGCGCCAATAGTCCGGCGATTCGCGCACCACCCCAGCGGTCGAGAGACCGTACTCCGCGCGCAGGAAGGCAGGAACGTCCACCAAGGCCGCATCGGAAACCCGGTTCAGGACCACTCGCACTCGATCGAGCCAGCCAACCCTCGGCTCTTCAAGCATCCGCCACGACCGGTCCAGGGCGGCAAGCCCTCGAGGCTGCGGGGAAACAACCCAGAGCACGACGTCCGAAGCCAGCTCGCTCGGCAGGTCTGATCGGACGCGACCCGCGTCGATGACGATCACCTCGAACTGGTCATGGAGGGCCCGCGCCAGCTCGGCCAGGAAGTGTCGCGTGATCTGTTCGCCCTGCAAGGGGTGAGTAATCCCCGGCAGGACGGCAAGGCCATCACGCCATTGCAGCTGCTCCCGGAGGTCATCGTGCTTGATCGGAGCCAGTTGAGCCGCATACGCAAGGTGGTAGATCGTCTTCGACTCATCAAGATCCAGAAAGGTTGCTACCTCGCTGTTCGCAAGATTGAGATCCACGAGGACCGTTCGCGCTTTGCTGCTGGCGAGCGAGGCGAGGCCCAGGCTGATCGCGGTGGCTCCGTCTGCCCGCGCTGAGAGGACGGTCGTCACGCTGCCAGGATGAGGAGCATCCATGAGCTAGGGGCCCGCAGCTGCAGGCAGATCCTGCTGCACCACGCCAGCCGTCATCTTCAGGAGCACGAGTCCTCCGTGGTCCGCGTACCACTCGACCTGGGGAACGACTTTGGCCGGGAGCCACAGGTCAACCTGAGTACTGGCGACGTGGACCACGTCGACGTCTTGCATGAACACGAAATCGACCGGCTGCCCGCTCTTATCCGATGACTGGGCCAGCAGGGCGACATGGTCGCCAGCGGTTAGCCCGGCCGGCATCCGCTTGACCGGGATGGCGGCGACCCAGAGATTTCCGGAGGCCTGAGTGCTGACGATGCCTGCCGGAATGAGGCTTCCCGCGGGGACGGACACCGAAGCCGTGTGCCCGACGAGTGTTGATCGGTCGGCCGGCATGGCTAGGGTAAGCAGCAGCGCGGAGTCCTGAGTGCCGATCGAGGTCACCCGAAGCATGCTGCTGGTGATCGTCGTGCCGGCCCTGATATCGCTGGCCGCAACCAGGACAGAGATCGGGATCGGCGCGCTCGACTTGGCCGTGCTTTCGACCGCAATCGCAAACGCGGCAAGCGCCAGGAACACGACAACGCCTGCCAGCGCCGCCCAACGCCATCGCTGCTGGACGATCGTCGGAACCGCACGGACAGTGGAGCGCTGGGTCGAGAGGAGTTTCATGGCGTTGGCGACACCCCCTCTGGCTGAATCTGGTTGACGACATAGCTCAATCCGTAGCTCCTCGCCTTGGTACCGAGAAACTGCCATGGCCCACCGTTAACGGAGTACCAGACGCCGAACCGAAGAGTCGCGCCCGCCTGGTAGCCGCTCGCGAGCCCGTAGGTGTCGGTCTCGTAGACATGACGGACGCTGCTCGGTTGCGGGAATGCTTGGCCAAGATTCTGGCCTGAGTCAAAGCGGCTGCCGTCACCGAAGTCCCATACGGCATCGACGAGAGTGGCGCGCACCGTAACCGTCAGGGGCCCAGCCGTGGCGCTTGCAGCCGGCATTGTCGCGTTGCCCGGAACAAGCCAGAACCACGACTGGAGTCCGGTGATGCCGGTGGCCGGATTGACGGTGACTGCGAGACGCGGCCAGGGCTGCCGGGAACTGGCTTGCTGTGCCAGCGCGAGCACCGTGGCGGATGTCGTCTGGGTCGCCGCGGTGGGCACGCATAGGACGCCGCCGAACTGGCCCGTCGAGTCGTATACGTAGTAGCCCGTTTGCCCTGGAGGACACGCAGGCTGAAAGCCGGTGCCTGGCTTGGAGATAACGCCGTTGCTGGCCTGTGGCGCTCCAACGGTGATCAGCGTGTTGTCAGGTATCGGGGTGTATGTAAAGGTGAAACCCGACCCCAGGTTGGACGCGCTCGGCGGTTGGGAGGGGCTTGCATTCGCGGCGGCGGCGATTCCCGGGTTGCCGAACGCAGCGGTCCCTTGAGAAACAACTGGCCCCGCGTCAACAGGACCGACGTCGACGGATCGCCAGTCCGGATTCACCGGCTCTGCGCGAACAGGGAGGCAGGGCAACAGCGCAGCGGCGGAACCGGCGATGATCAAGGCTCGGAGTCGCCTCATTGATTCGCCCCTGATTGAGGCGTGATAAGGACGTCAGCAATCAGATACCGACCACCGACCTTTTGCAGCCAGTATCGGGCGAGAAAACTGATGGATTGCTGCCGGACAAGCGAATTCGTGCTCTTGGAGTAGTCCGCTATCGTGCCGCTGCCTCGTTCTTGGACCAACCACATGATCGATGGATCGTTCGGATCAGCTGATCGACCAACAACGACTTCACTCACATGGACGGTCTCCCGCTCGTAGACCCCGGCCGCATTGTTCTTCGCGATGAGGGCAGACAGGCTAGCGCTAGCACGGCCGGTATCTGCGTTGTCGTGAGCCGCCGGATCTCCTTGCTCCAAAGCTTGGAGTTCAAGCTGACCATCGCGAACGAGGTCAGCCTTTACGGTGGCCGCCTCGGTCACGCTAATTAGGTCGCCCTTGTCCGCCACATTGAAGGGGTTCTGGACGTAGCCGGCAGGCGGATACGGGTGGAGAACCGGCACATTGACGTATCGCAGGTCCCCAAGGTGTCCGCTAACTGCGAGGCTTACGAAGGCGACCCACAGGGCGAGGATGACCCCCGCGGTAACTAGAATCCGCGTCCAACTGCCTACCACGAGCCCGCGCACCCGGTGCGCCCCCTCCATCTGCTGGTCCCCCTGAGAACCCCGCCGCCTGCCTAAGTGTGGCAATTGTAAATTCCGTTCAACGCTCGGTCAACTCCTACGCCCGCCACCATAGGGGAAGGCCGTGCGCTGGCCGTGCGCCAGCGTGCGCTGGCGACCGCCCTTTCGTATTCGGCCAAGCCCTCGCCGGCGTGCGGAATCGTGCGCCAGCATGCGTTCTTACTGATTTCCTCAGCGGCTGACCGCGCCGGAGCCGGCGAACGCAACGGACCGGTCAAGCACCCCTGGATCGACCGTCCCTGTGGCCAGGTGATCGCAATGGCGAGAACAAGGCTTGAGGCCGGTAAGAAGGTAGCGACCGGGTTCAAGCTCATCCGCTTTGGCGGAAACAGCCCAGCCCTGCTAAGCCGACACAAGTGGTCGGCGGCAAGCACAGACGAGCCTCCGGGTGCTATTTCGCACGGCGCCGCACAAAGTCCTTCACTGCCTCGCCCTCCCTTAATTCGGGCTTCGTTCTTGCGGCGCACGTCGCCGCACGGCCAGCGCACGGCCTCCTCATAGCCTGCCACTGCGACCCGAAAAGGATCTCAGGAGGTCTGGATGTTTACGAGCCAACTCGCGTTCCGGGAAGAGTTCCAAAAAATTCTGGTCTCGTCGAGGCTGAAGCACTGGTTTGACGAGATATGCGCTGAGCAGTCCGCACTGGCGGACTTTCCGGACCCAGTCGCGCTTCGCCGGTTCCTTCGATCGCGGACCAGTCCAGTTCAGCGCGTGCGAGAACTCTGGAGAGCGCTGATTCGCGCAACCCAGGCCAGGCGAACGCCGGAGGCAATCATCTTTGTCCTTGGTCTCCTCCAACCCGCCCTGGGCGCCTTCGTCGATAAGGCGCTGGTTGACGGGGCGTCACTCCATGACTCTGCCGGCGATCAGATCGAGGCCGAGGATGTCTGGCAGGAAATTATCGCTGCGACGCTCAACGCGCTGGCGAATGACAGGGTGCCTGGCCGCCCTGCCGTCTTGGCCGGACTGGTTATCGACATCCGCCAGCCGTTCCGGCTCTGGCTGCGCGGCGAGTTTGATTGTGCTGAATACGGAGCGCCACTGGTTGAGTCGCCATCCGAAACGGATTTCGACGGCGTTCACGACCTCGCGGCGGAGGCCACCGTTCTCGCCGATTGGTGTCGGGCCGCACGAATCAGCAAGAACGACGCGGAGCTAATTTTCCAAACCCGCGTGGCGGGGTTCCGGCTCAGCAGCCTCGCTCCGGCTCAGTCCAAACGGTATTACCGCTTACGCAAACGCCGCGGCCGCGCTGAGGAACGCCTGAAGGTGTGGCTGGCTCGCGAGCAAGAGAAACAAAATGCCGCTCGGAAAGCGGTCGATGTCCCAAAACGCCTCAAAAATCCCGCCCTATTAGGGGTGATGCGAGGACAGGTGCCCGTTGACCGGACTCCGTTCCCACTCTCCCCTGCGAGGCCGTCACTGTGATGCCGCTGATGCCTCGTCGCCAACCGTCGCAGCACATTGCCGGTGCCATGGCCCTGTCCCGCAGTTCCATCAACTCACGCATGGAGGCGTACCGATGCCCTTAGGACGTTCCGCTGACCGGCTATCGAATCGGCTCTCTTTCGCTGAGCATCTCAAGACCCGTCATGTGCTGCCCGACGACGCGGTCGATGCGATGGAACAACGCGGAATCGATCTCGCGGAGTTTCACGACGATGAGCACGACAACGATCGGGCGATTGGACTCGATGGCGACCCACACGGAGACATCTAGATGGAGGTCGATGACGAGGATGGCGTGGAAGAGGCACTCAGTTTCATCGGCACCACCTCGTTGATGTACCGACGAGATCCAGCCGTGGCTCTTTTCGCGCTCCCCGACCGGCATGTCGCACAACCGCCGGATGCCAAGAGCTCACGGGACTAGGCCGTCCGTGCGCATTGCCATCCAACTGGGGCTGAGGATCACCCTGCGAGCGCTTGTCGGCGCAGGGATGATCCTGCTTCTGACGGCTCATCCCGTCTACGCCGCAACTCCGGACCTGCCGTCGGTGCTCAACAATCTCCGGCTCTGGATTACGGGCATTCTCGCCACGCTGGCGACGCTGTTCCTGAGCATCGGCGGCCTGATGTACCTGACGGCCGCCGGCAATCCCAGGCGCGTGGAGCAGGCGAAGGAAGCGATTCGGTCGTCGATGATCGGCTATATCTTTGCTGGCCTTGCCCCGCTGATGATCACGATCATTCAGCACATCACGGGCCTATGACGCCAGTCCCTGCGCCCTGGGATCTGCCCGGACAGGTGTCTCAGGCGATCAATGCCTGGCTGACGACCTTCGCGCAGAGCATTTTGGGTTTCGCAGTGAATGGCATCGCCAGCATGCTCGCCTTGACGCCGCACTTCGAACGGATGACGCAAGTGGAGCGGCTGTGGAACGTTACGCGCGGCATCGCCGATGGCTTCCTGATCCTGATCGCCTTGGTGGGAGGAGTTCTGATCATGACCTCCTCCGTAGCCGGCACCCGCTACACCGTGAAAGTCGTCCTTTCGCGTCTCTTCATCGCCGCGCTGCTCGCAAATGTCAGCCTCTCGATCTTTGGCGTCATGGTCGAGGTCAACAACGCCTTCAACGTGGCTCTCCTCGGCGGCCCCCGGCCCGGCCAGCAGTTCCTAACCGCCCTGCACGGTGTCCTCTCGGGGTCAAGCGGCCTGCAGCTGCCGGTATCCCTGCTGCTGTCGCTCGTCGGCGGCGTTTTGATGCTGGCGCTGGTCGTCGTCTATGTTGCCCGCAGCGCCCTCCTCATCCTGGCCCTCGTTTCCGCTCCGATCGCGATGATCTGCTACGCGCTACCCCAGACGGAGGCCGCCACTCGGGCGTGGGGGCGGGTGACGGCTGCAGCGTTCCTTCTGCAGCCGGTCAACGCACTGCTGCTCGGCATCGCTGGACGGCTGTTCTTCTCGTCCCAAATCAACTGGGGAGTCGATCCAGTGTCGGTGTTCATCGCACCGCTTCTTGCGATCATCCTCCTCTATCTGCTGGTCCGAACGCCCTGGTGGATCTATCACCATCTGATTGCGCCGCACACGTACCAGCACGCGCGCTCGATCGTCGGCACGGCCGTTGGCGCCGCCCGATTCATGGCGACGCGGATCCCAGCGTAGTGCGATCCAGCCTTCGGGCCGAGCTCATCGTCGAGCTGCAGATCCAAGACAGTGTCGTCGCGGGGCGGACACCGCTCGAGCTCGCCTATGTCGTCGCCGGCGGAGCAGCCGGTTGGGTGCTCCTGCAGCTTCCGGGGCCCTTCATGGTTCGAGCTGCGGTCGCCGCGCTTCTTGCGATTACCGCGGCAACGTTTGCCTTCGTCCGTGTTGCCGGGCAGGACCTCACCACCTGGGGCTTTGTGCTCGGACGGTATCTCGCAACCGGGCGGATCGCCCCATATGGGAGTTGTGATCCTCGCTAGACGTGTGTCAGCCGCCCAGATGCGGCTGCCGGTCACAGATATTCGGCAGGACACGCTCGTCCTGCGAGGCGGGGGACTTCGCCAAGTGCTGGCGTGCCAGCCGGTTCCGCTCAGCCTCAAGGATGAAGACGAGCAGGCATCATTGCTCCACTCCTGGACGGAGCTGTTGCATGCGTTGACGCATCCCCTTGAGGTGTGCCTCCACATCCGCCCAGCTGAGGATCGCGATCTCCTTTCTGTGAAACCCAGCGGGGCATCGCCCGCCTTGGGTGCGATCGCTGCCAGCTATGCAGCGCTCCTAGCCGAGCTCTGCGCCCAGGCCCGCCTCGTGCAGCGCGACTTCTACATGGTGGTGCCGTGGGATCCACCCGTACTTTCCCGCGAGAAGTCGCCGAGCGCATCAGCCTTCCTACAAGTGGAGGAACGCGCTCGCACCCTGACCCAAACCCTTAGTCGGACCGGCGTCGAGGCGCGCCCCCTTCACGACGACGAGTTGGTGCGGCTCTTGTACCACACCTTCAATCCTGCGCTCGGCCAGCGACAGCCTCTCCTCCCGGAAGATCTGACCCTGAACCGGCTGGCCGACCTCCTGACCCCAGCCGCCTTCGTGACGGCCAGGACCAGCTTCGAAACCGGCGATCGGATGACTCGCACGCTCGCGGTCATCGGTTATCCGCGGTATCTGCACCTGGGTTGGCTTGATGTCTTCCTCTCGCTGCGCTCGACGGTTCGGGTCAGCCTCTTCATCAGTCCTGTCCCGATGGAGTTCGCCCTCCCCTTTCTGGAAAAGAAGATCGCGGAGCTCGCCAGCACATTACGTTTCACGGCCGAACGCAGCGGCAAGGTGGACGTCGAACGGAAAGCAGCGCTCGCCGACGCGCAGGCGCTTCAAGACCGTTTGGTGCGAGCCGAAGAGCGCTTCTTCGACCTCGCCGTGTACGCCACCCTTGAAGCTGACAACGCGCAGGCGCTCGAAGACGATTCGACCCGGCTTGAGACGGCGCTCGGCGGTCTGATGCTGAAGAGTCGCCGGCTGCTCTTTCAAATGGAGCCAGGCTACTGGTCGACGCTTCCTCTTGCTGTAGACCGGTTGGGCATCCGCCGGAACATGACGACCGCCGGACTGCGGGTTACCTTTCCGTTTTCCGCGTCGAATTACGGGCAGCCTCTGGGCCAGCTCTACGGCGTCGATCCCGCCTCGGGTTCCCCCATCTTCTTGGATCGGTTCGCCCTGCCGAATGCCAACGCCGTGGTTCTGGCTCAGAGCGGGGCCGGCAAGTCGTACGCCGTCAAGGTCGAGATCCTGCGGGCACTCCTTCGCGGCATCGATGTTTGTGTGCTGGATCCCGAGGGGGAGTATGTGGCACTGGCGCAGACGGTCAGTGGCCATGTCGAGTCGATCAGCCCGACGTCATCGGACCTTCCTAGCGCATTTGCTCTTGGCAGCCGGACCGGGAGCGGCGCCTGCACGGAGCGCAAACTGACGGTCCTCGCGCTCGTCCGCCAGCTCGTCGGAGGACTCGCAGAAGTTGAAGCGCTCGTCCTGCAAGAAGCGCTCGGACGCATCTACGCGTTCAGGGGGATCACCGATGAGCCGGACTCGTACAGTGCTGAGCCGCCGGACAGCGGCGATCTTCTGAAGACGCTCGAATATCAATCGCGCCAGGGCCCGGATTCGGACACGGCGCGCCTCCTCGAGCGACGGCTCCGCGGTGTCTTGGAGGGTCCATCTGGCTGGCTCCTGCAGGGAAGCAGTGCGGTCTCGCTGTACGCCAGCGGGCTGAACGTTATTGCGCTCGCCAACCTTCCGGAGGAGACGCGCAGCCCGGCCATGTTCCTGGTTCTCGATCGGCTTTGGGAACATCTTCGCCAGCGTTCCGAGCGGCGAAAGACCCTCCTCGTCATCGACGAGGCGTGGTGGCTCGTCCGCCAGCCCGATACGGCGCGCTTCGTGTACCGCTTGGCGAAGACAGCTCGGAAGCTCAACGTCGGTCTCACGCTCATCACCCAGGATGTCCTGGACCTGCTAACGAGTGATGCCGGCAAGACCGTGATCGCCAACTCGTCGGCGCAGCTCCTGTTCCGGCAGTCGCCTCGGTCCATCCCAGAGCTGGCAGGGTGCTTCGGGCTCACCAAACCAGAAGGGCTATTCCTGATGAACGCTCCGGTTGGGGAAGGCATCCTCATCGGCCGCAACTCGCGCACCCGGATTCAGGTGCTGGCTTCGGCCGTGGAGGACTCGGTTGCCAGGTCTTAATCAGCTGCTGCGAGCGGTGATTGTCCTGAGCGTCGCCGTCGTCGTGGGCCTCGGAATCGTCTCCGGTGCGACCGCGGGTGTCGCCTCGGCCTCTCCGCTGCCAAAGCCCGCGGCGGTGAGCGAGATCCCCGCAGAGTACCTCACTCTGTACCAAGAGGCGGCGCTCGCCTACGGCCTTCCCTGGCAACTGCTTGCAGGAATCGGGAGGGTGGAGAGCGATCACGGCCGCAATCCCGCAGCCTTCCGGCCAAACGAGGCGGGCGCCGAGGGGCCGATGCAATTCATCCCCTCGAGCTGGGCTCGCTACCGCTGGGCGAGCGGGAGCTTGACCCCTGACATCAACAATCCGCGGGACGCGATTTTCGCGGCCGCCGCCTATCTCAGGGTTGCGGGCGCACCGACCGACATTCCGGACGCGATCTTCGCCTACAACCACGCCTGGTGGTACGTGGACATGGTCCTGCGGCAGATGCGGGCTTACGGGTATCCGGGATGAGTCGCATCGATCCGCCGCCCGCGTACAGGAATCACTGCGTCACGGTCTATCAGGGCGACTGCCTAGACATCCTTCCGACCCTCGCCGATTTTTCTGTCGACGCCATCGTGACCGACCCACCTGCGGGGATCGCTTTCATGGGTCAGGCATGGGACACGCCAGGTTCATGGCGTGCCCCCGTCAGCAGGCACGGATTCACCGATGGCGCCCAGCGGCTGCCAGCGCCAGGCATCGGCTCCAGCCGCAATCCCGTCTGCCGGCGCTGCGGCCGCCACCGGCGCGGCGCCACGGCGGCGGCGATCTGCCGCTGCCATCAGCCTGACTTCGACGACGCATCCGCCCGATTGAACGATCGACGGGCATTCGTGAGCTTTCTGGCCGCCGTCATGGCGCAGTGCCTTCGGGTGGTGAAGCCGGGAGGTCACGCCATCGTGTGGGCGATCCCGAGGACCTCGCATTGGACCGCCACCGCCCTCGACGATGCGGGCTTCGACGTGCGCGACGTCATTACCCATCACTACGGCTCCGGATTTCCCAAGAGTCTGAACCTCAAAGGCGATTGGCAGGGATGGGGTACGGCGCTGAAGCCGGCCAGCGAGCACTGGATCCTGGCGCGCCGTCCGCTCAGCGAGGCGAATACCGCGCTCAACGTCCAGCGTTGGCAGACAGGCGCGTTGAACATCGATGCCGGGCGTCGTCCTCTGAACGATCGCCTGACTGCGGGGCGCTGGCCTGCAAACCTCCTCCTCTCCCACTCCCTCGATTGCAACGACGCCTGCGCCCCGGATTGCCCGGTTGCCAGAATCGATGAGCAAAGCGGGTTTTCTCTGACCCGGCGGATTCGGACTCCATCCGATTGCGGCGGGAACACCTGGGGCGGGAGCATCCAAATCCGTCGGGGTCCCCGGGGCTATGACGATTCGGGCGGTGCCTCTCGCTTTTTCTACGTATCGAAGCCATCCGCGCGGGAGCGCGATGGCGGCCTCGACGACTTGCCGATGCGACTCGCCGACCCTTACGGCCAGCACCGCGGCCGGCGCTCCACGGATAAGCGCCGGTTTGACGGGCGGACGCCGCGAATTGCGCGCAACCACCATCCAACGGTCAAGAGCGTCGTTCTCATGCGTTACCTCTGCCAGCTCATCACGCCTCCCGGCGGGCTGATTCTCGATTGTTTCGCCGGCAGCGGCAGCACGCTGATCGCGGCGGCGAGCCTAGGCTTTCGCGCCATTGGAATCGAACGAGAAGCCGACTACGTCGAGATCATCCGGCGCCGACTTGATCACGCCGAAAAGCATGCACCGATCCAAATGGTGTCCGCCCGACGGGCACTTTGACCGTTGGGCCGAAACCCAAGGGCTTGCTGGCCAGCATTGAGCCCTCGGTCTGGGATTCGATTCGTCGCACGATTCCCGGAGAAGTTCTACGCCTCTCCAGCTGGTCGCACACGATCGTCGAAGGTTCGATCTTCGCGGCGGTCGCCCTTCTCGTTCTTGTCGCTCTGCGTTGGGGAGTCGACCAGCATCGAAGTGGCTGGGAGTACCGCATGTACGAGCTGTCTCCGCCAGGTGAGAGCAGCTGGGATCCCGCCGCCTGGATCATGTTCTACCGAACTCTCTTTGGGATCAGTTCGCCTTGGTGGAAGCGCTTCGTTTACGGGCAGCCCTGGCTGTCGTTGGAGTTCTGGAGCTGCGATGGCCGCGTCTCGTCCCGCTGCTGGTTTCCGGCCAACCTCGAGACCGTGATCCTGACCCACCTGCGCATGGCGCTGCCGGGAATCGAGGCGAACCCATGCCTTGAGGACGCCCAACTCACCGCGCCGGCTGCGCGGGCACGCTTGCATTTCTGGCGCGAGGACCTGCACGCGCTGTCGCTACCCCATGGCGATCCCCTGCGCCCCGTCCTCGGGGCGCTGAGTGTGGCCCCGGCGGGCGTCATCCAGGTCGTGCTGAGTCCAGACGTCCACTGGCAGACCCGTGCGCGGCAGCGGTCGTCTACCTTGTCGGGGCAGCCGAAATCGCCGGGGCTGCTTAGTGGCTTCGTTTCCGAGCTGACCGATATATTTTTCGGCCCGCTGGCCCGACACTCGTCCACGACGGACTCCGGATCCTTGCGCGACGTGCCAGCACCGGGCAAGGCCCGCGAACCTGGCTTCCGCGCCGAACTTCGGCTGCGGGTATCAGCTGCCTCAAGCGCTGAGGCCAAGCACTGCATGCACACGCTGACCTCCAGCTTCCGGAGCCTGGACGGCGGCAACGGGCTCCGACCGCACCGCGTCCTCCGGCCGCATCGCTTCGACCGGACACTGATCCGCCGCCAGCCGCCGTCAACACAGGGACCCGTCTTGACGGCCGAAGAGCTCGCCGGATTATTTCATCTTCCTTGCACCGGCATCGTGATGGCGACCGCTCCCACGCGAGTGGCGCCGTCACGAGCTTTGCCGCACCAAGGCAAGACGCTCTGCTACGCGGATGCCCTCGGCAAGACCGCCATCACCATCAGCCAGGCCGACTGCCGGCATCACGTCCACGTCCTCGGTCCGACCGGCAGCGGCAAGAGTACCCTGCTGCTCAACCTCGCCCTGGAAGACATCGCGGCCGGCCGCGGCGTCGGCGTCATCGATCCCAAGGGCGACCTGATCCGCGCTTTGCTGGAGCGGATCCCAGACCACGAGTCGGGGCGGCTGGTCCTCATCGACCCGACGTTTCGTGACCAACCGGTTGGCCTCAACGTCCTCGAGTGCCCAGACCCCGATCAGCGGGAGCTCGTCTGCGATGCCATCGTGACGATCTTCAAGAAGACCTACGAGCGCTTTTGGGGTCCTCGGACAGATGACATCCTCCGCGCCGCCATCCTCACCTTGCTGCGCAAACCGGGGGCGACGCTGTGCGAGGTTCCCCTCCTGCTGCTCGATCCTCTGGTACGGCAGCGGATGACGGCGAAGTTGCACGACCCGGTCGGGCTGAAGCCGTTTTGGGACGAGTACGAACGGTTGGCTGAGGGACAGCGACTTCAGCTGACCGGCCCGCTGCTCAATAAGCTCCGCACCTTCCTGCTGCGGCCGACGATGCGCAATCTGCTCGGACAGAGCAGCTCGACGGTCCAGATGAGGGACCTGCTCGACGGCAACGCGATCCTGCTCGTGTCCCTCGCCAAAGGGCTGCTCGGCGAGGAGACGAGTCGGCTCCTGGGGTCGTTTATCGTGGCTCGCCTCTGGCAAGCCGCAATGCATCGGGCGGATCGCCCCGAGCCTGCGCGCCCGGACTTCAACCTCTATCTCGACGAGTTCCACAACTACCTGTATCTCCCGCAGAGCCTGGACGAAGTCCTCGCCGAAGCGCGGGGCTACCGGTTGAGCCTGACCCTCGCCAATCAGCATTTGGCCCAGCTCTCTCCTGCTACGCGCGAGGCGCTGGCCGCTAATGCGCGTACCCGGGTCGTGTTCCAGTGCGGACAAGACGATGCCCATTACCTGGCGCGGGAATTCGAACCGGTCTTCAATCGACTCAGCTTGCAGAGCCTGCAGCGGTTCCAGGTCGCGGTTCGGCTCTGCGTAGATGGCCACAGCGAACCACCATTCACGGCTGTCACTGCCGATTCCCCACCAAGTCTGGGTGACGCCCACGCCTCGCGCTTGGCGCAGGCGAGCCTGCATCGCTACGGCCGGCCGCGGGCGGAGGTTGAGGCCGCGATCGTTCGTCGCCTGCGCTCCGAGGGCGTCAAGAAAGCGAACGACATGTCGGGAGACAGCCACTGAGCACGCCGCGGACTTCGCGGAGGACTTCGTGCAGCCCTTCGTCCGAGGGAACGAAACCCATTTCCGGTTCAAAACCCGCTCTTTCTCTGGCGGGACTGGTTCCTCCATCCGCTTCGCATAAACCGTATCTCGCTCTTCGTGATCAAAGAATCCGAACTCGAAACCACCTCACGGACGAGGTTCTTCTCCGCACCCTGACCTCACGCGACATTGCGATCCTGATGGCGCTCGACAACTACCGATATCTCGACCGTCAGCAGATCGAAGCCCTCTTCTTCCAAGGACCTCGCAGCGCCCAACATCGCGTGCGGTATCTGGCCGAACGGGATCTGGTTCTCGGCTGGCACGTGCGGCTTCAGCCCGGCTTTTATCCGCGTCCCTCCGTCTACCTGCTTTCGGCGCGGGGGGCGCGCGTCCTCGCTCACCTCTCCGATGCCGCGCCGACTCCATTCGTCCAGCGGGCCGAAGATGCGCGGCGCCGGGCTTTTCACCTCCTGCACGACCTCGAAGCAAACGCCTTCTTCGTGGCGCTGGCCAGCGCAAGTCGAGGTATTTCGGATGAGGGTCTCTATCACTGGGTCGGCGAACGCGGATGCTGGCGCGCCTATGCGGAAGCGCACGAGCTCGGGCCGATCCCGGACGGTTGGGGCCGCTACCTGCTGCCTGAAGGGGAGCTGATTTTCTACCTGGAGTGGGACCGCGGGACGCTCAAGCGGATCCGCCTGTCTTCGAAGGTGAAGCAGTACCGCACGTATTTTCGCGGACGGCAACGGGCCGCCACCACCAACATCTTGTTCGTGGTTCCGTCAGACAGCCGGGAAGAGCAGCTCCGGGCCGAGATCGCGGCTGCCATGGCGGAGGCTGGCAGAGACGTCTGTCGCTTCTGGACCGCGACCACGCAGCGCCTGCAACGTGACGGATTGCTGGGACGCATTTGGCAATCGTCCGGATCGCGGACCGGACTCTCACACCTCGCCGCACTGCCTCATCAACCGCGCTCGGCTCGACCGGTTTCGTCGTGCATCGGGAAGGCGAACTGGTGGGAACGGCGACCGGCCGGCGGCCAGGGCGCGTGACCGACCTGCAGGTCCATGTCGCCGGTGGGGGCCAGACTTTGGCCGTCGACCCGGAGCTTCCGGACGGGCTCGCCATCGTGCCAGTCAGTGCGATCCAGCCGTGTCCGATCCAGCCGCGCGTCAATATCTCGGTCGAATTGGTACGCAAACTGGCCGCCTCCATGCAGGCGGGGCGTCATGAGCCAGTCCTCGAGGTCGAGCCGGCCCCTGGAAAATCCGACGGGTACCAGATCGTTTGCGGCGAGCAGCGCTGGCGAGCGGCGCGGGCCGCCGGTGTCACCCGGGTTCTGGTCCGCCTTCATCCGTCGCTCGGATATCTTGAGCGGCTCGAGAAGCAGTACGAGGAGAACCGGCTGCGGGCAGATCTTGACGTGTTTGAAGAGGCCCACTGCATCGTGCTCGACAAGACGCTGCGAGACATCGCGGTGGCGGAACGATTACTGGCGCATGCCCACATCTCGTTTCCGCCACTCGCGGACAAGCAGATCACCGACCGCGCTGCCTTCGCCCAGCACCTCGACGGCCTCGCGCAGCTGCTGATCGCCGGAAAGGTCCATGTGTTGAAGGTGGACGGGCGGCTTGTTACCGGAACGCTCGCGCCCTGGCATGATACGGAGCGCGCTCTGGGGATATCCAAATCCGGCAGGAAGGCCAGGGTTGCGATCCTGCGAATCGAACCGGGTCTGCGGGAGCGGCTTCGCGGTCTGCCTGCCGAACATGCGAGCCAGATCGCCCGGCTGACCGATCCTTTGCATCAGGCCGAGCTCGCGCGGCGAGCCGCAGGACTGACGCACCGCCAGGTCAGGGCCGCCGTCGATCGCCTTCGCCGCGATCCGAGGCTCGCCGTTGAAGCCGTGCTGCCTGATGCGAATGAGGCACGGAGTCTCGGCTCTGTCCCTGCCGGCCCCCTCGCCTTCGAGCAACAGCTCCGCAATCTCGCCGACGCCTGCCGGCAACTCGCCCGGACACTGACCAACTTGCGACCACGCCTGTCTCCGAGCGAGCGCAGCGAGGTGCTTCCGATGCTGAGCGGACTCCGAGAGGTGCTGCTCGCCTTTGAGGAGGTGGCCTAGCGTGCGCACGGCGTGCGGGCTCGACTGTGAGGGATGCCCGGCGCTGTCGCGCTGCGGCCGGACCTGCAACTTCTGTCTACCGGGACAGCAGGCTTCCGGCACGGGCGCGGTCTGCGCGCGCAACCCCTTACACCGCATGGAGGTGCGACGTGCCGTTGCGGATCATCTGGGAGGCTTCGACTTCACCTGGTCGCGCTCGGTTCGTCATGCGTCGCTGCCTCCGCTTCCGCTCCACCTCCCTGTGCTGGTTCAAGCGTATGCGGACCCGATCAGCCTGCCCTGGGTCGCACTCCACGCCGGACGCGTCTTCGGCACCACCGGGCAGCGGCTGACGCCGAAGCACTGGCGACCCCTTCACGAGGTGTATCGACTCTCCCCCAGTACCAAGCTGGCCCTCGAGTTCTACGTCGAGGACCGCGTGCTCGAAGGCGTGTGGGCCAATCGCCGCAGCATCATCGAGTCGCTCCGAGGTCTGGCGTTTGACTTGGTCATCACGCCGAGCTTCTCGGTGTGGTACGACCACTCCCGCTTTGAGCAGCTCATCCAGCAGCGCCGCGCCTTCATCCTCTACCACGAGCTACTGGAAGCGGGCCTGCCGGCTATCCCCGATATCGGCTGGAGCTTATTCGAACCGGACGGCAGGCTCTGGGCCGAATGGGTGAACAGCCAGCCCGCGCTGAAGGCGGTCTCGCTCTTCTGTGGCAGCCGTAAGGTGCACGCGAGCCGGCGGGCCCTGGAGGAAACCCTGGAGGATGTCGCGCTCTTTGACGCAGCCGTCCGTCACGACGTCACGTTCGTGCTTGGCGGCATCCATGCCACGGAGCGGCTCTTCTTGCTCCGCCTTGCGGCGCCGGGCCGTCGCCTCGTCATCTGCAATGGCATGGCGTATGGCATGGCCCAACGCCGACGTCTGCTGGAAGACCACGATGGCCAGGTCGCCCGTTCGACCCGAGAATGCTTCCTGCTCAACTGCGCCCACAACGACCAGGCCTACGCCGAGATCCTCGGCGGCGAGGGGCAGCCTGCCCTCTAAGCGGGGCAGCGGTCGCTCGCAGCCCGGATCAGTCGCCGTCGGAGTTGTCGGCGAACCGAGTGCTTCAGTGCCCTCGGTGGCGACCCCAATGTTCGATGCCGCCGAACTCAGTCGTTCCTTGCGCCGGGGTGGGGAAATCGAGCGCTTCAACGAGCTGACCTCACGGGAGGCCACCCTCACGGCCGAGGAGTCCGACGAGATGTACCGGTATCGCCTGCGCCGGCTTCTGACCAGGATCCGCCGCCTCGAGCGGTCGAGCGCGACCGACGACGAAGCGGGCATCAGCGAGAACCTGGCGGACTTCCGAGGAAGGCTCGATGAGGTTCGCAGGTTCGAGGCCGCCCGCCGATCGGCGGCACTGCCGGCCGGCTACGCAATCGACACCAGCGCGGAGGAGCGGGCGCTCAACCGCCTTCTGGAAATGGCAACTCGGCGGCCACGAGGATTGATCGCCGGCGGCGTCGAGGCAGGCGCCCAGGTAAGCGGTAGCGTGCGGCTGCGAGAGGAGCCCTTCGCGCCATCGCCCGACGATGTCCCGGTCTACGTTTTGGTTCCACCCTCGCTCCCGTCCGACGCGCTTGTGCGGAATGTGCAGGCCGTGTCCGCCCAGGGCGCCCGCCTCCACTATGTGCGTGACCTCACCGAGATTCCCCAGACAAACGATCCGCCACTGATCCTGAACTGGGGCTCCAGCCAGCCGATGCCGGCGGAGGCAGTCGCTCTCAATCGGCCCGAAGCCGTGCGAATCGCTTCAGACCAGGTGGAGTCGCTTGAACGCCTGCGCGAACTGGCCCCACGCACGGTGCGCAACCCGAATGACGTCGGCCTCCTCGGCACCAGTCGGTTGGTTGCCAAGCACCGGCACGGTTCCCGCGGGAGCGGGAAGGCGATCATCGAAGCGGGAGCTCGAGCCGCGGAGCTCGCCGGCTACGACTGCTACCAGGAGTTCGTGAGCGCGGGACGCGAGTATCGCGTCTCGATGCTCAACGACCGGGTCGTCTCCGCATATTTGAAGCGGCCAGTCGAAGGCACCACACCACCGACCCTGCGGCCGGATTGGACGTTCGAGCGATGCCAGGTCCTTCCGCGAGCCGTCGCGGTGGCTGCCCGAGAAGCAGCGCGTCGCGTGGGGCTCGACTACGCCGGCATTGACATCATCGAGAACGAGCAAACCGGTCGCGTCTACTGCCTGGAAGCCAACGCCGCCCCCGGCATGTCCGAGGAGACGGTTCGGAGCTTCTATGCCCACATCCAGCAGATGCTGCGCGCCCGGGTCGCCCGTGCCGGCTGACCCATGCCCAGCAAGCGAGGCAGTCGAACGAGCCGAGGTCAGGACACATCCAGCACCGAATCTACCGTTCTGGCGCAGGCTGTCGGCCGGGCAGGCGCAGTCGGCTTCGCCGGGCAAGCGGACACTCCTAATACCCAATCCGCGTACTCGGTGCCATCTGTCGTCGACGACGACCCTCCAGTCAACACACCGGAATGGGCGGAACTCTATGCCCGAGCCGTTGACCGGTATCGAGCGCAACGCGACCGGACGGAGCACGAGCAGCAGCAAGCCCAGTTGCTCTGGGAGGAGTTCCTGCGGCTCCAAGGTCAAGAAGTTCCTGAAGGCGAGCGATCACTCACGGCCAACGAAGCTCTACACCGCCAGCTCAAGCGCCTCGCCATGACGGCATCCGCCGCAACCTACGAACGTGAGAACGTCATCGGCGATCCCAACCAGACCTTCGGCATCGAGATCGAGTTCGACGGAGCGAATGGCAACGTCGTGGCTCGGGCCCTCCACGAGGCGGGCCTCGCCTCCAGTCCCCGCCAGGAGAGCTATCACTCAAGTGCCCGGGTGGCGGGGAAGTGGACCGTCGAGCATGACGCCACGGTGGCCGGGGAGGTGGTCAGCCCGGTGATGACCGACACGCCGGAGACCTGGGCGCAGCTAGAACGCGTGTGCCAAATCCTGCAAGCGCACGGCGCGCGGGCGACCGGCCGGACTGGCGGCCACGTCCACGTCGGGGTTGACTCGGCTGGCATGGACCATGACGTGAACAAGTTCCGCCGGGTGGCACGGGTCTGTGCCTGGGCCGAAGACTTGATGTACCGGCTCGCCGCCGCTACCGGGCAGCGCGGTCGGTCTCATCGCGGGAGCACCAACGGCTACCGCTGGTGCGGCCCGCTGGGCTCAGGCCAGTTCGAGGAAGTGCAAGGGTTGAGCGACCTGGCCAACCGCGTCGGCGCCAGCCACTCGGTCGGCCTCAACTTCGGGAACATCCTCGACCGGAATCGGACCATCGAGTACCGTTACTTCGACTCCAGCCTTGATCCAGCTCGCCTGCAAGCCAACATCAAGCTCGCGTGCTGGGTCACCAAGCGGGCAGCTGACCTTCCAGACAACGCGCTGCCAACAGAACGTAATCCCCTGGGAAGTCACCGCAGCCCGCGTGATCCCGATAACGGCGATAACCTCTTGCGACGGTTCGCGGACCTGATCTTCGTCCGGCCAGCCGACAAGCTCAAGCTTTATTGGGTCTACCAGCGATCCGCCTGGCAGCGAACCCGCCGAGGAGCGGCAGCCTGATGTACCGCCTCATCCATCCCGAGGATCGTCAGGAGCTGCCATTGCGCATGATGTTCCACCCGGCTGGCGAAGGCGTGTTCCTGCGGGCCTGTGAGGCCGATAGCTTCCGCGCACTGGTGGCTGCCCTGCTCGACGATCCCGACTACGAATTGGCACCGGTAGAGTCACGATTGCTGACTCGCCTTCGCCTCGCCGAGGACAGTAGGCTCCTTGCCCCATTGAGCGGCCAGGAGCTCACCGTCGGCGACCGCGACAGTCCGGAAACCATCAACGTTGCCTCCGACGAGCCGTTCATCCGCTCGCTCGATCGAGCTGGCGTCGTTTCCTTACCGCCACGTGAAGGTGCGTCGGTGAAGGGATGAGGCAGATCGACTCTGCTGAGAAACGGCTACTCCTGCGGGTTGAAGAAGCAGCCGCCTTGCTTGGCGTAGGCCGAACGACGGTCTACGCGATGGTGTCGGCGCAGAAGCTGCCCATCGTGCGGATCGGGCGGTCGGTGCGGATTCCTCGCGAATCGCTCGTGCAATGGATCCAAGAACTCGTCGAGGGCAAGGCCGACGAGCGCGGCGTCGATTCACCCGCGTCCGCGATCCCTCGCGTCCGTTACGCCTTCAAGCCACCTCCGCAGTCACGCTCTTGACAACGAGCGTGTCGACGCTACCATGTCGACACTAATTTTTTCGACTCGATCGAAAGGAAGTGCATTTCGATGATTGGATCTGACGCGAGAAAGACGAACCGAGGGAAGAAGGGAGCCAACGGGGACGGCACCTTATATCACCGCAGAGACGGTCGGTGGGAGGTCGCCTACACCGTCGACGGCCGGCGCCATCGCTTCGTAGGCAAGAATCGATCCGAGGTCCATAGGCGCCTCTTGGCCGGCCTCAAGGCGCGTGAAGAAGGCAATCACCAACGACCAACACGTGAAACCACCGGCAGTTTCCTGCACACATGGCTACCGGGCATGCGTCCGCAGCTCCGGTACTCGACCTGGGTTCGGTACGAGAAGTACCTTCGCATTCACGTCCTGCCGGTCATCGGCAATGTCCCACTCGCACGCCTTGGTCCGCAGCACGTCCGGTCAATGCAGGACCGCATGCTCGGAACAGGCGCCAGCCCGACGTCCGTGCATCACGCGCAGGCCGTACTCCACCGCGCACTCGAGGATGCCGTTCGTTGGGGTCTCGTTCCACGAAACGTTTCCAGCCTAGTGCGGCCGACGAAAATGGCGTGTCCGCAGATGCAAACGCTTTCCGCTGAACAGGTGGCCCTGCTCTTCGAAGCCGCGGCCGGCGACCGGCTCGAAGCCCTCTGGATTCTTGCCGTAACCACCGGCATGCGCCAGGGAGAGCTCCTCGCGCTCAGGTGGCCACAGCTGGACCTCGACCGTTCGGTCGCCCGCGTGACGGGAACCTTGGCCGTCGGGCCGGAGGGGGTCACGATTGCTGAGCCAAAGACTGCACGGTCCCGCCGCCAGATCGCGCTTACTGATCAAGCCGTCGGTGCCCTCCGCCGCCATAAAGCAGCTCAAGCCGCTGAGCGCCTTCGGGCCGGCCAGGGCTGGGTCGATACACAGCTCGTGTTCAGCGACCAGTCAGGCCGCCCTTTGTCCGCCGAGTGGATGGTCCGGCGTGTCTTCCGCCCGCTTCTGCGGAAGGCGGAGTTGCCAGTTATCCGCTTCCATGACCTGCGCCACACCGCAGCCACGCTCATGCTGAGTCGGGGCATTCACCCTAAGGTCGTCGCTGAGATGCTCGGCCACGCGACGGTCGCGGTCACGCTGGACATTTACTCGCACGTCACTCCAGATATGCAGCGGGAGGCTGCGCGCGTCATGACGGAATTCCTGCCCTGAAGCGGCGGGCCCGTTTCCCGAATTTTTCGGTGTCCCATCACTGCTGTTTGGACCGTCGCCCCTAGTAGCCACGCGATTCTGAACCCATATTGTCTGCGGTCTGCGCGGGCGATCCCGAATTCGAGCCAAGGACGGGGACTCGGAGATTGCGCACGCATACCGGGCTCAATCTCTAGGTGGAGGAGATACCCCGCGATAACCCACTCTGTGGGGCGTCACGGCTCCCCGGGCGACTAGCTATGCACCGGCGCTGAGCCGCAGCTTCAGCTTCACCCATTCCTTGAGCAGTTCAAAGCCAACGTCTGCCGTATGCGCCCCGAGGAAACGGCCGAACTCCTTGAGCTTTCCCGCAGCTTCCGGATTCTCGTGCTGGAGTCGCTCCGACAATCGATCCAAGGCCGATACAAGCGCCGCGACATCATTCTCGCTAGCCCGTGGCCACTGACCCAGCTCACGTAAACCATTGGCCGTCACACCTTTGATGAACATGCCCCACGATGTGTGCGTTCGGATCTCGTCGGCTTCGATCAATCCCTCTTGCATCAACAAGCGGAGAGCGCGACGGATCTGGTTCTGGTCCGCCGCCCCTACCCCCATGCGGGTCCTCAGCTCCTCCGATCGAAGAATCGGGAATGCGCCCGACTCTTCCCAGATTCGAATTTCAGTCAAGCATGGGAGGCCCCATGTCGTAAAGAATGTCCCACCTGCCGAACTGCCGTTACTCACACTGTCCCAGAGTGTCCGCAGCCGGGCTCTGCGTGGGGCCAGTTGATCTTCTGGTTTTCCCGTTGCCGACTTCCGGCGGCTGGACTGCGGACCGCCCCACCTTGCCCAGTAGCTGAGTGAGCCCGTCCTCAAACTGGATATTGACATCCGGAGCCCCTGTGCACGAATGCCCAATCTCGTGAAAGAGGGTGCCGATGAAACGCTCGGCGCTATTCAGTTGATCGCGCTTGACGACGATCCGGCCGCTGCTCGGTTCCCACACTCCCACAGCTTCGTTACCGCTCCGTCCCGAGAGGCGCATGGTGTTGGAGATCAAGACCTCCTTCACTCGTCTCGCCTCCGGCTTGACAAGTGCCAACGCGGGCCCGACCAAAGCGAAGACCTTCTTCTCACTCGCAGTCAGCGCCTCGGGCACCACGAAATCGAACTGAAAGCTGTCATTCCACTCTTCCAGGAAGTGGTCCAGGTCGCGCATCGGGTTGCCCTCAAGATCCGTCAGCCGATTCAAGTGTGAAGCGACGCTTTCCGGCACAACTACCACGCGATAGCCGTCGTCCCTCGCCTTGATAACAAGGCCAGCATCCCAGTGCTGCTCTTCCGCCGTCACAAAAACGACCTTATGATGGGCGTTTAGGATTTTGCAAGCATGCAGGCTGACGTCGAGCCAGGCCGTCTCATCGTGACTGTGCCCCGTTTGGAAGCTTGCCAGGTCCTCAGCCAGTTTGTCGGCAACGCTCTCGGAGGAGCACGCCTTCAGGATGGCCTTGACCCTGTCAGAGTAAGCTTGGCGGCCAACGTTGCTTCGCTCTCGGTTGAGCGCGTCGCGCAATTGCTTGGTGAGCGACGTGATGTTGTAGCTGAAAAGGAAATTAGGCTCTTCGGCGACCCTCAGGCCATTGACATAGATTTTCGCTTCCCCCTTTCCGCGCCGTAGGACCGCACCATACTGGGTCGCTTCTAGGGTCTCCTCGCCAGAGAACTTGAGGAACAACTCCTTGGCAGCAGCAACGTGGTCAGCGTTAACTCCCTTGAGAATTATTTCGGTTCCCTGCATTTCGGGGTGAGCCGGCGCCTCGATCACAGCATGTAAAGTCTTGATGTCGTTAAAGTCATACTTCGGAAGGCGCTCTATGCCGATCTCCCCATGTCGACTACGCAAATGGATTCGGACGCCGCGTCTATGGAGTGCGCCGACCGCATCCTTGAGCCCAAACCCAAACTTGCCGATGACGAGATGACGCTTTCGAAGCTTTTCAGGGTCTTCTTTCTGCGTGAAGTGTTCGTAGCGAAGACCTCGTCCCCAATCCCGGATGCGCCACCGGCCAGGCCCCAACTCGACAATTTCGGGCTCAGCTGTGCCGGTTAGAGCCTGCTCATCAAGCGCGTTAGCGATCAGCTCGCGGAGCGCCTCCGCGATGCCCCAGTGCTCCAGCACCTCCTCGATATTCAGATCGAAAGGTCGCGCCGCGCCGGCGGGCACGGCCGCGACATCGACAAACGCCTTCGGCGCCGCTCTCAAGGGCTGGCGGTGACCAAGGTCCGCATGCCCTCCCTCCGAAGCTCATACCTAGCCGGGAAGAGCGATGGATCATGGAAGGTTTCCATGTGGCTGACAACGATGATCCGCTCGTAGAGCTCGCTCATCTGCCGAATCTCGTCGAGCATTTCGGTCCTGCCCTCTGTGTCGAGGCTGCCGAATCCTTCGTCAATGATTTGGGAGGGCATGGTGCCGCCCAGGCCGGCGTATTGTCCGATCCCAGCAGCCAATGCGACCGCGCAACGGAAGCGCTGCCCGCCGGATAGGAAGGCCAGCTCAAGGGGTTCGAGCGAGCTGGCGGCATCAATACAGCGAAATACGATTTCTTCGCCGCGGGTCCCCTGCTTACAGCTGATGCTCAACTGAAGATTCCCAGCCGAGATCCTACTGAGCATAACGTTGGCGCGCTCCTGTATCTCCTGCAGCGCCGCGCTCATGAGCGCGGTTTGAATGCCACCCCGGCCCAGCAGTTTGCCTACTACCTCCCAGACGACGCGCCTCACGCCGAGTTCCTCCGCCTGCCTTTGCTGCTCAAGTCGCTCGGCTCGCAGCTGCCGAAGGCGGTCAGCCTCGCTCCTGAGTCCATTAGCGGCTTCCGTGGCCTGCTGGGCTGTGGCAGCTGATGTTGTTGCGGCCCTCATCGCCTGGACTTCGGGGACTCGCTGAGCGGCGGAGGTTAGATCCAGCTGATTCTGAAGCTCGATTATCTGCCCGGTAAACTTGTCTAACGTACGCTCGGCATCTTCAAGTAGCCGGAGTTTGTTGTCTGCACCATCGAGCGCAAGCAGGCGACTCTCGAGGCTCGTGACCAAAGCAGCTGTCGGCGGTAGGAATTTTTCGGCCACTCCCATCACGGCGGCCGCCGCTCTTTGACGATGCCCAAACGCTTGGGCAGTCTGCAGCCTCGCTGCTTCCAGCCCGTCTCGGCACTTGTCCTCACCGTCCTGGAGACGTTTGGCGGCAAGCTCCGACTCCGCTTTTGCTCGATCCTCAGCGGCTCTTGAGCTGCGCTCGTCCGCGTTGAGCTGGATCAACGCTCGGCGAAGACGGGAATCGCGGGCGCAGGCCTCGGCCGCTTTCTCGCGGCTTAGGCCCCTAAGGACCTTTGAGCGCTCGGTCTCCCACCGCCCAGCCAACTCAGCCTTCGCAGCCGCTTGGGCCTGGGCCGTGCGCGCGCGCTCAAGCTCCTCTTGAAGTCCAGGCAGCTTTTTCTGGTCGGTTCGAAGGACCGCGACCCCACGGACGAGTTCCTGCAGCGGCGCCTGCAAGAGTCGGCGGACGTCCTCTGGCAACTCGGCGTAGCTTTCGTCAGCCTCCAGCTGAGCCAACTTGGCCCTTGCCGCCCTAGCCAGTTCCACCCTCTGGAGCGCCTCGGCTTCTAACTGCATCGCAACCTTCAACCGCTCGTCGACTGCCTGGCGCTGTTGGCTCGCTTTTTCAACCTGTCGCTTCGTCTCGAACTGGGCCAGAGAGAGGGTGTCGACGCGTTCCCGTGCCGCAGCCAGCTCGCGTCGAATATGTACGGCAGCCACTTTCTGCCCGCAATGACTGCAGGTGCCTTCGCTGCCAGCCTTTGTCCGTTCCGCTAGGGTTCCTTTCGCCGTCGCAAGGTCGGCATCTCCTGCCGCGAGCCGACGATGGGCCTGGTTCTCGGCCGCGATCGCAGCCAACGCATCGGTCTCGGCAGTCTGGCGCTGCCGTTCGCGTTCGGCCCCTAGCAATTGCAGATCCGCGCCACCAGCCCACTTGATTGCCCCATCCTCATCGTCGCGGGCCTTGCGGTACTCGCCAATAAGGCCGCCGGCCATACCGAGCTGAATCAGCCTCCCGACACGCTTCGTTAGTTCATCGATTCCGGCTGCGCCCCGCAGGAGCTCGGTCGCGTCATCCGACGCCTGCTTGATCTGCCTGTCAAGCTCGGCAAGCCGCTCGGCAGAAGCGACTTGCGGAGCCAGACCCGCCAAATCGTCGTGTGCTGTGTGGATCGCATCCAAAACCGCCTGATTTGCTTGTCGCGCTTTTTGGTAATCAGCTGCCGCCCGCGAGGCTGCACCCTTTAGGGCTTCAAGATCCACCCCATCGGCTTCCTTCTGCGCTCCCGCAGCCAGTACTTGTGCCTGCCCTGCCTCGGCAAGAGCGGCGACCGCCTGTTCGAGACGAGGCACTGTCGTGGAGAGTTCCTTGCACTCCGAAGCATCTGCCCGGATAGCGGCTGCGTTCTTGACGGCCGCCGTCATCGCTGCCTCGGTCCGCTTTAGCTCATTCAGCCGGTTCAGCCTCAAGTGGTGCGCTCGCACCGCGTCGAGCAGGCGGACCGCTGCCTCCTTCTCCCTCTGGTGCTCCTGGGCTTGCCCTTCCGCGGACACAGCGGCCATCTCGGCCGTACTTACATCCTTCTCTAATGGCATCGGTGACTTTTCCAGGTTGGCGGCGAGCAGCTGCTGTTTGGCCTTGGAGTCTCGGGCATGCCCTCTGGCGTGCTCAGCGAGACGCTCATACTGGCGAAGGTCGAGGATTCCGGAGAGAATATCGAAGCGCTCTTTGCCGCCTGCTTGGATGAGCTTGTCGCTTTTTCCCTGAATGAGCAAAACGGATGCGGTGAAGGTCTCGCAGCCGAAACCGAGCAGACGAATTACAGCGTCCTCCAAACCGCGGGCGCTGTTAGTGTCGGGAACCTCCACCCACTCACCATCTGGCCGTCGCCATTCCATTTGGTACTCTCGCTCGATCTTGGGAGTGCCCAGCCGAGGCCTGGTGCTGAGCTTGATCCTTCTGGTAACCCGGTAGTCACGGCCTCCGTGACTGAACTCGAAGCTGGCCAGCATAGAGTTGGCCCCCTTCTGGACCAGTTCCTCATCGCCCGAAGCGCCACCTCGGTGCTCACCGAAGAGGCTATAGGTTATAGCGTCGAAAATGGCGGACTTGCCTGCTCCGTTGTCGCCCGAGATGCTCCACAGCTTGTGCGAGCGGAAGTCGTAGACGTAGGGCGAGCCGTCCGGCTGGGTGCCGTAGCAGAGAAAGTTCTGGAGGACGATCGAAAGGGGCGTCATGTTTCGACTTCCTGCGCGATCAACTCCTCGACCGCGGCCATAACCGGCCTCCTGAGGGGATCGTCCTCCGCCAGCTCGGTAGCCACCCAGGCTCGAACCTTTTCCCGCCAATCTGTCCGGTCGAGGGCAAGGGACCCGGCAGAACCCACACCTGTACTAATTGGTGGGATGTCTGGGGGCCATAGGAGCCTAGCGTGGCCAATGAGCGTCCTGGCTGCTGCCTGAATGGGCTGCGCGCTCATACCGCGCTCAATGTGAATCGTCAGCTTGCAGATGGCACCGATGGGGACCGTTGCCGCCAAATCCTCGATTTTGTCGCCGGGGTGCCAGTCGAGCGGAAACAGCTCGGTTGGATGCAGGGGCACGACCTCGGGCTCCTCTTTCAGACCCTTGCGGTCGATCTCAACAAGCACTACGCTCTTCGTTTCTCCTACCTCACCGAAGTCCATTCGCTCGATCGATCCGGAGTAGCGGACTTCCGGCTTTCCCAGCGCCAAGGCCTGGTGGACGTGACCGAGCGCGGTGTAGGCGTAATTCGGCAACTCGACCTGCGGGAAGGGGACATCCTCGGCTTCCGTCAGCTCGTACTTGTTGGCCTTCACGCCGCTGATCAACAAGTGCCCCGAAACGACTGTTTGGATCTTCTCTCCCCGCTTGACCTCCTCTTCCATTGCCCGGACACGACTCTGGACCGCCATCCGAATCTGGCTATGCCTGTCAGCGGCGTCAGACGCGTGGATCGCTTCAAGGCTGTATGTCCATGGCCATGGATAGGGCAGCAGCATGAGCCGTATGCGCTCACCGCTGGCCGACGTCACGATGCGGAGCTCCGGCTTTGAGCAGAAATGGAGCCTTGAGGCGTCGAAGTCACCACTGTAGAGTTCGCCGGCGGTCTGCAACAGCGGGAAAATCCAGGCGCGGTCATGGTTGCCCGCCAAGAAGGCAGCGCTCATACCGCGCTCGAGTCGTGGCCTCAGCAGTGAACCGAGGCTATGCATGAGCGAGGCCAGTCGCGCAGGCGACGTCTCATCGATGACGTCGCCCGCAACAAGCAGGAGATCGACCTCCCGCTCGTCGCAGATTTTAAGAATCTCCTCGACGCGGGCGAGCTGATCGGGGAGGCGTGGAATTTGTTTCAGCACGGCACCGAGATGCCAGTCGGAGCTGTGCAGCAGGCGCATTCAGAAGGGCACCTCGTCGCTGGGCGTGACCACCCTCGGGCCGTGCGTGACGCGAGCGGCGCCCATTGCCGCCAGGGCCTCCGGGGGCGTCCCTGTCGCCTCCTGACGCCGCATCGCCCACGGCGCACGCGGCACCCGCACCATCATTGGCTCGCGGAAGGACGGAATGTGGACGACTTTGTCGGCCGGCCCCTGCTTCTCGACGTAGTCACGTAGGCCTTCGGCCAGGAAGCTGAAGACGTCCTGCGAGAGCTCGTGACCGCCGGTCCGGCCGATCGCCCTGATGCTGGCGTTCTCCACCACGCGGGCGGAGACCAGCGAGGCTTGCTGCTGACCTCCTAGGAGGATTATGCCGCGCGAACGGAGCTCTCCCGCGACCTCCTCAACCAGCTGCGTGATGGGATCCGAGTGGCCACGAGGTGCGAAACGATTGAGCTCGTCGAGTACGAAGACGTAGTGCATCCCGCGGCTCGCATCGGGGCCAGTCTGCAGGTCGCGCGCTTGGTGAAGTAGGGCCGCCACAACAAATCTCTGCAGGTGACGGTCGGTCAAGCTCGCGATGTCGACAACGGCGGGACGGCCCGCCCTTATCTTATTCAGGTCTAGGGGGTTACCGGTGGACTGGTCGTACGTGAAGACTCCTGACGACTCATACACAATTCGCCGAAGGCGCCTGAAGAAGCGCCGAATAGTGCCGGCATGGGGTTGACCCGTCTGATTCAACCGACTCCAGAGCATCCTGCCATCGTTATCATCGGCCGGAAAGTCGTCGTTAAGCCCGTGTCGGAACCAGTCGAAAAGTTCCTGAAATGTCTTTGGAACGGCCGGCCGAATGCTTCGCGTGATGACAGGCCCCCGCCTCGTTTCTTCGATCAGGAGCCGCTCGACATCCGACAGCATTAGCTGGAAGTTGTCGTCTTCTCGGTCAGTGTCACTGAACAAGTAGGCAAACAGATCGCGTTCGAGGACATCGGCCAGTCCCCAGCTGTATGCGTGCACCTTGCCCGGGCACCCGATCATCACCGCCTGGCCAGTGCGTGGGTCGACGGGGGCCAGCAGGTCGCACGCCATTGGCTTAGGCTCGCTCCAGCCCATCTCCTGCCACATCTTGAGGTCGTCCAGGCTGAACTCCCGGGAGTACTCGGTCAGCCAGAAAAGGTCGAAGCCCTTCACGTTGAGGATCACCGCCTTGACCTCAGGCCGGTCCGGGTCATCGGGGTTTTCTAATCGCTTGGCATCGGCCCAGCGGAGCAGCTGGTTGAGAACGATGGTGAGGAAGCTCGACTTTGTGCCAACGCCGGCGATACCAGTGACGTTGAGGTGACCACCCTGGGCGCCAAGCAGGTAGTCGGTATCGATGTAGGCTCGGCCGGCCGTTCGTGACCCACCATTGCGCACGAGCCCAGTTACAAGCGGCGACGCCATCTGGTCGAAGCCGTAGGCTACCCTTACGTGCTCCTCGGTCGCGGGGTGGACCGCAGAATCCTCGCGCGGCGGGGCGAACACAGTTGGGCGGCTCGCAAGAAGGCGAACCTGGGCGTACGTGACGCCCTTGGAGTCAATGGCTACATCTTCCTCCGGTCGGGTATCAAATCGATCGGCCTCCTCAAGCATGCTGCGGCGTCGCGAACGCCGGTAAACCTCGGACACGAGGCCATAAAATTCTGCCGGTTGACCGCCGGCCTGGCTTTCCGCGCGCACGAGCTGAGTCTTCTCGACCAAGTCGTCATCGCTGGTCCAAAAATAGAAGCAGTCCGTCGTGGCCTCCTGGCCACCAGGAGCACCTATGCGGCCGATAACTTTTTCGCTTTCGTTTGGGTCTGTCTCTGCAGAACTTTGGGTGTCGACGGCCACCGCGGGCCCACGAATTGCCCGCCCGGGCCTGGTCGTGGTCTGCGCCATAGTGTGTTCCTCCTTGTGGCTTACGTCAGCTGGCGGCGAAGCGCCGCTGCTCGCTGTTCGATTGGCGGGAGCAATGCCTGGAGCTGCTCCTCGGTCCTAACAATCGGCTCTAAAGACACGGCAGCGCGTGCGTAGCCTTCCTCGCGACATCGGATCTCGCGCAGCCAATGAGAGATGGCGGATAGCTCGCGAGTTCTTTCTGTGGGACTCGGGAATGTGCGCTCGAGATACTCGAGCGGCGTCGACAGCCGGACAATCCCCTGACCCGGGCCCATGAGCGGGCCCTCGCCAAGCCTGAGGTACCAGCTGACGAGCTGGGCGTTTTTGGTTTCGAGCAGAAACGCTGGTGTCCGCTCCCCAGGTGCCAATTCGTAGAGCATGGAGCTGAGCGGGGCTGGGAGGTAATGCCGCAAGACCTGCTTGACCATGCCGATGGCTGGCTGCCGTTGCGACTCGATGGTTACAAGGCGTCGCTCGAGCAGCCCGTCGGCCAGAGCAGGAGTAGTGGCGTCGCGCAGAAGTAGCTGACGTTCCAGCTCTTCCATCTCGCCTTTCGCAAAATCCCACGCGCGGCGCCGGATCATCTCGAAGTCCCGTGTCTCGACATCGCTCTCTCGGGCGACCAACCGGATGCCGCACTCCTTCACAGCCTGCGACAGTTCGAGCGTCAACTCCGTGCCCATCTCGTTGGCCGCGACGCACAGAACGCAGTCGGTTCGCTGACCGTCGGGGACCCTCCGGAGCTTGCGGCCTTCGAGACGGAGCTCGACCGCACCGACTGCCGCTAGGACAAGCGGCCGAAGCATGCCCGCCACCCGAATGACTCCGGTTGTCCGCGAGTGCAGCCCCCCATCGATAAACCGGATCGGCCGATTCTCCGGCGTCCCCTCGGATCGGATCGGTTTCCACTCCCAAGCGGAAACCTCGTAGCTGGTCTGCTCGAGTTTGGTGCTCGTCTGAGCCTCATCATCGGCATCACCGCGGTCGACAGGCGGCAATGCCAAGAAGCCTGCCTCGTCGACCGGCCGAAAGCCAAGACGCTGCCCAAGCGTGGCCACCGCGGCGAATGATAACACGTTGGCGAACAATGTTGGCAAATGTGCTATCGTTTGGCCGTGAGCCAGGGCAGTCTAACCCAACTGCGCGCCCGCTTGGTGAGCCTGCGAGAACAGCGCAACCGGATGATCCATCGCGGCTCCGAAATGGAGCGGCGCGCTGCCGCCGAGGGGCAACGAGCGCGGCTCGAACTCGAAAACGCCCGCGAGAAGCTTCTGACCTCGCAAGCGGACGCGGTAAACGCACGTAGGGAACTTGACGCTTTCGAACGGGACAAGCCTAGGCCAGGGACGACAAAAAACGATCGCGGCCCTGAATGGCAGGCAGCTTGGGAGGATGCAAACGCCCGACTTCGCCAAGCCCAGGCCATGAGAGGCGCCGTAGAAGCCGTCGCGGCTGATGCTGAAGAGCGACTGCGGCGTGCACTTGGAGACCAGGAGGCCGCTTCCGCAGACCACGCCCGGGCACTAACCGAGATCGAGCACGAGCTCGACGGACTCATGCGTGAGATCAGCCGACTTCAAGCTGAACAGCCGCTGCCCGAGGCCCCCGATCCGCGCCTTAGGGACAAATTGCTCGACCGACTACAGCATCTTGAGGCTGAACGCGTTTGGATCGCTGAAGAGATCTCTCTGCGGCAGGAGCGGCTTCATCGGATCTCGGTCGAGGCCAACCATATCCGCTCTCTCCTTGAGATCCATACCCCAGACTGGGGGCGGGACGCACTCTCCGCCCTCGCGCCGGAGGCGTCGCTCGACCGCTCCGGGCCTGCCTGGCGCCAAACCGTCGTTGAGATCCTGGAACGCACCAGTGAACCGATGCACTACCGTGAGATTGCTGATCAGCTCGGAGGGCTGGGCAAGGGCCTGGGCGGCCAAGACCCCGCAGAGACGCTGCTCGCGGCTCTCGGCCGTGATCCGGAATTCGAGCGAGTCGGCCGGGGTGTTTACTGGTTGAAAAGCCGGCCGTTGCCAGCAGCGTGGCGCGGTAAACGAAGCGGAGGTCCTTGACTTCAGTGGAGACTGATCACCAAAAGCGCAAACCGGATGCCGCACTTGCGGTGATTGGCTCGGTCCCGGCCGTAGATGATGGCGATTTCTGGCAGCCCACTGTGGCGAGAGCTCGAGAACTCACGCCGCTGCCGGAGATCGAGGCGGCAATGCCAATCCTCGGCATCTTCAGGGGATTGCTCGGACGGCGACACGTTAGCTACAAGGTCGGCATCGTCCGCGACCTCGCCGCTCAGATCGGGGGCCGTTGGCGCATGCGCGAAATCATTCAGCGCGTTGACTGGCTGACGCCAGAATCAGTGCGTCGGTTAGTGCACGAGTTGGCCGACGCCAGCGTCTTGACCTACGACCCGCTCCGCTCGACCTACCGTCTTTCGAGGGAGGCACGCGTTGTCGCATCTTTTTGCCGAGCCCTGACAGTCGCCGAGATCCAACACAGTCGGATCATCCGGGCGCTTATGGCAGCGATCCGCACCGCTCAGGCGGTTGGAGCCGCCGACGATGCGGTGTTCCAGCCATTCCTCGACGCCGTCGCCGTCCTCGAGGAGGACTACGAGGAGATGAAAGCGTACATCGCTGATTACTCGGAGGACGCGCTGAGGCAGGCAGTGCTTGTTGCTCGCGACAACGTCGCCGACATGCGTGAACTGCTCGACCACGAGGATGAATTCTTCAGTCGCTTTCAGAACAACCAGCACTATTTGCAAATGGCCGATCGCGCACACCGAGCGCTGACAACACTCGCCGCCCTTACGAACGATGTCTACATTGCTCTTTTCCAACAGACGGACGAAATCCTGCGTCGAGGGCTTAACTTCGATCGGCAGGACATCCGGGAGATGGTCAAGACGCTTTCCATTGATGCGGTGGCTGAAATCGTCGTAGGAGGGCTGTTAGCGCCGCCACAAGTGCATCCTGCCGATACGGACGCCATTTTCGCGTCACTCGGTTACTACATGGGAAAACCGGAGGTCGCCCGCGGGCTCCCTGAGCCAGTCGTCCTCCAGGTATTTCCCCTAGCGGCACGAGCCAAGAACGATTTCCGGATCGCTGCCACGCAGCTTGAAAACATGGCGTTGGCGGGGGGCGTGCCGCTTGCGAATTGGGTGGCCGTCGAAGATTGGCCTACCGCAGTGAAGCGAATGGGCGGGACAGTGGGCGCATGGAGTCGCTACGGGCCAGCCGGCACCGGCGAACTGGCCGCGATAGTTGTCCCGGGTGACGGGATTGAGCACCTGGGCCGCGGTGGGGTAGCCATGATGTCTCCGACGACTGTCAGGCGGAAGGTAATACCGTCTTGACAGTTGAGGAGATTTGTCGGCTCCTGAGCACGGGCTGGGTAGACAGCCGGGATATCCCTGAGCTACAAGACGACAGTATCCGCGGCGACGTTTCCCACCGAGCTGAAGGGGTCGGCCAACGATTGTTCTATTCACCGACCACGGATAGCTACGGGTTGGTGCTCGACGGCGAGCTCCCCGAGACCGCCAGTCACCGTGCCGCGGTGCGACTCGATCGCGCCCACCGGGCGCTGATCGCTGCCTGCTGGATGCATTTGCGCTGGCTACCGGCCGAGCGGCAACGGATCACCGAGCAAACTGGCCAAGCCCTAACCCAAGAGCAGCCCTCGCTAACGATCGACGACCTCGCTCAACAGTTCAAAGGGCACTTAAAGAAGAGCTATATGGAGGAGATGCTGCTTCCTCATCTGAAGCATCTCGGCTACCTTGAGCAGCGAGAGGGCAAGCTGTACCCCGGCCCGATGCTCGACAGCCTCGATGAGATGAAGGCGAGCGAGCGGGCCCGCGAATACATGATCCGCTTCAAGCGCATGGCTTACCTGAAAAGACGAGCGGAGGAGATCGACCGCGTACGCCAAGCGGCGGAGAAAACAAGCGATGCTTAGGCTTGAGGAAGTCCAGTTCGTCAATTGGGGCCCGCTGAGGCCCGACCCCGTTCCGTTCATGACCGACACCGTGAACCTGATTACGGGAACCAATGGGTCGGCCAAAACCTGCTTCGTAAACGGAATCAAAGTGTTGCTCGGTGTCCGATTCCCGAAGGGCTCGGAGCCGCGTGAGTACATCTTCAATCCACTGGCACTTCAACTAAATGCCGAAATGGGCCCCGCCGATCAGGCCGTTCTTCGAGGAACCTTTTGCAATCCTTACACGCATTCCGGACACCGCTTCTTCTCGTGGGAGGGTGCAGAGTTTGAGGCGCAGGAGCACGCGACCGTAATTTGTGTTGTACGGCATGACAGTATTCGGTACCGCATTCTCCCCGGCCGCATCTGCTGGATTGAGCCGATCTCAGAGTCGCTTGGTCGGTTTTTGGAGGAGAATCCCCTCGGCGGACAGAAGTGGCGAGGGCCGCAGGTCTACGACCAAATCCTTAGCCGAATGGGCGTCAGCCAGGCGATGCGAGGTGTGCTGGCGCTGCCACAAGGCGAGACCGGCGAAATCCTGAAGAAGTCGCCGACTGAGCTTCTGAAGACCATCCTCCAGCTAACTGGCAAGCAAGACATCCTCGACGCCTACGCGAGCCAGCGCAAGAAGTATGAGCTGGCGCGTGCCAAGCACCGAGAAACTGTCAGCAACCTCGAGCTCGAAAAGGGCACGCTCGCGAAACGTAGTCGCGACGCCGAGAAATACGAGGAGTGGAACGAGCATCGGCGCGAGCGAGATGAGCTTCGTGATCTCCTTATCCCTGCGGCTGACTATCGGGATCGCGTCGAACAACGGGACCGACTTGCGGCGGAGTACGAGGGCTTCGAGCGGCGGGTCAAAACGAATACGGAGGCTCTGAAACATAAAGAAGACGCGCTACCGGAACGGGAGGTCGAACTGGCTGGCGTGCGAGGTCGCCTACGTGTATTGCGCAGCCGGCGAGACTCATCCGCGCGTCGGCAATCCCGCCTTGAGGCGGTCGGCGCGCGGCTCGACCAGAGCCTTGTGGCGGCCCGAATCCAGTATGAGCACAGCACCGACCTGATCGGCCAAATGACCGACACCGAGCTGAATGAAGCGGCCCGCCGCGCCGATCAACAATGGCGCAACGACCTGCGCGCCCTCGATTCTCGTGAGCGGGAAATCGCAGACCTGAACGAACAGGCAGGAACGTTGCGATCAGGCCTGGCGGCCGCGCCCGAAGAGGTGCAAAAGTTTCGAACCAATCTTCGCACAGCCGGGATCGAGTCGGTGTTGGTCGCAGATGTGCTTGAACCAGCATCTACTCCTGCTCGCCAGGTTGAAGCCGCGCTGGGCGACGCCATTTGGGCTCTTGTGGTTTCGGAGGCGAAGTTCGGCCGTGCTGTGCTGATGGCGCGTGATGCGCAATACCGTTTCCCTCTGGCACGGGCCGGATCCGGGCATCCGGTCGCGGTGCTGGCCGGGCTGCGTGCGCCCGACGACCTCAATGCGCTTCTCGCTGACCTCGACGTTCCTACTGCTCCCGACTTAGGCACGATTGGCATTAGCGCTACGGGAGCAGCCGCAGATGGCTTTTTCCATCTCCCGGCGATGGTCCACCTTCGTGCATCCAAAACAGCGCGGCTTGGCCGTGCAAGCCGCGCGGAGCGGCTCGCCGAGATCGAACGCCGCCTGCCGGCAGTTGCGCAGGAGCGAGTCCAACTAGTTGCTGCAGTCCAGGAGAGTCATCGCCAGGTCCAACGGCTCCTTGAGGCCGTCCAACTGTGGCCGATGCATGACGAAATTCGATTGCGTGCCGAGCACCTGGGCCGGCGCGCGCGCCTGGCCATAGAGCTCCGACGATCGGCACGAGTTCAGCAGGCGGAGCGCCTACATGACGCGGACGAATTAGCTAGTGTCGAGGGAGAGCTGCGCGCCCGACTGGACCAGCTTCGACAGCAGATCGAACAGGAAAAAGCGGCGCTCTCGAGCCTAAGGAATCAACGAGCCGCCTCCCAAGGGTCCCTCCAACTCGCGCAGGAGGCGGTGGATGGTATTGGGCTATCCGACAGTCAGCGGCAGGCGTTCCTGCAGCGTGGTCTCGAGCCTACGGCAGAGCTGCATCGCCGCATGGAACGAGTGGAGCGCTGGGTCATCGACGAAGACCGGTACCCAACCTACTTGCGGACCGAGCAAGTCCTAGCTGACCGTGACGAGCAGCACGACGTTGTTGAGCGGGCCGAGACAACGCTGGGCACGGTAGAGCAGGACATGCTGGAGCATCAGAATGAGGTGGATCGCGCGCGCGAGCGGTATGACAATAACGTCAACGCCATTGTCCGCTTGTTCGATAATCGGTTCCGCGAAGTATGTCAGTCCGCCGGCATGCAGGGCGAATTACACCGGATCGCTGGTGACTCGCGAGGGGAGTACGGCTTAGACGTTCGCGCCGCGCACAAAGCGGGAGACCGCCTCATCTCGTACCAGCGGCGAAACTTCCACTCCGGCGGACAGACCGTAAAGATCGCCATCCTGCTGCTTTTAGCTGCAATGTCCATGGGCGAGGAGGGCTCTGCGGAAATGTTGATCATGGACGAGCCCATTGCCCACATGAGCGTCGAGAATGCCGACCAGATCGCGGAGGTAATCACCAGCCTCAAGGATCGAGCCCAGTTCATCCTGGCGATGCCGACTAACGCCGAAACGCTCAGAGTACATTGGGCGGAATGGCAGATCTCACTGCTTGTACGCGAACCCGGCGAGCTTCGGGCGCCGCAACCGCAGATCCTCTCGAACTTGGACGTCGACACTGAAGCTCGTTTCGCCTCCCCACAGCTCGCTCTTCAAACGGCATGAGGGACACCGGCCTCAAGATAGGCCGTAGAACGGCCTCGGGTTTCCGGCTCGTCCGCTGCCGCTCTCGGTTGGACCTTTCGCCAGCCCTAGCCGGTATGGCTCCAATCGAGGCTCAGTTGGCACGCCGTCTGCTTCGTCGGGCGCTGCGGGCTCGAGGGATGCATGGCATCCGGCTTAAGCCCCAGGAAAGCCATGTTGCCCTGCATCTGGCAACGACGACCGGCGTACTCGAGTGCGAAGAAAAGGCCCTCGGAACAGCGGCGGAACCACGGTGGATACCTTGGCGGGCGGTACTAGCACCCGACGCCTTCGGCGAAGCCAAAGAGTCATTGGGTCTGCTTGACCCCGACCATGAGCGCCATGCGCTGATTTCGGCGGTCGGAAGCGCGCCTATAGCAACCCACGAGATTCGGTGCCTACGCGATACATCGGCCGGTAGTCCTTTGGCTGTCCCGGCCGGATCGCGCTGCCGCTCCCGGTCATGGAGCGTCTACTCGGCGGCACTCCGTGGTCTGTCTGAGTGGGACCGGGTTCGGGCCACCGGAGTGAAGCCCTCGTCCCGTGAGGTCGCCGCCCGAGCTCTCGGTTCATCGAAAGCGTGGACACCCGCTCGGATCAAGGCCTTTGAGGACCTTTCCGGACTCTATTTCGGCGAGGCCATGAGCCATGTGGAGCCGACGGTAAAGCTTCGAGGACCAATTCGTTGGTCCTACCACGGAGCCGTTGGTGACGGCCTAGCCGGCCATCCGTGGATCGGGCTCCCAGCCTCCATGGTGGCCAGCTTCGATGTCGTCGAGGACCGCGCACAAGCTGTGCTAGTGATCGAGAACGAAAAGACGTTTGAGGAGGTGATCCGCCGCACAACTCTTAGCGATGATGTCCTGTGCCTTTTCGGTGGCGGTTTCCTCGGAGAGGCCGAGATCTCTTTGCTCCGCCAGCTACGCCGACCGGTTTTTGCGTGGTGCGATCTGGATCCCAAGGGGATTGAGATCGTTGGGAATATCGCCGAGCGAATCGATGCTCGGGTGACTCCGCTCCTAATGTCGCCAGACCTTCTCATCGGCTCGCCGTCGAGGCCGGCCTCGGCCGACGACATAGCGCTGGCACTGGAGCAAGCCCAGGATTCTCTAACCACGGGGCTCGCACCCCTTGCCGCAACGATCGCCGAAAAGCGCGTTACTGTGGAGCAAGAGGCTCTCCATAGCCACATAACCCGCTTGCCAACGCTGCTGGCGAACTTTGCCCATCGAACGCTTGAAGACCATCACCGACCCTGATACACCGTTCGCCGCCTAGTTTCGTCTCGAATACGACGGCCGGTTCTTTGCCTAGAGCCAGCCTGCGCTAGCTGAAAACGCGCCTACGGTGACGCCCGACTTGCTTAGATGGGCTGCACCAAATCGACCCCCAAGCCATTGAGGTTGTGAGGCCGACGTAATACGAGGCATTGGGAATCATGACGACCCAGAGGCGTCCGCCAGAGGCTTCTGCCGATCTGATCGGACTCAGCACCTTGGCGGCGGCATCTTGCCTGCGGGTCCAACCAGAGTGCGGTACAAGCGGCCGCCGGGCTGTCGTTTTCAACCGTTAACGCGGGCCGGGTAAGTCTACCCCCCGCCCCAGCGTTGCCTGACGGAATGCTCGTAGCTCTAGTTACACAGCGATGGCCGGCTCGACGACGATCTCTTCAACCAGAGCGATCTCCGCCGTCGACAACCCATAGAGGTCGTATACTGCGCGATCGATTTCAACCGATGTCGTGGATATGCCCCGCTTGATCGAGGTCTTATCGGCACCAGTTCGAGCCAGGGCAAGTGCCGTAAGTTGCTTCATAGCTCTGTCAACATGCGCCACGAGATCGTCGTGCATGGCCCTCTCCGAACGGTTGGCGAAGCTAATTTTCCGAAATGGAAGCGACTCCAGTTGATGCGTCTGGACGTTGTTGTTGGTGCTCGTGATCTTGAATCTCCATTGGTACAGCGTGGAGTTAAGCAGACCAAGAAGATACTCAAGCCGATAAGGCTCTCCCTTACCCGTCAGATTTATAGAGTTTGTTGAATCAGCAAAGAAAGCAGGCGGATCGATGACCATTGCAACCAGGCGCAGTCGCTCGTTAACGCCCGTGATTCGCTGCGTGGCGATGCGGCGCTGATTGACAACGGGCCATGTCCCGTGCGATGCGTTGAACCTGCTGGCGTCGAACCATTCACGAGTGCCTTGGCTCAGCGCTGAGTGCAAGAAGAACTGGCCAATCTCAACACCCTTGACAAGGCGAGCCTTCGAAGAATCGCTACCGATGTACGCCCGATATGTGGTCTGGTTTACCTCCCCACGCGTGGCATGAAATTCCGGCACGGCACCGAGCGGTGACACGGCAGGATGCTGATGCATTCGTACGCACAGCTGCCAGTTCTTTTCGTCGGTAAGCGGAATCGGCAATGTGGTGGGCTCGACTTTTGCTATATCGGCCAAACGAACGAGACACTCCTTCGTGGTCTCCGCGAAGGAGTCCCAGGGGTGAACTCTCACCTGCACGGAAGGTTCACCGCCCGGCTTCCGATCCTCCTTCTGGCAAGTGAAAACAACTGTGGCCAATTTGGCCTTACGAAAGAGGCGACGGCGAGGGTTGTCTTTCTGAGGGAAGCAATCAGCCGTTAGGTGGCTGGACTGTTTGAGAAGGTGCCGTCGCGTGTTGGCCGAAGTGATGTCGGCGAGTAGGGCTAGGGGGACAATCATCCCAACGCGACCGTGGCGCCGGGCGAGTTGGAGCGATCTCGTAACAAAGAACCGAAAGAGGTTCAGTTTTCCGCCGAGTGCGTCGCTATACTCGGTCTTCTCCCGGACGTAGTCGGCCAGCAAGTCGTGCGGCCACGACGCTTTCCTCCGCTCCTTTTCGACGACGTCGTAGGGTGGATTGCCGATTACAACGTCAAAGCCCCCGGCACGTGTGATTTCGGGAAACTCCGATTCCCAGTCGAAGGCGCTGATTGAATGCTCCTCAGCGGACGAAAGCGCAATCACCCTGTTGATGTCCGATTCGACCAGGGCATTACCGCACTTAATATTCTTCGCCAGGTCAGGGAGAGCGCGCTCGCGAAACATGGCTAACTGCTGGCTTAAGCTAGCCTGGTTCTCCCCTTCAAGAACTCGGAGAAGCAGAGAGAGCTTGGTGACCTCAACTGCCTGTGGGTCGATGTCCACGCCGAAAATCGAATTTAGAAGAATGCGCTTACGCTCCGCGGGAGTAAGCGCCCACTGTCCGTCTCCCACAGGTCGCAGCTTGGACTTGTGCTTCGCGGGCTCATCTTGGTACTGGCGCAGGTGCCAATCCAGGAGGTACTGATAGGCCACCAGCAAAAGGATCCGGAACCGCATGCTGGATCAACGATCCTTAGGTTGGCTGCCTGTCTAAGGCTTTTGCCTGGTAGTAGCTTCCCCAGGGTGCCCTCGACGATATGCTCTACCACGTTTGTCGGTGTGTAGTAAACGCCACCCGCTCTGCGGACTTCTGGTTTGTCTTCCACGATTGCCCGGTGGTTGGTTGTCAGGCGAATGACCTGTCCGAGGAACTGCTCATATACATGGCCCAGGATTTCGGCGGGGATTACGGAGAACTCATATGGGCTCTCCGGGTAATAGAGGCGACGCACGATGTCTCTTAAGGGTTTGTCATCTACCGTGATGTTCGGGGTGAGTTCGTCAGGGCCTTCGATGCGCCCGACCTCTCGCCGGAAGTGAAAGAGGCCTGAGTTGTAGCGATCATCAGCTCCCCGGAAAATTTGCAGGAGTCGCGTATAGATGCCAGGTGCACTTGCGGCGGATTGAAGCTGGCCATAAGGCTCGATCGTCCGGTCCTCGCAGATTCTCAAAAACACGAGCCTGTCGATAGTTTGCTGAACACTGTAGTTCAGTTCGCCTTCCGATAAAGAAGGGTTGCGAAGCGCGATATTGTGTGCAAGAGACCCGCGCCAAACTTGCATCTCCTGCAGGAACGCATCGTCCACCGGAGTAGTACCACGCTTCTTGGTCGAACCAACGGCAAAGTTGTCGAATAGTCCTTTAAGCACGGAATCTCGCGAAAAAATCTCGGCCAGCTTCTCCCACTGATCCCCGTAGTCTTCGTATTTCAGATAGAGGACGCGGGCGACCGAGGCTTTGTCCTTAGGCTTTGGCTCAAAGCGACAGTCATAGACGGCGAATTCCTCGAAGTTCGTGAGAACGCTGAGTAGCAGCTTGGCGGACCAGGCGTATCGGCGAAGTTGGAATGCCGAGGCCGGATCGCTTTTTATAGGGATGGCAGGCTTCTTCGCTTCAACGAAGAACTTCCTGTTACCGCCAACTCGAAAGGAATAGTCCGGGGCCTTGCTGGCAGTTGCCACCATAAGCCGCCCCTCATAGACGACGTCTTTGTAGGCGTCGGCGTACCCCTGCGCGTTATCAACGTCCCATCCAAGCGCCTTAAACAATGGGTTGACGAACTCGACGCGGACTTGCGCCTCGTTGTATAGATTGGAATGGTACGAGGGGCGATTGAGCCCGAAGCGCTCGATAAGTTCAACTACAGAATCTGGGATAGCCACGCTAAAAGCCCCTCAGATTCCCAGACCGGATGAGTGCCAGCATCAACGCCTACCATAGCGCCGTAAAGGTCGAAGCCCCGAGCCACCGGTCCCAAGGTTATACGCAAGAAGCGCAGACTAACCTACCGCCCCCTTGCTCATGACCTTGGCTGAGGCCGGGGCGCCACCTGGGCCGAAGCTTCAGGCGCCGATGGCGACGTACTTCGGCGTGCCCATTGAGGGAGCTGTTCGAGGTGGTGTTGGTGAACTCCGACATGAGCGTAGGCTGCTCGAAGTTTGTCTCGGCAGGCGTACGTAGCTCGCCGCATCCTGCACAACGCAGCGGAATCAGGAGCTAAGAGTTGCGGCGATGCTCACGGACCGATCCCAAGGGGTCCGAGCCGACTTGACTCAAAAGATGGCGGAAATCGCTCCTACTCGCCCAGCCGAGTGGCGGGCGGTTGCCGTCACGGTAGCCGTCATGGTCCTGGGGAGCTATAAAGGACACGCCACGATATTGTGATAGCGGTCGCGTGCTGCTCGTATTCGAAATGTGGCGGAGGGAGTGGGATTCGAACCCACGAGGGCTTGCACCCTAGCGGTTTTCAAGACCGTAATTTTCTGTCCATCATCGTTCGCCATCGTTCGCCGACGTTCGCGCTGTATACACGGTAGCGGTCGATCGTCCGCCAACGTTCGCCAACGTTCGCCATAGTTCGCCGCGGTTGACGTCACGGTTGCCGTCAAGCGTGGTCTCGATGAGCACCTTCATCTGGATGAGGTGTGATGATCGAGACGCTTGGACGAAGTCTTTT